>Ga0073928_10010098_pt1 | contig 11335 bp, 9 predicted proteins | sample PaiPotPPA55metaG_FD_76969 | JGI IMG/M metagenome (GOLD analysis project Ga0073928, IMG submission 76969) | Iron sulfur acid spring bacterial and archeal communities from Banff, Canada, to study Microbial Dark Matter (Phase II) - Paint Pots PPA... ...
AGGCGCGCAAGGGCATGCAAACGCAAATCGACAAGTCCATTACCGCTAAGGCCGAGTTGGAGAAACTCTTCGATAAGCCCTATGTGGATAAAAAGAAGGTCCGCGTGGCCGGGCCTTTTACCGTCGAAAGTCTGTCGCCGCATCGCGTGCTTGGAGTGGATGAGAACGATGAGTTGATCGACCCCCTGAAGAACGATAGTGCGAAATACGGTGTGAGGCAGTCCTTTCCTCAGATGATTCTGGAGAACCTTAAGACCTCCGGTGTGCAGCAGGCCCACAAAGAAGACAAAATCAACTTCACCGCGCTTACGCCCTGGCCCGGCGACCTCGTTTGCGCCGAAGGGCGCTACCTCGAAGGCAACGCCGAATCAGGTACCGAAAAGCGCGCCGCGATCTTCATCGGTCCAGAATTTGGCACGGTGACTCGCCCCGATTTGGTGGAAGCCGCGCGCGAAGCGGGCGACGCCGATTTTGACGTGTTAATCGCGTGCGCTTTTAACTACGAAGGCCACGCTACGGAGTTCAGTAAGCTCGGGCGAATTCCTGTACTGAAGGCACGAATGAACGCGGATTTGCACATGTCAGACGACCTGAAGAATACGGGTAAGGGAAACCTCTTCGTAATTTTTGGCGAGCCCGACATCGACATCATCTCGGCCGAAGACGGCAAGGTGCGTGTGAAGGTCAATGGAGTGGACGTATTTCACCCGAATACAGGCGAAGTTCGAAGCGATGGCGCGGATGGTATCGCTTGCTGGTTTATCGACACCGACTACAACGAGGAAAGCTTTTTCGTCCGGCACGCCTATTTCCTCGGTGCGAACGACCCCTACAGCGCGCTGAAGACGACGCTCAAGGCTGAAATCAACCAGGAGGCCTGGGCGACACTTAATAGCGACACCTCGCGGGAGTTCCCGAAGCCAAAATCCGGGCGCATTGCTGTGAAGGTCATCAATCACCTCGGCGATGAAGTGATGAAGGTATTCAAGGTCGGATGATGGAGTTCCGCATCGCAGATACTTTCACGGATAGCCTGGCACGGTTAACCGGAGAAGAGCAGAAAGCGGTCAAGACTGCGGCCTTTGACCTGCAGATGAACCCGGCCAGCCCAGGATCGAGTTTTCACCGGCTCGATAAGGCCAAAGACAAGAACTTCTGGTCGGTGCGAGTTGGCAGCGACATTCGTCTTATCGTTCATAAGACCACTTCTAGTTTCTTGTTGTGTTACGTAGGTCATCACGACAAGGCCTATGCATGGGCGGAGCGGCGCAAGGTGGAAACACATCCCAAGACCGGTGCTGCCCAGTTGGTAGAAATTCGCGAGCGGGTAGAGGAAATCACTATCCCTGTCTATGTTGAGTCCGCGCGGCCGAAGCCATTACAGCACCCACTCTTTGCGGATCTGACTGACGAAGTGTTGCTGAGTTATGGCGTTCCTGTGGAGTGGCTTGCCGATGTGCGCAAGGCTACCGAAGACAGCATCCTGACGCTCTCTGACCATCTGCCGAGCGAGGCAGCGGAGGCATTGCTCGAACTGGCGACTGGAGGCAAACCGCAACTCCCGCACCCAGTTCCTGCAGGGATCAATCCGTTCACTCACCCCGATGCGCTTCGCCGGTTCAGGGTGATGAACGATGTGGAGGAGCTCGAACGGGCATTTACATATCCGTGGGACAAATGGACGATTTTTTTGCATCCATCCCAGCGTGAATTGGTAGAGCGTGACTACAGCGGCCCCGCGCGTGTTTCTGGCTCGGCCGGCACAGGCAAAACCATAGTTGCCCTACATCGGGCCGCATTCCTGGCGCGTGGAAACAGCGATAGCAGGGTGTTGCTGACCACGTTCAGCGAAACCCTGGCGGACGCACTGCGTACCAAGCTAAGGCGCTTGATCAGTAACGAACCTCGTCTGGGTGAGCGCTTGGAAGTGCACGCGATGAATGCCATTGGCGAGCGGCTTTATGAACAGCATTTCGGCCGTCCAAAGATTGCATCTGCGGAGGTCATCCAGCAATTCATGACCGAGGCCGCGGCGAAGGTCACGGATCTGAAATTCAGTCTCAGTTTTCTACTCACGGAGTGGGAAGAACTGGTTGATGCGTGGCAGGTGGAGACCTGGGAGTCGTACCGGGACGTAAAGCGCCTGGGCAGGAAAACGCGATTGCAGGAGTCCCAACGAGCAATTCTGTGGGGAGTGCTTGACGCCGTCCGTGGCCGTTTGCTTACGGAACGCTTTATCACTCATGCCGAAATGTTCACTCGGTTGGCGAGCCAGTTGGAAAGCCGCAAACATCCGCCCTTCGAGGCTATCGTGGTCGATGAAGCGCAGGATTTGAGCGTTGCGCAGCTGAAATTTCTGGCCGCGCTCGGTGGAAAACGACCGAACAGCCTGTTTTTTGCCGGCGATCTCGGCCAGCGTATTTTTCAGCAGCCGTTCTCCTGGAAGTCCCTGGGCGTGGACATCCGCGGCCGGGCGCGCACCTTACACATCAACTACCGCACTTCGCACCAGATCAGAATGCAGACCGATCGATTGCTGGGACCGGAAGTAGCGGATGTTGACGGCAACGCCGAGGATAGGCGCGGTACGGTTTCCGTGTTTAACGGCCCCCCTCCGGGAGTGCGGACGTTCAAAACTCAGCAAGAGGAAAGTGAGGCAGTTTCTGCCTGGATAGCAGAGCGCAGCCTGGAAGGGGTGATGCCCCATGAATTTGGCGTATTCGTCCGCTCTGATGCAGAGCTAGATCGCGCCCGTGCTGCAGTTACCAAGGCTGGGCTGCCCTTCAAGATGCTCGACGAGCACGTTGAAACGACCAGCGGTCAGATTTCGATTGGAATTATGCATCTGGCAAAGGGCTTAGAATTTCGGGCTGTAGTGGCAATGGCCTGCGACGACGAAATCATTCCCCTGCAATCCCGCATCGAGACAGTCACAGATGACAGTGATCTCGAAGAGATTTACAACACAGAGCGCCATTTGCTATACGTCGCCTGCACGCGTGCGCGGGATCACCTGCTTGTCACGAGTGTTGAACCAGCATCCGAATTCCTGGATGATTTAAGGGTTTGAGAGCCTCTAGCCACATAGGGTTTGGGCCGATTTGCGTGAAAATTCAAACGGAAGGCACTCCATAAATGCGGGCTCGGCGTTGAAATGCCTCCCGCGAACCTTCGAGGAGCGCGCATGCAGATTCTCTCGTTTCTTGGTCATCGATAGACCCTCTCGACAGAATGACGCCCTGCTCGTTAGAGGCTCGCAGCACCACAATCTGCTCTGCATCGCCGAGCACGGCGATGTTGGCGTTGTGTGTGACCACGATGACCTGGCGTCGCTCCTTTGCACGCCGCAACACTGGTATGACGCTCTGATGGATAAATTCGCCATCAAGATTGTCTTCTGGCTGATCGATAATTAAAGGTGTATTGCTGTCTGCAGACAGCATGATTGCGAGCAGCACAGACTGTTGCTGACCAAGCGAAAGCTGCCGAAACTCGCGGGTGCGGGCGTGTTTTTTCCCCGCACGATCAGTGACGAGCTTGGTGACTGTCAGCCGCGGACGGTCGAATACTTGTGCCCGTTCTAGTCTGAACCGCACAGGGTTCGGAGAGAGTCTCTCTAGTATCGCGCTGACATCAGCCTTGTTGAAAACCACGACGCCCTCGTCCGTTTTCAATGCTTGGAGTGCTCCAACATCCTTTCGCGATATCGCATCTAGTAACTTTGGGAGCGTGAGTTTCTCAGTTAGAACACTCGCACGCGGAACCTGCAGCGTGCGCCACCCCATCGCTTCGACAATTATGTCGTTCGCCTCCGGTGAATATCCGTTCTCGTCGAATTTCAGGCTGACATTCAGGTCGGCAAGCGATGCGCGCAGAGCAGCACTCGCCTTCTGTCCAAACGCCGATCTTTTCATTGCGATGCGGGACCGCACTGCCCACCGCTCGCGCAGCATTTCGCGGCGCTGTTTCCAGAGTTCATCCAAATGCGGCTTCCAACTCTTGAGATTCGCGACATCCTGCTTCAGCTTGGCCTCATCCGTTGCAAGCTTCTGGATATAGGCCATGTCCACCCTAATCCCTTGCGCCTCCAGTTCGCGCTTCTTATCATCGATCTGCTTGACGATGCTTTGTTCCTTGGCTTTCCAAGTTGTGAGTTGTGCGTTGACAACGTCGGATAGAGAGTTGGCCGCTCCCTTCACGGTAGCTTCCACTCCTGCAATTGCCTTTTCAAATACGACAGCCTGAGCCGAGATCGCAGTGAATTCAGCACTTCCGACCACGAGAGTAGCCGGGTCAGCGGCGCCTTTCAGGCTGGCGATGTTCTGTCTCAGGTCCTGCTGGGACGTGTTGCGGGCAATGGCCTGGGCATTGTTCGAGATGACCTGACGTACTTGGCGCTCCAGCTCTACCTTTCTCTGTAGGACGATAATGTCCTTCGCATTGGCCTTTTCAAGGGCCTGGATCTGCGATTGTGCAAGCACAAGATCACGCTCATACTGAGGAATCAGCTCGACTTTCCTAATCGCCTCTTCAATTTTTGATTGCAGGTCGAGAAGCGCTTGCCGCAGCTCCTCCTCACGGCCAGTTTCCTCGCTCACGTCAACAAAACGATCGAGATAATCGAGCAAAGCAGCAGGATCAGTTTGTGCCCTCTGACTTATCTGCTGCGTTTCTCCCTGGCCGTAGCATTCGACCGGAAATGAAACAGGCCCGTCCAATGGATCGTCAGCGTTTTCTACTTCCCCGCTACGAGGTCGGGTGAGGTGGTGGACCTGTCCGGTCTGATCTTCCATAAGAAGGTCGATCTGATCGGGCCAGACATCCGAATCGATAACTGTCGTTTCACTGGGCTGCCCCGTCAAGCATCGGATTGCCTCGAAAGTCGTGGATTTTCCCGTACCCCGCCCGCCAATTATGCAATTGAGATTCGGTCCGAAATGGATACACTGCCCATCCAGAAATCCGCCCGACATGCGAATACCTTTGATGAAAGGCACCGCTCGGGGTATCTCGTCTTCAATGCGTACTCGCGCGCCGCTGTCGTCAAGCGCGATACGCAAGCTCGCGAACGAAAGGGAATTCATTTTGTATCGCGTAACTTTGCGGTCACCGGCGGCATTTCTGCCGAGCGCTTTCAGGGTGTGTGCATCTGAATTCAGAACGCGGGCAAGATATTGATGGGTCCCAAGTCCAAGACGCTGTCTTCTCTCGCTGCCAATTTGGACTCGCCCAGCATCGGAATCGTGGTCCGAATAGCTTATGGTTGAGTTCGCATTCTTCAATTCAATACCGAGCAGCGCACGGTGACACAGAATATCGACCTTGTGTGGAGAAGAGCCAGGAATTTCATTTTCCAATCCACCGGGTGCATCGACATGCGCCAGGATGGCAAAACCACCCAGAGCGTGCAGTCTGTTGAGGCAATCTAGCATTGCATTCTGGCACCGTGAATTAGGTGTGTTGCGATCTACAATCGAAAGCTGACCATAGAATCGTTGCAGGTTGTCATGGTTCGGCAAATAGCAAAGCAAATGCCCTTCGGGCGTAGAGAGCTCTACCGCAGGAACAACCAGAATCTGCGCTGGGCTCGCGGCTGCCAACGCTGAGGGGATGCCGGCAATCTCGTTGTGGTCAGCGACCGCAATTATGCTTAGTCCTTCCTTAGAAGCGGTCGCCACAATGGCCTCGGGCGTTGCCCCTGCGTCTTTGACATCGTGGCTAGCTGCGACACTATGGATATGCAGATCAGCGCGGAAGAAACGCGCTCCACGAGGAAGGTTAGTTATTTCAGGCAACTGTGCCATTGCGGTTACTCAAATGGTTAAGCTTACGAATTTACTTGAAAAGCTTACGCTAAGGCTGCTACCTACGCGAGTCAACTTACGAGTATGGTAATAGACTTCTCTGAAGAGTTCCGAAACTACTGCCAGTTCGCACGGCAGAAATGTCGTCATTTAGGTGAAAAAACAGTGTTCTATCGCTTTGATGCTATCGGCCCTGAAGGCCCAGTGGTCGAGAAAAACAGTTCTTACTGAAGGCTTGCCCCAGCCCGCTCATATGAGCAGTGAGCCCTGCAGATCCTTGGGGGGCCAGAACACACCTATTACGACCCAAGTGTTATAGGGAAACACCGTTCCCATGAAAAATCGTTTATCTCTGTTGATATGGCAAATCTCATCGAAAAACTTTTTCCGCACGCTGGCGACGGCTGCTTGCTCATCACCAAGCCGCTCCACTTCCCTCCGATAGAGCACTCCAAGTTCCCAGTCTTCGATCATGGCTGTGTGCACCTTATCGCCGCTATCAGCACAACGAAACACATAACTGAATTTATAGGGTAGTTTTTCAAGATGTTTTGGAGGTCCACTAAACAGGCTGAATTGCTTTAGCGCGTCTTGCCACTGTGGTTTCCATTTCCGCTCGACCGGCTCAACCTTGAGCTCAATAACCTCGGTCGGCCGAACGATTCCCAGAGAAATCTTACTGCTCTCGTAGAGCGCTTCAAGCTCGATTCTCGTATGATGCGGCAACCGGTCGATGATTTCTCGGCGCGCGCGCCAATTGTCTTTTGTGGACAGCGGTTCTCCCAGAACACGGACGGATTCGAGATCAGGCCTACGGCTCTCTCGCCTGTTGTCGTTTCCAGCTCCCTGAGCCGCAAGTCCAATTTCGATCCACTGATACTTGTGGAATTGCTGGTTCTCTGGTCGGTACCGATAGTCGATAGGATAGAGTCGAACCCATTCCCCGGACTCAGTAATACCGGCCGTGCACACAAGTTCTTGATGAGACTCGGAAGGATGAGGGTACGTCATGACCGTGATAAGGACCCGAGTCTTGGAAAACGAGGGCTTCAAACTTCTCTCAACTCTATAACCGGGAGCGAAGTCCGGCGCGATACCTCCGCTCCAAGCCGACTCCTGTGACAACAATCGTGGGCGGCTTCCATGCACATCAAAGCAGACGCCACGTCTGCCACCATACCAGCTACCTTCTCGACGGCCGAATGCTGTTTGGGGAGAACCTCTTGCTCATAGCGCTCGAATAGCCGCTCGTAGGAGGAGTGATCGGACAAATCAGCGCGCCAGGCAGATGGAACGCCGAGCGATGCAAAGTGGATGTAGTCGATCCCGACATCGTTACACAATCGGAAGAGCGTGGCCTTGTGAAACCCATAGCGCCGCGCAATGGGATTGCACCGCACGTCGATGAGCCTCTTGATTCCCTGACGCAAGAGCAGATCCAGTAGTGTATCTACCATAATGCCTTCGTAGCCCACTGTATAAACCGCTGGATCTGCAGCCGGCCTGCTGACAGCACGTTTGTGAATCGCCTCCGAATTCAAAGTGAACCACGGATACGCGCGGTACACACTGTCCACCATCGCCGAAGTTCCCACGTCTCGATGATGGCTGCTGATCGAATCTATCAAGGCAAGAAAATCCTTATCCAAAAACGTCATTTCCAGATGCGGCGCTTCGGCAATGCTGATATCGTGCTCTCCCTCCGCAAGCCATCCGTCGCGTTGAAGTGACCGGAGTTCGTGATAAAGCGTGAAAGAAAACGGGCCGCGCTTGTACGGCAAGAAATCGTATATTCCAGTACGAGGGGCGTCGGACTCTCGGCTTAGCAAAAAGGCGAGCTTCACCAGCCGCAGGCGGGCGATGGTACCTCCTTCGTTGTGGATCAGTCGCAGAATAGCTCTCTGTCGCGAAAACATATAGTCCGCCTGCATTCAATACTAAACGCTACCCGTGCTCATGCAACATGAAAGCGGTCACAGTTGCCACCCATGCTACCCCCGGGATGATGTTGCTTTCGCGCATCACTAGCGCGCGATTCCCCTGACGATCCCGGACGCCTCTGGGCGGCATCCTCAGCGCATGATCCGGTTTCTCTCTCGCGAGGTTTTGGGATTTTGTCGCAAGTGCTTAGCAAAGGATGTCTGTTATAAACGGACAGTATGTTGTGGGAGACAAAAAACAATGGAAACTTCCGCGTCGTCCGGTTGACCCATCGTTTCGCATTCAAGACTCCGCGTATTCTCGAATTCAAGGGAATAGATGCCGAGTGGAAACAGTGTGGGAATCCAGCCTCAAAGCCATCTATAGCCTGGCTGTTGAGAGCTTGGCTCAAGCTTTTCCGGCAGAACCGGTTAGTCAACGATGAGGAATTTCGGACGTATTGGGAGTGGCGACAAAAGGGCGCGGAGAAAGTCAGTGGCGTAGGGCTCTGTCCGATTCTATTTCGTCTGCCTTGGGGTCTTTTGAATGTGATGCCCAGAGCTGCTCCAGTTCCTCTGGACCGAGTAAACAAGGACCAGGACTTCCTATCGAATGGCGCGGTGAGCTTCGAGGAGATGAATGCCGCCAGTGTTTTGATGGGAAGGAACGCAGACACCGGCAAGGTGGACACATTTGGCTTTGTAAACAGCGAACTCGTGATCGTCGATTATGGATGGCTATCACCAAACAAGCTATGATATCAGCCATTCAGAGCCGCCCTACCGGAATAGATCGTATTCAACCGCACGCGATCCGACGGCGGGCCTTCAGGGTATTGCGCTTTGCACCGCAAGGGTTTCCGTGCATCCCTGTCTCGAAGTTCTTAGCAAACCAACTCGCCAGCTTCTTGAGCTTTTGCGGTGTGTAGTCGCTGCGGAAGCCGGCACCCCTCTTAGCTATATTTTCCGCCAGCTGATCTGGCAAATCCGAAATCGGCAGGGCGTTTCTTCCGAAGTAGAAAAACCGCCTCGAAACGAGGGCGTACTTGTTGCCGCTGCCAAAATCGTCGCAATCAGAACGGCCTTGAAATCGTCTGTCCGAGAGGTACTTACGGAATGGAAGTTTTTGTCCGACTCGCATGAGATAGATGATCCGGCCATGTCCGGCACTGTCCTTGCTTTTTCCGCCTGTGCAAATCACCCAATCATCCACATTAGCCAGTTCGACCACGTTGCGGCGACCAGTCTTACCGCCGAATTTGCAATGTACGAGTGTGCAGTAATCCCCGAACGGGTTGGGCGCAAACCCTAGATCGTGGTCCACAACATACGAAAACAAAGTTGGCTCCGACGATGACTTTCGCGCCATTAAATTCCGATCCTCTCCCCCTCGTCCAGGTTCACGTCGTCATCGCGCCTATCGTGCAGCCCCGTGGTACGCGAGGACTCATGCGCGGCAATCTGCTGCGCAATTTCCAGCTTCCCGCCGTTCTTAAGATACGCTGTATCCCGGTCGCCCGAAATGTATGGTTCCCAATCTTGTTCTGAATGCCTGCTGCTTCGCGCGCCAGCGGATCAAGCGGCAAGCGTCTGCCTGGCTCAAGGGGAGGGTGGTCAACCTGCCGGTCTTGCCCGCCACCGTTCGGAATAGCAATCGCTTGGGGTCGTCCTGCAGGCCCGCTACCTTCAGCCCACGTCCCTCGCACCAGTCGGAAAACCTGCACGCCGCCTTGTAATAGGCTCGCCGCGTATTCTTGTTTCGGATATTCGCCACAGAGAATTCCCAGAACCGCTCAGACGCCTCGGCGTCAGCAAGAAACAGCGCCGGAAGCCGGGCATTGAGCACCGCCAGATCGGCGGGCCTTTCAAAATACAACAAGCCCATCAACCGTGCCGGACATACCCTACACTCACTTTTAATCCATGTTCCGCCAGGTACTTGATGTACGCACGCGGCATCGGAGCGTCAAGGAAAGGCCGCCCGTATTTTTCTTCCGTAATGAAAACCAGGCAGGAAATCTTCTTTTTGCGTTTCTCATTCCAGATGATGACTTTGACGATGTCTTTATAAAATTCGGCCCAGGCATTCTTGCCGGACACTTTGAATTCGTAGGCGCAGGCTGTCTCTGTATCCAGAATGTCGAGTTTCTGATCCAGCTCGGGAGTCACAAGGGCTTCGATTTGAAAGCGATCCGGGTCGAGTGTATGTACCGCACCTCGCCATGCCTTGGCTATGGCCTGCGCATTCTTTGTGTTCTCGGAAACGTCGGACGAATTCTTAATCCTTGCAGAGAAGGCAACTTGCGCAGCCGCTACGACCGGATCTTCCATGACCGTTTAAACCCCGCTATCGTGAATGATAACGTCCTTATCATTCACAATTCTTACCTGAAATAAAGGGCCAGAAACAATTGAGCCAGAGGTCGAAAGCCTCGCCTCCACGACTTTCGCCTAATTCCAGTGAGGTTGTATTCCAATATGAGATCAGTCGGTGGTACGCGGAGATGGAAAAGCGCCAACATCCTCTCGCTAGATTGGCAGCCTAGTGCGGCACTAGGCGTTCCCATGGCACAGGCTCTCGATTTCTCGCAACACTCGAATCACTAGGCCAGCCAAAACTCAATCTCACGAAGGTTCACACCGCCTGTATACCGATCCTGCCACTTGTCGTCATCAAAGTCTCCATCGGACTGTGGCGAGGACTTACTGCCGGTCTTTGGACCTTTTGCATTCTTGATCGACAAGTTGTAAAGCCATTTGTAGTGACAGCCTACCCCTCGTTAGTAGTTTGTCGAGGAAACATGGCGGGGATGCCGTGACTGACAGCAGTACCAGCTTGCTACTGCCGTCCGCCCCGCGATCGTGTCAATGAGCCGCAACACTAGAAAGGACATGCATCGTTCATGGTCAGCGATCACGCGCTTTGGGGTTCCCGGAAGCAAGCGGCCCACTTCAGCCTTGCCGGATCAACCCACCACTCGCACTCTCGGAGCGATCCGGATGTCCGAGATCTTTACTCGGTGGCTCAACAGGTGCTGACGAAGTTCATTAAAGACAGGCGCGCTTTTCTTGGGGTCTGAAATTGTCACGATCAACGAAAACGGCACACCAAGCACAGGAAAAATATCCTCGGCGCGCACAATGGCGTCGACGGACAACCGCCAGTTCGAAGACTTGCCCTTCCCTCTCGGGAACCGCGCCTCGTACGATTTGATGGGCCACCACTTCAATCCGTGCTCGATCAGCTCGTGCTCGAAAGGTGCCTCTGCTCCATCCCCAGGGAGATGGGCTTGCCTGGTTCGATTCTTGAAGCTATTATCGCACCTGCGGCGTGTTCGATGTTAGCCAGACCGAAGGCAAACCGTTACCCTCCATCGGACAAGTCCAAGGCGATGCCCGTCACTACGGGGAGAAGCTCGCCGCTTATGCGCTTTCACTGGGCATCCGGCTCGAGTATTCGGAGGCGATTGCGCCCGCACGTGGCATCTCGGAAGGCGGGAAGATTACTCTGCTGCCGGATCTGTCCTCCGCGGAGCACGTCGCCGTCCTCGCCCACGAGTTGGCGCACGAATTTCTCCATCACCAGCCTCGCCGAGCGGCCACCACAAAGAT
>Ga0073928_10010099_pt1 | contig 11334 bp, 11 predicted proteins | sample PaiPotPPA55metaG_FD_76969 | JGI IMG/M metagenome (GOLD analysis project Ga0073928, IMG submission 76969) | Iron sulfur acid spring bacterial and archeal communities from Banff, Canada, to study Microbial Dark Matter (Phase II) - Paint Pots PPA... ...
CGCCGCAATGCCGAGGCTTATGTCGGACGATGCGAGGATGGCATCCACTGGGCCTTCATCCGCGCGGCACTGTGCTCTGCAGCGAGCTTCAGTATCACTCCGCTGCAGGACATCCTTGGGCTCGGCAGCGAGGCTCGGATGAACACTCCTAGCCTCGATGGCGGCAACTGGCGTTGGCGCTTCGACCCGCAGGATCTTACTGGCGAACGAGCCGCGAAACTGGCGCTCCTCGTCGAGCTGAGCGATCGTCTTCCCCAGCCAATCTCTGCGCTATCGGATGAAAACTTTGCCGCCTGAAGGCCATCGCTGACAGCCCGCTATGTTGGCTGCCATTGGCAGTACTAGCGCCGGCACCTTGCCGGCCATCGGGCCACTCGCCCTCGAATTTACAGTTCCCTCAATTATGAATCCAGTGTTACAGGAGGCGTGCTTTGCGCTTCTGCCGAGATCGTGTATAGAGAGAGGGGGGAATGGCGTGAGCGAATCGATCGTTGAACCGGTCATCGAACCGATCATCCAGGCGGTTGGGGTCGAGAAGTCGTATCCCCAAGCCGATGGAACGCGGATCCAGGTCGTCGGGTTGACCAACCTCAAGGTCGATCCCGGTAAGATTCTTGCCTTGCTTGGACCGTCGGGCTGTGGCAAGTCCACCCTGCTGCGCATGCTGACCGGGCTGGCGCAACCGTCGTCCGGAACGCTGCTGTGGCACGGCAAACCACTGGACGGACAAATGCCCAACGTCGCCATCGTTTTTCAGAGCTTCGCCCTGTTCCCCTGGCTCACCGTACTGGAGAACGTCGAAGCTCCGCTCGAAGCCAAGGGCGTGGCCGCGGTGGAGCGCCGCAAACGCGCTCTGCGCACGCTCGATACGGTTGGTCTCGATGGTTTTGAGACCGCATATCCCAAGGAACTCTCCGGAGGGATGAAGCAGCGCGTGGGATTCGCCCGCGCTCTGGTCGTCGAACCCGAAGTGCTGTTCATGGACGAACCCTTTTCGGCGCTCGATGTTCTTACCGCCGAAAACCTCCGCGGTGAGCTATTGGAACTCTGGTTGACCAAGAAGATGCCCGCCAGCGCTATTTTCATTGTGACCCACAACATCGAAGAGGCTGTCATGCTCGCCGATCGAGTGATGGTGCTGGGAAGAAACCCGGCGCGCATTCGTTCGGACTTCAATATTCGGCTGAAGCATCCGCGGGACCGCAAGTCGGCGCGCTTTGTCGAATTGGTGGATTACATCTACAAAGTGATGACGGAGCCGGAGCTTGAACACGACTTGCCCGACGCTGAAACCACCGCCGAGATCATTCTGCCCACCGGCGGATTCACCAAGGATGTGCTGAAGAAGCAGGAATCAACCGTTCGTACGGCGCGATACCAATTGCTGCCCCACGCGCGCGTGGGCGGGATCGCGGGCCTGACCGAATTGCTCCGCGATCGCGGAGGTCGCGAAGACCTCTTCCGCCTCGCCGAAGAGCTGGTTATGAACGTCGAAGACCTTTTACCGATTCTTGAGGCCTGCGTGTTGCTGGGCTTCGCGTGGTTGAAAGAGGGCGACGTGCAGATTACTCCCCAGGGCGTTGCATTCGCCGAGGCCGACATTCAGCAACGCAAGATCCTGTTTCGGCAGGCTGCGCTCGAACATGTCACCATCCTGAAACAGATTGACAGCATCCTGAAACGCAAGTCGGATCACTCCATCGCCGATGAGTTTTTTCACGACATCCTCGACGAGCATTTTGCCGAAGATGAAGTGCAGCGCCAGTTCGAGACCGCGACGAACTGGGGCCGCTACGCCGAGATTTTTGACTACGACCGCGAGAGGGGCCGATTGATTCAGACTGAACCCCCGGCGCCGTCCGAGCCTCCTGCTGCCTCCGGAGGCGGGAATCACAACCCGGGCTCCACTCCAAACTCCTGAGGACAAGTCTCCGGAATCGAACGGCGATCCGCATGAAGAAAACCACCAGTCTGCGAGGATTCTCGGCGCATCGAATCTGGGCCCAACTGCCCAGATTCGAGATCTCCTACCTTCCCGACCTGCTCATGTTCGGCGCCGGGATCGCTTTGTTCTATGGTGTGCTGGTGGTCGGGCGGAGCTGGTTCGGCCCGTTTACGCCCCAGGTGGAGATCTCCCGGAGTCCGCTGGCTCTGGCCGCATATGCCGGATATTCACTGCTGCGCATCACGTTTGCCTATGTGCTGAGCCTCGCTTTCACTCTCGTCTATGGGTATGTTGCGGCTTACAACCCGCGGGCCGAGCGGTTCATGATTCCATTGCTCGACGTCCTGCAGTCGATCCCCGTGCTCAGTTTTCTTCCCGGAGTGATGCTGGCGATGGTGGCGCTGTTTCCCGGCCGGCAACTGGGCGTCGAAGCCGGTGCCATCCTGCTGATTTTCACCGGCCAGGTCTGGAATATGGCCTTCAGCTTCTATGCCTCTCTGAAGAGCATCCCGAAAGAGATGCGGGAGGCGGCTAGGGTCTACGGGTTCAGTTGGTGGCAGCGCTTCATTGAAATGGAGTTGCCCTTCGCGGCGATTGGCCTGGTGTGGAACTCGATGATGTCCGTCGCTGGCGGCTGGTTTTTCCTGATGGCGTGCGAAATGTTCGTGCTCGGTTCGCGCGACTTCCGCCTTCCCGGCCTGGGATCGTATCTGCAGACTGCGGCCAGCGCGGGCGACACAAGATCGATTCTCTGGGGCGTCGGCACCATGATCGCAGTCATCGTGCTGCTCGACCAGTTCATCTGGCGTCCCGTCATCGCATGGGCCGAAAAATTTAAGGTGGAGCAGGTCGAGAGCACCGACGCTCCCGGCTCCTGGGTCCTCGACTTGATTCGACATTCGCGAAGTCTGGCGAAGATTCGCCAGAAGACGGTGAGCCCCCTCAGCGAGCGCCTGATGCGCTACTTTTCCCAGGTGCGTACCAGCGATGAGCCCGAGCGCCGCAGCCCTTGGAAGATTTGGCTGATGCGCGTCTTCGCCGTGGTGGTGTTAGCTGGAATAAGTTACGGAGTGGTGCGCGTCGTGATGATCTTGACCGGCCTGCAGAAGGCCGAGTTACAGGAGGCCGCCATCGGCCTGGGCGCAACCTTCCTTCGCGTGAACCTCACGTTGCTGCTGGGCGCTTTGTGGACGATTCCCGCAGGCGTGGCGATCGGCTTCAATCCTCGACTGGCACGCATCGCGCAGCCCCTCGCTCAAATCGCCGCCTCGGTTCCAGCCACGGCCCTATTTCCCGTGGTCCTGCTGCTGCTGATTCGCGTCGGCGGAGGACTAGGAATCGGCTCGATCGTCCTCCTGCTGTTGGGAACGCAGTGGTACATCCTGTTCAACGTGATTGCCGGCGCCATCGCCATCCCGACCGATTTGAAGGAGTGCTGCTCCGTCTTCCGCTTGCAGGGCATTCAGCGCTGGAAGAAGTTGATCCTGCCAGGAATCTTTCCGTATCTCGTCACGGGCATGGTGACGGCCTCGGGCGGCGCCTGGAACGCGAGCATTGTGGCGGAATACTTCCACTTCAAGGGCCACATCTACACCACGACGGGACTGGGAGCAACGATCTCCCAGGCGACCGATGCCGGCAACTTCGACCTGCTGCTGGCCGCCACCATGATGATGGCGGCGACGGTGGTGACCATCAATCGTCTGGTTTGGCGCAAGATGTACGCGCTCGCGGAGACGCGTTACCGCCTCGAGACTTGATTGCTCCACGACGGCGCGCTTCACAGCCATCCTTGCTAGTTACTCTCCCGCTTCCTTAGGGCCGCATTTCATCACCTTTTAACTTGTGCTTCATGCTGCCGCAATGGGACTGCGCTATTGCTATCGAATGCCCTCAGACCAGTTGCACGCGGATCCTACGCAGTCCGGAGTGTTGGCGCCTGTCGCTGAATTTCCCGGCCTGGCGGGAAGGTTCGCTCCGGTCGGCAGGGTGCGAGACCTCTACCGCCGGGTGCAGGGAACCCCTGAAGGATTTCATCTCGAAAATCTGCTCGCCGAGATGCGCGTGGAACTGCGCGTCGCCACCGACGATCAGGCACGGATTCCCCGGAGCGGTCCGGTTGTGGTGGTGGCCAACCATCCCTACGGTGTGTTGGATGGGGCGATTCTTGCCCTGCTGCTGACGCGCGCGCGTCCGGATGTGAAGGTGCTGACCAACTTCCTGCTCGCCGAGATCCCAGAGTTACAGCAGCATTGCATTTTTGTAGATCCCTTCCAGACCGGCCGATCGGTGGAGCTAAACCGGCGAGCTATGCGCGAGGCATTGTCTTGGTTGCGGCAGGGCGGCATGCTTGCAATGTTTCCGGCCGGCGAGGTTTCGCACTGGCAAATGCCGGCGCGGCAGATTGCCGACCCTGAGTGGAATAACGCGGCGGTGCGTTGGCTCCGCATGACCGCAGCGACGGCCCTGCCGGTTTATTTCTGCGGGCACAACGGCGTCGGGTTCCAGCTGGCGGGCATGCTTCATCCCAAGCTGCGCACGGCGTTTTTGTTGCAGGAATTTCTGCAGCAGGAAGGTAAGACCGTCGAGGTGCGCGTGGGCAGCGGGATTCCGGCGAGCGCCGTCGAAGCCATGGGCGACGATCGCGAAGCAATGAAGTATCTGCGCTGGCGGACATATTTGCTGGGCAGGCGTAAGCCCCAAGCGGCTCGGCCCGTTACTCTTCGATCCCGTCTTGCGGGCAGGATCCAGGCGCCATTGGCCGGCTCGGTCCCGGCCGAGTGGCTGGCCGAAGAAGTGGAAAAATTGCCACCAGACCGTTGTCTCGTGGCGAATGGCGATCTTGCCGTCTACCTTGGAACGGCGCAGGAAATGCCGCTGCTACTTCACGAAGTGGGTCGTTTACGCGAGTTGACGTTTCGCGGGGCGGGCGAAGGGACAGGCAAAAGCCGCGATCTCGATCCGTTCGACCACTATTACCGGCACATCTTATTGTGGCACAAAACGAAGCGGGAGCTGGTCGGAGCCTACCGCGCAGGAAACACGGCAGAGATTCTTGCCGAGCGCGGCATGAGAGGGCTGTACACCAGCACGCTATTCCGCTTTGACGAGAAAATCTTTCAGAGGCTGGGGCCCGCCCTCGAACTCGGGCGTTCCTTTGTGCGCCCGGAATATCAGCGGCAATATGCTCCGCTGTTGCTTCTATGGAAGGGAATCGCCCGCATGGTGGCGAGGCAGCCGGAGATTCCAGTTCTCTTTGGTGCAGTCAGCATCAGCAACGACTACAACCAGGCGTCGCGCGAAATGATTTACCGCTTTTTTGAAGCACGCATGCAGCAGGATGAGCTGGCGGAATTAATCCAGCCGCGACGCCCGTTTCGCCCGGGACTGTTGCGAAGGTGGGACTGCCGCGGAATGCTTCATGCCCTGCGTGACCTCGAAGAGCTTTCTCAACCCATCAACGACCTTGAGTCAGACGGCAAGGGCCTGCCTGTTCTGCTGCGCCAATATGCCAAAATTGGCGGAAAACTCCTGGGCTTCAATGTGGATCGACGGTTTTCCAAGGTTCTTGATGGACTGGTAGTCGTGGATTTGCGTCAGACCGAGACCGCGGTCCTGGAGCGCTACATGGGGCGGGATGCGGCCACTCGATTCCGGCAGATGCACGCGCCCACCGCCGGCTGACTCATTTTGCCGGGCGAAGCCCGGTTGCATCGCTGGGCAGCAGACAGGCCCGAGCGGCGTCTTGGAGCGCTACGTCCAGCTCTCGCCCCAACCGCGCAAGCTCGTCCTGATTCATCAATTCCTGCAAGCGTTCAAAGAGTTGCCGCTCCTCTTTGCGGATGTGGGCCGACAGGCGCAGGCCGAACCCAGACAAATCGGCCGCGGTCATATGGCGCGCCTCGGTTTTCGCAAACCAGTTGCGCAGCACGGCGTGATCGATCAGCAGTTCCTCAACCAATGGAACCAATTCGTCGAACTTCTTGCCTGCCGGGAACAGAACGCTCTCTTCTGCCAGAAAGTGAATCGAGATTTCATTTTGAAAGTGCTGTGTGATCTCCGCTTGCCATGCGCTCAAATCGGCGTCCCCGATGGGCGACGCCCGATCGATGCGGACGCACAGCGCCAGAGCGTGCTGGTGCTGGCGGGAGAGCGGAATCAGGCTTTTATCGCGTAGCATGACCGGTTCTGGGCTTCAGGAATTCGCGCGCGTCAGGCGAATCACCCCAGGTTCTCCCTCAGCCTGCTCGGGCTCGGCCGCCGGACTCACCGTCAACCAGTCGGTTCGCACGCGTTGCCATTCCTGAATCAGCATTCCGTTGGCCTCAAAGAAACTGCGAATGCGGTAGCGCTCCCAGCCCGCGATTTCCTCGAGAATCGGAGCCAGCACCGCGAGCGCGCTGGTGCTCAGCACGGTGCGTTTCGCGATCTGCGAAACGTCGGCGGACTCCGAGACCGCAATCGTCAGCCCATCGCGCGAGTTGATGTGCAACATGACATGAATGTCGGAGCTGCCGTCGCCCGTATAGATAACATGATCGGGGCCCGCGACCTGCTGCTGGAGCAGGTGGTTCAGGACCGCGACTTTGCCGTAGCCCGCCGTCGCCCGCACGATCGAGTCAATCTCGCCCGAAGGCTTGTAGAGAAATTCCGTTCCGAAAATGTGATCGGGCGGAACAATATCCTCGAGCGCGGAGATCACAATCTCCACCGGAGCGGCTGACAGAACATAAAAATCAAACCGATGCCCGTCGATCCCCGCATCCAACAACTGGTAAAGCAGCTTGATGTCACCCTTCAAGCGGATTCGCTTCCCCACCTCGCGGAGATGTTCCTTCCGCACCTTGGCCTTGAACTCAGGATCATGCAGCAGCAGGTACGCCAGTTCCGCGCCTTGCTGCACCAGATTGATTTTGGCCATTCCCTGGGCCTTACGCTCGAAGTCCTCGGTGGGAATGCCAACCAGTTCGGCCAGCACGTAGCCCGAATCATTAAATGTGAGCGTCTTGTCAAAGTCGCTCGCGAAAATGTAGCGTCGTAGCGGTTTATCTGCCATATACCTATTCGATTCGTGCGCGGTGCTGCCGCCCCATAAAAAGAATTGATTGCGATTATATGCTTCGATGGCGAACTGGCTGTAAATAAAGAATCAAGGTCGCTGCAAGTTAGCGTGAAAGGAGCAAGGCCAGTGGGTGAAAATGCCGAGCGTTTCTTCGTCTTGACCGGGGGGCCGGGTTCAGGGAAGAGCACGCTGCTGGACGCGCTGCAAGAGTCTGGTTATGGCCGATCTCTCGAAGCTGGACGGGGCATTATTCAGGACCAGACGGCAATTGGAGGCCGCGCCCTGCCGTGGGACGATCGCGTTCTCTTTGCGGAGATGATGCTGTGCTGGGAGATGCGCTCCTATCACATGGCACAACAACAATCAGGCCCGGTGTTGTTCGACCGCGGCATACCCGACGTCTTGGGATATCTGCGGCTCCTCGGTCTGCCGGCGCCCGAGCACATGCGCAAGGCGGCCGATTCTTTTCGCTATCACCGCCGCGTCTTTATGGCGCCGCCTTGGCCGGAGATTTTTCGCCAGGATCGCGAACGCAAGCAGGACTTTGACCAGGCGGTGCGGACCTATGACGCATTGGTCGCGACCTACACCGCAGTGGGCTATGACCTGGTGGAGATCCCCCGGGCTCCCATCGACGAACGGGTGCGATTTCTCCTGGCAAACATCCATCCCCCCGCCCCGGCCTGAATGAAAGAATTAAAGAATCAAGGTGGGGACAGCCGCTCCCGGCTGTCCATCGAGCGCAGCTCCGCCCTAGTCCTAGCTTTGGTTTCCAAGGAGTGTAAGTTCCAACGTACGAAGAACGTCGTTGGTGGAAGCTGCTTCGGGTCCCCAACAACAACCAATTGCCCTCCCCGCGCAATTGCGCCAAGGGCGTCTTCTGGCTTAAGTGGGGACGCCTCATCCATGACCGCGACATCGACAACCAGCCTGCCCGGTTCGAGGTACTGCGCGACTGACAAAGGGCTCATCATGAAACAAGGCTTAAGCGCTTTCAAAGCATCTCCTGACCGCTAGCCGCGCTCGACACCGATGGTGACGAAGAACAGGAAGAGTGAAAGAGTAGCGGTGCACCAATATGGTGTATAATGATGCAATGGCAGTGACCAAACGAGCCTCTGGACGAGACGTGCGTCGAAGCGTGACGCTGCCTCCCGACGTTGCCCGGAAGGTGGGGGCGATAGCGAAGCAACGGCGTCTCAGCGATAACCGTATTCTGGTGGAACTGATCGAGCAAGGCATCGAGACCCGCCAGCGGAAGGAACGGGAATTTTTCGATCTGGCCGAACGGTTCCGCGCCGCTAGTGACCCTGAGCAGGTCAAGCACTTGGGGGACAAGTTGGGCCGCTTCGTCTTTGGGGAATAATGCCGCAGATCGAAACGTGGTCCCGCCTGCCCGCCGCTGTTCGCGCTCATCTGGTGGAGAGGAACTCAGAATGCCTAACGCGGCGGTCCTCGCCCAGGTTCATCCTCTGTGGGCGTTACCGTCGGCTTTGCTCCAGAACCAGCCGCCCAAGCAACTCCCGGATGGAACTGCGTTATCGGCCAAGGCCGCTGCCGGTTGTGAAGCATTCCGCACAACGTCGCGCGTACCCCTGCCTCCAACCCTGCGAGAACTTGCGTGGCTGATTCCCAAGCCACCCCCATCTCGCCCAGCAACCGGCTCAGATGTAACCCGCCTTGCCTTCGGGTCTGTGCCGGCTGGCTGATCCCCAGCCGTGATCGAAGCCAACCCCACAGGGTCGGCGATACCAATAACTGCTTCTGCCAGCGCCGCAAAGTTCGCCATTCATCCGCACTGCGCCCAAAGCGGTGACTGATGTCGCGCACCGTCTCTTGCAGAATCAAATACCGGTACAGCGCTTCGATGATTACCGTCGCCGCATACCACCGCCACGGATGCAGCCAATCCTGCAAACAGATCATCGTTCGGCCGCACTTCACGCATAGGTATCGCCGAACCCAAATCACAATCCACCCCTCGACCAAGCCGCGGACTTGCCGACTGTACAAGCCGTGTCCTTGCACCCACACTTTTCCTACCTCACGCGCCAACTGCCTACGGTGGGCACAGAATGGGGGTCGAAGCTCTTCCACCGAGGGAGCGCCGGTACCGCGTGCGACCGAAAATCTCCCCGCCTTTACTAAATCCCGGAGCGCGTCCAGAATAGAAGGTTCGGCAATGGTAAGGTCCCGATTTTTCCTGCACGTCAGTACCAGACTAGATCAGTACCAGACTAGAAAAGAGGAGCTCTCATGGCAGTTGTGACAGGTGAACTGATCCGCGCGATGAACTATGTGGATGACATCACGGCGACCGTGCGTCGGATGTGCCTCTATATTCCCAGCATGAATGCCGAAGAGCGCAAGCGCCTGGCGGAGTACCTCCGCGCCGCGGGTGGAGCGGTCAATGCCGCGATTGCCGACTTGGAAAAGGTGGAGAAATAGGTGAGCGGCGTCCAAACGATTGCGGTAATTGGCGCCGGAACCATGGGGCGGGGCATTGCACACGCGGCGGCCCTCGGCGGGTACCGCACCATCCTCGAAGACCTGCTGCCCGGGGCGCTGCGCAAGGCCGAGACTGAAATTCGCGCCCATCTCGACAAGGCCGTGGAACTCGGGAAAGTTACCGCTCCCGATGCAGATTCTGCTTTCCGGCGGCTTGAATACGCCGCTTCGGTCGAAGAAGCCGCACGCGAGGCCGACCTTGTCATCGAAGCGGTCCCGGAGGAGATGGAGTCGAAGATCGAGATCTTTACCCTGCTCGACAAAGTCTGCCGTCCCACGACCATGCTGGCCTCCAATACCTCGTCTCTCAGCGTTACTGAGATTGCCAGCGTCACCTACCGCGCGGGAAAATGCGTGGGCATGCATTTCTTCAATCCCGTACACAAAATGAAGCTTCTCGAGATCGTGCGGGCGCTCGAGACCGACGACGATACACTGGCCACGGCCGTCGAAGTCGGCCAGCGCATGCGCAAGGAAGTCGTCGTCATCAAGGAATCTCCGGGCTTCATCACCAGCCGCATCAACGCGATGATCGGGAACGAGGCCTTCTACATGCTGCAGGAGGGCATCGCTTCGGCGTCGGATATCGACAAGGCTCTGAAGCTGGGCTTGAACCATCCCATGGGCCCCTTCGAACTGGTCGACCTGGTGGGGCTCGACACCCGCCTGAGCATCCTCGAGTATCTGCACAAGTCGTTAGGCGATAAATATCGCCCGGCGCCTCTGCTGGTGCAATACGTAAGGGCCGGCCGCCTCGGCCGCAAGTCAGGACGCGGTGTGTACGAGTACCCGGAACCGCAGCCGGCTGCCGCGAAGAATTAAAGTTTTTTCCGCCGATTCTTAGCCGATTTTTAGTTGTGCTTGCGGTACATCTGGCCGTTCCAACCGAGCAGCACTTTCCCGTGTAGGAAGATCCTTGCATTCCTGCTGCCGTCCACCTTCACTGCGTCGGTCGGAGTCTGCACCAGGCAGCTCCCGTCGGCCAGGCCAGCCAATACGGAGATGTCATCGGTTTTCGAGTCCCACTGCCACAGCTCTTTCCCGTCGCGCACATTGAACGCGATCAGCACTCCACCGCGAGTCGCAAAACCCAATTCATCGCTCCCGATGACCATTTCATCCCGTAAAGGGCCTGAGTACTTGGGCAGAGGCAACTTATAGACCAGATCACCTTCGGCGTTGACGCGGTAGATGAACTCGTCGGACTGGTCCCTGATATTTTCCGGCATCCGGTTGTGCGTCATTCGCACCGGAATCAACGTGCCATTCATGTTATCCGTCACGATGGCGCTCGTAGGCGACACGACGCTCGTCGGGGCCGAAAGCTGCTGCGTCAATTTGGTGGCCTCCACCAGAATACTGCGGTACGTGCCATCGGGATGAATCTGCCACAGCCATAATTTCTCGTCGCGGATCAGGTTCAGCGTGTGGGGATCCATCGCCTCCCCAGCCGTGCACTTTCCGCCGTCCAGCGTCCAATCGTTCTGGGTGAAGGCCACGTAGGCGTAGCCATCCATATTTACGTAAACCCGGCTCACAATTGTTCGCAGCGGATTCGTCGCCAATCCCGTTGCGCACAATACGTTGCTTCCTTCTCGCTTCACGTTCTTCTGCTTCTCGTGTGATGCGGGCAGCGTCAGTTCAAATCTTAGCGCTCCGGATTCTTCATCCAGGCCAGTGAGCGTCGTGACGGTGCCGTCTGCGGACTGGGCAACGATATGAATCAGATGCTGCAGGTTGTACGCGTGCCCTTTGCGAATTCCAGAGAAGCCGTGTTTCCAGCGCAGTTGGCCGTCCTTGCCCACGGTGTAAAGAGTGA
>Ga0073928_10010100_pt1 | contig 11333 bp, 11 predicted proteins | sample PaiPotPPA55metaG_FD_76969 | JGI IMG/M metagenome (GOLD analysis project Ga0073928, IMG submission 76969) | Iron sulfur acid spring bacterial and archeal communities from Banff, Canada, to study Microbial Dark Matter (Phase II) - Paint Pots PPA... ...
GCTCAAGACATTGCTCATGCCGAGAGAGCCTATAAGGGCTCCTCTCGGAGTCAATGTCCCGGGCCTTACCTATGGCCGGTTTTCAGCTGACCCTACATGGCCGGTTTTGGGTGACCCCTGAGGGGCGGAACTGGTCCTATTTAGAGTCGTACAGGAGAGTCTAACGAATGTTCAGAGGCATTCGCGAAGCAAATGGACGGAGATTAGAATTGAACGCCATCACAGGAAAATAGTGCTGGAAGTAAGGGATAAGGGATCCGGCATAACTACTAAACGGTCAGACAGGCTCCATCCGGCTGGAGTGGGCATCGCAAGCTTGCAGGAACGCACAAGACAAATCGGGGGACACCTGGAGACCAAATTCAGAAAAGTCGGCACAACCGTGCGGGCGATAGTACCTACTTAAAACAGATTTGCGGCTTCTGGATTTGTCCGCATGTGCTCAATGACGTAGTTCACGGTTTACCTTGATACCAGAAGTCGCGGCAGCCCTGGCGAGCCTTTAACCAGACTGTTTCGTCAGAATGATTAGCGAAATGCGCTTCGTCTAAAGATGTGGTGCAGCGTTCATACCCTTCGATGCGTTCCTGCGCTTCGTGTCGATCTGCATGGTCCTGCGCCATCGTTCGAATAACCTGCTTTCACTTCGGATTACAACGAACTGACACAGAACGATCAGCACGAGGATCGCGATTATGATTTTGCTCCACATCGGGCAGCATCCTTATTTACTCTCACTTCGTCCAGACGGTTTTAACCAGTCGCTTACTGTGTTAACTACATTTGTGTTTTATCAGTTCTAGCCGCACTTGTTGCACGTTCCGTTCACGCCTTTGGTATTGCACCCACGTTTGTAGTAAACGAGAAGCCGACGCGCCCGTTCGTGCTCTACTCCCTGCGTCACACGTTTCTGACGCGGCTGGGACAATCCGGCTGCGACGTGTGGACGCTCGCACGGATCGCCGGACACGCATCTATTACAATTTCGTCGCGCTACGTCCACCCTTCCGAGGACGCGGTGTTGGACGCAATTTCTCGGCTGGGTGGGCACAGAATTGGGCACAACGAGAATGCGCCAGCTCAGTTGCCGGTTGCGAAAAACGCAACAAGCGCAGTACAGTGAGTTAGTTACAAACGGAGCGCCCGTAGCTCAGTTGGATAGAGCATCTGCCTTCTAAGTGGACGCAAATACAATCCAAGTCGTTGCTCCGGTTGCGCTTACGAGTTTGGGCCATCCTTGGCCTGCTCCAAAGTTGCTCCAAACCTTTACCCATTAAGATTCTCAGGTGTGCGGTTATTCGTAAATCGAGGTGTGAAGCTGCCCACTGAAAAACAGAAGGCAAGGCCCTTGAAGTGAGAACCGCGCCAAAGAGAGCGCCGAATCGAAACAGCGATTTAGAAAAACACCGCTGGAGAAACGTTAAATCGTTTGCTCAATTTTTCGATGTGGGTTTTATTGAGGTCACGTTTCTTATGCAAGACTTCGGATACGATGCTTTCAGAGCCAAAGATTGGAGCCAGATCTTTCTGGCGTAGATCATTCGCATCCATCAACGTGCGGAGGACTTCGATCGGAGAAGCATCAGGAATGGAATGATGCTCTTCTTCGTATGCTTCGATTAGGGTCATCAAGACTTCGGCATACTTCTCTTCCTCAGTTGTTGGATTATCTTTGCTTGCCAGTTTGTCCAAGACGCTTAGGTACTGTTCATGTTGACGCTCGGATGTGATCGGCATTGGCGAACCAACTTCGAGTGCGTATTTTCCGGGCACTGCAATCATCATTTCTGCCACTCTTTCTTGTCGTATTCGGCGTGACTCAGAATGCGTCGGATATAAACCATTCTCCATCTGTATTTGATAGTGGCAATCAGCCTGCATTTGTTATGGCTTATATCGAACACAACGAAGCGCCCGATAACATCTGAATTTCTCCAACTGTTCCGAACCTCAGCAAAGTTTTTCCAATCCGCGTTCTTCGCGACCTTGTACCAAGCGTTTAGAGATGCGCCCCATTCGCTGTGCCTTGCGGTCGCTTCTCTAATCGCCTTCCGGCTGACGATCCGCATGACAAATCTTCGCATTCTGCGAAGTATGGGTCAAGCCGAAAATGATGTTTTCATTTGGTGGATTGCGGTCAATCATGGGAAGCAAGCACCTTCAGTAAGACAGCAACAACTTCAACAAGCGCCCGAGACGATGTCGGTGACGTTCTCGTTTGGATTGGAACCCGATTTTCGTTTTGCGGAAGCGGATCAGGTGGAGTCTGTTTCTCCGTTCCGCCCTGTGCAACTGGCAATTCTCCTCACACTCGCCAGTTTTTGTTCGCAATTTGCCGCGATTTATCGCGAGTTGCATTACGCCCGAAGATAAGCGGAGATGCACTGTTGTCGAAGCTATTTCGCCTGGGCGATGAGTTGCGCGACTTTGGAGTTAGGGCCAACAGGCTCGACCAATACAATCAGGCTGGGATTCAAGTACATGCGGTCAGGCTCGTGAAGTTCCTTGCCGCGCTTGACCAGAATGTGGTTGGTCTGCTTGGTGTCTGGATTCGTTTGCGAAACCACGTAATAAACGTCGGTCATCAGCGGGTGCCGGCCGTCATAACCCTGTAGATGACCGAAATAAACGGAGTCGCTTGCCGCCTTCTCCCCAAACGCTGACTAGTTTCAGGGCCCTAGTTTCGTGACCAGTGTGGACGAGTTGTTTGCGGTGTTCGGATCGAACGTGGCCGCGCTCACCGTCCCGGTGTTGTTGACGAGCACGTTGCCGGGAGTTGTCACCTTCACCACAAAGGTTATGGTTTGGGTCGCGCTTACCGCGAGGCTGTTAAGCGTGCAACTGATGGTTCCCGTCGAGCCCACCGCGGGCGCGCTGCAATTCCATGCTCCCAGCGAAATGCTAACGAACTTGCTACCATTTGGGAGCGCATCGGTAAGCAGGATCTGCTTCGCAAGGTATTTCCCTAGGTTCTTTACGCTGACCGTGTACTTGAGCTGGCGGTTCGTCAGCTTAGTGGCACTTTGATTCACGGACAGGTCTGAATTGTTCTGCGCCATGAACAGAGCGCTCGCGCTGTTGTTGCTGGGGTTAGGATCGTCAGGCGAAGACGCTTGTACGCTGGCACTGTTGGTCACCGTCAGGTTGTCTTGCACGCCCGCGTTCAGCGTCCCCTGAATTGTGATCGTCTGCGGCTGGTTCGCCGCGAGGGTTGCGTAGGTAACGGTTACCCCGCCCCCGAGTTGTGCGCAAACACCGCCGCCGCTTGCCGTGCAGGATACGAACGTGAGAGCTGACGGAAAATTGTCGGTGAGGAGTACGTTATTCGCCATCTGCGGTCCGAGGTTGGTCAGAGTAAGCGCATAGGTGACCGTGTCGCCGATCTGGGCTGTGCTGCTGGAAACGGTTTTGGCCAGGCTCAGGTCCGCTTCTGGCAGAGCCGCTTCAAAAGCGCCAATGTCGAAGCCGGCGCCTATCGGACGTGATACGCCGCGCTGGTCGGTTGGAATCGGAAAGCTAGCATCAGCCACGTCAACGGCTGGGCTAGTGGGCTGAATTGCCATGGTCGGCGTGCCAGTCTTGCTTAGCGGGTCGATCTGCAATGGACCTAGCTGGGGGTCGGGTGACGGTGTGATTGCCAAGCCGGTACACCCAAAATCATTGACGATGAGATTGCCCGAACCGGCATATGTCACCGGGCCCTGGAAGAAGCATTCTCGCACGCTGTTGTTAGCGATAATCGTGTTCCGCAGCGTGAAGGACGTCACGAGGCTTGGAGTGTCGTTGTCAACGACAATGCCGGCACCCTCGCCTGTGCTCTGGTTGCCGCTGATCGTTGTGTAAAGCACGGCGAGCTCGCCGTCGACGGCAAAAATTGCCCCGCCTTCGTCGCGACCTTGATCAGCCGTCCCTCCGCCCGTCAGGCCATGGTTCACGAAATTGCCTGTAAAGGTACCATTCCGGATCGTAATGTTACCAAAATGGCTAAAGATAGCGCCACCCAGGGCTGCGCCGCCGCCGCCGTGGCTCTGATCGGCGCTACCCGCGAACTGCCCACCCCCGTGGCCCGGCCCACCAGAGATATATCCTCCGTGGCCGGCGCCACCGCCGCCGCCGTAGCCACCGTTGCCGCCCCTTGGGCCACTACCATCGAGGTTCGATTCAAACGTTTGCGCGCTACCACCGCCAGCGCCAAAGCCGGCGTTGCCGGCGTCGGATCCACCACTTCCGGTGTAGCCGCTGCCGCCACCGCCGTAATTGCCGTTGCCGCCGTTACCCGGTGAACCGAAAGCGTTGTCGGCTTGGCTTCCCCCGCTGCCAACGCCACCGCCTGGACAGGAGGCGTCTGCGCCACTGGCCGAAATGACGAGAGTGCCACCCCCGGTCCCCCCATTGCCGCCGCAGTCGAAACCACCCTGCCCGCCCCCATCGGGAGAGCCAGTTTGACCGCCGGTAATCGTTCCGCCTCCGCCTCCGCCGCCCCCTGGGCAGCCGACCACAAAAATACAGTTGTCAACATTGCCCTTGAAGGCACTACCGTCGGCACCGCCACCTCGTGAGCCACCGCCGCCACCACCACCCATCAACGAGCTTCCGCTTCCTGCACGGCCACCGTTCCCCCACAGGCTGCCGCCACCTCCGCCTGCAAGTTGAACGTTGTTCGCACTGCCGTTGCCTCCGGTGGCTCCATTGCCTTCGAACGTGCTGTTCTCGACCGTTAGGTTGTTGGCTCCGCTGCCTTCGCTGCCATCAACGTAGATGGCTCCGCCCGCACCCAGGCCACCGCCGCCACCATCGGCACCATTACCGCCCTTGACGCTGAATCCCTTGATGTGGGCATTCCTGATGGTCAGGTTACCCGTGCCGGAGGATGTTCCGCCCGAGGTGGTAACCGAGGCAGATCCGACGGCGAAGGCACGCATATTAGGGGAACCCGGCACGAGTTCCAGCCGTGATCCGTTGGCCTCGATGATGATGGCGCTGAAGATGATCGGAGTCGCCGTAGGCCCGTATCGATTGTGCGCGTCATTCACGATGGAGGTCATTTGAAACACTGAACCGGCGGGTAGCACAATCGTGTCAGTGCCACTGCCCGCCTCACATCCCGTGTTGTAGAAGTGGTCCGGATCTACGGTGTCAATGGATATCGCCTGGTCGAAATTGGCCGAGTAGATGGCCTCCTGCAGCGAGCAGCCACCGTTGCTGTTCCCCGGCGCCGTGGTAGTGACATGGATCAAATTGGTTTGGGCCGTGGCAGAACGAGCGACCCCCAGTGTAAATAGCAGGACCGCAGCGAGCGCGGTCCACTGGCCAGTCCGGGTTAGAGACCGGGCCGCGCGCGACCTGCGAGTTGCAATAACTAATAAAGTTCGAAGGTGTGCAGTAAGCAAAAATCGGCTGGTATTCATGGGCTGGCTCCTGGGTTCTCTAAGCGCTAGCTCGCGAACCTTGCGGGAACACGAGAGGCTCAAGTATCGAGCGGCTCCCAAATCTCAAATTTTCGAGCGAAGGTCAATGCACGACGGCTGAGGATTTGTTGTGATGAATTTGAAGGCCCAAGTGGCTGATTACATAAATTTTAACTTGGCTTTATAACTGATATCCGTCAAACTCCTGCCCACGTCCCAAGCGTTACGATGCCCAGCCAAACGGCCATTTATCGGTTTGGTCCCTACGAATTGCGGACCCGGACGCGGGAGCTCTATAAACAAGGCGTCAAGCTGAAGCTGCGCCCGCAACCTTTTCAAGTCCTGGAGATACTGGTCGAACACACCGGGGACGTTGTCACGCGAGAAGAGTTGCGTGATCGACTTTGGCCCAAAGAAACGTTCGTGGATTTCGAGCACGGCCTGTACACCGCAATCAAGGAACTTCGGGGAGTCTTAAGTGAGTCCGCTAGCGAACCGCGTTATATAGAAACCCTGCCGAAGCTAGGGTACCGCATGATCGTGCCTGTAGAGGCGGAGCCGCTGCTGGTGAACCAAGTGATCGAGGGGCTGCAACCCGAGGTTGCCTCCGCCACGCCTCAATCTCTTGCCAGTGAAAATCTGATCGGAAAGAGAGTCTCGCATTACCGGGTGCTGGAGATGCTCGGCGGCGGAGGCATGGGGGTGGTCTACAAGGCGGAAGACGTGAAGCTCGCGCCGCTTCCTCTTTGGATCATCCCAACATTTGTTCCATCTACGAGTTCGGCGAGCACGAGGGGCAGCCCTTCATCGTGATGCAGTTGCTGGAAGGACAAACTCTGCGGGAGTGGATTGAAAGTGGCGCACAAGGAAGCACGTTTTCGCGATTGGACAAGTTGCTCGATTTCGCCATTCAAATCGCAGACGGGCTCGAAGTGGCGCACCAGAAGGGCATCATCCATCGCGACATCAAGCCGGCGAACATCTTCATTACGAGCCGGGGACAGGGCAAGATTCTTGATTTCGGCGTGGCCAAGTTTGTGAACATCGTTACTGAATTTCCTCACGGCGCGGCTGCAGACGACGGCGCCGAAGGGTTCGACGAGCAAAAACGAATCATTGCTTTTCCTGACTCGAATCTTACGAGAACCAGCTTATCAATGGGAACTCCGTCGTACCTTTCACCCGAACAGGTACGTCACGAGAAGCTGGACACGCGCACTGACCTGTTCTCCTTCGGCTTGGTTCTTTACGAAATGGCGACTGGCGAGCGGGCCTTTCCCGGAAACACAGCCACAGCGATACGCGACGCGGTCGAAAACCTTGCAGCTTTGCCCGCACGGCAACTTAACTCGGAACTCCCCGCTGATCTAGAGCGGATCATCACCAAAGCTTTGGAGAAGGAGCGGGAGCGAAGATACCAGCACGCGTCGGAAATGGGCGCCGAGCTGCGCAGGCTAAAGCAGAACACTGAATCTAGCAAGCAAGTTCTCGCCGATAGCGCGGTCAAGCTAACCGCGCCAGCAGCATCTCCCCCGCAGACACGCGGCAATTCTGTGCTCCTCGGATTGCAGCGGCAGAAATGGGGAGTTGTGGCTAGCCTCGTTCTCGTCAGCCTCATTTTTGCATTCGTCCTCTACACGAGGCACAACTCGTCTTCGACTGATGTCTCCGGACCCAGAACCGCGCACAGGCAAGTGACGTTTTTAGGCAATGCTTATGACTCCGCCATTTCCCCGGACGGAATGTTTGTGGCGTATGTAACCAGGAAATTTGGCGAGGATCAAAACCTGATGGTTCAGGCTCCCAACGGTTCCAGCCTTGAACTCGCACATGGAGAAGAGTTAAAGCATCCACGGTGGTCGCCGGATGGTTCCGAACTCGTTTTTACAAAGTTCGAACCGGCCGCCGGTCTTATAAACATATTTCTTGTTTCTCGTTTGGGCGGGGTTGCTCGGCCGATAGGGAGAGGCGCATACGCTTGTTGGTCGCCGGACGGGGCTCAAATTATAACGTCTACTGAACGTGACAAGGCGATTTTACTGGTGAACAAATTAACCGGAGAGGTGAAGCGTGTGTCGGTACCTGGATTCACACGGCTTTACGGCATCGACTCTTCCACCAAGGCAGGGTTGATTCTGGCTCATACAAGAGCCGGCGATAAGCATCAAATCTGGACTTTTAGGCCGGATGGGGCCGAACAACGCAAGGTGGTTGAAGACAACAATGAAATCTACTCGGCGCTATGGTCTCCCAGGGGCGATTCGATCTATTACTTGCGCGCAACAGGAAACACCAGCGAGCTCGCAAGAATTTCTGTAGCTGGCATAAGCACAGAGGCCGCAGTGATAGCCAGCGGGCTGCAAGCGGGAAGCTTCTTTTCGATCTCCGCCGATGGGTCTCGGCTGGCATACACACGGGTGGAGCATGCTTCGAACTTATGGATGGTTCATCTCGCAGCCGGCCGGAAAGCAGGAAAACCCGAAATGAGCCGACTCACTTCGAGTACCTCCTACTATGGAGATCCCAGTTTCTCCCCCGATGGCCGCTGGATTACTTTCCCGCTGGGTTCCAGCTCCGAGGATACGAACATCTACAAAATGCAGATCCCCGGTGGCCAGCCCGTCCAGCTGACCTTTTTCGAGCATGTCGCGACTACCAGCCCGGCTTGGTCGCCCGATGCCCAGCGCATTGCTTTTATCAGTAATCAAAAGGGCACATCAAAAGTGTGGACGGTCAACGCGAACGGGGGTGCCACCGAACCCATGGAAGGGACTAACGCTTCGGATACCAACCACTTCCTTGCTTGGTTTCCGAGCCAGGATATTGTCTACCAAAAACCAGGAGTGCGGAATTTTCTGCGTGTCAACAATCTAACGCGGGAGGAAAAACCCATAATCCGCGACGATTCGGCAGGCTGGGTTTTCCACAAGCCGATTTTTTCCTTCGACGGTAGGAAAATTGCGGTCGTCTGGAATCGAGGTAATCAGCGCGGTCTCGGGCTCTGGGTTATTTCGCTGGAACCGTATTCCGAAAGGTTGGTGCTAGCTGGCGAAATGTACCCATTTGGCTGGTCGCTGGACGGTAACTATATCTACGCCATTAGGGGGCGAGAAATCATCAGGGTTGGTGTCGCAACTCCGAACCAAGCTTTCTCCGTGGTGGACTTGCCGGGGTTTTCCACGACGAACTTAATCGACGGCCTGCAAAGTTACGCCAGCCTAAGCCATGACGGGCTAGAGATCATCGCCAACGTCGGTGAGGAGAAATCAGATGTGTGGCTGATGGAAAATTTTGATCCCACCGTGGACCGAACAAGAAACCAGCCTTCTTCGCCATCTTGGATAGCCAAATCTCAGTGACTCCGGACCCCTGCGCGATGTGAGCTGGGCGAGCCTACGGAGGTCAAAGTCTACCAATACCTTTGCCGTGCTGCCTCGCTATCATCTGCTTTACGCAAATGCGACAGCAAAACTGCTGATCGAAATCGCAACGAGGATGGACTTCGTTCAAACACGAAATCAAAACTCTTTCCACCTCACGCGGTGAGGGTTATGCCTCTTCTCGCCTCCATATCAATGGGGCAGTTCTTCAGGCCAGAGGGGGCGCACCACCTCGGTCAACCGTTTGGCGTAGCATGCCGCCCGCAATTCCCGAGCCGGACGCAAAGCTGAAAACGCTCTGCACAGAACATGCGTTGTAGTGTGCCCCTCGAACAACGGGCACTCTCGCACGCCAGCGGCTCTTACTCTTGCATCCGTTTCCCTGCTGGCTCTGTCGCGAACTCCCTCGCAGATTGTTTGGAAAACAAATTGAAACGCAATCTGAACCACGAGTTGTCACGAGGTCCAGGTCAGCAGGGCGAGGACAAACGCGTGAGACCGCGCGACACGGTCTGCAAGCCACCGATGGCAAGATTCCACTGCCTGATTGCGCGTCCTTGGACTGGCTCGAAGAGTGAAGAACGTGGAAATTACCCTCTTCACTTTTTTTGGAGCACGTTCTTCACCTCGTCGAATGGAAATCCTTTGATCGGCAAAGAGATAGACCCGCAGCAGGAGCGAAAGCGGCCGTGGGAAAAAAGTCAAATCGGGCGGGAGCGTCCCGCCCTACGGCACACGAATCGTGCCTGAATTTTTTCCACGAGCGAAGAGTTTCGGAAGCATCGGACGTCAGAACAGGAGGAAATCCGTAATGGCACTCATCATGTGTTGGCATAGTCTTGCGCTCGGCATGATCGGGCTATGCCGATCAAGGCATAACCGCAATACTACGCGCGCCATACGGTAACGAAATCTCAAGCTGCGCTCAATCCAACCGGAACCAAGACAACCAGCGAACGCAATCGCACGGAAAAGTCCTCAAGAACTTTCGGCGACGGTCCTGCTTAGTGTTGATGAAAACGACGGCAATGACACCTGTTTCGGCGTTTCAATCAGACGATCAATCTGGCATTATCGCCGAAGCGCAGCCGAAGCGACGACGGAACGGACGAAAGTCTATGAGTCGTCGAAGCGGTCAGAACGGCGTCGTCGTCATCGCGGGAAATTGGTATCGGGTCCGATGGCGTATGGATGTCGAAGGTCAGGAAAAACGAATCAACATGAGTGAAAAGGTCGCACCTGTAGTTTTCGACAAAAATGGTGAGCCCAAGCCGCCATCGACTGAGGTGGAACGCAAGGCTCGCGAAATTGTCGAGAAATCGGGCGCGAATTCAGAGCAACGCTTTAACCGCGTGGTTCTCGGTGAAGTCTCGTTCCGAGACCAAGCCAAGATCTACGTGCGCTGGGCGACCACACGGTACCGGGAACCTATTAAGAACAGTTCAAGCGTCGAAGCAGCCTTGAACAAATGGATCCTTCCGGCCATAGGTGACCTGTCATTAGGCAACGTCCACAACATAACCGTCAAGCCGTTAGTGACCAGGATGAAAAAGTCACTGTCGGCCCGCACGGTCAACAAATACGTTGAGTACATTGAGCAGATCGTTGCTTCGCTCAAAGATGGGAGGACCGGAGAGCCGATTCATCCTCGCAAGTGGGATGCTAGGGAAATGGATCTTCCCGTCGTCAAATCAAAAGAGCAGCGACGTCCGACTCTCAAACTAACTGCGGTCAACACACTCGTGCTAGGAAGCGAAGGTGATGAGCAAGCATTGTACGTTTTGCTTGCCGCCACGGGCATGCGAATCTCTGAAGCCCTCGCACTAGAGACCAAGCATTTCCTGAACGACTGTCGCACCATTCAGGTCTGCCAGCAGGTTGACCGCGAGCATCCTCGCATCGTGAGGTACCTCAAGACGGACGCGGGATTCCGTGAAGTTGACCTTGTGCTTGGCGGTCGGAGAGTTCCTCCGATTATTCATTGCGCGCAAGGACAGACTGCTTTTTGCGACCCGGAATGGCACTCCTTACTTGCACAACAGTCTTCAGCGACGCTGGCTGACACCACGTCTCGAAGCGATGGAAATCGATGAAAAAGGAATGGGCTTTCACGCCTTCCGCCGCTTTCGAAAAACTTGGTTGAGAGGCAAGCGCGTTCAAGAAGACATAAACAACTTTTGGATGGGGCACGCACCCGAGACGATGTCGGAGATTTATTCTCGTTTGGATTTGGAACTTGACCTGCGTCTCGCAGAGGCGGAGTCAGTGGGTGTCGGCTTCATCGTTCCGTCCATGGTAATTGCTCCAAATGCTCCAAGTTGCGCCAAGAATTCGGAAGAAACCGATCTCGAATTAGTATTGCAACTCTAGTAGAATCAAATGCGCAGCCAAGGATGCGCCCGTAGCTCAGTTGGATAGAGCATCTGCCTTCTAAGCAGAGGGTCGGGAGTTCGAGTCTCCCCGGGCGCGCCACTTACTCCTTCTCCATCCGTTACTTACACGCGGTCATTTCTTGTTCGTTCCCGGCAGCGGGCTGACCGTCATA
>Ga0073928_10010102_pt1 | contig 11332 bp, 10 predicted proteins | sample PaiPotPPA55metaG_FD_76969 | JGI IMG/M metagenome (GOLD analysis project Ga0073928, IMG submission 76969) | Iron sulfur acid spring bacterial and archeal communities from Banff, Canada, to study Microbial Dark Matter (Phase II) - Paint Pots PPA... ...
AGTTGACCTTGACTTTCCACCAATCACCCCACGTCAGGAGCCGACGCGACCTCACCCACAGACCGAAAGCGCGCGTGGAGGACGACCGGAGGAAGGACGACCTCCGCCGTACGAGGTCCGGCGTGGAGCGCAGCGGAACACCGGAACGTAGGAAGGCCAACCACCAACCGTCAACCGAACCCACGAATCACGAATACATCAGGAGCACCGAAAACTCGGGTCAGGGGAAAACTACGGTCCGGCGCGAGCCGAGTAGCACGCGGTGCTCGGCGTGCCAGGCTACGGCGCGGGACAGCACTCGGGACTCGACGTCGCGGCCTGCGGCGACGAACTGCTCGGCGGTCATGCCGTGGCCGACGCGGACGACGTCCTGCTCGATGATCGGACCCTCATCCAGATCGGCGGTGACGTAGTGGGCGGTCGCGCCGATGAGCTTCACGCCTCGGTCGTGCGCCTGGTGGTAGGGCTTGGCACCCTTGAAGGACGGCAGAAAGGAGTGGTGGATGTTGATGATCCGACCCTCCAGCGCCTTGCAGACCTCGTCCGAGAGCACCTGCATGTACCGGGCCAGCACGACGAGCTCGATCCGGTGCTCCTGGACCAGCTCGAGCAGCCGAGCCTCCTGGGCGGCCTTGTTGGCCTTGTCTTTATCCACAGGCAGGTGGACGAACGGGATGCCGTAGCCCTCGACCATCTGGCGGAAGTCCGGGTGGTTCGAGACGACCAGCGGGATCTCCACCGGCAGGGCGCCGCTGGCGTGCCGGAAGAGCAGGTCGTTGAGGCAGTGCCCGAACTTCGAGACCAGGATCATCATCGGCATCCGGGCCGCGACGGCGTGGATCTGCCACTGCATGTGGAAAGAGGCGCCGGTCGCGGCGAAGCCGTTGCACAGGGTGGTGAGGTCCACGCCGGGCTCCTGGGCCCAGAAGTGCACCCGCATGAAGAAGACTCCGGTGTCCGGATCTCCGTACTGCTGGCTGTCCACGATCGAGCATCCGGTGACGAGCAGGAAGCTCGCCACCGCGTGCACGATGCCGCGCTGGTCGGGGCAGGTCAGAGTCAGGATGTAGTCGGCACGAGAGTCCTCGGTCATGCGCTCAGGGTAGAGGACGCCTCCGCTTACGCGCCCGCGTCGACCAAGTGCTGAACGGTTCAACTAAGTGCTGACCGAGTGTCGGGCCCTGTGCCGACGTCAGGCTGAGTAGAGCGCCTGGTCGTAGCGGCGTACGAGCAGCCTGGCGATCAGCTCGTGCGAGCCCAGGGGGCCGGCGACCCGCGGCGTGCGCGCGGCCTCCGGCTCCAGGCCGGCGAGCGCGGCGATATCACCCAGGCGCTGCGTGTAGCCGCCCTCGGCCAGCAGGTAGCTGGCCACAGCCACCGGCCGGCCGCGTCGGGAGAGCCGCCGCAGCATGGACTCGACCGTCGGCTCCGTGGTGCTCAGGTACGCGGTGCGCACCGGCATCCCGAGCCGCTCGGCCAGCAGGCCCGCCATCACCACCGCGTCGGCGTTCGCCCTGCGGTCGTTCGAACCCGCCGCCGCCAGCACGACCTCGGTGCCGAACACCCGTCCGGCCACCGTCGCCAGTCGGTCCGTCAGCACGTGGGCGAGCATCGGGTCGGGTCCGAGCGCCCGGGCCGTGTGGACGCGGAAGGCGCGACTCTCGACGGCGTTGACCGCCTCCGGGATGTCGTGCCGCACGTGGTAGCCGGAGCTGAGGAAGAGCGGCAGTACGACCGCCTCCTTCTCGCCCGTCCCGGCCAGCTCGGAGAGCACCTCGGCCGGGCGCGGGCTGGCCGAGGACACGAAGCTGAGGCTCGCCCGCAGCCCCGGTCGCAGGAACCTGACCCGGTCCATGATCGCGTCCAGCGTGGTCAGACCGGGCAGGTGGGAGGTGCCGTGGGCGACCGCGACCACCGGGACGTCGTCCCGCGCCGGGGGGAGCATGGCGGGGGTGACTGACTGGCGGTCTTTGATGTCGCCGACGGCCATGGCTTGCCTCGCTCTCGAAGGGGCTGACAGGGGCTCGGACAGATTGCTCCGAGTGACCAGTGTCCGACGTGCGCGTTACAACTCGACGGCGAGTCGGTATCCCCGCTTGGTCACCGTCTTCACGAGCCCCGCGGCCGGGCCGAGCGCGGTGCGCAGCCGGGCCACGGTGGCCTCGACCGCGTGCTCGTCGCGCCCGGAGCCGCCGCGTACGTCGCGGCCGTCCCAGACCCGCCGCAGCAGCTCGGCCCGGGAGACCACCCAGCCGGGGCGGCGGGCGAGCTCGGCCAGCACTGCGGCGGGCAGCGGCGGGAGGGTGACCGAGTAGTCGCCGATCGCCGCGCTGAAGCCCTGCATCACGAGGGTTCGCGCCGCGTCCACCCGCACCTCGCGCCGGATCCGCGTCGGCAGCTGTTCGCACAGCACGTCCACGAGGGCGGCGAAGCGCGCCTTGTCCGGGCTCAACGCGGGCACGCCCACGGCCTCCAGCGGCCGGGCGCAGGCCGGGCCGAGGCAGACCGGCATGACATCGCCGCGCAGGGCGGCGAGCAGCTGGTCCAGCGAGCCGGACACGGCGGCGGCCTCGAGCAGGCCGGTGACGCCTGGGGCGGTGGTGAAAGTGACGGCGTGCACGTCGCGGCGCAGCACCGCCTCGACGAAGCGGGAGGCGGCGGCGCGGTCCCCGGCGCGGCGCGCCACCACGCCCTCGTCTCCTGGGGAAAGCCGGACCGTCGGGGTCTCCACGGTCCGCGCTCCCCGTTCTTGCAGCAGGGAGGCAAGTTCCTCACGACGGCGGTCCGCGGTGATCGCGACAACGCTGCCGGTCAGCGGGCGGGCGTCGAAGACAGTGCTCTGTATCGACGCTCCCACACCCGCGTCGGCGTCCTTACCTGCAGTTTCGGTGTGGTGGTCTAGCGTCTCTGCCGGTGCCATGGAACCAACCATTACCCGGTGTCGTTTCCGGAGTGTTGCCGGATCGTTGTGCCGCGGTAAGAGCTAGGCCGTCCGAGCGATGGGACCAACCGTTACAGATCGACTGTTACAGATCGCCCGCGGAGACGTTCGACTCGTACTTCCCCATGTCCTGGTTCCACAGATCCGCCGCGGTCCTCTTGGCAGACTCCGAGGTGCTGGAGCCGCCCACCGCCGCCTGGTAGTTGGCGTCGGCCTCGACCTTCTTCGCGCTGCAGCTGCCGGAGGAGAAGTCGGCGGCGGCCTTGGCGTAGTCCTGATCCGAGGCCGCAGAGTCCTGCCACGCGGTCTGCAGTGCGCTGATGACGGACGAGCCGCCGCTGATCTTGCTCACCGGCAGGGCGGCCACCTGGGCCGCGGCGGCCGCGCGGGCGGTGGCGGTGGCGTTGATCTCGGTCGTGGCGGTCGAGATGTTGCAGTCCTTGAGCTGGCCCACCGCGTTGCTGATGTCGTCACGGAGCGTCCCGGCCGCCTTGACCAGCGCGTACACGGCGTCGGCCTGCTGCTGCGCGGTCTCGTTGGGGTTGGTGCTCGCGTGGGTCGTGGCGGTGCTCTTCGCCGTGGGGGTCTTCGCCGAGGTGCCGCCGGAGAGGCCGAAGTACAGGCCCACGGCCGCGATCACGACCACCACGCCGCCGATGATCAGCGGGGTGCGCCGGTTGCCCGAACCGCCGGAGCCGGGACCGCCGGGACCGTCGTAGCCGAAGGGTCCGCCGGTCTGCTGGGTCTGGCCCGCGGCCTGATAACCCTGCATCGGCGCCTGCTGGTACTGCTGCTGAGCGTCGAACATCGCGGTGGCCTGCTGCTGCGGGGCCACCTGCGTCGCCTGCGCCTGCTGAACCTGCTGCTGGGCCTGCGCCTGCTGCTGGAAGCCGGGCGAGGGCGCGGCGCCGGGTCCTGAGACCATCGGCTGGCGGCCGGATATCGAGCGGCGCTCCTGCGGGGCCGAGTCGCGGAACAGGTGGTCGAATTCGCTCGGGACCGAGGCCTGCTCCTCCTCGAACACCATCTGCTGCGGCGCGGTCTGCTCCTGGTACACAGGCTGCTGCTGGTACTGCTGCTGAGGCTGGCCCTGGGGATACTGCGGCTCCGGGTAGCCCTGCTGCTGGTACGGCTGCTGGTGCTGGTACGGCGCTTGCGGCGGGTAAGCCTGCTGCACCGGTTCCATCGGCGCACCGGGCGCATACTGCGCGCCCTCTTCGGGCCAGCTCCCCGCTACTTCGGGCATCTGGGACACAGTGCGTATTCCTCGCATATAGGCGAACTCTCCGGCGCCACGGCAGCAGGGAACGACGCCACGGCGACCGGATAGACGCTACTCGACCTTCCGGGCCCCACTACGCCCACGACGGGGTTCGTCACGAAACTGCAACGCGCTTCTACCGCGCGAAGAACTTCGCCGACCGCCGCGGGCGCGTCCGCCGGAGCCGCGTTTCCCAAGCTCAGCGCGGGATCGCGGGGGCGAGCACCAAGGGGAGCGCACTCTGCCGCACCGCGAGTCGGCCGAGCCGTTCCCGGAACCCGCGCACCGCGCTGGAGTCCTGGTACGGGTCGAGCCTGCGGTCGAGGTCGTGCAGGTACTCGATGCCGCGGTGCGATCGCAGTTGGCTGAGCATCTCGATGGCCTGGGAGCCGGTGGCGCAGGCCGCCTCCACCTCGCGTTCCTGGGCGTAAGCGGTGGCCACCAGGACGGTGTCGACGACCCGTCGGCGCACGTGGCCCGGCTGGTGTTCGGCCAGCGCCCGCTGCGCGTGGTCCTTGGCCTGGCGCGGCCGATCGAGGTCGCGGTAGCAGTGCGCGAACTCGTCGGACAGGTAGGCCGGGGTGAAGTGGCGGATCCAGTCCGGATCCTCCTGCGGATTCGACTTCTCCATCTCCGCGGCGGCCCGGGCGAGCGCGGCCTCGCAGGAGCGGACGTCGCCGAGCACCGCGTGCCCGCGCGCCTCGGCCGCGTGGAACATCGCCCGCACGGTCGGCGTGGCCTGATCCCTGGCGCCCTCGCTGGCTGCGCGGGCGAGCTGGGTTATCTCGCGCGGCGAGCCCAACTGCCCGGCCAGGTGGCTCATCCCGGCGGCCAGCACGTAGCCGCCGTAGGCCCGGTCGCCAGCCGCTTGAGAGAGCCGGAGAGCCTGGATGTAGTACCGCTGGGCCAGGCCGTGCCGCCCCGTGTCCACGGCCATGTACCCGGCCAGCTCGGTGATCTGCGCGGCGGCGGAGAACAGCGCGCGCCCGGTGCGCTCCGGGTAGGTGCCCATCAGCATCTCGGCCACCACGTCGTCGAGGTAGTGCACGACGATGGACCGGACGTAGCCCGAACCGAACTGGTGGTCGAGATCGCGGAAGACCTTGGCGGCGGCCCGAAGTGCGTACACGTCAGACGGGCCGATCCGCGGTCCGCGCCCGGCCAGCGACGGCGGCCTGGCCACCTCGGCGTCCGGCGGGGTGATCAGCCAGTCACGGCTCGGCGCGATCAGCGCGGCCACGGCGAAGGAGGAGCCGAGCAGGAACTCGCGGTGGCTGACGTCCGCCCGCCACAGCTCGGTGACCTCCTCGATGGCCGCGGCGGTGGACGGGGCGAAGTGCAGGCCGACGCTGGACGAGCCGTTGCGCCCGTCCGCCATGCCGATCTCCTCGACCGTCACCGGACGGCCGAGCTTGCGGCCGAGCGCCTCGGCGATCAGCGTCGGCGCCATGCCGCGCGGCTGTTGACCGCGCAGCCAGCGGGCGACTGAGGTCTTGTCATATCGCAGATCGAGGCCGTGCTCGGCACCGACCATATTCACTCGTCGTGCCAGCCCCGCGTTGGAGCTCGCGGCCTCCTGGATCAGCGCGGCAAGCCTCTGGTTCGGCTGCCGCGGTCCGGCGGTGCGTACGGCCATCGGGCCTCCCCTATCTCCCTCGGTCCACCAGCGGTGTCCTGCACGGGTACTGCATGCGCATATGTCGCGAAGAGTAGCGGCGAATCGCTCCGAGCGGTAGCCCAGCGTAATCAGACGGACAAAATTCGTCGCTACCCACGGGCAGGTGATTTATTCGCGAGACCGGGGGAAGCGCCGTAACCAGTACTCCTCGTGTGCGGTTCTAGGGCCGTGGAGACAACTATCGCTACCGGCACGCCCAAGCAGGCCGGCGCCGCCCGTGCCAATCCCGAGGACCGGCTCGGACTCCTCGACGCCGCTCTCGAATATATCGAGGATCGGCACTGGGATGTGGTTCTCGGGACGAGTGTGCAACGGGAGAACGGATCCTGGTCCTGTTCCTGTGGAGACGTCAGATGCGCGGCGATCGGTGCGCACCCGGCGATGCGCGACTGGCAGAAGAAGATCAGCGGGCAGCCGAGCAGGGCGCACGAGTGGTGGTCGGCCAATCCGCAGGGTTCGATCATCCTGCCGACGGGCCGGGCGTTCGACGTCCTCGAATGCTCGGAGGAGGCGGGGCTGCTGGCGCTGGCCCGGCTCGAGCGCTCCGGTGCGAACCCGGGGCCGGTGGCCGCGACCCCGACCCGGCGGCTGTACTTCTTCGTGCTGCCCGACTCCCGCACCAAGGTCGCGAAGTCGCTGGCCACGCTCGGCTGGGGGCGCACCGCGCTGGACCTGGCCTGCCGCAGCACCGGGGACTACATCGTGGCCCCGCCCTCCCGGATGGGCACCCGCGGGCAGGTGCAGTGGGTGCGCGGACCTGCGGATTCGGCGCGCTGGCTGCCGGATCCGGAAGAGGTGCTCGCACCGCTCGCCTACGCCTGCGGGCTGCACCGCCGCCACTGAAATCCCGCGGGCGGACGACGACGGGGTCCGCGCGTCACGCTGGCACATATATTCAGTGCACTGATGACGCCGCGGACCCCGGGAGTCCGGGATCGCCGGGAGCCCGGACTAGCGCTTGTCCGCGAAGACGTGCGCGGCGAGGTCCAGGTCGAGCTCGGTGGATTCCTTCGCGGCGCTCAGCAGCACGCCGCCCTCGGTCGGGGTCACCTGCACCGCGTTGCCCGGGCGGACGCCGGCCCGGCGCAGCCGGTGCATCACCTCGAGGTCCGACTGCACCGGCTCGCCGATCCGGCGGATCACCGCTATCGCGTGCTCGCCGGCCGGGACCTCGTGCACGAAGTCGCGCAGCGAGACCAGGCCGCCGTCGCGGAAGCCGGTGGAGTGCAGGTCGGAGTCGAGCTCCTCGAGACCGGGGATCGGATTGCCGTAGGGCGAGAGGGTCGGGTTGCCGAGCAGCTCGAGCAGCTTGAGCTCGACCTCCTCGCTGATCACGTGCTCCCAGCGGCAGGCCTCTTCGTGCACCTCGTCCCACTCGAGCCCGATCACGTCGACGAGCAGCCGCTCGGCCAGCCGGTGCTTGCGCATCACCCGGGTGGCGAGCTGCCGGCCGGTCGCGGTCAGCTGCAGATGGCGATCGCCCTCGACGGTCAGCAGCCCGTCCCTGGACATCCGGGCCACGGTCTGGCTGACGGTCGGCCCGCTCTGGCCGAGGCGCTCGGCGATGCGGGCGCGGAGGGGGACGATGCCCTCCTCCTCGAGCTCGAAGATCGTACGCAGGTACATCTCCGTGGTGTCGATCAGATCGCTCATCGGAGCGTCTCCCGCCGGTCTCGGCCCACCACGAGGGCCGGCTCCATAAAAGTCAATGCCTATTGTGACGCACTGGACCGACAGCGGTAGCCCGCCGACAGCCCGTGGACGGCCGGGGCCGGTCCGAATGGGCGCGGCAGGCATCCATGGCAGGCTTCGTCAGGGGCTGAGCCGCTCGATCCGCCAACCCGTCGGCGCCGCCTCGTCGCGCGCGTAGCGGATCCGGTCGTGCAGCCGATCCGACCGGCCCTGCCAGAACTCCACCGACTCCGGACGCACCCGCAGCCCGCCCCAGTGCGGCGGCCGCGGGACGTCACCGGGATATTTCGCGTCGAAGTCGGCCAGTCGTCGCTCCAGCCAGGCGCGGTCGGGGATCGTCTCCGACTGCTCACTCGCCCACGCGCCGAGCCTGGCGCCGCGCGGCCGGTCCGCGAAATACGCGTCGCTCTCCGCGTCCGGCACCGGCGCCGCCGTACCGAGCACGATCACCTGACGCTCCAGCGGATACCAGGGGAACAGGAGGCTGACGCTCGGGTTCGCCGCGATCTGCCTTCCCTTGCGCGAGCGGAGATTGGTGAAGAACGTGAATCCTTCCGGTCCGTACCCTTTGAGCAGCACCGTTCGGCTGGACGGGTGAGCCTCGGCGTCCGCCGTGGTCAGGACCATCGCGTTCACTTCGAACCAGGAGGCGTCCGATTTTCGTGCAACTTCGTCGACTTCAGCGAACCAGCGGGCGAACAGCGCCCCCGGCTCGCTTGTGAGCTCGGTCACCTCGATCGCCCGTTCGGTGTAATCTCGGCGCAACCTGGCAAGTTCGGGCTGCTCAGCGGTCATACGGTCGCCTCCAAGGTCATTTAGCCCCCCCGATTTCCTTCCGGCCGTTGTAGCGGTCCAATATAGGTAGCTGGCCGCACTTGGCGGGAACCTCCAAGGCGAGCCACCCGTTCACCGGTACTGAACTCGCGCGCGTTGACGGTGCTCACGGCGCCGCGACCCGCGCGCGGACCCCGAGGCGCCGGACACATGAACCTCACGAAGGACATTTGCCACAGCAAGGGAGCCGTAGGATGCCCGACTTCGTACCCGGCCTCGAAGGCGTCGTCGCCTTCGAGACGGAGATCGCCGAACCCGACAAGGACGGCGGCTCGCTCCGATACCGCGGCGTGGACATCGAGGACCTGGTCGGGCACGTCACCTACGGCAACGTGTGGGGCCTGCTCGTCGACGGTAAGTTCAACCCGGGCCTGCCCCCGGCCGAGCCGTTCCCGCTCGCCATCCACTCCGGCGACATCCGGGTGGACGTGCAGTCCGCGCTGGCCACGCTCGCGCCGATCTGGGGCCTGAAGCCGCTGCTCGACATCAGCGACGAGGAGGCCAGGGACAACCTCGCCCGCGCCGCCGTCATGGCGCTGAGCTTCGTCGCCCAGTCGGCCCGCGGAATAGACCACCCGATGGTCCCGCAGAAGGAGATCGACAAGGCCGAGACCGTCGTCGAGCGCTTCATGAAGCGCTGGCGCGGCGAGCCGGACCCCAAGCACATCCAGGCCGTGGACGCGTACTGGACCTCCGCCGCCGAGCACGGCATGAACGCCTCCACCTTCACCGCCCGGGTGATCGCCTCCACCGGCGCGGACGTGGCCGCCTCGCTGTCCGGCGCGGTCGGCGCGATGTCCGGACCGCTGCACGGCGGCGCCCCCTCCCGGGTGCTGCACATGATCGAGGAGATCGAGCGCACCGGCGACGCGAAGAAGTACGTCACCGGCATCCTGGACCGCGGCGAGCGTCTGATGGGCTTCGGCCACCGCGTCTACCGCGCCGAGGACCCGCGCGCCCGCGTGCTGCGCCGCACCGCCCGGGAGCTCTCGGCCCCGCGCTACGAGGTCGCCAAGGCCCTCGAGGACGCCGCGCTCGAGGAGCTGCGCGCCCGGCGCCCCGACCGGGTGCTGGAGACCAACGTCGAGTTCTGGGCGGCCATCGTGCTGGACTTCGCCGAGGTCCCGTCGAACATGTTCACCTCGATGTTCACCTGCGCCCGGACCGCCGGCTGGGCCGCGCACATCCTGGAGCAGAAGCGCACCGGACGGCTGATCCGCCCGTCCGCGCGCTACATCGGCCCGGCCACCCGCAAGATTCAGGACGTGGACGGCTTCGACACGATGATCGTGCATTAGTTCGCTTCGCTCACGGAAAAACCCGCCCCGCTCGCCGAGGTGGGTTTTTCTTTTTTCACGAGCGGAGCGGGCGCGTGCGTCGTGTCTTTCCGGTAACCTCTGCCTCACGTTCTCGGACGACGACGCCCGGACCGGGTACTTTCCCGTCGGCGCGGCCGTGTCGGCGGTTCCCCCTCGAACGCCGGAGGCACGCACCGTGTCGAACACCCCAGAGATCAAGATCCCCGCCGAACTGCTGCCCGCCGACGGCCGCTTCGGCTGCGGGCCTTCGAAGGTCCGCCCCGAGGCGCTGGCCGCGCTGGCCGCCCAGGGTTCGCAGCTGCTCGGCACCTCGCACCGCCAGGCCCCGGTGAAGAACCTGGTCAAGCGGGTGCGCGAGGGCGTCACGCAGCTCTTCTCGCTGCCCGAGGGCTACCAGGTGGTGCTCGGCAACGGCGGGTCCACCGCGTTCTGGGACATCGCCGCGTTCGGCCTGATCCGGGAGAAGTCGCAGCACCTGCACTTCGGCGAGTTCTCCAGCAAGTTCGCCGCCGCCGCCAAGGCCGCGCCCTGGCTGGCCGAGCCGCAGGTCATCAAGGCGGAGCCGGGCGGCCACCCGCTGCCCGCGGCGGCCGCCGACGTGGACGTCTACGCCCTGACCCACAACGAGACCTCGACCGGCGTCGCCATGCCGATCCGGCGCCCGGTCGGCGCCAACGAGGACGCGCTGGTGCTGGTGGACGCGACCTCGGGCGCGGGCGGCCTGCCGGTGGACGTGCGCGAGTCGGATGTCTACTACTTCGCCCCGCAGAAGTGCTTCGCCTCCGACGGCGGCCTGTGGATCGGCGTGTTCTCGCCGCGGGCGCTGGAGCGGGTCGCGGAGATCGCCGGCTCAGGCCGGTACGTGCCGACCTTCTTCGACCTGCCGACGGCCATCGACAACTCGGCCAAGGACCAGACGTACAACACCCCCTCGGTGGCCACGCTGTTCCTGATGGCCGAACAGCTCGACTGGCTCAATGGCAACGGCGGCCTGGACTGGGCCGTCGCCCGTACGGCCGATTCGTCCTCCCGGCTCTACTCCTGGGCCGAGAAGACCGAGTACACGACCCCGTTCGTCACCGAGCCCGAGCAGCGCTCCCAGGTGGTCGGCACGATCGACCTGGCCGACGGCATCGACGCGGTCGCCGTGTCCAAGGCGCTGCGCGCGAACGGCATCGTGGACACCGACTCGTACCGCAAGCTGGGCCGCAACCAGCTGCGCATCGCGATGTTCCCGGCCATCGAGCCGGCCGACGTCGAGGCGCTGACGGCCTGCATCGACTACGTGGTCGAACGCATCAACGGCTGAGACCCGCTGAGGCTCATGGGGATCGGGGGAAACTCTTATTTCCCTGTAATCCCGAGCTGAGCTTGGCTTACAACTGCTCGCTTACCTTCGCGAGCATGCGGAAGCCCAAGCTCAGCTCGCTGCTTTCCACGACCTCCGGCCTGGTGCTGGTCCTCGGCACGGCCGTGATCGTGCTGGTGGCCATCGCCATGGCGGTCGTGGGCCCCAGCCGCGCCGAGACGACGACCTCGGCGGCGGCATCGGTCAAGAAGGCCGGCGCTTCGCCGAGCGCGACGTCCACCTCGTCTGCTGAGGCGGA
>Ga0073928_10010103_pt1 | contig 11331 bp, 12 predicted proteins | sample PaiPotPPA55metaG_FD_76969 | JGI IMG/M metagenome (GOLD analysis project Ga0073928, IMG submission 76969) | Iron sulfur acid spring bacterial and archeal communities from Banff, Canada, to study Microbial Dark Matter (Phase II) - Paint Pots PPA... ...
GGCACGCCTGCCGATGCTGCGCGCGCCTACGAACGTGAGCTCAAATCCTGGTACGGCGCCGACAAGCTCGACCCGGCGCGGCCGCTATTCGACGTCGTGCTGCTCGGCATGGGGCCGGACGGGCACACCGCGTCGCTGTTTCCGGGCAAACCGGCGCTCGACGAGCTGACCCGCTGGGTTACCGAGGTGCCGGTGCCAGGGCTGAACCCGCAGGTGCCGCGCGTCACGCTGACCTTTCCGGCACTCGCGAGCGCAGGCTCGGTCGCCTTTGTTGCCGCCGGGGCCGACAAGAAGGCGATGATGGACCGGGCGCTGGCCGGGGACCGGGAGCTGCCGTCGGCGCGGGTCAAATCGAACGGCGAACTGATCTGGTTCGTCGACAAGGCGGCCCGAGGGGAGGGATGAGATGGCGCTGTCGCAACGCGATGAACTGAAGAAAGCCTCGGCGCAGAAAGCAATCGAGTATGTCAAGGACGGCATGATCGTCGGCCTTGGCACCGGCTCGACCGCGTATTTCGTCGTCGAGGGTCTTGGCGAGCGCGTCAAGCAGGGGCTGAAGATCGTCGGCATCCCGACTTCGGAGCGGACCGCGGCGCAGGCGCGCGGTCTGAATATTCCGCTCGCCACCTTCGCCGAATATTCGCGGATCGACCTGACCATTGACGGCGCCGACGAGGTCGAGCGCGGCACGTTGAACCTGATCAAGGGGCTCGGCGGCGCGTTGCTGCGCGAGAAGATCGTCGCCACCGCGGGCGACCGCCTGATCATTGTCGTCGACGAGGAAAAGCTGGTCGACCAGCTCGGCGACCACACGCCCGTGCCGGTCGAGGTGACGCAATTCGGCTGGCAGGCAACCGCCGCCAAGCTGAAGAAGCTGGGCTGCGAACCGGTGCTGCGCCACGCTTCCGAGGACCATCCGTTCATCACCGACGGCGGCAACTACACGCTCGATTGCAAGTTCGGGAAGATCGCCGATTCGAAAAAGCTCGAAACCGACATCGTGATGACCGTCGGCGTGGTCGATTGCGGGCTGTTTATCGGCCGCGCCAGCGCAGTGATCGTCGCCGCCGCGACCGGGATCCAAGTGCTGACCCGCTAGTTCCAATCACCGAGTTCAGGCCGAAATATTGTGAGCAAGATCAAACTCGTCATCACTGACGTCGACGGCACCCTCGTCACCACCGAAAAGGCGCTGCGCCCGTCCGCGGTGGCGGCCGTCCGAAAACTGCACGACCGCGCCATCGGCTTCACGATCTGCAGCAGCCGCCCGCCATTTGGGCTGTGCATGATGCGCGACGCTCTGCAGATCACGCTGCCGTTCGGCGGCTACAATGGCGGGTCGATCGTCGAGCCCGACCTGACCGTCATCGAGCAGGTGACGATCCCGCCGGCGGCGGCGAAGAAGGCCGTCGACACCTTTCATGCCCACGGAGTCAGCACCTGGGTCTTCGTCGGCAACGAATGGGTGATCCTCGACCGCAACGGCGACCACGTCGACCACGAGATCCATACGATCGACGTGCCGCCGACCGTCGTCGATGCCTACGAGGACAAGCATTTCAGCGCGGTCGGCAAGATCGTCGGCGCCAGCAACAACCACGACCTGATCGCCAAGGTCGAAAAGATCATGCAGGAGACGCTTGGGCACACCGCGCATGCGGCCCGCTCGCAGGCCTATTACTGCGACGTGATCGCGCCGGGGATCAACAAGGGCCGGATCGTCGATGTCCTGGCAGAACGGCTCGGCCTCGACCTCGGCGAGATCGCGGTGCTCGGCGACATGACCAACGATCTCGACATGTTTGCCGCGTCCGGGTTCCCGATCGCAATGGCGAACGCGCCGGATCACGTCAAGGCGGCAGCCAAGGGCGTGACCTCGCTGACCAACGACGAGGACGGCTGGGCCGAAGGGATCGAGCGCTTCGTGCTTGTCTGAGCGCGAGTGCCCATAACGAAAAAAAGAGGCCGCCCGGAGGGCGGCCTCTTCGTGTCAGAGCGCCAAGCGAGGCGTTACTGGCCGGCCGTATAGGGCGGATCGATATACGGGGGCATCCCGCTGCCGTAAGAGGCGCGCGGCTCGTACTGGTCGAAGCTGGCAAGGCAGTCCTGACGCAGCTGCGGATCGTTGATGGGGCCGCATTCCTTGCGCATGCGGAAGTGCCGGAAACCGGGGCTCACTTCCAGCAGGCGATCGTAATGCCGGCTTTCCATCACATTGCGGGCCGCCGACCAGTCGCCGAAATCGCCGCGGCTGGCTTGCGGGCCGTTGGTGATCAGCTGATTGTCGACGAACTGCTGGGCATTCGCGGCGGGGGTAGCCGCGACCGCGCCGAGGCAAAGCGCTGCAAAGGCCAGGGTGGTCACACTCGTTTTCGTCATGACCGCAAAACTCCCTTTCGAGATGGTCATGGGTAAAACGATTGCGTTGTTCGGGCGGTTCCCGCGAGAAAGTAGAGGCGGATTACCGGCACAACGCCTCTGGCTCGCGCAGACCGCGCCGACGGCAGGCCGCCAAGACCGTGTTGCGCAACAGGCAGGCGATCGTCATCGGCCCGACCCCGCCCGGGACCGGGGTGATCGCCCCGGCCACCAGCCGCGCGGCGGCAAAATCGACATCGCCGACGAGCTGCACTCTATCGCCGGTGGCCACGCGGCTGATGCCGACATCGATGATTGTGGCGCCGGGCTTGATCCACTCGCCCTTGACCAGGCCCGGCCGGCCGACCGCGGCGACCAGAATGTCGGCGCGCCGGCAGACCGTGGGCAGGTTTTGGCTCTTCGAATGGGCGATCGTCACCGTGCAATCGGCGGCGAGCAGCAGCGCTGCGACCGGCCGGCCGACGATCGGCGAGCGACCGAGCACGACTGCCTCGGCTCCGGCAAGGCTCGGCCGCACGCTGCGCAACAGCATCAAGCAGCCCTGCGGCGTGCACGGCACGAGCCCGGGTTCTCCGTTCCACAACCGGCCAACATTGACCGGGTGAAACCCGTCGACGTCCTTTGCCGGGTCGATCGCGGCGATGACCGCATGCGGATCGACCTGCCGCGGCAGCGGCAGTTGGACCAGAATGCCGTCGACGCGGTCGTCGGCGTCGAGCCGCCGCACCAGGTCGAGCACGGCATCGGGAGCGGCGTCGGCCGGCAGGTGGTGCTCGAACGAGGCGAGGCCGGCGGCAATGCAGGCGCGCGCCTTGCTGCGGACGTAAACCTGGCTGGCTGGATCGTCGCCGACCAGCACCGCGGCGAGCCCGGGAACGATGCCGTGCTCGCGGTGCAGCTCGGCCGCCGCTTCGGCGACGCGGCGGCGCAACTCGGCGGCGATCGCCTTGCCGTCGATCAGCGCCGCCGGGGGCCCGCCATGCTCGGCATCCGGCATCGCCGCTATTGGGTCGCCTGCTTCAGATAGGCGAGGAGATTCGCCATCTCGGTTTCGTTCTTGAGGCCGGGGAAGGCCATTTTGTTGCCGGGGACGAAGCCCTTGGGGTCGCCGAGGTATTTGCGCACCGTATCGTCATCCCAGACAATGCCCGAATTCTTCATCGCCTCCGAATAATTGTAACCTTCGAGCGTCCCGGCTTTGCGGCCGAAGACGCCGTGCAGGTTGGGGCCGAGACCGCTCGCAGCCCCGGCCTCGATCCGGTGGCAGGCCTTACAACGGTTGAACACGGTTTTGCCGGCCTCGACGTCCGCTGCCTGGCCCGAGGACGACATCAGCACAAAACCGGCGGCCAGAACGAGGGAAGAAGCAAGGCGAGGCACTGCATCTCTCCGCCTCTCTGGCAAGGCAGGAGAGGGCTGCGTAGGGTGGGTCAGCGCGGTGCAACCCGCTGGCTTCACGTCGGTCTTGGCGGAGGACGCTTCCCGTTTCCGCCCTGCGGGGTCACTAACCACCGTAGAACACGTTGTCGCCGAGGTCCTTCATCTCCAGGATCGCGACATCGGGGCGGCCTTCGAGCGGCTTCGGCAGATGCGCCTCGGTGACCTCCCCGACCACGATGTGGTGGTCGCCCTGCTCGACGATGCTGGTGACCTTGCATTCGACCGCGGCGAGCGCCGCATCGAGGATCGGCGCGCCGTTGGCGCCCTTGTGCACCGCCTGGCCGGAGAGCTTGCCGTCGGCCATCTGCGCCGGCTTGAAGAAGGTGAAGGCAAGGCCCTTGTGCTCCTTGCCGAGCATGTTGAGCGTGAAGTTTTTGGTGTTCTTGACGATGCCATAGGCGCCGCTGTCGGTCTTGACACCGACGACGACGAGCGGCGGGGCGAACGCGGTCTGGGTGACCCAGTTCACCGTCGCCCCGGCGACGTTTCCTTTGCCGTCATCGGCGGTCAGCACATAGATGCCGTACGGGATCATGCGCAGCGCGGTTTTCTTTGCGTCCTGGTTCATCGCCGGTCTCCTCGGGAGGGGGGCTGAATAGGGTTGCGAGCGTCATTCCACCCATTCCGCGGCGGGCTGGCAAGCCCTGCCTGAGCGGCATGGCGCCATTGCATTACAATTTTTGAACGACGTTCAGAAAACGCGTATTCTGCTCCCGCGAGCCGCTCGCGCCGCTTCGGCGCCTGCGCTACGATGCCGCAAGCGAACCGCTGAACGACCAGGAGACAGACATGGGCCGCGCCTACAACGTCGTCGACGCCGACGGGCACATCCTCGAACCGCTCGACCTCTGGGACAATTACATCGACCCGGGCTTCCGCGATCGTGCGCCGCGGATCGTCACCGGCGAGAACGGCAAGCAATGCCTTGTCATGGACGAGCATGTCGTCGGCAACAACCAGCGCGGGATCGGCGGAATCGGCGGCGTCGGCGCCCGGCAGGGCGTGGTGGCCGCGGATACGATGGAATATCAGGACGGGAAGCCGGGCGGCTTCGATCCGCACAAGCGCATCCCCGACATGGATGCCGACGGCATCGACGCCGCCTTCCTGTACCCGAGCCTCGGGCTCTTCTCCGGCGCGATCCACGATCCCAAGCTCGCCGCCGCGGTGTGCCGCGCCTACAACCGCTGGCTCGCCGACTACTGCAAGCCCTATCCCGACCGGCTGTTCGGGGTAGCGATGCTGCCGATGCAGGATGTCGACTTGGCGATCGCCGAGATGCGCTTCGCCAAGAAGGAACTCGGGTTCAAGGGCGGCTTCATCCGGCCCAACCCGTACAACAACAAGATGATCAACCACCCGGATTACGAGCCGTTCTGGGCCGCCGCAGAAGACCTCGACTTCTCGATCGGCTTTCATGAGGGCGCCGCCGCCGGCATGCCGCAGGTCGGCATCGACCGGTTCGACGGGCGCGGCGCGCGGCACATCATCACCCACACGATGGAGATGATGCTGGCTTGTCTCGCGGTGATCTGGGGCGGGGTCTGCGAGAAGCATCCGAAAATCCGCATCGGCTTCCTGGAGTCGGGCGGCGGCTGGATCGCGCCATGGCTCGATCGCATGGACCGGCATTTCGACGACCAGGGCTTCAACGACAGCGGGCTGACGACCCGGCCGAGTGAGCTGTTCCAGCGCAATTGCTGGATTTCGTTCGAGCCGGTCGAGGGCAGCCTCAAGGTGCTGGCCGACTATATCGGTCCCAACAAGATCATGTGGGCAACCGACTACCCGCACCCGGACGGGTTCTTCCCGGGCGCGCCCGACATGGTCCGCAAGCAGCTCCAAGGCTTGTCGCCGCAGACGCAGCACGGCGTCATGGCCGGCGGCGCGATGGGCTTCTACGGGCTGAACTGATTGCGAGAACGGGAGGGCTAAATGGGCAGGACATACAATGTCGTGGATGCCGACGGACATGTGCTCGAACCGGTCGATCTGTGGGACCATTACATCGAACCGAAATTCTGGGACCGGCGGCCGCAGCGCTTCATCGACCATGACGGCAAGGACCGGCTGAAGATCGACGGCAAGGCGTTCGGCGGCAAGAAGGGCCTCGGCGCTCTGGGGGCGATTGGGGCTCGCGACGGCGTCGTTTGCGACGACACGCTGGCCTATGAGGAGGGGCGCAAGGGCGGCTTCGACCCGCATGCCCGCATCCCCGATATGGACCTCGATGGGATCGACGCCGCGTTCCTGTATCCGAGCCTATGCCTCGGCTTCGGCGGGGTCGAGGACCCGGAATTGGCGGCGGCGCTCTACCGCGGCTACAACCGCTGGCTCGCCGATTACTGCAAGCCCTATCCCGACCGGCTGTTCGGGGTGGCGATGCTGCCGCTGCAATCGGTCGAGGCGGCGATCGGGGAGATGCGCTTCGCCCGTAAGGAATTGGGCTTCAAGGCCGCGTTCATCCGGCCGAACCCCTACAACAACAAGCAGCTGCACCACCCCGATTACGAGCCGTTCTGGGCCGAGGCCGAGGCGCTCGACATGGCGATCGGGCTGCACGAAGGCTCCAGCCTCAACCAGCCGACCGTCGGGGTCGATCGTTTCGAGACGCGCGGCGCGCAGCACATCATCTCGCATCCGATGGAGATGATGCTGGCCTGCCTGAGCCTGGTCTGGGGCGGCGTCGTCGAACGCCATCCGAAACTGCGCATCGCCTTCCTTGAATCGGGCGGCGGCTGGGCCGCGCCGTGGCTCGATCGGATGGACCGGCATTTTGACGACCAGGGCTTCAACGACAGCGGGCTGAAGACGCGCCCCTCCGAGCTGTTTCAGCGCAATTGCTGGATCTCGTTCGAGCCGGTCGAAGGCAGCCTCAGGGTGCTGGCCGACTACATCGGCGCGCACAAGATTCTGTGGGCGACCGACTACCCGCACCCGGACGGGTTCTTCCCCGGTGCGCCGAAAATGGTCGAGGAGAAGCTTGCCGGCCTGTCGGCCGAAACCAGGCACCAGGTGCTCGGCGGCGGCGCCAAGGGGTTCTACGGGCTGAACTGAGCCCGGAAGAGAGCGCCCTCTTAGAGGGCGCTCTCTCTCCTGGTCCCACCTCGATTGACCGCGCGGCCGGGCTTTCCTAAGGTCCGCGGCGATGATCGCGATCGTGTTGTCTGCCGCCGTCGCACTCGGTGCCTTCCTGGTATTCGGGGAGCGGCTGCTGTTCCGCTGGTACGTTTGGGCAATCGGCCGCGGCACCGCGGCCGAAGCGCCCGGCGAGGCGGTGATCTCCTACCCGCTCGCCTGACCGCCGGCGGCCCGCTTGCGCACTCTCAGCCTCTCGGTGATCTTCGTGCTGCTCGCACCATTGGCGCTGTTGCGCCGGCTGCGGCGGCGCAAGCCGCACTGGGTCGAGGCGGCGCGGGAGCCCTGAGATGCTGGTTCTGGGGATTTCCTGCTACTACCACGACAGCGCCGTTGCGTTGGTCGACGACAACGAGATCAGATTCGCGATCCACGAGGAGCGACTGAGCCGGGTCAAGCACGACGCCCGGTTTCCGTTTCTCGCGATCGGGCGTGCGCTGCAGGCGGCCGGGATCGGCGGCATCGTCGATATCGACAGGATCGTGCTCTACGAGGACCCGCGGCTGAAATTGCGGCGGCTGTGGGACCAGGCGGTCGAGTTCTGGCCGCGCTCGGCCCGGCTGCTGTTCGAGGACATCCCGCGGTTCTGGCAATTGAAGCAGCCGGAGCGCGAGATCAGGGCCCGCGGCTATCCCGGCGGGATCGAGTGCTCGCAGCACCATCGCTCGCACGCGGCGTCGGCGTTTTTCACCTCGCCCTTCGAGCGCGCCGTGGTCGTGACGCTGGATGGCGTCGGCGAATACGAAACGGCGACGGTGCATCTCGGCGAGGGCAACCGCCTGACCAAAATCCGCTCGATCCATTTCCCGGATTCGCTGGGTCTGTTCTATTCGGTGTTCACTCATTACCTCGGCTTCGAGGTCAATGAGGGCGAATACAAGGTCATGGGTCTGGCTCCGTATGGCCGGCCTCGCTTCCTCGACAAGCTGGTCGGCCCGGTCCTGCGGCTGGCGGAAGACGGCGCCTTCGGGCTCAACCTGCGCTTCTTCGATTTCTGCTCGCGGCAGCGGCATTATTCGCCGGCGCTGATCCGGCATCTCGGCATCCCGCCGCGCCGCCCGAACGAGCCGATGACCGAGGCCTACCAGGACCTTGCTGCCTCGGTGCAGCAGGCGCTCGAGCTGGCGATGGCCAACCTGTTGAAGCCGCTGATCCGCGAGTTCGGCACCAGGGATTTCTGCTTCGCCGGCGGCGTCGCGCTGAACTGCACCGCGAATGCGCGGATGATCCGCGACCTCGGCATCCGCTCCTACATCCATCCGGCGGCGGGCGATGCCGGTGGTGCGCTCGGCGCGGCCCTGCAATCGGCGATGCGCGGCCGCGAAAACGGACCGTGCCGGCGCTACGAACTGTCGCCCTATCTCGGCGTGCAGTATCCGGATGCGGTGATCACGGCGACACTCGGGCTCAACGATGTACCCTACCGGAAGAGCAACGACATCGCCGAGGAACTGGCCGACCGGCTCGTTGCCGGCAATGTCGTCGCGATCGCCCAGGGCCGCGACGAATGGGGCCCGCGGGCGCTCGGGGCGCGCTCGATCCTGGCCGATCCGCGTGCTCCCGAAATGAAGGACCACCTCAACGCCAAGATCAAATTCCGCGAGGAATTCCGGCCCTTCGCCCCGGTCGTCAAGGAAGCGGCCTATGGCGACTGGTTCGAGACGCTCGGCATGGCGAGCAGTCCCTACATGCTCTACACGCACAAGGCATTGCGCGCGGAGCAGACCGGCGCGACGACGCATGTCGACGGCACCAGCCGGGTGCAGACCGTCTCGGCCGCGCAGAACCCGTACCTCTACCGCATCCTCGATGCCTTCGAGCGGCGCACCGGCGTGCCGGTGCTGATCAACACCTCGTTCAATCTGCGCGGCGAGCCGATCGTGTCGAGCCCCTCGGATGCGCTGAAGACGTTCTTCGCGTCGGGCATCGATTGCCTCGCACTCGAGGATTTCCTGGTCGAGAAGACACCCGAGGCGACGGCTGCTTGAGCGCCGGCTTGCGCAAGACCGTCCATCTGGCGGTCAGCGGCGACGCGTTCAAAGCCCTCTATTTCGACTGGGAACGCGACGAGCTGCGCCCGAATCTGGCCTTCGTCGATGCCGCCGGTTCGGTCGTCTACGAAATCAACGAGGTCGGCCTCAAGGGCGACCCGCTCGACCCGAGCCGGAAACTCGCGGTCGCCTGGGGCGACTCGGTGGTCTTTGGGGCCGGCCGCAGCTGGCCGTGCCTGCTCGACGGGTTCGCACCGGAGTACCAGTTCCTGAACGGCGGCATTGAGGGCGACGGCTATACCAACATCCTGAGGCGCGCGGCCAAATTCAATCGCGAGCACAGGCTTGCCTTGAACCTGCTGATGCTCGGCTGGCACCCGCATTCGATGTTCCTGTTCGAAAACGCGACGGCAGAGCCGCGGATGTCGATCGGCATATGGCAGCGCATGCTCGGCCGGGGTCAGACCGCCGGACCGTCGAACCGGGAGCTGGGTGCGACGCTCGACGCGTTCTTGCGCGCGGTGCCGAACACCGTGCTGCTGACGATGCCGACGGCGCTGAACCCGCAGCTGATCGACCGCGACCTGTCGGAATTCTTCACCGAGGGCGACGACCGCACCGCGTTCAGCTTTCTCGGGCGGCTGCCCTATTCAGTCGCGATCCAGCGCGGCGCCTTTGCCTTCATCCGCGAGCGCAACGACATCGCCCGCGAGGTTTGCGCGCGACTGAACATCCGGGTCGTCGACCTGGCCGAACGGTTCAACACCCAAGGGGCTGCCGATTTCCGCCAGTGCTTCCACGACATCCTGCATTTCCGGATCGGCGCCTACCCGCTGGTCGCCGAGGCGGTCTACGACGGGGTCAAGGACCTGCTGACGTAACTGCCCGATTTACGCCGGCACGGCGAAGAGCCGGTCATGTGCCTCGATCTGCTCGGCGTAATTGGCCCGGTAGCGGCGGTACGCCTCCTCGTGCCGCGCCAGGGCGGCCGGATCAAATTCGCCCTCCGGCGGCGGCAGCAGGTCGAAATGGCCTGCGCTGTCGCGCCCGCGCACCAAGCGGGCACAAAGCCGGTGCGAGCCCACCGTCCGCACCCGCGCCGGGATGTAGCTGATGCCGAGCCCGACCCGGCGGTGGCCGGCGCGGTTCGGCGCCGACCGGTGCGGGCACAGCGTGTGGTGCAATGAAAAGCTGCCGGCCGCGAGCTCCATCATTTCGGTGCGGCTGTCGTCGATCCCCTCGACGATGGCCTGGCCGCCGCCATTGATGCTGTTCGCGAGGCCCAGCGCGGCATGGCGCAATTGCCGCGGCGCGCCGCGCGAGGGCACGACCTCCATGCAACCGGCCTCGGCATTGGCATCGCTGAACGCGACCCAGGCGGTGACGTGCTGGTGCGGGTCGAGGCCGAAATAGGTCGCGTCCTGATGCCAGGCGGCAAAGGTCGGGCTCTGCGCCTCCTTGATGAAGAAAGTCGCGGTGTAGACCAGGATGTCGGGGCCGATCAGATCCTCGACGACATCGAGAATGCGGCCGTGCCGTACCAGCGCGTCGGCCCATGGCATGAAGACGTAGCCGGCCGAACGCCAGCGCTTGTCGGCCTCGGGGACGGTCCGGCCGAGCCAGTCCTCGAAGCGGGCGAGACCGGCGCGGCACTCCTCCAGTTCCGCCGCTGACAGCGCCGGAAACGGAAACAGATAGCCGTCGTGCCGGTAACGCGCGATCTGCGCCTCGGTCAGCACCTTGCCCATGCGACGCCTCCTTCCGATCCGCTGCCGCGATCTTAGCGCGGTTGAGTGTGGGTGCGGCGGCCGATATCTTCGTTTCCGGGAGGAACCCGCGCATGGATTTCGCCGACACCGCCGAGCACGCCGCCTTTCGTCGCGAGTTCCGCGACTGGCTCGACGTCAACCTGCCGGAAGAGTTGAAGGTCGAGGACGCGCAGGACCAGCGCGTCTCGCCGGACCGTGAGACCCTCGAAAAACGCCGCGCCTGGCAGAAGACGATGCACGCGGCCGGCTGGGTCGGCCTGTCCTGGCCGAAGGAATATGGCGGCCGCGGCGCCAATTTCATGCAGCAGGTGATCTGGGACGAGGAGTATTTCCGCGCCCGCGCCCCGATCCTGCCCGGCACGGTCGGCATGAGCCTCTTAGGCCCGACGCTGATCCATTGGGGCACCGAGGAGCAGAAGAAGCGCTATCTGCCAAAGATCCTCAGCTGCGACGGGATCTGGTGCCAGGGCTATTCCGAGCCCGGCGCCGGCTCCGACCTCGCCAGCCTGCGCACCCGCGCCGTCGACAAGGGCGACCATTTCCTCGTCAACGGGCAGAAGGTGTGGACCTCTGGCGCGCATTTCGCCGATTGGTGCTTCCTGTTGGTCCGCACC
>Ga0073928_10010105_pt1 | contig 11331 bp, 9 predicted proteins | sample PaiPotPPA55metaG_FD_76969 | JGI IMG/M metagenome (GOLD analysis project Ga0073928, IMG submission 76969) | Iron sulfur acid spring bacterial and archeal communities from Banff, Canada, to study Microbial Dark Matter (Phase II) - Paint Pots PPA... ...
CAGGCGGTGTGAAGACCACGGCGCTTCCCCCCAGAAGTCCGAATCTGAACGCCTTTGCGGAACGTTGGGTTCGGTCCGCCGAGGAGGAGTGTCTGTCGAAGTTGATTCTGCTCGGCGAAGGCCCGCTGTCCCGGACCCTGGCCGAGTTCAGCGCGCATTATCACGGCGAACGCAATCATCAGGGCAAAGGCAACAAGCTCCTTTTCCCGGATGCTGCCGATAAAACCGAACAGCGCGGCCACGCCGTTGAGTGTCGCCAGCGGCTCGGAGGACTGCTCAAGTTCTATGCCCGCGCCGCATGAATTCTTTGACCATACGGGATCGGTGCGAACAGCGCGATCTTCAGCCTCGTAAATGCGGTCCTGCTGCGTACACTGCCGGTGCGCGATCCCATCCGCTTAGTGATCTTCACTCTGAGCACACCTGATCGTTTCTTGGGAAGTGCGATCTCGCGCACCGTCTACGAGAAGATCCGGGACAATAACACAGCGTTGGACGGTTTCGTCGCGATGACGGGCAGCTTAACAACGGTCTCCGACGGCGGAAGGGCCGAGTACGTGAGCAGTGAGCTCGTTTCTGGGAATTCCTTCGAGACGCTCGGCGTAAACGCGGTTCTCGGACGCGTATTGACGCCGGAGGATGATCGCGTCCCCGATTCGCCCCCCGTGTGCGTGCTGAGTTACGGATTACCAACGGTTACGTACTCGGTCTAGCCACGAAGTCTCAGGCGTTTCGCGCGCTCGAAGGTGCAGCCAATGCCCGCGCTACTCTGAACGCCGGCTTTACGACGGTTCGCGATGTCGAGAATGAGGGCTCGGGCTACGCCGACGTTGCCCTCCGTGACGCGATCAAGCAAGGGCTGGTTGACGGCCCGCGGATGTTGGTTGCCACGCGCGGGATCGCGGCCGTGGGTCAATACAACCCTTTTGGCGTCTCAACGGATCTCACGGACTTTCCCACAGGTGCCCAGATGGTGAGCGGCGCAGAAGATGCTCGCCGATCACCTCGGCCTTCTTGTTGGCGCGATCGGCCTTTGGCTTGGCGGCCGGCTTCTTTGCCCGGCTCCCCTTTTTCGCAGGCTTAGCTTTCTTGGCAGCTTTGCGCGCGCCCGTTGACTTCGCAGTATCGAGGGCCTTGCTTATGGTCTCGCTATCGATTGCGTTTTCGCTCATTGACTTTCTCCTTGACCGGGTTACGGTCGTCACAGTCATCACTCCGGTTCGGAGAAATGGCAAGCAGAATCTTTAGCGATTAGGTGATTGAGGCGAACGGCGGGTTGGCATTTGCGATTTGGCGGGCGTAGTCCCTTTTTTATAGGACCCGACAAAACAGCCTTCAGATCCTAACGACTTCCCCAGAGCGGTTACAGAGGAGTATCATATTTGATACCGACAAATATGAAACTCCTGTTGGCGTCCGTTCTGGCCCTACCACTATTGGCGCAGGCTCCCCCGTCCACCGAGTCTTCAGCGGCTAAGCCGGCACCCGAAGAGGGTATCCCGGTCACCGATCAACTGGTCATCAGCAAGTGCGGCATCTGCCACACCAAAGACGATAAAGGAAATCTCCTGCGTATTTCCTGGGAACGGGCCACACCCGAAGGATGGGAAGAAGCCATCAAGCGGATGGTGCGGCAGCAAGGTGTCCGCCTCACTCCGGTGGAAGCGCGTTCGATCCTCAAGTATCTCAGCACATACCATGGCCTGGCGCCCGAGGAAGCCAAGTCCGTGATGTACCTCGCCGAGCGCCGCATTCAGGACGAAACCAATATCCCTAACGACAATGTGCGCGGTGCTTGCTCCTACTGCCATGCCTTCGCCCGGCCCCTATCCTGGAGACGTTCGCAAGAGGATTGGAGACTGCTTACCAACACTCATGTGGCGCTTTATCCGCAAGCCGAAGAAGCCTTCCGGCTGGGAATGCTTGCAGGCGGGTTCGACGAGGAGCGTCATCACATCGACTTTTCGGCGCCAATGCCAGTGGACGATGCGATCGCTTATCTCGGTAAGACCGCTCCCCTGCATACGCCGGAGTGGGCCGCTTGGCAAGCTCGCATGCGCGCTCCCAAACTGTCGGGACGCTGGTTGGTTTCCGCCTATATCCCAGGTCGAGGGAAGTTTTATGGCGAGATGGAAGTGGAACCAAACGGTAAAGCTGACGACGAGTTCACCACTCGCGTGAAACTGCAATCCGCCAAGGACGGCTCCATCCTCACACGCTCCGGCACCAGTCTGGTATATGCCGGCTATTCCTGGCGAGGGCGATCCAAGGGAACGCAGCCGGCCAACAGCGGCCCCGGCGACATCACCAGCGAGATGCGCGAAGTCATGTTCGTTTCCACCGACCAGTCGCAGGCCGAAGGCCGCTGGTTCTGGGGCCAGTATCAAGAATTCGGATTCGACGTCAAACTGCAGCGCTCCTCGTCCGAACCCGCACTTCTGGGCGTCGATCATCCAGCGTTGAAGACCGGCTCGCAAGCCCTCCGTGTCCGTCTCATTGGGGACAATCTTCCCGCCCAAGTTGTGCCCGCGGATCTGGATTTTGGAAACGGGGTTACTGTGCGACGGATCGTTTCGCATAGCAGCACGGAGGTGGTAGCGGAGGTAGACGTTGCCTCCAGCGCAGTACCCGGCAAACGCGACGTCGCCCTGCGGCGCGCGGTACTCCAAAACGGCGTTGCGGTCTATGATCGCATCGACTATATTAAGGTGATGCCGGATTCGGCTTTGGCCCGGCTGGGGAGCCAAACGCATCCCAAAGGTTATCAGCAGTTTGAAGCGATCGCCTACCAGCGCGGGGCGGATGGAAAACCGCACACCGCAGACGATGTCGAGCTCGGCCCAATCGACGCCACTTTTTCGGTCGAAGAGTTTTATTCCTCCTACGGCGATGACGACAAGGACTTCGTCGGCACTCTGAGCCCGAGCGGGCTGTTCACGCCCGCCTCCGATGGCCCCAATCCGAAGCGCAAGTTCAGCCGCAACAACTACGGTGATATTTGGGTGGTCGCCACTGCCAAGAATGAGAAGGATCCGGAGGGCAGACCATTGACCGCCAAGTCGTACCTGGTAGTCACCGTGCCTGCTTATATGCAGTGGGATCAGCCCGAGGTGGGTCAGTGAACGCTGCCAATACCGCCGTCGAGACGCGGCCTTTTCGATTGGGCGAGTTTCACTCTTTCGAAGCCGCTGGAACGCGGTTCCTCTACCTGGTTCCCGCTGGAGCCATATTCCAGGTGGATGATGCCGTCGCCAAAGTGATCAGTCGCTTGAAAGTGGGCGAGGCGCCCTATGGGTCGCTCATCGAAGATCTGATTTCGAGCGGTCTCTCTCGTGCCGAAGCGGAAGAGCTGATCGTGGAACTCTACCACTCCCAGGTCATCGTTACCGGGAACTCAGTCCCCGAACCGGCGACCACGCCGCCCGCTGACTTTCCCATCCAGACGTTAGTGCTGAATCTCACCAACCAGTGCAACTTATCTTGCCAATACTGCTATGAGTTCGGCGCAGACAAAGTCGCCACCCCGGAAGGCAAGCCGAAGTTCATGAATCTGGAGACTGCCAAGGCTTCGGTGGATTTCCTGCTTCAACAATCGGCCGGACGGCGTTCGATTCATATCACCTTTTTCGGCGGTGAAACTCTGATGAATTTCCCCCTGCTCAAGCAGGTGGTGGCCTACGCCAACGATCGGGCCAAAGAACAAGAACGACATATCGATTTCAGCCTGACGACCAATGCCACGCTTTTGACGCCCACGATCATCGAGTTCCTTTCCGAGAACCATATCGGCGTCACCGTCAGCATGGATGGGCCGAAGGAAATGCACGATGCGCTTCGCGTTTTCGCCAACGGCAAGGGCAGCTACGACATTATCGAGCCAAAGGTGCGTGCTCTGATCCAAAACCACCGCACCCGGCCGATTACCGCCCGAGTCACTCTCACCTCCGGCGTTACCGATGTGGTTCGAATTTTCCGCCATCTAAAGCAAGACCTGGGTTTTCACGAAGTCGGCTTCGCGCCGGTAACCACGTCGCCCAATCAGCTTTACGCGATCAATCAAAAGGGCATGGACGGCGTGCTCGAACAGTTCCATGTCTTGGCCGACGAGTATCTCGAATACGCAATGCGCGGAGAGGCGCACGGGTTCTCGAACGTCAGCGATACGCTAGCCGAGCTCTGCCAAGGGGTAAACAAATCGCACCCGTGTGGAGCGGGGCTGGGGCTGGTGGGCGTGGGGCCCTCGGGCGATATCGCGCCCTGCCATCGTTTCGTTGATTCCGATGCGCATGCCCTGGGGCACATCTCCACTGGCATCAACCGCGAGAAGCAGACCGATTTCCTGCGCCGCGGCCATATCGATTCCAAATACGACTGCCACACTTGCTGGGCGCGCCCTCTGTGCGCCGGCGGTTGCCATCACGAAGCATTCGTACGCTACGGAGACACCGGGCACCCCAATCTTCACTATTGCGACTGGATCCGGGATTGGACCAATACCTGTCTGGAGATTTATGGCGCCATCGCAGCCAAGAATCCGGAATTTTTGCGGCAGTTCGCCGAAAGGAAGGCATCATCATGAGACATATGCGACCTCTGAACAAGAAAGCGGAGCGCATCGATAACTACGTCGCTTCACGCACCAGCGACGTTGTCGCATTGCAGAACCCGCAAGCTCCCCAGCCACGTCCGCATGTCCCGATGGGATGCGCGCTGATGTTTACGCCCGGTTGGGAAGTGGATGCCGCGGGGGGGACGGCCGGCCTTTGCCAGCCGGTCGAACGTGATATCTACGATTGCTTCGTGAGCTGTTACTGGCCGGCCCAGGTTCCCGATCATCTCAACAACGCTCCGGATTGGGCCAGCAAGTGTGCCGCCGCCACCAAGGACTGGCGGAATCTCGATCTGGTATTTCCATGATTCAAGTCATGTCACGCTTACTACTGATACTCGCCGCTTCCGCCGCGCTTGCGAGCGCCGGCACTCTTTGGTTGCCGGCCTATCCGGCTGCCGTGATTGTGTTCGATGAGGCGAAAGGCCAGATCGTCGATCGTATCCCGTTAACGACGGGCACGCCCATGTCGATTCGCCAGACGCCGGATCATAAGACTGTTTATGTGACCACCATCGATCACAATGGCATCGAGGTGATTGACGTTGCCACACACAGGGTGACCAATCACTTTGAGCTCAACACACCGACCAAGCAGTACCGTTTCTGGAACGGCACGCCGGATCCGCAAGGCAAGCTGTTTTACACCATCACCAAGGAAATCGATAAGTATCTCGAGCACTACGACGTCGGAAAGCCCAAGTATACGGTGATCGATCTCCAGCAGCAGAAGATTATCAAAACGGTGGATATGCCCAAAGAAGAACAATCCGCCAACGACATTGATTTCGGGCGCGCTCCCCTGGAACTGTCCCCGGACGGTAAATACCTGTACCAGTTCGGTAACAAAATCACGATCATGCAGGCCGATGACTTCAAGGTGCTCGATCGCATTGAGCTCTCCAAACCGAATTTTCCTGGCGTAGAGATGGAGAACGTCCGCTTCGGCAGCGATCTGGATCTGATCAACGATGCCGGACAGCATGTAGCAGTCTTCGTCTCTTCCGATCCCATCGTCCACAATCACGTGTTCGGATTGGGCCGTTTTGATCTGAGCACCCGGCAGGTAGACTTCAAGGCGATCGGCCCGACGCCGGAGGGCATGGCGGGGATCCAAGTAACTCCCGACCGGAAGGCGGCCTACACCGTGGTGTCTTCAGGAACCCGCGGCAACATTTCTGGGGGAGGCGGCGACAAACGCTGCGAGTTCTGGGCTTTTGATCTGACTAATGATCACATTACCCAGCGCGCGGAGGTCCCTTGCCGCACACGCTTCACTCTTGGTATTTCCGGCGATGGCAAAAAGCTTTACATCTACGGCGCCGGTTTCGATATCGAGGTCTATGACGCCGCGACGCTCAAATACGAGAAAACCTGGGACCTGAATAACGACATTACCTACGCGGGAATCGTCGTAATCCCGTAGTGGGGCAGTCCCCTTGGACTGCAGCCGACGCCCCCGTCGGCTTGCGTGTTATTTCGTTCCGACTTGCTCGCTCGCTGCCAGCAGCGCTGCAGTCGCGTACCCCGTCGCGGCATCGCTCATGAAGCGCTCCGGCATCGAGCCGGCTTCGTGCTTGTGATTCATCGAATCCGCGAACCAGTAACCAATCTTAGGATCCTGATGGGTTTCGAGCCAGCCCAGTGCTCGCGTCAGGTTGGCGTCCGAACGTCGTACTCCAGCCTGCTGAATCACAAACGTCACCAGCGCGGTGGCGTAGCTATTGGATCCCTTGGAGGGCGGGGCTTTCTCGCGCTGTTTCCACTGGCCGAGAGATTCGAGCGTCCAGCCACCGTCGGGCTGCTGTTTGCGCCAGATCTCGGCGAGAGTGGCCTGCCGATCGGTGTCCGGCAGCAGATCGCGTAGTTTGGCCGACGCCCATAACAAGAACAGCCGGTTATGCAGTGGCTGCTTCGCCTCTCCGTTGCGCAAATACGCAGTCAGCGCGGCGACATTTTCACGAATTTCGGGCCGAGCCTGATATCCTGCTGGAGCAACACCGGTAGCCAAAGCCCCTAATGCTCCACCGTAGTAGGCGGCATCCTGCGTCTCCCATGGATCGAGGTCGAAATCCGACCAGAGCCAGTTACCTTTATCCGCTCCCGTTTTCAACTGCTGCGACCACAGTCTTTCGAACGACTTTTCGCCTTCGGCGCTCATGCGGCCGCGCTGCGCGTCGTCCATCGCCAGGACCAACGAGTTCAAAACTACCTGCGCGCCAAACACCTGGTCGACGATCAAGCCCTTCAATCCTGGAAAAAGATCTTTCGCGTCGGTCCGGGTCACCGTTGCCCGCATGCTCGACACCAGCATTCCCTCGTACAAAGTTGGACCGCTTCGCTCGCCTAGCGCACGCCGCAACGCCGGCCGCGCCACCAGGTACGGCAATCCGGTATGGCAGGACACGCACGCGACCCCGGAAGCCATGGCCGTAGGCCAAGCCACCCAATCCTTCTGACGTGAATCCATGTATTGTTCTGCGAGGTGCACGTTCCATTCGGCGCAGAAGGCGGGCACTGCAACAAGTGCAAGGACAGCGGCTAGGCGAAGACGCATAGCACCTCCGTTTCAGCAAGTATAGCGAGATCATCGCCTCCGTGCCCGGACGAGCGATACAATTAACTAATCTGCGATATTTGAAAAATCTTGGACGCAGAGGAGGTAGTGTATGCCGGAACAGGAATCTCAGCGCTTGCTTGCCAGACGGCAGTTCATCAAGAGCATCATCGCTGGCGGCGCAGTAGCGGCGTCGGCCAGTTATCTGTTCCGGGAAACTTCTTGGGCGGCGCCGGCAGCCGGATCGGTGGAGCGGCTGGTGACGCTGAATGTAAACGGGCAGTTGCGTCGCGTGGATGTATTGAAGCAGGAAAGTCTGGCGATGACGCTGCGCTACAAGCTGGGGCTTACGGGAACCAAACTGGGGTGCGACCGCGCGGAGTGCGGCGCGTGCACGGTGCTGATCGACGATGTGCCGAGGTATTCATGTTCTGTTCTCACCCATACCGTCCGGCAGAGCAGAGTGACCACCATCGAAGGGTTGGCGGGACCTAACGGCAAGCTGCATCCGGTGCAACAAGCGGTGGTGGATGAACAGGGATTCCAGTGCGCCTTCTGTATGTCGGGCTTTATCATGGCGACGGTTGGTTACCTGAAGACCAACCCGAAGCCGACGCGCGCGGAACTGGCGCAAGGGATCTCTGGCAATCTATGCCGCTGCTGCGATTACAACAAGATTCTGCGATCCATGCTGCGGGCCGCCCATACGATGGAGCAGGTGTAACATGTCTACAACCAAGGGTTCGAACTACAAACTGATCGGACACGATTATCAGACGCCTGACATCGTGGCCAAGGTCCTAGGGCAGTCCAAATATGCCGAAGACTTTCGCGCGGACGGTATGCTGTTCGCCAAGCTGGCCCTGAGTCCGATGCCGCATGCGCGCATCCGGCGGCTCGATGCGTCAAAGGCGCTGGCGACGCCGGGAGTAGTTGCTATCTTGACCGCCGACGAGATTCCGAAAGCTCAGCCGGGGCCGGAGGATCCTACTCCGATCGGCCGGCCGGAATTGGCTCTGACCAACGAGCCAGTGTATGCCGGAGAGCCGATTTTCGCCATCGCGGCCGTGGACGAGTGGACCGCGGCGGAAGCGATCGAAAAGGTGGAAGTGGATTTCGAGCCGCTTCCTTTCGTCATCGATCCGCTGGACAGCTTGCGTCCCAACGGGCGCAATGCCCGCGCCGACGGCAACGTCTTCTACCAGAACTCGAAAATCAAGACCATCAAGTGGACCGCCAAGGACTTCGAAGAAGTCGCCAAGGGGCGGCTGCCGTGGGGCGGGGAAGCGGGCGAGGAAACGTCCTTCGGCGATATCGAGGCTGCTTTTAAGGCCGCCGACTATATCATGGACGAGACGCTGTTCCAGCAGTCCACCAGCCATGCACCGCTCGAGCCGCGTTCGGCTATGGCGTACTGGCAGAACGGAAAACTGTACCTGTACGGGTCGACGCAAAGTTTGGCGCAAACCGTGGGCGCGTTGGCGCGGTGGGTAGGCATACCGGAATCGCAGGTGAATTTCGTAGGCGAGTATTGCGGCGGCGGATTTGGAGGCAAGATCACCGGCTCGCAAATCATGGCCGTCCCGGCGCTGCTTTCCAAGAAAACCAACCGACCGGTAATGATGCGGATTTCGCGAGAAGAGGAATCCTTTATCGGGCGCGTCAGGCCGGGTTTCCAGGCGCGCGCCAAGTTGGGATTCCGCAAAGACGGCCGGATGACGGCGATGGATCTGCTGATTATCGAGGATGCGGGCCCTTACTCGCAGCAAGGCGACGCGCAGATCGCGTCCATGGTGGCGTCGCTACTGTATCAGCCGCAAGCGGTCCGGCTGCGGGCGCTTTCGGTAGCGACCAATACTGCTCCGCGCACGTCGCAGCGGTGTCCGGGAGGTTTGCAAGCGGTGGCGATGTTCGAACCGTTGATGGATAAGGCGGCAGCCCAGCTTGGCATCGACCGCGTTCAGATCCGCAAGATTAACGCGCCGGTCGACAACTCGCCCTGGGGTTTCCCCGAGAAAAAAGGGCAGCCGCAAGACACCGTGACTAGCGCGAAAGTACGAGAGGTACTGGATCGGGGCGCGGAACTATTCAAGTGGGACGAGCGCAAGAAGCGCAGCGGCCAGCGCAGTGGTACCAAAGTGCGCGGCGTATCGGTCGCGATTGGAGCTTTCTTTTCGGGCAGCAACGGCTTTGACGGTCTGCTGGTGATCAAACCGGACGGCAAGCTGTATGTGCATCAGGGAATCGGAAATCTGGGAACTCATTCGGTCTCGGATACTGCTCGAGTCGCGGCCGAAGCGCTGGGAATGCCGTGGGGGCAGGTCGAGGTTGTATGGGGCAGTACCGCCAAGAGTGTGCCGTGGAGCTCGACGCAGGATGGCAGCCAGACCACCCACGCACATAGCCGAGCCAATCATGCGGCCGCGCTGGACGCTAAGGCGAAGCTCCAGGAGATCGCGGCTAAGAAGTTGGGCGGCCATCCTGAGCAGTATGAGGTCGGCAACGGGCGCGTCTATCCTCGGGGCAACCCAGGCGGCGGAATGACGATGGCGAAAGCGGCCGAGTACGCGATCCAGTTGGGCGGCAAGTACGATGGGCACGAATCGCCCAAACAAGTGAACGCGATGACCAAGGCCTCGACCGCGGCGCTAGCCGGACAAGGGCTGGTGGGCGTCGCCAAGGACGAATTTCCCCATAAGGGCACGACCTTTTCCTTTGTGGCTGGATTTGCCGAGGTGGAGGTGGATGTCGAGACGGGAAAATACGTGGTGCTGGATTACCTGGCTGTAGGAGATGTGGGCACGGTGATGCATCCTCGCGCGCTGGGCGGCCAGTTGCACGGAGGCGCCATCCAGGGTCTGGGGCATGTGCGCTCCCAGAGTCTGATTTACGATCCGCAATATGGGCAAGCGGTTGCGCGACGCTTCCATCACACCAAGCCGCCGACTATTCTGGACATCCCCCTGGACATGCAGTGGGACGCGGTGAATCTACCTGATCCGCAGACGCCGGTGGGAGCAAAGGGCGTTGGAGAAGTGGCGGTGTCGGCTGGAGCGGCGGCAATTTTCTGCGCACTCGCCGACGCTGTTGGCCACGACTACTTGCGGCGCACGCCGATTCATCCGGGAATGATCCTGACGTCGCTCGAGACCAAGAGCATGACTCATCATCCGCTGAAGGCTTACATCTAACGCAGCCAATTCATCCCCGCGGTCACTGACGAGCCTTATTCTGTTCGGCGTTGTAAGCCTTCCAGGATTGCTCGATCACGTAGGCGTGGATCGCTTCGGACTCCTGCGCGGTCATTTTTCTCATTACGATCGGAAAACCGGGCGGGTTCCCAAACCCTGGCATGCCATTCTTTTGGTGACTCCCGCCGAGGACGGTGGCATCCCACAGGCGATGAGACTCGGTAGGCAAGTAACGCAAGTCTGGAATCGCGCCATCTTCTGTAAACGCCCCACTGCCGTCCGCTCCCGGGCCGTGACACTCGAAGCAGATGTGTTTGTTGAAGAGCGTTGCGCCCAGTTGAATAGTTTCCTTGCTGAAGGTTTGATCCGGCGGCAGCGGGACGGGAGGTATCCTAGCGTTGACGACCGGAAAAGGCGTCTTCGCTCCCAGTTTGAAAGCCAGCAGTCGCGCCGGTCCTCTCTTCGCCTCAGGCGTCGCCATGGAGCTACCCTGACTGAACAGTCTCGAGCCGGAACCCCAGCCGACCGGGACCAGAATATACTGCTCGCCTTGGACGGCAAAACTGACTGGCACCGAGTGAATTGCTGAGCCGGTCTTGATCGACCACACCTTATGTCCGGTGTCGGCGGAGTAGGCCGCAAATTCGCCGGTGCCTTCGCCCTGAAAAACCAGATTGCCGGCAGTTGCCAGCACGGCGCTATTGGTTGCGATAGGCTCCTCTACCGTCCAGCGAATCGATTGCTGCGCCGGATCCCAGGCCACGAGCTTCCCATCTTCTGGGAACTCGCCTGGCGCCAAAGCATGTTCCTTGGGATCATGAGTTGGAAGGTAGACCAGGCCGGTGAGAGGACTGTAGCTCATGGGCCACCAGTTGTGACCGCCGCTTGCCGGACGTCGACCGCTTGCTGGCGGAGGTATTTCTACGGCTCGGCCGGTCTTGAGATCAATGGAGCTGGCCCACGACACTTTGGCG
>Ga0073928_10010106_pt1 | contig 11331 bp, 9 predicted proteins | sample PaiPotPPA55metaG_FD_76969 | JGI IMG/M metagenome (GOLD analysis project Ga0073928, IMG submission 76969) | Iron sulfur acid spring bacterial and archeal communities from Banff, Canada, to study Microbial Dark Matter (Phase II) - Paint Pots PPA... ...
GGTTCTGGTGCGGCCCGCGCGGAGCTGGCATCCCCGGCGGAAGCCCGGGCCGCAGCACAGACCACTGATTCGTTTTCGCCGTAGCCCTGCGGACCTCGATTCGCTGGGGGTAACCCATGACCGAAGCCGAGCCCGTCGCCTTCCCGTTCCCGCTCGAACAGCGCGGCGAGATCAGGTCGGTCTACGCCGAGCGGCGCGCGCAGTGCCCGATGGGCCGCGTCCATCTGCCGAGCGGAGGGCCGAGCCGGGCCACGACCTGATCGACGACCTGGTCGCCGCGCGAGACGACCAGGACACGCTGTCCGAGGACGAGTTGCTCATCATGGTGATCGGCTTGATCGCGGCCGGTAACGAGACGACCTCGAACGCGCTCGGACGCTCCGTCCGCACACTGCTGAGTCACGGTCGGTCTCTTTGGCAAGAGTTGCTCCAGCGCCCGGACCGGGTTCCCGAGGCCGCCGACGAGCTGCTGCGCTACTCGATGGTCGGCAACGGTCTGCTGCGGCAGGCTGTGGAAGACGTGGACCTCCCATCCGGGACGGTACGCAAGGGTGATGCGGTCGTGCTGTCCCTGGAGTCCGCCGGATTCGACGAATCCGTGTACCCGGACCCGCATGCGGTGCTCTTCGACCGCGAGCCGCCGACGCAGGTCATCTTCGGCGGCGGGCCGCACTACTGCCTCGGCGCACATCTGGCGAAGGCGGAACTGCGTACGGGACTCGGACTGTTGCTTGAGCGGTTGCCGACGCTTCGGCTGGACGTGGCGGATCCGGCAATGCTCCGGTACACCGAGGGCGACGTCCTCAGCTCCCTGGTCTCACTGCCGGTCGCCTGGTGAAGATCGGGTGAGTGGCTCGAGCCGGTCACCCGATCCGGTGAAATCGGCGTCTGACGTCGAGCATCAGGGCCGGTCTCCCCGTTAGGGATCCGTGCACGACGAGGAGAACCCGCAGCCGCCAAGCGTCCGGATCGTCCACCATGCAGACGGGACTGCGGAGGTAGACGGCGTACCCGTGACGATCGAGCCGGGCCAGGACCCGCGTGACGCGGCGTACTTGGCAGCCGTGCAGCTCGTCGCGGGCGCCGGAGCACCGGTCGCGGCCACCCGGGTCGAGGCGGACGGCAAGGAGTATCCGCTGATGTTGTACCCGATTCCCGCGCTACTCGCCGCGGGCGGCGCGGGTGCGGGCGCGGCAGGCTCAATGGGAATCGGCGGCGTCGGCGTCGGCGTCGGAGTGGGCGAGCCGCAAAGCAGGCGGTCACGGAGACGGCCGACGCTGGGCGTCGGCTGGCTGGTCGCGGCAGCGTGCGCCTGCGTCCTGTTGTCAGTGCTCGCCACCCTGCTGCTGCAGACGAGCGCTCCGCCCGTGGTGCGGCTGAGTGTGGACACTGAGAGCGCAACCGCCCACGCTCCCGTGGCGATGGCAATCGGTACTGCCATGAGAATTCAGCCACAGCGCGATGCTTCGGACGCCAGGGCGGGGGCGCCCAAACCGAAGCCGTCGAGGCCCACACCCTCGCCGATCGCGCGAACAGGCGCCAAAAACAACGCTGGGAGCGCAGTCGGTGCAAGCGGCGGCACGTCGCAGGGCTCGGGTATGGGCGCCCCTGCTCCGGCGCCCGGGCCGCGCCCCAGGCCGAGGCCGGGCAGCGGCGGACAGAGCTCGGTCAGTGACGTGACGTTGGCACTGATCGGCGGAGGCAAGATCGTTCCCGACGTCTCCTACGTCATCACGGTCTCGACGACCAACACGTCACCCGTGACGTTGACGTACACGTACTCCAGCGGCACGGGAGGTTCGCCGGTCACGAGAGGCGAGGTACTGTCCGGGCAGACCGAATACGCGATCGTGGGCCTCATCTCGGCCCAACCGTACTGCGGCGGCACGGTGACGATGACGGCGGAGACATACCCCATGGCCGGCAACGGAGCGGCCTCTTCCACCTCGCGCCCATCCTGCTGACCATCAACAGTTCACGCCTCAGCCGTCTGCCTGCGGCAGCCCGCTGGCTCGGCAGCCCGGCACCTTGCTGTTGGATTCCGGCGGCCGGCTAGCTCCGCAGGGCGCGGGACAAGCGGCGGGGCGGCCGAGCGTAGAGCACGGCTCCGATCGCTGCGGCCAGGCAGGCGACTCCACCCACAGCGACGCCGGTGCGCGGGTCGGAAAGGACGATGATCCAGCCGACCAGCGGACCGCCGATCGGTGTGGTGCCCTGGAAGGCGACCTGCCAGAGGGACAGCACCCGCCCGCGCATCTCCGGCCGGGCGGCGAGCTGGATCGTGGAATTGCCGATCGAGATGAACGAGACGCTCGCCCAGCCGGCGAAGAACATCGCGACGTACACCACCGCGAGGTTCGGGGCGTAGGCACACAGCAGGAGCGTCAGGCCGAAGCCGGTCGCGGCGTAGACCATCGCGCGGATGCCGGTGCGCCCGCGCGCGGCGGTGAACAGGCCGCCGACGACCGCGCCGATGCCCATGACCGCCGTGATGAAGCCGAAGACCTCGGAGCCGCCGTGGAAGGTGTGCTGGGTGAGCACCGGCAGCGTCACCTGGAACTCGTAGGCGAACAGGCCGACCAGTCCCATCATGGCCAGTGGCACGGCGATGGCCCGGGTGCGCGCCGCGTAGCGCAAGCCCTCGCGCAGTTGGCCCTTCGCACGGGGCGCGGGCCGGGTCGGCTTGAGCTGGGCGCGGTTCATCAGCAACAGCGAGCTGACGACGGCGATGAAGCTGGCCGCGTTGAGCAGGAAGCAGATGCCCACGCCGACGCTGGCGATGAGGATTCCGCCCACTCCGGGGCCGACCGCGCGGGCCGCGTTGACGGTCACCGAGTTGAGCGTGATCGCGTTGCGCAGCTGGTCGGTGCCGACCATCTCGCGGATGAACGACTGCCGCGGCGAGTTCTCGAAGGCGTTGTTGACGCCGAGGAACATGGCCAGGACGCAGACCTCCCAGAACCGGACCACGTGGGTGACCGTGAGCAGTCCGAGCACCAGGGCCTGCACGCCCATCACCGACTGCAGGATCGTCATCAGCCGCAGCTTGTTCGCGCGGTCGGCGATCACCCCACCGTACGGTCCGAGCAACAGCACCGGCAGCGTCTGCAGGGCGGTGACCAGGCCGAGGGCGGTGGCGGAGTGGGTGAGGGTGAGCACCAACCAGGACTGCGCGGTCATCTGCATCCAGGTGCCCACCAGGGAGATGGACTGGCCGGTGAAGTAGAGCCGGTAGTTGGGGATCTTCAACGAGGAGAAGGTGTCGCGCCAGGAGCGTGCGGGCGCGGGGATCGGTTCGGCCGTCGGCGCGGCGGCGCTGCCCGTCATGTCCGTATCTCCCGTCCGACACTTACTGAGGCAGTCACACTATCATCCCCAAAGCCTTACTGGGCAGCCATATGATTAGCGCCACTAAGGAATTATGCTCGGAAGTGGGGGTGCCTGTCCCCCGGCCGCCCCAGGGAAGGAACCCGCCGCCGTGCCAGATCCGACCCCGAGCCCGAGCCCACAACGACCGCGCCGCGTGGCCAAGGCTCCCGCTGCCGCCGAAGCGCGGCCGGACCGTTATAAGTGGGTGGCGCTGTCGAACACCACCCTCGGCATGTTCATGGCCACCGTCGACGCCTCGATAGTCATCATCTCGCTGCCGGCTATCTTCCGCGGCATCGACCTCGACCCCTTCGCGGCCGGAAACATCAGCTACCTGCTGTGGATCATCATGGGCTACCTGCTGGTGACCGCGGTGCTCGTGGTCACCCTGGGCCGGCTGGGCGACATCCTCGGCCGGGTGCGGATCTACAACCTCGGCTTCGTGGTGTTCACCCTGGCCTCGATCGCGCTCTCACTCGATCCGGCGCACGGGCCCGGCGGTGCTCTCTGGCTGATTCTCTGGCGGCTGGTGCAGGCCGTCGGCGGAGCGATGCTGATGGCGAATTCGGCCGCGATCATCACCGACGCCTTCCCGGCCGAGCAGCGCGGCATGGCCCTGGGCGTCAACCAGATCGCGGCGCTCGCCGGGCAGTTCATCGGCCTGGTGCTCGGCGGGGTGCTCTCGGTCTGGGACTGGCGCTCGGTCTTCTGGATCAACGTGCCCTTCGGCATCTTCGGCACGATCTGGGCGTACCGGAGCCTGCGTGAGCTCTCCGAGCGGCGACCGGCCCGCATCGACTGGTGGGGAAACCTGAGCTTCGCCGGCGGTCTTTCGGCGTTGCTGGCCGCGATCACGTACGGGATCCAACCGTACGGCGGGCACTCGATGGGCTGGACGAACCCGCTCGTTCTCGCCGGGCTGACGGCCGGAGTCGCGCTGCTCGCGCTGTTCGTATTCGTCGAATCGCGGGTGTCCCAGCCGATGTTCCGGCTCTCGCTGTTCCGCAACCGCGCCTTCGCGGCGGGCAACGCGGCGTCGCTGCTGGCCTCGGTAGCCCGCGGCGGCATGCAGTTCATGCTCATCATCTGGCTGCAGGGCATCTGGCTGCCGCTGCACGGATACGACTACGCGGACACCCCGCTCTGGGCGGGTATCTTCCTACTACCGCTCACCGCCGGATTCCTGCTGGCCGGTCCGCTGTGCGGATACCTGTCCGACCGGTACGGCGTGTTCTACTTCACCACCGGCGGGCTGGGCCTCTTCGCCCTTAGCTTCATCGGCTTGCTGCTGTTGCCGCTGAACTTCCCGTACTGGGCCTTCGCCTTGCTGATCATGCTGAACGGCATCGGCTCCGGAATGTTCTCCGCCCCGAACACCTCAGCCATCATGAGCAGCGTGCCACCGAGCGATCGCGGCGCGGCGTCCGGCATGCGCTCCACCTTCCAGAACTCCGGCATGTCGCTCTCGATCGGGATCTTCTTCACCCTGCTGATCACCGGGCTGGCCGGGCAGCTGCCCGGGGCGCTCTACAAGGGCCTGCGCGCACAGGGCGTTTCCGTGGCCGCGGCACAGCACGCCTCTCATCTGCCCGCGGTATCGACGGTATTCGCGGCGTTCCTCGGCGCGAATCCGATGCAGACCCTGCTCGGCCCGACCGGAGTGCTCAAGACCCTCTCGCCGCAGGGTACTGCGACGGTCACCGGCAAGACCTTCTTCCCGAACCTGATCTCCGCTCCCTTCCATCATGGGTTGACGATCGTCTTCGCCGCCGCGGCCGGCATGGCGCTGCTCGCCGCGACCGCCTCCATGCTGCGCGGCGCCGCACCGCGCAGCAATGGGGTGGACGTTACTGCCGCTACCAGCCCTCAGCCTGCAGAGACTCGATCGTCGTGAACTCCGAGGTGCCTCCGAACGCGGCCGCGGTCGTCGGGATCCGGCCCGGCGTCAATGCGACGGCCGGGCGCACGTAGGACCGGGCGAGACCCGGCGATTCGCTGTCAGACTGGCCCGGCGCGAGACCCCGCACGAACGCCTGGATCGCGGGAAGACCCGGTGCGCTGAAATCCACCAGTGCCGAGTCCCACGCCGAGGTCTCCCTGCCGACCCAGTCAACGTGCACGGTGACCGCACCCGTCGACACACCGGCGAGATTCACCAAGTCGTAGAGCACCTGCGCGACATTGTCCGCGACCGCGTCCCCGCCTGGCCCGGAGGGCAGCAGGTTCAGCCCGTTCACCGCCCCCTTGGCTACGACCGCCTCCCGAATGCTGTCATACGCAGGCCCACCCGGGTTGTCCGCAGCTGCCGCGGGAATCTGCCGCGCATCAGGGTTCGCATCCACGGTGGCATTGCCGATTGTCGCGCGCACCGTGAGGAAGCGGTCGAGTTGGGCTTGCTTGGTGGCCGAGCTCGCGTTGGGGATCTCTCCCGCGGCAACACCGTCGCGCGCGGCGACCGTCTTCGTCCCGGTGCGTTCCGGAACCAGCTTGCCGCCGTGTACGGTCAGTTTCACGCCCGTGGAGAGCTCTGCTTCGGTCAGGTTGGCTGGGCCGAGCACGACATAGGGCATCGATGCGTCACCGGTCAGGCCGGTGTCGATGAAGGTATAGGTCTTCACTGGCGCCGTGGTTCCGACGTTGGGGACCGCCGAGAGCGTCGAGAGCTGAGCCGCGGTCGCTCCATGGCCGCCGACGAGGTCCTCGAACTGGTTGAACTCGCTGTTGTTCGCATTCGCCGGGTTGGATGTCATCGGGCCGTATTCGGCAGCGATGACGACGGTGTGCTGCCCGTCGTCGTTCGCATAGAGGATCTTGTAGCCCGGCAAGCGGTTCTCGACGGCTTGCATGAAAGAGACCTGGCCGACGAGGTTGCCGCGCGGAGCCATGGACAGCAGCGGGGACTCACCCTTGGACTCGCTCCCCGCGGCAGTCGGCACGATGCCGCTCCGATCGGCGAGAACCGTCGGCATGGTGGCCGCGACCAGCGCCAGGGCCACCACGAGCCCGGCGCCGCCGACCGCTGTCCGACGGATCTGCTGCCTGCGAGCCGCGGCGTCGATCCGGGCGAGCGGGGCCGGACCCTCGGACAGGTCGGCGACGCGGGCGGCGAGCTCGCCGCGAAGCGCGCTCTCGATGTCTTCGAACGAGGTGGACGTGGTCGAGGACTTGCTCACTGTGCACTCCTTACCGGGGTCTGACTCGGGTGCAGGTTCACCGCAGCGGCGGCACGTGGCTCGGCGGACTTGGCCATCGCCTGCTGGAGGCGGGCCAGCCCTCTGGAGCATTGGCTCTTCACCGAGCCGATGGAGCAGTCGAGGATGTGCGCGGTCTCGGCCTCGCTCAGGTCCTCGAAGTAGCGCAGCACGAGCGTGGCGCGCATTTTGGCGGGCAGCGAACGCAGCGCGGTCCACAGTTCGTCTCGGACGAGCACGGCCTCGTACGCGTCGGCGCCGGCCGGCCGGTCGACGCCCGGAGATATCCCACCCGCGTGCTCACGCGAGCCGAGCCTGCGCCACCAATCGGTATTGAGGTTCACCATGATCTTGCGGACGTAGGCCTCGGGGGATCCGGCGCGTACAAGCTTGGGCCAATGCCGGTGCGCCCTGACCAGAGCGTTCTGCACGAGGTCTTCGGCGCGGTCGTGATCTCCCGTCAGCAGGTAGGCGGTGCGCAACAGCCTGGGCCACCGGGCGACGACGAAGTCCTCGAAGGAGACTTCACCCATCCCGGCCTCGACCCGGGGTGCCGCGCCGCGCAGCAGTTCATCGCGGGTCAGCTCATCGCTGCCTGAATCTTCATGAGGGGGACCCTCATCCGGTAAACCAACATCTTGCGCCTGCACGCCCCACTCCCCTTCCCGTCCCCTGCGCTCGCCTCGGGCTCCGTGCGGCCCGACACCCTATTCACGCGGCCTCGTCGCGGAAGGTTGAGAGCGAGTGAGAATCGCAGGTCGGCAGGCGCGTCGCTCAGTCCGGCAGTCGGCGGCCGGTCCCGGCGTCGAACAGGTGCGCGGCCGCCAGATTCACCGTGATCAGCAGGTTCTCGCCGCGAACCGGCGGAACGCCGCGCGGCTGACGCACCACCAGGTCCACCGGCCCGTCCGGGCCCTGCATGCGAGCGTGTACGAGGTACTCCCGCCCGGAGTCCTTGATCAGCACGGCGACGGCGCGCAGCCCGCTGCCGTATTCGGCATCGGAATCAGGCGAGGGCCCGGCGCCCGCTCCGGCCATCCCTGTTCCGGCCACCCCCGCGCCGGGCATCCCACCCCCGGATCCGGCCATCCCGACAGACCCACCGCCCAGGCACAGGTCCTCCGGCCGCAGGCCGATCACGACCCCGTCGCCGGTCAGCGCCTTCGCCTGCTCGGGGCCCACCTTGACGGACAGCCCGCCGACCCGCGCGAAGCCGTCGGCGTGCACGGCCGGGATCATGTTCATCGGCACCTGCCCGACGAAGCTCGCGACCTCGACGGTGGCCGGGCGCTCGAAGACCTCCGCCGCCGTCCCGACCTGCTGCACGACTCCGTGGTCGATCACCGCGATGCGGTCCGCGATGGCCAGCGCGTCGGTCGAACTGCACGTCGCGTAGAGCATCGTCACGCCGAACTCGCGTTGCAGCGTCGCGATCGGCGTGCGCTCGCGCATCATCATCGGGACGCCGGAGCCGGCCAGCGGCTCGTCCACGCACACCGCCGACGGCTCGCCGACCAGCGCCCTGGCCATCATCGCGCGTTGCCGCAGGTCGAAGTTGAGCGCGTCCGGACGGGCCGTCAGATAGCCGGCCACGCCGCACCGCTCGGCGATCGCGGCGACCTTCGCCGCCACCGCCTTGGCCGAGGTCTTGCGCATGGTCAGCGGGAAGGCGATGTTCTCGCGCACGCTCAGCTGCGGGAAGAGCGCGAAGCCCTGGGCGAGCATGGACACGCCGCGCTTGTCCGGCGCCAGCCTGGTGACGTCCCGGCCGTCGATCAGCACCCGACCCGCGTTGGGCTGGTCCGCGCCCGCGAGGGTGCGCAGCAGCGCGGTCTTCCCGCTGCCGGAGGCCCCGGTGATCACCATGAGCTCGCCGTCGCGCACGCGCAGTCCGACCCGCTCGAGGACCGGTCGCCACATTCCCCGCTGCACCCGTGTGACATCGACGAACTCGATCTCAGCCACCGATGCGGCGCTCCTCCCAGCCGGCGATCCTCCTGGCCTCCCACGATACCCGCCGGACCCGTCGCGGCCCGCCGGGGACGGGGCGGCGCCCCAGGCAGGCCGGACGTGGACTCTCCGTGCTCTGAGCCAGAACCTAGACCTGGGCTAATAGACCGTCAAGATGGATGTGAATACGTGATTTTCGAATTAATCCGCCCGAAGTAATTCGACTGTCGTAGCTTAATTATTTCGATACTTGACGAATCGTCGGACAAGCCCGATCCTCGTGGCATGACCCAGCAGGAGGGCCGCGGCGAGCAGGGCCGCCACCAGCGCAGCCGCCAGGCGGTGATCCGGCTGCTGCGCGAGCGCGGCACCCTGAGCAGGGCGGAGATAGCTCGCGCGGCAGGCCTTTCCCCGTCCACGGTCTCGACCCTGGTCGGCGCCCTCGTCGCGGAGGGGACGGTGATGGAGCTCGGCGGCCAGCTGCCGCCGGCCGGCGGGCGGGCCGGCCGGCCGGGGACCGCGGTCATGCTCAACCCCGCGAGCGGCGAGGCGATCGGCGTGGACTTCGGCTACCGCCACGTCCACGCGGTCATCGCCGACGTGACGCACGCGGTGCAGATCGCCAAGTCGGCGCCGCTGCCCGCGGAGTACGAGCCGAGCCTCGGCCTCGACGTGGCGGCGGACCTGGTGCGCTCGGCGATGGCCGAGGCGGGCACCGAGCCGGCCCGGATCCTCGGGGTCGGCGTGAGCCTGCCCGGACCGTACAACCAGCGGACCGCGCTGCCGAACTCGGGGCTGATCCCGACCTGGTCCGGCATCCCGGTCGCGGCCGAGCTCAGCCGGCGGCTCGCGCTGCCGGTGGTGCCGGACAACGACGCGAACCTCGGCGCGCTCGCCGAGCGGCAGTGGGGCGCCGGAGCGGGCTTCGACGAGCTCGTCTACGTCAAGCTGCACAGCACGGTCGGCGCGGCCTTCGTCAGCAACGGCAGACTCACTCGCGGCGCGGTGGGCGGCGCCGGGGAGATCGGGCACCTCGTGATGGACGGCAACGGGCCGTTGTGCCGCTGCGGCAATCGCGGCTGCCTCGAGTCCTACGTGGGACTGCCGAACGTGATGCGGGCGCTGGAACCCGGCTACGGGGACCGGATCACCCTGCGCGACGTCATCACCAAGGCCTGGCAGGGCGACCGCGGCTGTATCAGGGCGCTCGGCGAGGCCGGCGCGATGGCCGGGCGGGCCATAGGCATGCTGTGCACCATCCTCGACCCGGCCGCGGTGGTCGTCGGCGGAGCGCTCGCGGCCGCCGGGGAACTGCTGCTCGCGCCGCTGCGCGAGGCCGTGATGGCGGCCAGCCGGCCCGCCTCGGGGTCGAGCCCGCAGATAGTGCCGGCCGCACTCGGCGCTCAGGCTTGCGCGCTGGGTGCGGTCGCCCTCGTCCTCGGCCAGACCGGGGAAGCACAATTGACCGCAAGCCACGTCTAACCCGACTGCTCGGCGAAGGCCGAGCCCGAGTAGAGAGCCCTGCGATGTCAGACATCACCACCGCGGGGGCGCAGCAGACGCCGCCAGTGGAGCCGGTCGCCGACTCACCGCTGGATCTGCCCAAGAGCGAGCGGGACCCGGATTGGTTCAAGCGCGCCGTCTTCTACGAGGTTTTCGTCCGGTCCTTCAACGATGCGAGCGGTGACGGCACCGGCGACATCAAGGGCCTGACCGAGCGGCTCGACTATCTGCAGTGGCTGGGCATCGACTGCGTCTGGCTGCCGCCGTTCTTCAAGTCCCCGCTGCGCGACGGCGGATACGACGTGTCGGACTACACCGGGATCCTGGAGGAGTTCGGCGACCTCGGCGACTTCGTCGAGTTCGTGGAGGCGGCCCACGCCCGGGGCCTGCGCGTGATCATCGACTTCGTGATGAACCACACGAGCGACCAGCATCAGTGGTTCCAGAGCTCCCGGAGCGACCCGCAGGGTCCCTACGGGGACTTCTACGTCTGGGCGGACGACGACGCGGGCATGGCCGAGGCGCGGATCATCTTCTCCGACACGGAGACCTCGAACTGGTCCTTCGACCCGGAACGGCGCCAGTACTACTTCCACCGCTTCTTCTCGCATCAGCCGGACCTGAACTACCACAACCCCAAGGTGCGCAAGAAGATAATGGCGGCCCTTCGGTTCTGGCTGGACCTGGGCATCGACGGGTTCCGGCTGGACGCGGTGCCGTACCTGTTCCACCGGGAGGGCACGAACGGCGAGAACCTGCCGGAGAGTCACGAATTCCTGCGCGAGGTGCGCGCGATGGTCGACCGGTCCTACCCGGACACCGTGCTGCTGGCCGAGGCGAACCAGTGGCCGGCGGACGCGGTGGACTACTTCGGCAATGCGGAAGGCGGCGGCGACGAGTGCCACATGGCGTTCCACTTCCCCGTGATGCCGCGCATCTTCATGGCGGTGCGACGTGGCAGCGCGCAGCCGATCGCCGAGATCCTGGCGCAGACCCCGAGCATTCCCGAGGGCTGCCAGTGGGGCATCTTCCTGCGCAACCACGACGAGCTGACCCTGGAAATGGTCACCGACGAAGAGCGCGACTACATGTACTCGGAGTACGCCAAGGACCCGAGGATGAAGGCGAACGTCGGCATCCGCCGGCGGCTCGCGCCCCTGCTGGACAACGACCGTCGGCAGATAGAGCTCTTCAGCGCCCTCCTCTTCTCGCTGCCGGGCTCGCCGGTGCTGTACTACGGGGACGAGATCGGCATGGGCGACAACATCTGGCTGGGCGACCGCGACGGGGTGCGCACCCCGATGCAATGGACCCCGGA
>Ga0073928_10010107_pt1 | contig 11328 bp, 7 predicted proteins | sample PaiPotPPA55metaG_FD_76969 | JGI IMG/M metagenome (GOLD analysis project Ga0073928, IMG submission 76969) | Iron sulfur acid spring bacterial and archeal communities from Banff, Canada, to study Microbial Dark Matter (Phase II) - Paint Pots PPA... ...
CCGGGTGGGCGACGCCCGCCGCATCCGTCGGCCAACCAGGGTCCATCCGATGCAGCCGGGTGAACTCGCTGATCGCCAGCCCCCCCAACCAGCCCATGAACACCGCGACCCCGCCCAGGTAAGCCACCGGAACCTTGTGCATCTTCCGCACCCTGTCCGGCCGGTCGATGATCCGATAATAGACGGCGACCGTCCGCATGATCGGCGTGAATACAAATGCCAGTAGAAACGAGGCATAGAAAACGTAGATGTACGGCGAGACCACCTGGTCCACCGAATACACTTTCGTGACGATTTGCCCCAGCACCGCAGCCACCAACCCCTCCCATCGACACAAGAACGCAAGAAAACCGGTCCAACAGTATACCCGCCAAAGCCCCGGCGCACCAAAGCCCGCGGGCATCCTGCTTCGGGGCTTTCGTCCCCGACCCTGCGGCGCTCGCCGCCCGTGACTGAGAGCACCCCCCACGCCGCGGCAGAGCGGAGCCCCGGCATGCCGGGGCGGAGCGTCGCCGCGGTTTCTCTGGGGCGCGGATTTCAGCGGTTGGAGGATCCGCGGCGGCGCTTCACTCGGGGCTACGCCCCTCATACGCTGTGCCGCGGCGTGGGGCGGAGTGCGCCGCTCGCGCCAGGGATAACCGTGATCTTCCCCCGTAACGCCAGCCACAAATTCGGTTGCATTGGAGGCGCCCACCGGGCTATTATGGCTGAGGCTGCTGTACCGTGAGGGCGTCTTCCTTTCGAGTTGCTCGGTTCATCGCGGGTGGGGAAATATGCCTCAGGCCATCATGTTCAGGAAAATGATCGCGCCTATTGCCGGGTACAAACCGTCGGCAGGTCGGATTGAAGGCCCAAAGCGCAGGCTTCACCCATCATCTCGTGCGCTGGCCGAGACGCTGGAGCGCCGACAGCTCCTGTCGGGCGGCAGCTACACCTTGAGCCAGGTCGCCTCTCTGGGCGCAAACAACACCGGAGGGAATCCGGCCTGCACGTTAGTCGCCGACGCGGCGGGAGATCTGTTCGGTACGACTGGCGACGGCGGAGCTCATAACCGGGGGACGGTATTTGAGATTCCCGCCGGGACTACCGCGGTCATTACCCTCGCTTCGTTCGACGACACTGATGGTGCGGGCCCGGCTGGGCTGACGATGGATTCGGCCGGCAACTTCTACGGCACGACCTCATACGCGGGGCCCGGCGGTTGGGGCACGGTCTTCGAGATCGCCAAGGGAACCAACACCATCACGACGCTGGCCTCGTTCGACGGCTCCAACGGTGCTGCGCCTGAGGCTGGCGTAACCCTGGATGCGGCAGGCAACCTGTACGGCACGACCTCCAGGCCCGGCTCCGTCTTCGAGATCGCCAAGGGAAGCAACACCGTCACCACGCTGGCCTGGTTCGACGGCCCCAACGGTTCGGCCCCTCAGGCCGGAGTAACGCTCGATGCCGCAGGCGACCTGTTCGGCACGACGCAGGGCGGCGAGAGTGGCATCGGCGACCCCGGCACGGTCTTCGAGATCGCAAAGGGGAGCACCACCATTACTACATTGGCCTCGTTTAGCACGTTCTACGGTATGGGCCCCTTTGGTGGTGTGATATTGGACGCCGCCGGCAACCTGTACGGGACGACGCACGGCCAGATGTACAACGGTCTTGGCGGCGGCGGCAACGGCACGGTCTTCGAGATCGCCAAGGGAAGCAACACCGTCACCACGTTGGGCTCGTTCAACGGCGCCAACGGTGCTAATCCCCAGGGTAGCCTGACGTTCGATGCCGCCGGCAACCTGTACGGCACGACGGCGGGAGGCGGGGCCAGTGTCGTCTACGGCACAGCCTTTGAGATCGCCAGGGGAAGCAACACGGTCACGACGCTGGCCTCTTTCGATTTTTTTACGAACGGTGCGCATCCTGAGGCTGGTGTGACACTGGATGCCGCCGGAAATCTGTACGGCACGACCAGTGAGGGCGGGGACGGCAACTCCGGCACGGTCTTTGAGATCGCCAAGAGAAGCAACACCCTCACCACCCTGGACTCGTTCAAGCCCCGCTATGGTGCGAGCCCCGAGACCGGCCTGACGCTGGATTCCGCCGGAAATCTGTATGGCACCACTTCGAATGACGGGTCCAACGGCGATGGCACGGTCTTCGAGATCGCCAGGGGAAGCAACACCGCCGCCACACTGGCATCTTTCAACGGCACAAACGGTGCTTACCCGCTGGCCGGCGTGACGCTCGATGCCGGCGGGAACCTGTACGGCACGACGTCTCTTGGCGGGGCCAGCGACTTGGGGACGGTCTTCGAAATTGCCAAGGGAAGCAATGCCATCACCACCCTGGCATCGTTCACGGGCACAAACGGCGAGGTTCCAACGGCCCGCGTGACACTGGATTTCGCCGGCAACCTGTACGGCACGACGGCGGCGGGCGGGGCCAGCAACCACGGCACGATCTTCGAGATCACCAAGGAAAGCACCGCCGTCACCACGCTGGCCTCGTTCAACGGCGCAGATCATTTCGGCGGTGTGACCGCAGATGCCGCGGGCAATCTGTATGGCACGACGAGTGCGGGCGGGACCAGCAACTGGGGCACGGTCTTCGAGCTCGCCAAAGGAAGTACCACAATCGCCACGCTCGCCTCTTTCAATGGCACAGACGGTGCGGATCCTGAGACTGGCGTAGTCCTGGATTCCGCCGACAACTTATACGGGACGACTACGTATGGCGGCTTCGGCTACACGCCCGGGGTGCTCAGCGGCTACGGCACAGTTTTCGAGATCGTCAACGGAAGCACCGACATCGTCACCGTGGCGTCGTTCTTCGGCCCGCCTAATATGTATCCCTCTGGAGTAACACTGGATTCGGCCGGCAACCTATACGGAACGACGCGGGAGGGCGGGGTCAATGGCAACTTCGGCACGGTCTTCGAGATCCCCAAGGGAAGCAACACCCTCATCTCGCTCTTGTCGTTCGACGGCACAAACGGTGGGGAACCTCAGGGCGGCGTGAGGGTAGATTCCTCCGGCAATTTGTACGGAACGGCGTTCACCGTGGCCTACCCTATAGTCTTCAAGCTCACCCCGCCGCTGCCTGGCGACGCGAATGGGAACGGGACGGTCGATTTCGCCGATCTTCTGATCCTGGCCCGCGATTATGGCATGAAAAACGCCACGTGGAGCGACGGCGATTTCAACGGCGACGGGACAGTCGGCTTTGATGATCTGGTGATCCTGGCCCGCAACTACGGCAAGACGACGACGGCCGCCGCCACGAACGCGGCTGCCGCCACGAGGGCGACGGTTCTGGCCCCGGCGATCGCGCCGAGGCCGGATGATCAGTCGCCGCGAGCGGCCCGCGCCGGCAGGCACCGCCGATGACGCCCTCGCACTGGCCGTGCGTGGCGCCGTCCGAGTCGGCGCGTGTAAGGCAAAGAGAATGGGACATTCCCAGGAATGTCGCCTTTTCTTTCGCACTGGCCTGGGCCATCAAAACTCCGCCTCCGGATCGATCAGAGAGTGCGATCGGCTGGTCACCTCGTCAAGGGTGGTGTGAGGGCATTTCTTGATGAATTGCATGGACCGCTCGCGGTAGTCGAGTTGCCGAAGAGCATCGCAGAGGATCGCCGAGTCTACTTCCCCTGCGCCGGCCTTGGCGGGCAGGTGGCCCTTGGGCAAGAGCACTTCGAAGGGGCCGCCGCGGATCCGCGAGGTGATGGCGACGCAGACGGCCGGGCCGCTGGCCTGGTTGTACGATTTGGGGCTGAGGATCAAGGCGTAGTGCGGACCGGTCAGCTCGCGTCCCGCCGAGGGGCTCAGGTTCACGTGCACCAGATCGCCTCGGTCCGGCATGTAGCTCAGGCGGACCATCAGGGTTACCAGATTTCCCTTCCGACCGGTCCTCCGAGCTTCCATTCGCCGTGGCGATGGTGGGGCCTGAACTGAGCCATCAACTCCGACAATTTGTAGCGGCGGCGGCGGGGTTTGACGAGCTTCACCGTTTCCAGGTCGATTACGGTACCTACCTCAATGCGGTGCATCTTCGCGAACTGGCTGGGGATCAATACAGCCATGCTCCTTCCCCATTTCTTGACTTTGGCCGGCTAAATCAAAGGACGAAAAGAGACGCGCGGCGCGGCCGTCGCCGCGGCGACTTGGGCAAGGGCGGCGATGTCTCACGCAATATGATGATATTTCGCGGGTCCGAAAGTGAGCCAAAATGTGCCAAATGAGCCATTGGGGCCGAGGCCCAAAGCTCGTTGCTTGCCACGGCCGCCGACCGTCCTTACGATCCGAGCCGTTTCCACCAGAAAGGGATGATTTCGATGCGTATTCTGGTCGCTGACAAGCTGGCCGACGAGGGACTGGAGGTCCTGAAGGCCGAGCAGGTAGCCTTCGACGCAAAAGTCGGCCTGAAGGAGAACGAGCTGGCGGCGGCGGTCGGGTCGTACGATGCGCTGATCGTCAGGTCCGGGGCCAAGGTCACCGCCAAGGTGCTGGAGAATCCGGGGTCGCTGAAAGCGATCGCCCGCGCCGGCGTTGGCGTGGACAATATCGACCTCGACGCCGCCACCGCCAAAGGCATCCTGGTTCTCAACACCGCCGAGGCGTCTACCTTGTCGACGGCCGAGCACGCCCTTGCGCTCATGTTTGCCCTCGCGCGCAAAGTTCCCCAAGCGGATGCGCACGTTCGCGGCGGGCAATGGAAGCGAAACCAATATCAGGGCTCGCAACTGGCGGGCAAGACGTTGGGAGTGGTCGGCCTGGGCCGGATCGGCCGTACCGTCGCATCGCGGGCGCTGGCGATGGAGATGAACGTCCTGGCGTATGACCCGTTCTACACGTCCCCATCCGCTTTGGATGGCCGGGTGAAATTGATCCGTGATTTCGACGAGTTCCTCTCCCACCTGGACGTGATCACCTTTCACGTGCCCGGAGGCGACCAGACGCGGCACCTGTTGAATCATGATCGGCTGTTCAACAAGTGCCGGCCGAACCTGCTGGTAATCAACGATGCCCGCGGCGAGGTCGTGGACGAGTATGCGCTGGCCGAGGCGCTCAAGGCGAAGAAAGTGGCCGGCGCCGGCATCGACGTCTATGTGCAGGAGCCGCCGCCCAAGGATCATCCTCTCTTCTCGCTGGAGAACGTGGTGCTGACCCCGCACCTGGGCGCCAGCACGGACGAGGCGCAGACCGCGGTGTCGGTGCAGGCGTGCGAGGCCATTGTCGCCTACCTGAAGCGCGGCGAGATCCGCGGGGCGGTGAACGCCGGCGGGATTCGCCTCGATCTGCCGCCCGACGAGGCCCCGTTTGCCAAGCTCGCCAGTCGGATCGGAGCGCTGCTCGCGGGGATGAGCGATTCCGGGTACAAGACGATCACGCTTCGTGCCAGCGGGCAGCGGGCGCCGAAGCTGATGAACACGCTATTGCGGTTGGCGACGGTGGAGCTGCTCAAGCCGCATCTGGATACCCCGGTAAACGTGATCAACGTGGAGCACCTGGCCCGCGGCCGCGGGATCGAGCTGGTGCAGGTGCACGAGCCGGCCCCGCCTCAGGGACTGGTGGGAGATATTGTCGGAGTTCGCGCGGAAGGACCGGGCGGCGAGTCGCACCGCGTGCTCGGAACCATCTACGCCGACGGCCTGCCGCGAGTGCTGCGGATCGACAACTTTGCCATGGACATGATCCCCGAGGGGAACATGGTGCTGGTGATGAATCAGGACCAGCCGGGCGTGATCGGCACCGTCGGCACCAGCTTCGGGGACGCACAAGTCAACATCGCCGACATGGTCATCTCCCGCGACGTCAACAAAGACGGGACTGCCACCGCGCTGATGTTGATCAAGACCGACAGTGAACCCCCCGTGGCCCTGCTCAACCGCTTGAAGGCGCGCCCAAACATCCTTCGCGTGAAAGCGCTGCACCTCCCGGCGCGGAATGCGTGAACCACCCACCTAATCCGTCCGGGCTTCGGATGCCGGGGCGTGATGCGCCGGCGCCGATTCCTCCTTCGGTTGCGTCGTCGGCCCCTGCTGCGCCACCACTCGCACCTTCACTCCATCGGCCAACCGCTCGCCTGGATTGGTCACGATCCGGTCCTGCGGCGACAACCCGGTCGTGACCTCCACCTCGGTGCCGAAGTCGCGCCCGACTTCCACCTTGTGGTAGCGGGCCACGTCATCTTGGTCGACCACCGCCACCTGCGTCCCTTGCGCGTTCTCGATCAGTGCGCTCACCGGGATGATCAGCGGCGGCGCGGAATTGGTAACCTCGAACGTAACGGTTGAATACATCCCCGCAAACAGCTTCCCGTCTGAATTGGGCACGCGAACCTCGGTGAGCAAGGTTCGCGTCGCGGTGTCCAGCGCCCCGGCGGTATTCGCTACTTTCCCGGAGAACTCCTTCCCCGGGTACTCGCGGACCAGCAGCTTCGCCACGAGGCCCGGCTTCGTCGCGGTCGCGTAGGTCTGCGGCACATTCACCCACACTCGCAGCACGTCGGTCTCGGCGAGGCGGAACATCGGCTGTCCGCCTGCCGTCCCATTAGCCGTGATTAGCGCCCCCAAGTCATAGTTGCGCGCGGTGATCGTGCCGGAAAACGGGGCGGTCACTTTCTCGAACGACTGCATCTCCTCGAGCTTCCTGACGTTTGCCTGGTCCGACGCGACGGTCGCCTGCGCCTGCGCCACCGTCGTGCGGGCCTTGGCGGTGTCGGCACGATGCTGGTCCAGCTCCTGAGGCGTCACGCCGCTGGTCTTGATCAGCGCTTCATACCGCTTCATGGTGGTTTCGACGTACGTCAGGTCCAACTGCGACTTGCTCAAATTGGCCTGTGCGGAGGCCAGATCGGCCCTGGCCTGCATTAGTTCCTGATCGACTTCCGGGGAATCGATCTCGGCCAGGAGTTGTCCCGCCTTGACTTGGCCGCCGATATCGACCGGCCATCGCTTTAAGTAACCGGTGGTCCGGGCGTAAATGGCCGTTTCCTGGAGCGGCTGCACGTTGCCGGGCAACTGGAGCTTGGCCGCCGCCTCCGACTCCCGCGGCAGTTGCACGCTTACCGCCGGCAGGGCATCAACCTCCGCCCGAACGTCGGCGTTCAATTCCGCGTCGCGCTGAAGTTTCGGCAGCAGCCCCGCCGCGAGCGCGACCGCGATCACCAGCAACAGTCCAAGGCCCAGCGCAATGAGCAGTGCGCGACTCGGCCTGGGGAGGGCATCGACGGCAGGGATCTCGTCATGCCCGGCCGCCCGCCCATCGCCGCCCGCTTCGTGCGGCGCGACCTTCGCCGGGGACTGCTCACGCCGCGGGCGAACGGGGGGTTCATCGAGCATCGGGGTGTCCATTACTGCAACTCCTTCTCAACCGGCCTGTGCGGGGGCTTGATCCGCATCGCGCTGTAAACGATCGGGACAAAGAACAAGGTGGCGAAGGTTGCGACGGCCAACCCGCCGATCACCGCCCGCGCGAGCGGGGCATTTTGCTCGCCCCCCTCGCCCAAGCCCAGCGACATCGGGAGCATGCCGATGATCATCGCCAGCGCCGTCATGATCACCGGCCGCAGCCGGGTCATACCGGCTTCCAGGGCGGCGTCGTGCGCGTCGCGGCCAACTTTGCGTCGGTCGTTGGCGAAAGTAATAATGAGAATACTGTTGGCGGTGGCGACGCCGATGCTCATGATCGCGCCCATCAGTGCCGGCACGCTGACCGTCGTCTGAGTGACGAACAGCATCCAAAGGATTCCGGCCAACGCGCCCGGAAGGGCCATCAGGATGATCAGGGGGTCACGCCACGACTGGAAGTTCACCACCATCAGCAGGTAGACCAGCACGACCGCGAATACCAGGCCCCAGGCCATGTTGCGGAACGAAGAGTCCATGCTCTCGGCCTGTCCGCGAACCTTGATGCTACTACCGCGGGGAAGCTGGGCCTCGATCCGCCTGACGATCTGCCGAACGTGGTCCTCGACTGACCCGAGGTCGGCCTGGTACAGCTTGTCGGCATTGATGTCGAACACGGGGGCGACGTCATAGTGCATCACATTGGCGGCGGAATACCCGCGGGTGATCTGCGCCACGTTCGTCAGGAGCTGCGGCTGCGCGCGACCCGAAGCCATCATCGGCGTGCTTTGCAGCGCATCCATCGAATTGATCTTGTAGTCCGGGGTCTCGACCGCGACGGGATATTGCACCCCATTCTTCGGGTTCACCCAGAACATCGGCTGCGTCATCCCGCTGGAGCTGAGCGAGATCAGCAGGCTCGACGCCACGTCCTGCTGCGACATGCCGAGCTGGCTGGCCATCGTCCGGTCAACGTTGACGAACAGGTCCGGCACTTTGGGCACCTGTTGGAGCCGCACGTCCGCGACGCCGGGGATGCGCTTCATCTCGTCTTCGATTTCATGGGCAATCTGAAGGTCCTGCTGGAGGTTCTGCTGCGGCCCGGCGAGCTGCACGTCGATCGGCGCCGGCAGACCAAAATTCAACACCTGGGTCACGATGTCGGACGGCTGAAAGAAGCAGACCAGCTCGGGGCACTGCTCGGCCAGGTCCTTGCGAAGCTTCTTCACGTAGGCCGCCGTGGCGTGATGGCCCTCCTTGAGGGAGACCAGGATCTCACCGTCGGCCGAGGACATCAGCGACCCGTCGCTCAGCGCCATGTTGATGCCGCTGTATGGGATGCCGATGTTGTCGAGGATCGATTCGACCTCGCGGGCCGGGATGTCGTGGCGGATGAGCTGCTCGACGCGGCCGAAGATGCGCTCGCTCTCCTCGATCCGCGTCCCGGGGCGGGCCCGCACGTGCAGCCGAATCTGCCCGGCATCTACGGTCGGGAAAAAGTCGCGCCCGATAATCGGATAAAGTGCGCATGAACCCACCACGAAAATGGTGAACGTGACGAGCACGAACGCGCGGTGCTCGAGTGCCAGCGCCAGCATCCCGCCGTACCATCGGCGGAGCCTCTCGAACTGGCGGTTGAAGCGTTGACTGAAGCTCCAGATACGCTGCTCGACCGGCCACAAGATTCGTGAGAACCAATTCCTGTTGGGGGCTTGCGGCTCCCCCTCTTCCTCGCTTCCGCCGTACAGGTCTACCTCGCTGGCCAGCAGGTAGTGCACCATCGTCGGCACGAGCGTCCGGCTGAGCAGGTACGAGGTCAGCATGGCGAAGACCACCGCCATGGCCAGCGGCGTGAACGGAGACTTGGCCGCACCGCTCAGGAACACCACCGGCACGAACACGATGCAGATGCAGAGGGTCGATACAAACGCCGGCACCGCGATTTGCTGCGCGCCATCCAGGATCGCCTGTACCAGCCGTTTGCCCTGGTGCAGATTTCGGTGGATGTTTTCGATTTCGACCGTCGCGTCGTCCACCAGGATGCCCACGGCCAGCGCCATCCCGCCCAGTGTCATGACGTTCAGCGTCTCGCCCAGAAAATTCAGGATGATGATCGACACGAGGACAGACAGCGGGATGGAAATGCAAACGATCAGGGTGCTCCGCAAGCTGCCGAGGAACACGAGTATCATCAGCGCCGTCAGTACGGCGGCGATTCCGCCTTCAATGCAGACGCCTTTAATCGAAGCCCATACGAAGACCGACTGGTCGAAGAGCGGCGTCACCTTCAGGTCTTTTGACAGCGTGGCCAGCACCGATGGCAGCCGGTCGCGGACCTGCCGCACCACGTCCAGCGTGGAGGCGTCGCCCGATTTCATGACACTCAGAAGGGCCCCCCGCTTGCCGTCCACGTGCACCATGCTGTGCTGCGGGGTAAATCCGTCGCGCACGTGGGCCACGTCGCGAATGTAGACGGTTGTTCCGTTGATCGTCTTGACCGGCAGGTCGTTGAGCTCCTGCAACGCCTCCGGCGAGCTGTTGATCCGGACCGGGTACTCTTGCGCGCCTATCTTGGCCAGCCCGGCGGGAATGATCAGGTTCTGAGTGCCGACCGCGTTGGTAACGTCCTGGGGCGACAGCCCCCAGGCGTACAGCTTCTGCGGGTCGAGGTCGACCATGATCGTCCGCTGCTTGCCGCCGTACGGCCACGGGATTTCCGCCCCTTTCACCGTGGCAAGCCCCGCGCGGAGGAAGTTGGACCCGGAATCGAACAGCTCCTGCTCCGAGAGCTTGTCGCTGGAGAGCGAGAGCTGAATGATCGGCACATCGGAGGCGCTGTACTGGAGGATAAACGGCGGGGTCGTGCCGGGCGGCATCGCCCTGAGCATCGCCTGCGACGCCGCCGTCACCTGCGACATCGCCAAGTCCACTTTCGCACCAGGCTGGAAGAAGATCTTTACGATCACCTCCCCGTTGATCGTCTGGCTCTCCTGGTGCTCGATGTTGCTGACCGCGGTCGTGGTGGTGCGCTCGAAAGGCGTGGTAATCCTGTCCGCCAATTCCTGAGGCGGCATCCCATCGTAACGGAAGATCACCGCGATCACCGGGATATTGATGTTCGGAAAAATGTCGGTCGGCATCCACAGGAAGATCGTGACACCGCCGAGGATGGCGATCAGCATCGCCATCACGACGAAGGTGTAGGGCCGACGGAGGGCCAGTCGAACGATCCACATAGTCCGATCACCTGAACGAAAAGCCCCTTGCCTATCGCGACGTCACCAGTTCGGCGGCCTGGTCCGAAGCCGGGTGCGGCATGTCTTGCTCGAATACCTCGTGCAGCGCGCGCATGGCCACGTACAGCGCCTGCCGCTGGGGGGCGGTGAGGTCCTGGAACTTGTCGGCCAGGAACTCCTGGGTGGCCTGGCGGGCGGCCTTCATAATCGCCTGTCCCCGGGGCCGCAGCGACAGCGACATGTGCCGTCGGTCGTCCTGACTGCTTCGCCGCTGCATGTACCCGCGCTCCACCAGCCCATTGACCATTCGGGAGACGGTCGGCAGCGACAGGTCCAGATGCTCGGCTACGGCCGACAGCGACGCCCCGTCGTACCGTTCGACAAAGCAAAGCGCCCGAAACTGCGGAATGGAAAGTCCGGCGGCGCGGTGGCTGCGCATCTGCTGCCGCAGCGGCCGCATGACCGCCGGCACCACGTCCAGCACCTGGCGCGCGCAATCTGCGCTGCTCGCAGGATTGCTTTCACATTGCAATAGTTGCATGCACGAACTATAGATGGACGACGCCGGAGGTCAAGCCCGATCCATCGGACCCTCGAGCGACCTATAATGCCCCGCAAGCCCATGGCCCTCGTCCACGACCGCTGCATCTGCCTACGCAAGACCGAGTACAGCGAAACATCGCAGATCCTGACTCTGTTCTGTCGCGAGCACGGCGTCACCCGCGTCATCGCCAAGGGGGCCCACCGCAAAACCAAGGC
>Ga0073928_10010109_pt1 | contig 11327 bp, 7 predicted proteins | sample PaiPotPPA55metaG_FD_76969 | JGI IMG/M metagenome (GOLD analysis project Ga0073928, IMG submission 76969) | Iron sulfur acid spring bacterial and archeal communities from Banff, Canada, to study Microbial Dark Matter (Phase II) - Paint Pots PPA... ...
CACGCCGGTCGCGGCACCGCGCCGTTTAGCCACGCATAAACCGATTCCATCTGCGCGGCGATTCGCTCCCAGGAAAACTCCTCACGCATCCACGATTGTCCACGCGCTCCCATCTCCGTACGTTCCGCGTCCGAGAGGGACATGGCGCCGCGGAGGCCGTCCGCAAAGGCGTCGACGTCGAGATCCCGCCACCACCCACACCGGCGAGCCTCGAGACCGCCCCAAGGGGCGCCCTTCGACACGAGTGCTGGTACGCCCGCCGCAAGAGCCTCTGCCACGGTGATGCCGAAGTTCTCCGAACGCGACGGGAGAACATAAAGGTCGGCGTTCGCGTACTCCTCTTCTTTTGCTTTTCCTTCGACAGCGCCGGCGAAGCCGACGTCACGCAAACCGAGATCGCGAACGTCATCTCGCACCAGACGTTCGTAGCCGTTATTGTCGGGTCCAACGATCCTCAGCTCCCACCCGTCTCGCGAACTGCCGAGTCGCGCCCACGCGCGAAGCAGGACGTCGATGCCCTTGATGGGATGCAAGCGTCCAAGAAACAGTACGCGGCGAGGACCACGTTCTCGCTCGCGTGTTGGAAGCGCGTCGGGCACGTCGATGCCATTTGGAATAAGCGCGATCGGCCCGCGTAGTCCGCGAGCTCGGAAGTCGGCGACCTCACTTTGTGCGGTCGCGTGCAAGCAATCGGCACGCTCAATCGCGGCTCGCTGCCAAATGTGCCAAAGAAGCCGCTTTGCAACAGTCGACCGGCGCTGTGCTACTTCAGACAGTGTACCTCGGGGCGAAACAACGACTCTGCAATTGGTTCCCCGTGCCGCGAGCGTCGGGTACCGGTTGATCTCCAACCAAAGCCCGTGAGTATGGATTACTTGCGCCATACGTGCGTGCGCTCGCAACTCCCGATACATCGACGGCGCGATGCCAAGGCGGATCAACCGGGGTCTTAGCGGGTGTTCGTGAAGTCGAACGCCCACAAGTGCCGGTGCCTTCCCAAGGCGCAAGACGTGCAGGCAAACATCGTTCTCGCGGGCCGCCAATGCCTCTGCGAGTCGGCGAACGCTATAGGCCGGACCGCTGCTCGGCCAGCAAATTTGCCCGACTACTTGCTCTATGCGCACCGCTTATCCCGAAACGCCTTTCGAGCGCACCGCTTTGAGTCGAACCGTCAATTCGCGGCGCGAAGTGGTTGTGGCTAGCGCAGTGCATGCCAGAGTGGCAAATGCAGCAAGGAGCAAGGTAACCGCCGGGCTCTTGATCGATGCACGCGTCGAACTGGCGACTCGGACGAGTAGGCTAACGACCGCTGCGGTCGAGAAAGGGATCATGAGATCCATGCCGAGCCATCGCCAGGTCTGGCCCGGCAACAGCGGACCCACAGCCAGCACGGCATATATCGCGAGCCCGGTGACGTTGACGAGCGCGCTGCCTATGGCTCCTGCCATCACGCCCACACGTGGCGCAAGAAGGAGAAGTACTATTGCATAGACGAGGACGCCTCCGGTTGCCGCGAGCATGGCAGGCCTGACACGACCTGCGGCCAACGTGAGGTTGTAAGGCATCAGCGCAACGCCGTTGAGCGCCGCCCCGACGACACATGCGCTCACCAAACCCGACGCATGCCCGACAGTTGTCGGGTCTCTCGCCCACAGGCGAAGCACGATGGGAGAAAAAGCACACAGGACAGCTGCCGGCGCGAAGATCGCAACCGACACCAGCTGAGCGGCCCTGTGGAAGAGGCTTACCAAGCGTTCGTGATCGCGACGAGCAAACGCATCGACCATTGCGGGATAGATGGCGGCCAGAACAGGTTGCCCGAAGAGTGTCACGGCGCCAGCGACCGATGTGGCGAAAGAATAATAACCGAATGACTCCAGCGGAACCAACTTGGTCAGAACTATCTTGTCGAGCTGGGACGCTCCCACCGAGACGACCGACAACAACGTGATGCCTCCGGCAAAACCACGCACACCGCGCGCGACGGACCACTTGAAAGCGGCTTCGCGCCTCGCAACGTCACGTCCTCGCCATAGGGCTTCTCGCGCAACGAGGAGATACGCAGCGGTCGCAATCACTTGCCACACGTAAAAAGCAACGATGCTCGACGAGATCTTCCACAGCACTACGACGGAGCCGCCCGCGCGGACGATGGTCCCAACGGACATGATGAGATTTGTTTCGACCTGCCGCTGAAGGCCTGACAGCCCTGCAAGATAAAGGCCCGTCGACCATTGAAAGACCAAGAACAAGCCCATTAGTCGTACAGCCGTGATCGCCTCACCGGGGCTCATGTGTTTCAGATTGAGCCACTTCGTCACGATCCAAGGGGCGCCCAGGGCAACCAAACCGCCCAATACCAGGCCGATGCCGAAATAGAGGACTTCGGCCGTACGCACGAGCTCTGCGGTGTCCTTGCCCGCCCGCTCTCCGGCGCTCACCCGGGCCAACTCGCGCCCGAGCGATGCCGAGATGCCCACGTCGAACAGCGAACAAATCACGGCAATCGTCCCGTAGAGTCCGACGAGTCCATACGCTTCCGGGCCGAGAAAGCGTACGTACAGAGGCAGAATGCCGACGCCCAAGAGAATCGAAAGGCCGCGGCCGAGCGCGTTGGCAATGACATTTCGGCGGATCCTGCTCATGTAGCGAGCGCCGTGCCGCGCTTCCGCAGCTCCTCGCGCCACCATGCAATCGTATTCTGAAGACCCTCGTCGAGCCGGAATCGCGGCGACCAGCCACATTCTCTTGCGAGTCGGTCGGTCTTGCCGCACACGAACATCGGATCGCCCGGGCTGTACGGAAGGGCGCCAAGCTCGATGAGGTCGGGACGACCCACGATGGCACCAATGCGCGTTACGACTTCCTTTACCGTAATGGGCACCCCCGACCCAACATTGATCGCCCCCTGCACCGAGCTCTTTGCAACGGCCCACAACGCCGCCGCAACGTCTTCGACGTGCAGAAAATCTCGCACCTGAGCGCCGGCTGTCACCTTCTTCGGTTCACCCTTTAGAAGGGAAAGGATTACGGATGGGAAAAGGCGTTGCGGTCCCTCCTGCGGTCCATAGAGATAAAAGACGCGGGCCCAAGCGGCGCTCATCGTCCGAAGGCGAGCAAGTTGCTCGAGCGCAAGCCCAGTTCCCACTTTGCAAGCCGAGTACAAGTTGCAGGGCGCAATCCTGCTACTCTCCGTCAGATAGTCCACAGCGGTTTCGTACTCCCAGCACGTCCCGACTCCGACAAAACGGCGGCATCCGCTATCAGCTAGACCCAGCGCAAGTCGAAGCGACGCATTCATCAGCGCGATGTTTTCGGTCGAGTGAAGGTACTCCCCGGCCTTCACGAACCACGCGCAGTGGATGCAGGTGTCGGGACGAACATCGGTAGCGAGTCGACGCACATCCACGTCGCAGATGTCGCCGCGCACGATCGTCAGCTTCGAGGCGATATCGTCGATGCGCCACGCATCACTGCCTTCGCGCACGAGCGCACATACGTCACACCCATCGCGCACGAGCAAACGAGCGACATGCGACCCGACGAAGCCCGTAGCGCCGGTAAGAAGAACTCTCATCGTGAAGTATTTCTCTTACACGACACGAACGTCCGGAACCGGGACAATGAACCGCCCACCGCGACGGCGATACTCAGCCTGTTGCGCGAGGATTTCCACCTCGAGGTTCCACGTGAGAAGCAGTACATAGTCCGGCATCGCTTCGAGGAGCTTGTCTGGGGCAGCAATCGGCAGATGCGTTCCGGGCGTATACAGGCCCTGCTTGTGCGGGCTCTTGTCCACCACGAAATCGAGCGAATCGCTGCCGATGCCAAACGCATTGAGCAGGGTGCTCCCCTTGGCGGACGCACCGTACCCTGCGATGCGTTGGCTGGCCATCTTGAGCTCTTTGAGGAGAGTGGTGAGCTTGGACCGTAGATTCTCGATGCGCGCGCCGAAGTCGCGGTAAAAGGCCAGGCTGGTGGTCCCTGCATCGGCTTCCGCACCAAGCATCGTCTGAAACGCATCGCTCGGCTTGCGTGCGATTGCGGACGGTGAAGCGAAGACGCGAAAGGAACCGCCATGGACAGGCACGTGCTCGACGTCGACGATCGAAAGGCCGTGTCGCGCAAATAATTTCTCCAGCGACGCGAGCGAGAAGTAGTGGAGATGCTCGTGGTAGATCGTGTCGAACTCGAGGCGATCGACCATGTCACGCACGGACGGCGTCTCGATGACTGCTACGCCATCGTCATTGAGAACGCTCGCAATTCCTCGAACGAAACCGTTTAGATCCGCCACGTGCGCCAGGACATTGTTGGCGTGCAAGACATCCGCCCGCTTGCCATCGCGCGCCAGCTTGGCAGCGAAATCCTCACCGAAGAAAGAGCAGATCGTAGGGATGCTCCGCTCATCTTGCGCAACCCTGGCAATGTTCGCCGCCGGCTCGATGCCGAGGACGCCGATGCCCGCGCGCTTGTAGAACTGAAGGAGGTAGCCGTCGTTGCTGGCAACGTCTACGACCAGTGACCCCGGTCCAAGCTTGCGCTCGCGCTGCATGCGCGTTGCGATCGCTTCCCAGTGACGCAACATTGCCTCCGAAACGGATGAAAAATAGAGGTAATCACCGAAGAGCTTCTCGGGACGTACCGACTCGGTGATCTGCGACAGCGAGCATTCCTCGCAGAAGACAAGGTGAAGCGGGAAGCGTTCCTCCGGCCCATCGAGCCTCTCGCGCGTTAGAAGTGCGTTCGCCAGAGGCGTTGCACCCAAGTCCACGACCGACTGCAAGGGATGTGCTTTGCAAGATCGGCACGGCATTTCGACCGTTGTCATGTCGACGCTCCCAGGTACTCGCGATACCACGCGATTGTTCGCAGGAGGCCCTCGTCGAGCGAGAAGAGCGGAGCCCACCCGAATCGCTCTCGGGCCTTCTTCGAGCTGAGGCATTGCTGGAGAATTTCGTTCGACGCTTCGTTTCTGACCTCGGGCTCCAGCGTCGATTTCATCAGCGACAAGATGCGAAGCACCATCTCGCGAACGGTAAGACGCACCTCGATCGAAAAGTTGAAGGCCTCTCCGCGGAGCGTCGGATCCGCCGCCAGTCGCTCGGCAAGCAGCATGTGCGCGGCGGCACCGTCCTCCACATACAAATAGTCGCGGACGAAAAGGCCGTTGGAGCGGATGACGGGACGCTCGCCGCGCACGACGGACTGCACTGTCCCGGGTACGATGCGGTTCCAGTTCAGGTCGCCGCCGCCAAAGAAGTTGCCGCACCGCGTGATCGCGACCGGAAGGCCGTACGAGACCGCGTAGGTGTGCGCGATCAAGTCAGAGCATGTCTTGCTGACGTCGTACGGGTGGCGGCCTTGCAGCGGTGTCTCTTCCGTGTAGGGAAGGACAGCTTGGTCGCCGTATGCCTTGTCCGACGAAGCTACGACGATCTGCTTGACGCACGGCGTTCGCCGGCACGCCTCGAGCAGCGACCACGTGCCGCGAATGTTCGTGTCGAACGTCGAGACCGGATCGCGATTGGCGATGCCGACAATCGCCTGCGCAGCCACGTGAATGACCGTCACGATCTCGTGCTCCGACAGAACTTGCTCGATCAACCGCTGGTCGCGAATATCCCCTCGCGCCACTTTGGTTTTCTCTACCAGGCGCGACCGCATCGATTCGGATTGCGAGGTCGAATCGCGCAGCAAGCATACGACGTCGGAGCCCGCTTCCACCAAGGCCCGCACCACCCACGAGCCGAGCAACCCCGAGCCACCCGTCACCATCACCGGCCGGCCGCGCCAAAAGGCCCCGTTCACTCCCAAAGTCTCCACGGCGCCCGTCCCGACTGCCACATGCCCTCGAGGTGTCTCTTGTCGCGAAGGGTGTCCATGCACTGCCAGAAGCCGTCGTGGCGATATCCCATGAGCTGGCCTTCGGAGGCAAGCTGCTCCAGCGCGTCGGCTTCGAGACTACATTGGTCGTCGGAGAGGTACCGGAAGATCGCTGGTTCGAGCACCATGTAGCCGCCGTTGATCCACCCTTCGCCCGTCTGCGGCTTCTCGGTGAAGCCCTTCACGTTGTCGCCAGCGAACTCGAGGGCGCCAAAGCGCGACGGAGGGCGCACGGCCGTGAGCGTCGCGATGCGGCCATGCGACCTGTGGAACGCAAGAAGCGCGTTCAAATCGAGATTGCTTACTCCGTCCCCGTACGTGAGCATGAAGGTCTCGCCCTTGAGCCCTGCCTGAAGGCGCTTCACGCGGCCTCCCGTGTTCGTCGCAGCTCCCGTCTCGACGAGATGCACGGCCCACTTTTCCAGCGTCTGGTCGTATGGGGTTGTCGATCCTTGCGCGAGGTCGACACGAATGCTGCCTCTCAAGCTCGCGTAGTCGAGGAAGTAGCGCTTGATGACCTCGCCTCGATAGCCGAGGGCCACGAAGAAGTCCTGAAACCCATAGTGTGCGTAGTGCTTGAGGATATGCCAGAGGATCGGGCGGTCGCCGATCTCGATCATAGGCTTCGGCTGGATCTCGGTCTCCTCGGCCAATCGCGTACCGAGCCCACCGGCGAGGATAACGACATTCACGTGCTTCTCCCTTTGTGCGCGGTTTGGCCCGCCGCCAGTGAGCCCTTTTACTCCTCTGTTGCTTGCTTCGGCGACGGATTCGAACTTTCCCGGCACGACACACAACAAGGGGGTGGCTCTTGCGCCGGAAGTGCCTCGCGCTTTCTCCAGTGCTACGGTATCGAGTCGCTCTACGAGCTATCTTCCAAGACGAAGGAAACTGCGAACCAATGGCACCGCCTGGACTTACTGTCGCAGATCCATCGTTAGTCTCTGCGATTGGCGAATCGCCCGGCGCCCTGCCCGTGGATCGACCGAACATCGTCGACCTCTCGCTGGCACCTCACGGGCCGTGGCCTACCGTTGGAGACATCGGGCTCAGTCTTGCCGTCCTGGCTCTACACATCGCCTTGACGAACAGCTTCTACGGCACCATCGCCGGCATCTGCGGAGGTTTGCTCGCGGCACTTTTCGTCCTCGTGACTGCCCGTTACTTGAGAACACGACCCAACCGGCTTCCGTGGCTCGAGATCATCTTCGGAGTCCATTATGTGCAGTTTGGTCTCCCGGTCCTCGCCGAACCGTGTCCCGCAAAGGTCCAAGGGCAGATCCCGATGCCCGAGTCACAAGACAGCGCAGCTGCGATCGCGCTGTTTGCGGGTCTGGCCCTGATTGCCGCGTTCGCTGTAACTCGGTGGGCATCGCGCGGCCTTAAGTTTGATAACTTGTTTCCGAAGCTTGATCCGACAACGCTGGCGAGCGGCGCCCGTATCTACGTGCCGATTGCGGCGGCCTTCGTGATGCTCAGCGCGGTCTTTCCCGGCATCCATGTGGTTCTTCGGCCGGTCCTGGGGATAATCTCGGCGTTCTTTTGGCACAATCAGCTAATGGTAGTTGCCACGGCTGCATACCTTGCCCTGCCAAACCGCGGAACCATGTTCCTCATGCTTGGCGCCTGGACGACGATGGCGGTGCAGTTGGCGATTTCTTCGTCCTTGTCGGAGCTGTGCATTCCATTGATTGCAGTCGCCGCGCTCTGGTGGCGGGCTCGCGAGCGGCTACCCGTTGCCGCGATCGCCGTCGTGGCGACAGTCATGATTATTTTGCAACCAGTGAAGACCCATTACCGATCACTTCGGTGGGTTGACAATGCAGACATCGGCGTCATGGAGGCATGGTCGCAGGCCTTCTCCACAGCTGCCGCGGAGGCGCATTCTGGGTATGGGTCTCTCGAGGCTGGATATCGGCACGAGGGCGTGCAAGCCACGGTGGACAGGCTCAATGGCCTTGCTGGTTTGGCCTACACAATCGAAATGGTGCCCGCTGTAGTGCCCTACACGGGAGGGATGATCTACCCGATGATGATCGCTGCATGGACCCCGCGCATCCTCTGGCCAAACAAGCCGGACATGACCAAGTACGCACTCGACCCTTTCGTCATAGCCCTAAACATCGTCACTCCGGACGAAGCGGAAACGACGACAACCGCCATCAGTTTGCCGGCCCAAGGATACCTCGAACATGGCATACCTGGAAGCATCGGTTGGATGAGCCTCTTCGGAGTGGTTCTTGGTCTCATCTCGCGATACTATGGCACCAAACTTGCGGGCACGGTTGCAGGTACAGTCCTATTGGCCGGCTGGATCCTGGCGAGCGAAGGCGGCTTCTATAATGTATTCGGTAGTCTCTGGCAGTCTCTTGTGGCAACCCCGCTTCTCACCTGGCTGCTATGGATCCTCGGTCGCGGCAACCGCTCGCGAGAGATCCCTTTGCTCACCTGAACGATTCGTGTGCACCGCGCACCGAACCTAATGGCGTCTGTCGTCGGGCGTTCCACCAAACGCCAACAGACGTGCTACGTGTGCGTGATCTTCCATGGCTTTGCCCGCACAGCATAAATCCCCAGAGATTGGCATGCTTTTTCAGGAGGCCGCTGGTAGCGTTGTCGGCCTCGTCAAGAGTGTGCGTAAGCACTGGACTCTCGTGCTGGCCGTTTCGTTCCTTGGCGCGGGACTCGGCCTGCTCTACGCCAAGACGCAAGCGCGGGTGTATCAGGCTGCCTCCCTGGTTGAGATTGATTCGCATGCTGCCCAGCCGCTCGGTAATCGGCCTGGCGCCACCGTGATCGAATTGGGTAGCGGCGACACCTGGGAGAGTAGCCGTGAGTACTACGAGACTCAGTACAAGATCATCGCTTCAGACCGCGTGCTCGAAGCGGTCGCCCGCGATCTGAACCTGGCGAGCGATTGGGATTTCTTTGGGCAACACGCGCGGCCCGAGGCTCCCCCGAGCCTAGAGAACACGACCCGCACGCTGCGAACACGGGTCACTGTCGAACCTGTCAAATATAGCAGGCTGGTCTACGTGAAGGTCGAAGACACCGAGCCGGCGCGTGCCAAGCGGATCTGCGACGCCGTCGCCGCGGCATATATCGAACAAAACTTGCAGAACGCCGTTTCTGCAACGACCGATGCCGTCGCTTGGCTCGGCGGGCAGCTCGATCACGTGAAGCTGGAGCTCGACCAGGATGAGAACGCGCTCTCCGCGTTCAAGCGAACAAACGATCTCCCCAGTACCTCAATCAACGAAGTATCAAACATGCTTCGCATCGAGATGCAGGAGCTAGATCTGGCACTAACGCACACGCGGACGAAGAAGGAAGAGCTCCAAGCTCGTTACGCAGAGCTTGCGACCGTCGTCGCTGAGAACGTAGACGTTCTTCCCGCCTCCGAGCTACTGTCGAGCGCCTTTCTAGGTACTCTTCGCGCGCAATACCAGGAGGCCGTCCGAGCTCGGATAGCGCTTATCGGTAGTGGCAAAGGTGAAAACCATCCCGATGTAAGAGGTGTCGACGAGAAGATCGCGGAAACGAAAGCTGCCCTTCTCAGCGAGGTGCACAACATTCAAGGAGCCGTGGAACGCGACTTGGCCATCGTCACACGCGAGGAAGCAGGCAACGCAAAGCTCTTCGAGAATACGCGCCGGCAAGCCGTCGACCTCAACATGAAGGAGATCGAGTACCACCGACTCGATCGTTCGCGCGAACAGAACGAAAAGCTCTTCGGAATGCTGCTCGAACGGATGAAGGAGGCCGACCTGACGCGTATGATGCGTGTGAACAACATCCGCGTCGTCGACGTAGCGAAGCAACCACGAGCTCCGATCCGTCCCCAAGTCCCGCTCGACATCGGGCTCGGGCTGTTCGTGGGCCTCGCATTGGGCATGGCTGGAGCGTGGATCAAAGACCAGCTCGACTCGTCTATGAAAACCCCCGACGACATCGAAAAGCATCTCAGTCTGACATTTCTTGGCCTGCTTCCCGATGTGGCGGAGAATCACGAATCTGGGTCGACGAAACGCCGCCGTAGACAGCGCCGCCGTCGATCACCTACGACGGAACAGCCCGGTCTGCTGGAGCTCTCTGTTCATGCGCACCCGCTGAGTGGCATCGCTGAGGCCGCCCGCGCCATTCGAACTAATCTGATCTTCATGAACCCGGATCAGCCACACCGCAGGATTCTCATGACGAGTGCGGCGCCGACCGAGGGCAAGACGATGGCCGCGTGCAGCATCGCAATCGCATTCGCGCAAGGTGGCCAACGGGTCTGCATCGTCGACTGCGACATGCGTCGACCGCGCCTGCATCGAATCTTTGGCCGAACGGGAGACGCCGGTGTGACAAACGTTCTCATCGGCGATGCCTCCGTCGATGACGTTGCGAAGGCAACGGGGATCGAGAACCTTTGGTCCGTCCCCGCGGGGCCGACGCCACCCAATCCCGCGGACATTCTTCACTCGGCGCGCTTCCGCAAGTTTCTCGATGAACTGTCGGAGCGTTTCGATCGCATCATCCTCGATAGTCCGCCGCTCGTCGCCGTTACGGATTCAGCCATCATTTCGACGCTATGCGATGGAGTGGTCTTCGTCGTTCGAGCGTTTGAGACCAGCAGGCAGCTCGGTGCGCAGGGTCTACGATCGCTCCGAGACGTTGAAGCTCCCATTCTTGGAGCGATCTTGAATGCAGTGGATCTGAGCCGTCACGAATACACGGCATACTATCATTACTACTATTACAAGGGCGATGGGTACCGGGAGACCACGAAGGAACCCGGCGATGGCGACGGCATGAGCGCCCAGCAAGCCAACTGAAAGCGGACGCTAGATTCAGAGACTCAAGGCGTCTTTCAAGATTTCTTGTCGCTGATCGAGCGCCGCCTTCGCCCAACGCGGGTCGCCGGGATGCCGTCGCGAGAGTTCTTCGTAGTCGTCAGCAGCTTCGGCGTGCAGCCCTGCGCGAGCTGCGAGCGACGCCATGTGCTCGGCGACCGCGTCGTTGTCGGGGGCACGCTGATGCGCACGCTTCGATAGCGAAAGCGCCTTGGCGATATTGCCAACCGCCTCTTGCTGCGATGCAACCCAGTCCAGATTCACTGCACACTCTGCATCGTCCGGGCAGCCGCTGCTCACCAGCCGATCGAGCGCCACTTGGGCGCGCGCTTCGGCGTGCGTAGAGCGCGCCAGAGTGACGAGCTTCTGCAGACAGTCGACGCGGTCCGTCACCGTATCCGCTGCTCGCTCGAGCTCGTCCATCGCGCCGTTCGGATCGCCGCCGGAGACCCGCGCACGCGCGTGGAGCGCGAAACCAGCACACTGGGTCGGAGCAATCTGCTCGACACGGAGCGACTTTGCCAGGGCGTCTTGCACACAGCCAGCGCGCCCCTCCCCGCCGCACCACGGCGCGCCATCACCTGCTTCCAAGTCATCGCAAGC
>Ga0073928_10010110_pt1 | contig 11326 bp, 6 predicted proteins | sample PaiPotPPA55metaG_FD_76969 | JGI IMG/M metagenome (GOLD analysis project Ga0073928, IMG submission 76969) | Iron sulfur acid spring bacterial and archeal communities from Banff, Canada, to study Microbial Dark Matter (Phase II) - Paint Pots PPA... ...
ATCATCATGAAAAGATTCTTCTCTTTCTATATCGTTCTGGGCAGCCTTACAGCCTTCATCGGGTGCAGTAAGTTCGGCGCCCCCTCCATTTTCACACCGCCCGCAACAGATACTGTCCGATATACGCAGAGCGACTCTGACTTTGCCAACCCCGAGCGGGGATTCTATCGTGCCACTTCAACAGATGCGTCCAGTTACACTCCGCTGGACTCCAACCAGCTGAAGCAATGGCGGACGCTGGAACAGGCAGATGGCGGCGGGGTCTATAGTATTTACAGCACCCTCGTCTTTCGGGAGTTTGTGCTGACCGGCTATACCGGCAGCGCTCTGTCCACGGATCTGCTGAATGAGATAGCGGCCGACTTTGCGACCGCCCGGACGGCGGGGGTGAAGCTGATCCCCCGCTTCTGTTATACGATCACTCCTCATGCGGGTTCCTGTGCGGATGCAACGGCCTGTCCGTTATATGGAGACGCTCCCAAGGCTATCGTCCTTCAGCATATCGCACAGATCAAACCTATCCTGCAGGCCAATTCGGATGTCATCGCCTGTATGCAGCTGGGATTTATCGGGATATGGGGTGAAAACTATTATACGGATTACTTTGGCGACGCTTCCGCCAATGGTCAGGGGCAGTTGTATGACAGCAACTGGAAGGACAGGAGTGATGTCATTTCGGCCGTTCTCGATGCCTTGCCTGCGGATCGTATGATCCAGGTCCGTTATCCCCAGTTGAAACAACGCTATGTTTATGGCGTGGATGCGCCGACGAATTCGGCTCCGCTGACGGATGCATTGGCCTTTACGGGAACGGCCCAGGCCCGGATCGGGATGCATAACGATTGCTTTTTGGCAGGTGTAGGTGACGAAGGTACGTATGACGACTATGGCAATTCATCGTCCTCCCGGACGTCTGCCGTCTCGGTTCTCACTGCGTTTGCACAGGCGGACAATCAATTTGTGGCTGTCGGCGGTGAGACGTGTGACGACACGTATAGCCCCGAGAACCAATGTGAGACAGCCGGGATGGCACAGACTGTCATGAGCGGGCTACATTACAGCTTCCTCAACTGCGCGTATAATAACGATCTGAACAATATGTGGGTTTCCGGAGGTTGTATGGATAATATCAAGAAGAACCTGGGTTATCGTTTTGTGTTGACTACGGGCACTTTCCCGGGTGTGGCGGTGAAAGCAGGTATGGAATTCTCTTTTTCCCTCACCGTGAACAATGTCGGTTATGCCTCGCCTTATAATGCGCGGCCGGCTTATCTGGTCCTGCGTAATGAATCAACCGGAAAGGAATACCGGGATTCGCTGTCCATCGATGTCCGGCGCTGGTATTCGGGTACAACGACGGTATCGTCCATCGTTCCTACCGATGCGGCTATGGCCAAGGGGAAGTATGATCTTTTCCTGTATCTTCCCGACAACTATGCTTCTCTTGCTGCCCGGCCGGAATATGCTTTACGGCTGGCAAATGCGGGGATATGGGAAGCGTCCACTGGTTATAACAATCTCTCCGCTACCGTGACGATAAAATAGGACAGACGCGGAGTAAAAGGAATATCGATTGACATGAAAAATGGATTTACTGCTGGATTGGTTTTTGTTTTGTTCTGTTGTCTCCATACTATACGGATCTACGGGCAGACGGTTGTCACCATCAGAGAAGGAGAGAAGTGGTATGGAGGTGCCGTTAGTGACGCGCATCTGATGCCTTTCAAGGAGGGTTATAGCCTGGACATGTATGGGGATACGCGCGGCAACCAGGCCGCGCCGCTACTGCTATCGACGAAAGGAAGGGTTATCTGGAGTGAAGAGCCCTTTCGTTTCTCCTTTGAGGGGAACAAGCTGGTCATCAACCGTGCGAAAGGGCAGCTGACGATCGATTCGACAGCCGGTAATTTGCGGGAGGCTTTTCTGGTCGCCGAGCAGCGTTATTTTCCTGCACAAAACAAACTGCCGGACAGCCTGCTGTTCAGCCAGCCCCAGTACAATACCTGGATCGAGCTGGTGTACAACCAGAATGAGGCCGATATTTTAGTTTATGCCAAAGCCATTGTCAACAATGGCTTTCCCCCCGGTGTCTTAATGATTGACGATAATTGGGCTGATTATTACGGCCGGTTTGATTTCCGCAAGGACAGGTTCGAGAATGCGATGGCTATGATCGATAGTCTGCACCAACTGGGATTCAAAGTAATGCTGTGGATCAGCCCTTTTATTTCTCCTGATACGGAAGTCTTCCGTTACCTGCTGGGTAAAAAATACTTGCTGCTATCGAATGGCGGCGACAGTAGTCTTTCCTGGTCCAACTCGGACAAGCCTGCCATCCTCTCCTGGTGGAACGGGTATAGCGCCGTCCTGGATTTTACCAATCCCGCCGCTAAAGAGTGGTTTATCGGGAGACTGGACTATATGAGAACCCGATACCATGTAGATGGCTTTAAGCTGGATGCCGGCGATGCCGATTTCTATCCGGCTGCAGCCCTTTCCTATGCGCCAGCTACTCCCAATGAGCAAAGCCGGCTTTGGGGAACGATTGGCCTGTCTTTCTCTCTCAATGAATATCGTGCAATGTGGAAGATGGGCGGTCAGCCGCTGGTGGAACGGCTGCGTGACAAACAACATAGCTGGACCGACCTGCAAAAGCTGATCCCGGGTATTACTACGGCCGGACTGCTGGGCTACCCTTTTGCCTGCCCGGACATGATCGGAGGGGGAGAATTCGGCAGCTTCCGTGATCTCACCCAGCTGGATGAAGAGCTGATTGTCCGGTCGGCGGAATGTTCGGCGTTGATGCCTATGATGCAATTTTCGGTTGCTCCCTGGCGTGTATTGAGCGACAGTAACCTCCGGCTCGTCAGGGCAGCTGTTGCACTTCGAAAGAAATATACTCCCTATATTCTTCATCTGGCACGGTCCGCAGCCCTGACAGGCGAGCCGATTGTGCGGAGCATGGAATATGCCTTTCCGAATCAGGGTTTCGCTGAAGAAAAAGGAGAGTTTATGCTGGGAGACAAACTTCTTATCGCTCCTGTTCTGACGAAGGACGGTATCAAAACGATCTTGCTGCCAAAGGGTAAATGGAGGGAGGATACGGGTAAGGTTTTCCAGGGGCCTTGTCAGTTCCGGGAGGTGATTCCGTTAGGCCGGCTACCTCAATATGAGCGGGTGGGGGGTAGACCCGGGCGTGGTTGAGCCTGAGCAAGCCGGGAGGGCCCAGGAAAGCAAAAAGCCCGTCAACACTCGGTCAACAGGCTTTCGACGAAAAGTTTGAGAAACTAATTGCGGAGAGGGTGGGATTCGAACCCACGGTACAGTGTAACCCGTACGACGATTTAGCAAACCGTTCCTTTCGGCCACTCAGGCACCTCTCCTAAAACGCCTCCGTCTTACCAAAACGAACCGGAGGTTCGTTCGCCCGAAGGGGACATTATTTCGAAGGGGAGGCAAAAATAAAGATTAATTCGCTTTGCACCCAATATGGGTCGTACTTTTTTATGGGATGGGGCGGATATGGGGAGGTAGTGGGGGTGAGGGGGCGGATGGCGGCGGGACGAGCGGCGCCTAAAATCTAAAAACCCACCCCGCTGGACGGAATGGGTAGTATATTGTGGTCAAGACAGATGATTGAGGTGGGAGATGGGCGACGGGTACACTACATTGCGGCGAGCTGGACCTTCTGTTGCAACTCCATCACGTTTTCCCGGAAGAGGCTGTCGGTATCCATCAGGTCTTTGACGGTCTGGCAGGAGTGGATGACTGTGGTATGGTCGCGACCGCCGAAATGTTCGCCGATCGTTTTCAAGGAATTTTTGGTGAAGGCTTTGGCCAGGTACATAGTGATCTGCCTCGCCTGAACGATTTCGCGTTTGCGGGTTTTCTGCAGTAATTTATCATAAGACACATCGAAATACTCACAGACCATACGCTGTATAGTTTCGATAGTAATCTCCTTACTGCTAGTTTTCACGAAGTTACGGAGTACCTTCTTAGCCAATTCAAGGTCAATTTCCCTCTTATTGAGCGAAGATTGTGCCAAAAGTGAGATCAAAGCCCCTTCCAGCTCGCGTACGTTACTATTGATATTATACGCCAGGTATTTGACCACCTCTTTCGGCATTTCGAGCCCGTCATTCTTCATCTTCCTTTCAAGGATGTCGATCCTTGTCTCATAATCCGGCACCTGCAGATCTGCACTCAAACCCCAACGAAAACGGCTCAATAACCTCTCCTGTAAACCATCCAGATCCTTCGGCGGCTTGTCGGAAGAAAGGATCAGCTGTTTGCCGGACTGGTGAAGATGATTGAAGATAGCAAAGAAGGCGTCCTGGGATTTTTCGGCACGGTTGAAGAACTGAACATCGTCTATAATAAGGACATCGACCAATTGATAGAAATGGATAAAGTCATTGATGGCATTGTTACGACTATGATCGACAAACTGGTTGATGAACTTTTCCGAGCTTACATATAATACCACCTTATTCTGATGCAGACGTTTAACCTCATTCCCAATGGCCTGCGCCAAATGAGTCTTCCCCAACCCTACCCCACCATAAATGACCAGGGGATTGAAAGAATTGGCCCCCGGTTTTTCGGCGACCGTCTTTCCGGCCCTGCGAGCCACCCGGTTGCAATCACCCTCGATGAAAGATTCAAACGTATACACCGGGTTGAGCTGTGCATCGATCTGCATCTTTTTCAGCCCGGGGATGACGAAGGGATTCTTTACGGGGTTGTTTATGATAAGAGGAAAATCCATTTCGTTATTAGAAAAAGTTTTGTAGCCGTGGGCAGGAACATCCATCGTCAAAGGCTTATTCTGATGGTTACCACTATCAACCATAATCCGGTATTCCAGCATCGCCTCCTTTCCTAAAATTCGTCTTAAGGTCTTGGCTAATAAATTTACGTAATGTTCCTCCAGGTATTCATAAAAAAATTGACTCGGCACCTGTATGACCAGCACATTGTTCTTCAACTCGACAGGTTTGATCGGCTCGAACCATGTTTTATAATGCTGCCACTCTACTATATCCTTGATTATCTCCAAGCAACTACTCCATACTTTGTCGAACGTCTTTGCCATTATACAATAACCAATTTTTATGCCGAGTTTAAGAATTGTATTTTCAAAAGTTTCAGGAACTGGATTCTATAAAAGTTGTGCAGGGCGGCGAATATCAAAATTTTTCATGGAATAAAAAATTTTTTATTCACTTGTTTTTCTTGCTTTGGCTACAGTTCCGGCATACAATGAAAAATTCCTTTTTTTTCTACAAGACACTTGCGCGTCACGGATAAAATATCATCTATTTATTCGTGTCGATACGAGACAAGGCGGGTTGTATAACAACCACCTCCGCGAGGCAGAAAACGACAGTGGTGGATCCAGGCGTATTGCGTCAGTTGACCCTGACCAAATATTTCAAACTTACTTTGTATGAAGAAGGGGAAATTGAGTTTCGATGTGAACGAACCTTTCTTCATATATGTAGAGTTTGAGTGAAGTCATTGAAGATAATAAATTATTTGATCTCCTTTTTCTAAACGAGTATTTTTTTTTCCAAATTTATCAGCTATATTATTCCAGGATTTTTTTTAGTTAAAATTCCTTACCGAAAAATCAGAGGTGTTTGATGATATCTCTAACAACCAGAACTATTTACAGTATTTTTGCTGCCAAACGGACCAAGGGGCCGTTGAGGGCAAGATATAAATCGGACTAAAAGTCCACATGCAACAAAAGCTTCAGTTAAAATTATTGCCAGGCGAGGCCGTCAATCCTTCGATCATACGGGAATATATCGCCGCCGCGGTCGGTCGTCGCCCGGAAGACATTTCCGGCTTTCAGATCGTGAGGAGGTCTATCGATGCAAGAAGCCGCCAGCCGCATATCCTGCTTACGGTGGAAGTAACGATCGGAGAGCCTTTCAGGGAAGAGACACCAGCTGTCCTATCCTTTCCGGACGTGTCGGCTGCGGCCCGTCAGGTCATTATTATCGGCGCCGGCCCGGCCGGACTATTCGCCGCACTGAGATTGATCGAAAAAGGCATCCGCCCTATCCTACTGGAAAGAGGGAAAGATGTTCGCTCGCGCCGCAGAGACCTGGCCATCCTCAATAAAGAAGGCATCATAGACCCCGAGAGTAATTATTGTTTTGGTGAAGGCGGCGCCGGCACTTACAGCGACGGCAAATTATACACCCGCAGCACCAAACGGGGCGATATCCGCCGAATCCTCAGCCTGCTGGTGCAGTTTGGCGCCGATCCATCGATACTTGTCGATGCACATCCACATATCGGCACCAACAAACTACCACAAATCATCCAGGCTATCCGACAACAGATCACTGACTGTGGCGGCATCTTCCTATTCGAAAAAAAAGTTGTAGACTTTGTTCTACAAGATGATCTTATCCGGTCGGTAAAGACAGCAGACGGAGCAACCTTCGAAGGAAGCTCGGTTATCCTCGCTACCGGTCATTCGGCAAGAGGTATTTACTATCTCTTACACCGCCTCAAGATTTTGATAGAAGTCAAACCTTTCGCTCTGGGGGTTCGCATCGAACACCCCCAGCAACTCATCGATAACATTCAATACAAAACGCAATCGCCTTTCCTCCCACCGGCTGCGTATAGCCTGGTCGAGCAAGTTGATCACAAAGGCGTCTTTTCTTTCTGCATGTGCCCGGGAGGTATTATTGCCCCAGCCTCCACGGATGAAGGCGAACTGGTCGTCAACGGTTGGTCACCTTCACGTCGCAATAATCCTTTCGCCAATTCGGGCATCGTCGTGACCATCGAAGAGAAGGACATGCAGCCCTTCCGGGAACATGGCCCCCTAGCCGGACTGTATTTCCAACAAAGCGTAGAAAAGAAAGCCTTTGCGTCCGGCGGGGGACAATTCGTAGCGCCGGCCCAGCGAATGACAGATTTTGTCGCCCGCAAGGTGTCCGCCGATCTGCCCGACTGCAGTTATCTGCCAGGAATATGCTCGAGGTCCTTGCAGGAGGTACTACCGCCCTTTGTCTATGAGAACCTTCGAAAGGCTTTCCAGGTGTTTGGAGAGAAAATGAAAGGCTATCTGACCAACGAAGCCGTGATAGTCGGCACGGAATCCCGGACCTCCTCGCCGGTCCGCATTCCCCGGGATCCGAACAAACTCCACCACCCGCAAATCAGGAACCTTTTCCCCTGCGGCGAAGGCGCAGGATATGCCGGCGGTATCGTCAGCGCAGCCATGGATGGCGAGCGGGTGGCGGACTACGCGGGGATGTGACCAAGTAATAGTGTAACATTGTAATGGTGTAACATTGTCGACCTCGGAGCGACCAAAGAATAACAGCCTAAATAATGTATTTTAGTTATAAAACATCCGATTCATGAATATTCTGGAGGTTAATGACCTGCAAAAGACCTTTGCCTCGCAGATAGCGGTCGACAAGATCAGCCTGCAGTTAGGGCAGGGATCGATCTTCGGGCTGCTGGGACCCAACGGCGCAGGCAAAACTACCCTGATCCGGATGATCACGGGTATCTTCTATCCCGACGAGGGTTCCATCCTCTTCAAGGGACGGCCATTCGATCCGGTGAAGGATATCGCTGAAATCGGCTATATGCCGGAAGAACGGGGGCTGTATAAAAAAATGAAGATTGGCGAGCAGGCCATCTACCTGGCGCAGCTAAAAGGGTTGAGCAGACAGGACGCTATCCGTGGCGTAAAAGAATGGTTTATCCGGTTCGAGATGCAAAGCTGGTGGAATAAAAAGGTCGAGGACCTGAGCAAAGGCATGCAGCAGAAATTGCAGTTCGTCATCACGGTGCTGCATAAGCCCGCTTTGATCATCCTGGATGAGCCTTTCAGCGGCCTGGACCCTGTCAATTCCAACCTGATCAAGGACGAGATCTACGCGTTAGCCCGACAGGGAGCATCAATCATTTTCAGCACGCATCGCATGGAACAGGTGGAAGAGATCTGCGATCATATCATCCTGGTCAATAAAGGTCAGAAGATCCTCGATGGAACGGTCAGCGGAGTGAAGCAACAGTATAAGGAAAACCTATTCAGTATCGGACTGGAAGCGACCGGCAAACTAGGCGAGGCTGGCACTGCGGGTGGGGGACGGCCCGAAGGAGCAGCCTTTGAAGCCGTCGGACAAAAGGATGGACGCTGGATAATAAAAATACGGGATGGATACCGGCCAAATGATGTGCTGCGGCAATTTATCGACCAGGGCATCGGTATCACCTCCTTCACGGAGATCCTGCCTTCGCTGAATGATATCTTTATCCGGCTGGTGGAGGGAACTCCGCTGGCGCGACAGTTTCAACCTATAAGCATATGAAAAAAATGTGGCTGATCACCCGACGGGAATACCTGACGCGGGTACGAAACAAAACTTTTCTGCTTTCTACTTTTTTACTTCCGCTGGTGTTTGTGCTGTTTATTTTGGGGGCGGTGCTGATCCAGTTAAAGACGCAATCGCATCACCGGATAGCGGTTATCGATGCCAATGGGTATTTCAAAGATTATCTGAAGGGAGATTCAACCATCACCTATGATTTCGCGCCTGGTATCGACACCGTAAATTATGAGCAAAAGGGGTATACGGCGGTGCTGATCATTCCCGTCCTGCCGGATAGCGGGAAAAGCGAATGCCGGTTAAAGTACAAGAAGTCGCTGGGGCTGATAGGGACCGAGTCGTTGAAAGAGCATATCCACAATGCGATCACCGATCATATGATCTTTGAAAAGACGGCGCTCAACCGGCAGAAGCTGGATTCGATCCGGAGCCAATCGGATTTCGCCCAGGTGGAAAGTTATGAAGACAACGGTCCTAACGCGAAGGCGTCGAGTTCGACCTCTTCGTATGTGGTCGGTTACGCCAGCGGCATCCTGATCTATCTGCTGACCTTTATTTATGGCGCCGCCGTCATGAGAGGTGTGATGGAAGAGAAGACCAGCCGGATTGCGGAGGTGGTGGCGAGTTCGGTCAGGCCGTTCGAGCTAATGATGGGGAAGATCACCGGCATCGGGGCCGTCGGGGTTACGCAGTTCCTGTTATGGGTTATCCTGCTGGGGGGAGTGGGCTTTGTTGCGCAAATCGTGTTGTCGCATGATATGTGGCAGCATGTCGAGCAGGCGCGGCAAGCCGGGCCGATGGGGGGGCCTGCCATCAGAACGGCGCCGGCAGGGTTCAATCTTTCGAATGCCCTGGGCAATATCAATCTGCTGCTGCTCATCTTCTGCTTTCTCTTCTATTTCATAGGGGGCTATCTCTTCTATTCGGCCTTGTTCGCGGCCGTGGGCAGTGCTGTCAACGAAGATCCGCAGGAAGCGCAATCGCTGATGCTGCCGATCACCCTGCCTGTCGTCTTCTCCTTTATTATTATGTCTGTCGCCGTACAGGACCCGGGAGCCCCGCTGGCAGTATGGGCCAGCATTATCCCCTTCAGCTCGCCGATCGTCATGATGGCCAGGATCCCCTTTGGCGTGCCGGGGACCGTTCCCTGGTGGCAGCTGGGCCTCTCCATGCTGTTGCTTGTCCTTGGGTTTTTGGGTACAACCTGGCTGGCCGGAAGGATCTACCGGACAGGCATCCTGCTGTACGGTAAGAAGCCCAGTTGGAAGCTCATGTGGAAGTGGGCCTTTCAGCGGCAATGAGGTGGGCGTGAGTGTTAGGGATGAATGGTAAAAAAAGGAGGAATGCCGGTGCAACTTTACGAGGGATGAAGCGTACTTTTATACGAAGGATATCGTAAGAAGTAAAGGCCGGCTGTGCAGTTGTCGGGTATCCCGCCAAAATCGGCAGGCATATTATCAAGATAGATTTTAAGCCTCATGTGTAGTAGAAAAAAACGGGACTGTTCTCAGCCCCGTTTGTTGTTTATCACAATTCAATCTATTTTCTTCAACTGATCTGCAGCAAGTGCAGAATGGGAGATTGCGAATCATCCGAATCGGTCCCCATGTCATCCGGCAGGCATTCGACGTTTAGCCTGACCGCTGTCTTTTCCCTGACTGATACATTGGGACGTTTGTAGGACTGATATCCTTTTTTATCGAATTGTATAGTAACCTGGGTGCCGGGCAACTGTACAAAGCGGAAATAACCATTTTCATCTGTCAGCACCTCTGTCTGGTTGCTGCTGCCGGGAATAGTAGCCGAAACGACTACGCCGGGCAGTGGCTTTTTCGTCACTGCATCCGTCACGTACCCATTCACGATACCTTCTACCTTACCTGTCCCCGCCTTCGCGGATAGCGCCAGGGGGAAGAGAAGCAGAAGAAGCCACAAAAATTTTTGGCTGCCCATAAGTCATTTTTAAAAGATTAGCATTGGCGGCAGGACAATTCGTTAGGGTGTGAACCACTACAATTTACCGCATTTTTCGGATTTCGGCAAATCGCCGTGGCGGAGTTCCTCCCGGATAGGGGTAAATTTGGGGCTAGGATGACAGGGGTAAATGGGTATATCTCAAGACTCCCCGAGGTCGATTTCCGTATTGTCACCGATGTTCAGGCTGCGGGACTCCCCTTTTACTTCGGTGTCGCTGCCGATGAGGGAATGGGTAAGGACAATATCGTAGAGGTCGGCAAAGGAGCCGATAATGGAGTCCTTAATAATGGAATAGTTGACCCGGGTCTTTTCCCCGATAGCTACGTTGGGGCCGATGATGGAATTGCGGATGTCACAGCCGGGGGCGATGCTGACGGGCTGGATGATGATCGCGTTCTCGAACTGATGCTCAGGGGCGATAGTGCCGCCGAATTTTTTCAGCAATTTGGCATTGGATTCCAGCAGGGTCTCCTTTTTACCGCAGTCGAACCAATTCTGGACCTTGAACGCATGGAATTTGACGCCGCTGCGGATCATACATTCGATGGCATCGGTGAGGTTGTACTCGCCATAGCTGGTGACCTGGTTGCGGATGTTGGTCTCCAGGCAATTGAACAGAACATTCGTCTCCCGGATACGGTAAATACCGACCAGGGCCATATTTGACTTGGGGATCTGCGGCTTTTCCACGACACGGTCGATACTACCGTCGTCTTCCAGCTCGGCCACCCCGAAATTCCGGGGGTCATCGACTCTTTTGACACCCAGCAGGGAACGCGGCTGATTGAGGACGTCCTTGACATCATATTCGCAGATGGTATCGCCCAGCACGATGAATATTTCGTCCTCGCCTACGATACTGCGGGTGAGGAGAACAGCATGACCTATTCCCTGACGTTCGTTCTGGAAAACAAAATGGGCCGTCAGCTGAGGGTATTTCTGCCGGACAAAATCCTGGATCTTTTCGCCAAGAT
>Ga0073928_10010112_pt1 | contig 11319 bp, 12 predicted proteins | sample PaiPotPPA55metaG_FD_76969 | JGI IMG/M metagenome (GOLD analysis project Ga0073928, IMG submission 76969) | Iron sulfur acid spring bacterial and archeal communities from Banff, Canada, to study Microbial Dark Matter (Phase II) - Paint Pots PPA... ...
CCATGAGCGGTCTCCTCCAACGGTTTGATCGCCCCCTTCCTACCACACGGCAGGCGGGGTGGAGGACCGCTCTTCAATTTCTACGAACTATCGGACAACCTCGTGATCTCCTTGCGCCACTTCAATTCGTGAAGTACGGAAGAGGCCTCGGACCACATCAAGTAGGGCGCTACAAGCTGCTCTTTGGCTAGTGGCTCAAATCCGGCTTCCGCAAGGCTTGCCGTGACTACGATGGCAGCGTCGACGACCAGCACTCAGCGGGCAGCTCGCGAGGATCGAATCGCCGCGAGCACGTCCGGCATCGGTCCGTGTGTGGCGGTTCGGCGCCATCCAGACGGCAACGGCAACACCGCTTTGGTTTCAGTCAGCAGTGCCAGGTCCCCTTCATCGATCAGGTGCTGGGTGCCGACCTTGGTCGCTTTCAGCCGACCGGACCTGATCCAGCGCCGTACCGTTTCGGGATCCCGCTTGGTTCGGCGGGCTGCCTCGGGTACCGTCAACATTGTAGCCATATACTACAACAAGTCCGGGAGCGGCGGCCGCCGCCCGGGCACCGGCCCCGATGGCGATGCCCAGGTTGGCCGCGGCCATCAGTGCGAACTCCAGGCGAGCGAAGCCGGGAGAACCGCCTGCCGGAAGCGCTTCGCGACACCAGTCGCCCTGCTGATCGAATACAGCAAATTGACCAATGGCACAGCGAAAGGCGGGGGTAGGAAGGCGGGAAAGTTGTCTCCATCATGGAACGCGACCGCAAGCTCCAGCGGGTTGGGGCGCTTCCGCGCCACAGCTGCGTAGAGCAGTCTCAGCCCGACCTCATGGACCAGAGGAGGCCGGGTGGGTTGTCGATCTCCGCCTCTTCATCGTATGGATTCTCGAAGCGATGGGGGGTGCCCGGCCGGATCCGTACGGTATCGCCCGGGCCTAGCTCGTGCACGCGTCCATCGACGATGTACCGGATCCGGCCCCTGACCACGGTGGGGTTCTCCTCGGTCCGCAACTGCCGGTGCATGGATGGACCCGAGGAATGCGCGGGACAGATCCCCTGAATTCTGGTCCCTGTCTGGTTGTTCTCGAACCAGAGCTGCTCCCCCGCGCGGGGATTCACCAGGTCGGCGGGACGCGTCGGGACCGTCATGGCTGCCGCCTCTCGGCGACGAGCCGCGCGGCGTGGGCCGCCGGATCGAGCACGACGGGGCGCTCGACAAATGAGAACAGGAGGGTGAGCCACCGGCGCCGGCTTAGCTCGCCAGAGCGCGAACGCAGATCGATTGCGATAGCTGACATGGCTAGCGCGCCTCAGCTTTGAGCGTGCGCAGGAAGTAGGCCGCGACGACAACGATGGAGGCGATGAGCGTCACATGGAAAGCCACTTCGATGGCTGCCAGGCCGTACCAGTCGTGGGTGACGCGATGAAAGTTATCGTGGGGCCACCAGCTGAGGAGGCTCCAGGCGATGGCCGCGAAGGCGGCAACCGCCAGCTTGGAACGATCGGTAGAGAGCAACCGGCGCCCAAAGACAAGGAAGGCGACACCGACGCCGAAAAGCAGAGCCTCCACGGCGGAGATCGCGATGAATACGGGCAGGATCGCCGCGGGTGGTGTCGCGGCACCCGGCGCGTCCGGCCATATAACCCGTCCGAGCAGAAAGGCCGGGATGCCGGCGCCCAGAACGACCAGAGCCACCTGCCAGTTCGGCGGGGATGAGCTCCTGGTCCGGGTTGTACTCGACGCGGTTGACACACTCATGTGAAACCCCCAATATTGGAATTCGCCACCGTTCAGCGTAAGTGCATATGGTGACTGGAGTGACCATATAATAAGCGTAAGGAGAATGCAATAGCCATTTCCAAGCCGGCGCGACCTTCACGTCGCCAGATGCAGGCGGCGCAGACGAGGCGCGACATCCTGATGGCGGCCCGCAAGCTGTTCGTGGAGCACGGCTACGCGAGCACCTCGATGCAGCAGATCGCGGACGAGGCGGGCGTCGCACTTCAAACCGTCTATTCCAGTGTCGGCCCCAAAGCCTCGATCATCCTGGCCCTGGTCGACCTGATCGACGACGAGGCCGGCCTGGAGGAATTGATACCTGCCTTCATGGCCGAGACGGACCCGCGCCGGATGATCGCCCGGGGGGTGCGGATCTCCTACAGCTTTGTCGAGCGATGTGGCGACTACATCGCGGCGTTGATCTCAGCGGCTGCGGTGGACAAGGATGCGGCCGCAGCGTTGAATGAGTCGCTGACCCGCCATCAGTTCGGCGCCCTGCAGATCGCCCGCAAGCTGGTGGCCAGCGGGGCGGTTCGGCCGGGACTCACCGTCGAGGACGTACACGCTGCATTCGCCTTGAACACCTGGGCGACGACGCAGATGCACGCCCGGGATGCCCTGGGATGGGATGGTCCGAGATGGGAGCGCTGGTGCGTCAGGTTCTTGACTGACGCCATCCTCGGCGAGGGCCCTTCCGCCGTGATTGAGGAACTGCCCTAGCGGACCGGGCGCTGATTAGCCTTCGACCCGAGCCGGAGGAGAATCGGCCCTGAGGGTGAATCGGGTATAGATTTCCGGCTGGAATGGCCCAGCGTGTCACCGTCCGCGAGCGGATCGACCCCGCCATCACTGCCTCGCTCTTTGCCAACTATCGCTCCTCGGCCGATGCAGTCATGGAACTTGTTGATAACGCGATCGACTCGCGCCTCAAGGGCAACCCGCTCGAGGTCTTCCTCCTGGTCCACCCTTCGTACCTTGTTATCGAAACTCGAGGCGGAGAAGGCATGGGACCGGCCGAGCTCGAGCGCCACTACCTGCGCTGGGGCGGGTCGCCCAAGCGCGGGCGGAGGCTGCTCGGCCAGTACGGGCAGGGAGGCAAGGCCGCGATAGGCCATCTCGGCGGCGGGTTCACGGTCGAAGCCAGCCGACCCGGCGACACGAATGCGTGGCGGTTCAATGATCCGGACTACCGCGACCGATCCAAGCTCAAGACATACGAGCTGAAATCGGTGGCAAAGCGAGTTGCCGCGGAGCTGGGGTACGTGCGAATTCGGATCGACGGACTGGACAAGCGGCTTGATCCCCGTCGTCTTCGCGCCCGACTCGGGGACACCTACCGTCCCCTGATTTTGCGTGCCGACCTCAAGCTCACGGTCAATGGCGCTCGTGTTGAACCGCCGTCGATCAACTTTGAGGAGGAGCACCGCTTTGCGGTTCACGCCGCAGGCGCCACCCTCCGAGGCTGGTATGGCCTCGCCGAACCTGAGGGCCGCGGAGTCGATTACATTCCCGGGCTGCGTTGTTACAAGCTGGGCCGGCTGATCACGACCGGCGAGTTCTTCGGGCATCCGAACGCGGTCCAGGTTTCGGGCATGGCGCGTCTCGTCGGCGAGATTGACCTGGCGCCTGTGCCCCTGACCATGAACAAGAGCGATTTTGCCCGAGACGGAGCAGAATGGGTTGCCGTCGAGAAGAGGATGCATGCACTTCTCGCGCCCATCGCGAAACGGCTGGCCGAAGATGAGCTTGCGCCGCCGCCGGCGGCTGCGCTCAAGACCGCCGAGAGGGTTCGTCGGCTCCTGACTCAGCTGCTCAAGATGGCCGAGCGAGAGGACGCTTTTCCCGGCCTGTCAGCTGCTCGCCCGCAATATGGCGCGCGGCAGCGCGCAAGCGAACGAGATGGGGCCAAGCCCGAAGGCATCCGAGCGCCGGCTCGGCCGCCGGCTGAAAATGAGCCGAAGCGGCGCGGCTTCGGACAGGTCGTCGTGCGTCCCCTGGACCCATCCATCCGCAGTCAGACCGTGGTCGAGCACGAAGTCACGACGGTGGTCATCAACTCGCGACATCCACTTTTTGTGAAGCGTGGAGGCGATATCTGGTACCAACTCGAGACGGCGGCTCGCGAGGTGTACAAGTCGATGGAGGGCGTCAGCGTGGCCGACTACGAGCGACGCGTGAACGAGCTGGTCTTGCTTGCTTTCCAGGTTCGAGCCCGCCGCCGCGAGGCCCGATCACGCAAGGTGTCGACCCAACTGCCACTGATCGGCTGACGCGCCATCCCAGCACGGATTGACACGACGGCGCTCGATTAGCGGCCGCCGCGCCAAAGGGTCAGCGTCGACTACGGGAACGATTCCACAGTCGGTAGCCGCCGAGGAATGCATTTGCGTTGGCGCCGAGCCTGGCTCCTTTCGGCAGCGTCTTCAGTAATTTCGCGTTACCTCCGCCGACCACGACGTCGTCCGCTTCGAGAGCGGCTTGCAGGCGCGTCACGACGTCGGCGACCTCGCGGCGCCACTTCTTCTTGCCGAAGCGCTGCAGTGCCGCGTTCCCAACCCGATCTTCATACGTCTGTCCCTTCTTGTAGGGAAGGTGCGCCAGCTCCATGGGTTCGAGCTTTCCGTCGACGATCAGCGCCGAGCCCAGGCCCGTGCCCAGGCCGAGGAACAGCATTCGGCCGCCCTTGTAGCTGCCGAGAGCCTGCATGGCGGCGTCGTTGATCAGGCGCACTGGATAGCCAAACGCCTTCGCGAAGTCGAACCCGACCCATCCGCCGCCCACGTTGACCGGTTCGCTTACGGGCTTGCCGTGAAGCACCGGGCCGGGATAGCCGATCGACACGACGGAGTAACGCCACCCTGTTGTTTCCTGCCGGACCTTCTTCACCATCTGCCGGGCGGTCATCCTTGGACCAGATGCAATCTCAACAGGCTTCCTGTGCCCCGTGGCCAGCACCTTGACATGGGTACCGCCGACATCGATGGCGAGGATGTTCATGTTGCCCCTAAAGGTAAGGCGGGTGGCTGTCTAGCGCTTGCCATCGCAGCCTTCCTTGCCGCAGGATTGGGCGTATAGCCGGTCGCTGCGGGAGACGGACCTTGACTCGGCCGACGAATTTTTGAACCCACGGAAATGAAAAGACGCATTCACAGAGCACCGCAGCAGCGTGTCCGCCAACCAGTACGCGGCTGGTTGTCGATTCGGGTCGAGTTGGTCGAGGGCCGCGGCGAGCACTATTGGCCCCGACCTGGCCGCCTGTTCGCCGCGTCAAGGGGTCATTCGTATGGGCAATTCGCCAAGGCGATTAACGACGCCTTTGCCCGCTGGGATCATGCGCACCTCCATGTATTCGAGCTCTCTGATGGTGCGCGAGTCGGGATGGTTGACGCGGAGTCGGACGACGAGGACGTCCTTGATGAAACCCGGGAGAACCTCTCACGCCTCCAGATCTCCCAGCAGTTCGTCTACACCTTCGACTTTGGCGATGACTGGACGCACCTATGTACCGTCGTTGACCTGATCGACCCCAAGGAAGTTCTCGGGGTCGTTCCCCAGGTCCCCACACCCTTTTTCGGTTGGGGAAACCTCCCAGATCAATACGGGCGGGCATGGGCCGAAGGCGACGGCGACTCTCCGCCATCAGATCCGGACCTGACGGACCTGCAACCGCTGAGCCCGCGGTGGGGACCCCGCACCTAGCTCTCGCCCTAAGGGCCCTAGCATGTGGCCCGAGGGAGCCGTTATGGATGTCATCGGCAGGAGAGCCGAGCTCGACAAGCTGCAGACGTGGCTTCACGGCGGGGTCAAGGCCGTGCTGGTCATCGAAGGCGAGCCCGGCATTGGCAAGACCACCCTCTGGGCCGACGGTATCAGGCAGGCGCGAGCCGAGGGTCGCAACGTCCTTGTCTGCCGCCCTCGCCCGTCCGACGCCGGCCTGCCCAACGTCGGCCTCACCGACTTGCTTCGCAGCCTGCCCGATGAGGCTTTCGCCCACCTTCCCCCGCCGCAGAGACGGCCCCTCGAGGTCGCCACCCTCCGCCGCGACGCGGGCGAGGGTGACCTCGAGCCACGCGCGGTTGGCACCGCGCTCACCGCACTGCTCGGCGACCTTGCGGAGACAGGGCCGGTCCTGCTGGCCGTAGATGACGCGCAGTGGCTTGACCCTGCCTCGGCGCGGGCGCTCGCGTTTGCCCTTCACCGCCAGGACAAGCACGACGTCCGCCTGCTGGCAGCCGTGAGGATCGAGACCGGCCAACCCAGGCAGTCCAGCGCTTTCAACAACATCGAGGCGACGCTCGGCCGCGAATCAGTTGAGCGCCTACCCCTGGGGCCTCTCAGCGTGGCGGCCATCCATCAACTGATCCTCGAGGCGTTCGGCAAGTCGTTCACGCGCCCCGTGTTGATGCGAGTCCACCAGGCGGCCGGCGGCAATCCGTTCTACGCGCTGGAGATCGCCCGCGAGGTCCAGCGCCTCGGGCCGCTGCCTCCGGGGCGACCGCTTCCAGTCCCGGAGGACCACCGCGACCTTGCGCTCCTCCGGCTCAGCCGCCTGCCCCGGGCCACCCGCGACGTGCTCGCCCAGATCGCCGCGATGTCCCGGCCGTCCACCGATGACCTCGACCTGGATGCGCTCGCGCCGGCGGAGCGGGCCGGCATCGTTCGCGTCCTCCCCGGGGGCCGGGTGGACTTCACTCATCCACTGTTCGGCTCCGCCCTGTACTCGTCGCTGCCGGAGGCGACGCGGCGCAAGCTTCACGCGGGGCTCGCGGCCCGCGAGGGCCGCCTCGAGGAGCGAGCCCGACACCTCGCGCTCGCCGCCGCCGGTCCCGACGAAGAAAGCGCCGAGGTGCTGGACCGGGCCGCGGAGGCGGCGGGATCTCGGGGCGCCGCCGAGGTTGCGGTCGAGCTCAAGGAGCTGGCCCTCCGGCTCACTCCGCCCGACGACGCCAAAGCAGTGGTGCGCAGAGAGATAGAGCTGGCCTCGCGCCGCTTCTTCGCGGGCGATGCCACGGGCGCGCGGCAGGAGCTCGAGCGATCTCTCAAGGTCCTACCCGCGGGCGAGGATCGGGCTCAGGTCTTGCTGGAGCTCGCCAGCGTGCTCTGGAACCAGGCGGGTGGCAACGAGGCCATGGGTTTGATCTCTCAAGCTCTGGACGAGGCGGTCACGCCGGCGCTGCGGGCGCAGATCCACTCCCGCGTTTCGTGGATCGCGGAGGACTGCGATGTGGGGTTGGAGCACGCCGAGGCTGCGCTCGCCCTGACCGATGAGCGCGAGGAGCCGGTCCTCTACTCCTTCATCCTCCACAACCTGGCCCGCTTGAAGCTGTACTCCGGCCGGGGCGCGGACCACGAAGCAATCGAAAAAGGCATGCGCCTCCAGCGCGAGGCCGCGGCCTGGGACGTGAGCACCGTCCCGGCGTTCTGGGCGCGGGATTTCGACGACTTTGACACCGCGATGCGCCGCTTCGAGGAGTTGGTCCGCGTCTGCCGTGAGCGAGGTGACGAGGCGAGCACCTGCGGCATGCTCGCCCACATGGCGGTGATCCAGGCATATACCGGGCACCTGCAGCGCGCCCACGAGCTGGCGGCCGAAGCGCTCGAGCTCGCTCATCAGACCGACCAGGAGGCGTGGATCGGGGTTGCGCTCGTCGCCAAAGGCCACGTGTCCGTTCGGGCGGGCGAGCTGGACGAGGCGAAGGCGGCGGCGGACGAGGCGATGCGCCGGCTCGAGATCAATCCCGACCGGACCATCGGTGCGCTCGCGGCCATGGTCCTTGGTCTCGTCGAGTTCTCGCGAGCGGAGTACGCCGAGGCCGACCGTCATTTCGGCTGGCTCGAGGCGGGCGGCGCCCTGGACCACACCAGGGAGTCGCCTAACCGCTACCAAGGCGACCATGCCGAGGCGGTCATGTCGCTGGGCGACCTCGACCGCGCCGAAACCATGATTTCCCGACTCGAGGAGCGGGCGAGGGAGCTCCCGCGGCCCTGGATCCTCGCCGTCAGCGCCCGATCACGCGGGCTGCTGCAGTCCGCGCGCGGCGATCAGGATGGCGCGATCGCTTCGATACAGGACGCGATGAAGCACCACGAGCACCTCGACATGCCGTACGAGCGGGCGCGCACCCTGCTCGCGCTCGGCCAGGTGCACCGCCGGCGCAACGAGCGGCGCGCTGCCAGGACCGCGTTCGAGGAGTCGCTGGCGACGTTCGAGCGCCTCGGCGTCCAGCCCTGGGTGGCGAGGGCGCAGGCCGAGATCGCGCGGGTGCCCATCCGCCGCGCCTCGCCCGGCCTGACGCCGACTGAGGAGAGGATCGCCCAGCTCGCGGCCACCGGCCTCACCAACCGCGAGGTCGCCGACCGCGCCTTCATCAGCCCGAAGACCGTCGAGGCGAACCTGGCCCGCATCTACGACAAGCTCGGCGTCCACTCGCGGGCCGAGCTAGGGCGCGCGATGAGCGAGCGCGAGCGACCGCTCAAAACGTAGGGAAACACCCGATTCGGCAAGTTCGCTCGCGGCCATACCTTTGAACGCGTGGCAGAGACGCCGACCGGCTTCGTGGCCGAGTGCTTCTGGGTTGGGGTCAAGCAGGACGACCTGACCGCGCTCGACCAGCGGGTGGAGGCCTGCGTCAAAGAGATGGCCCGCGACGGCGAAAACGTCCGCTACATGGGCTCCATGCTCATGCGCGAGGACGAGGTCGTCATGTGCTTCTTCGAAGGCTCACTCGAGAACGTTCAGCGCGCCGCGCAGCTGGCCAGGATCCCGTTCGAGCGGATCATCGAGACCACGCGGTCGCAAGGAGTTGGGTGACGATGGCAGCAAGCAATTCCGGCCCCTTTCCGCAGGACGCGCTGGAGGACAACCGCGCCGGCCGCCTCACCAAAGGGCAGCGCGAGGGCTTCCGCAGCCAGGATCGGGGGCTCCGCAAGGGGGAGCTCCAGTTCGCGGTCGGTCTCACGATCATCGGCCTGCTCGTGTGGTTCGCCGAAGGCCCCGCCAAGTACGCGACGGTCAAGCCGCTGATCGGGATCGGGTGCCTGATCTTGGCCGGCTTCCTGGTGGTGCGGTCCTTCCTCGGCGCCGACCCGCTCACGCATGACCTGCGCAGCGGGCGCGTCGAGTCGGTCGAAGGCGCGATCACCAAGATCAGCATCACCAGCCACGGAAAGAGCGGCACCAGCACCCGCCACTTCTTCGAGGTCGCCGGCACGAAGGTGAACGTCTGGCGCGACGCCTACCAGGCGGCGCCCGACGCGGGCATGGTCAAGATCTACTACCTCCCGCACAGCCATGAGCTGGTGAACATGGAGCGGATGGCGGACACGGCCATGTCGGGCGACGCGATGAAGTCGCCGCACCTGGTCCTGGACCTCGTCGCCGAGATGCGTTCGCACGACCCGAACCAGGCGGCCGAGGCCCGCGCGCACCTGGCCACGATGAGCGACGCCATGAAGGCCTCGATAGCGAAGGCGGTGGCGCCCCCAGCTCCAGCGGCGGGCGCGCGACCGCTGGCCCAGGCCATCGTCGGCAGCTGGGGCAACGCGATGATGACCGTGACCTTCGCGGCCGATGGCACCCTGACCGCCGACATGCCCGCGATGCCGGGCGCCGGGCACCGATCGGGCCACTGGTCCGTCGATTCGTCCGGGCACCTGGTGTCGGACATCATGGGCGGCCACCCAGCGCCGACCGATGCGTGGGTGACCGGCGACGAGCTCACGGTGAACATCGCCGGCAATGCATTGACGCTGCAGCGAGCCGGCACATAGACCCGACCGCCTCATCTCCGCCTCGCCTCAAACCGACCCTGCTGCTGCGGGCAGAGGACCTGCTCATGGCCGGCTGGGTCGCCATAGCGACCCCAGTCCTGTTCAAGGCCGGCGGCGACAAGGGCCTGTTCGATTCGGGCCAGCCGCTCGAGGGGCTGCTGCGCATCGGCGCGGTGCTGGCCGTCCTCGCGTGCCTGGCGGCCCGGCCAAAGGCCGAGGCCGGAAGCACGCCGCAACAGTCGGTGCTGAACAGCGCAGCCGCGGGACCGCTGGCCGGCGGCGTGCTGCTCGTGGCCATCAGCGGCTTCATCGCGCTGGGCGCCCCGACGGCAGCCGTGTACGCCGTGCTGCTCGTCGCCGCGGCGGGCATGATCGCGGTCCACTTCGCGGTGCCGCCGCTGAGCGCGTTCGTCCGGCGCGTGCTGGTCAGCCCGTTCGTGATGGTCGCCGGCGGCCTGTACTGGACCGCGATCGAGGCGGTCGTCGGTGCGCCCGGCCTCGCCGCCGTCCCGCGCACCGCGCTCATTGACCCACAGAGCGTCGAGCTCGCGCTCCTCTTCCTTCTGGCCTTCTCGGCCGTCTACTACGCGATGCTCGTCTACGCGCCTCGGCAGATCGCCGATCGCGAGGGCGGCTGGGTGGTGTGGGCGCTCCGCTACGTGGCGTTCGTGCTGAGCATTGCGCTCGGTGTCGGGTGGTTGCGCGTCCTCAGCGGATAGGGGGCCGGCGACCAAAACGTAGGGTTTCACCCGATGCGGTAGGCCCTCCGCCGTCCATAGCCTTCCAGTAATGAAGCATTCATTGGCGACGGCGGCGACGGCCACCCTTATCGTCCTGGCTCTCGGAGGCTGCGCCTCCTCATCTTCGAGCAGCGGCGTGACCACAGGCATGGGCTTCACTGCGACGCAGCTCTGTGGCCTGGTGAGCACGGCCGATGTGGGCTCTGCCCTGGGCGTCACAATCGGGGCGGGCGTCGGGTCCGGGGTCAACGCTCCCGCTTGCGTCTGGTCTGGCGCCGCCGGCGCGGGGGCCACGATCGCCGCCGACGATCCGAGCAGCGTCGGCCAGGTTCCCTTCGGTATGCAGGGCCTCGACAATCACCGTGCGACCAGGGTGAGCGGGCTCGGCGACGCAGCCTTCTTCGCCGCGGCGGGCGACGTTCCCGACGCGGAGCTCGACATCAAGAAGGGCAGCAGAGCCATCACCATCACGGTCGGCGTCTCTGGCTTCACCCAGTCTCAGCAGGAAGCCGCGGAGCAGGCGATCGGAGTCGCCGCCGTGAAGCACCTCTAGGACCCATAAATGACCACAGGCATGTCTCGCCGCGAGTTTCTGGCCGCGGCCAACGCCGCCGCCTTCCTCCTATTAATAGAGAGCTGCAGCCTCGGCCCGCTGGGCCGCTCGGCCGCGAGCCCGTCGATTCCGGCCGGGGCAACGCCGGTCGAGCAGGCTCTCAAGCTGCTGCGAGACGCGGTGAGGGCGAGCCCTGACCACCTGGCGCAGCGTGCGAACGACCTGGTGAGCAAGCGCGACGCGGCAGCAATCGTGGAGTTCGTACGAAGCAAAGTCGCCGTCATCCCCCCGCTGTTCCAGGGCGACGGTGCGCCCGGCGGCCGCATGTGGGGAGCGGCGGCGACGATGCGGGGTGGACAGGGCACTCTCCGCGATCGCGCCGAGATGTTGGCGGACATGCTGACCCGGGCTGGCTTCAAGGCCCAGGTTGCAACCGCCAACCGGCCCGCCTCGGTGAACCTCGAATCCCTTTACCAGCCGCGGGCTATCA
>Ga0073928_10010113_pt1 | contig 11316 bp, 10 predicted proteins | sample PaiPotPPA55metaG_FD_76969 | JGI IMG/M metagenome (GOLD analysis project Ga0073928, IMG submission 76969) | Iron sulfur acid spring bacterial and archeal communities from Banff, Canada, to study Microbial Dark Matter (Phase II) - Paint Pots PPA... ...
GCGATCGCGGTCATTGCACCATGAATCCCAGTCGTCTGGGGTGGGCGCAGGGTCGATCTTGTATTGCGGATTGTCGCTGCCCTGAATCGTGATCATCTGGCCTTGATCGACGTGAGTGCTGCCCTGCGGCGTAGAGACTTCCGCTGAGCCGCGGCGCACGATGATGATGCTTTCGTCGTTTGAATTGACGAGAACGCGGTATTCGCCTTCGCCGTTCGGGCGAAGTGAGGCATTCGGAGTGTCGATTTCAGAGCCAGCCTCTGTGCCTTTCAGAACCGAATAAGTCACGAGGCCTTGTCCAACCTGAAGCTGCAAATTGTTGTGATCGAGGGTGACGACCTTAACGGTCGCGTTGTTCGACATGCGGACGAGGTCCGCCCAATCGAGCTGAAGCTCGCCCTTGCCGTCTGGACCGGTGGAAACGCGGTCGCCCGCCATAATCGGGGTATTCAAGGTCAGAGCGACCCAATCACCGTTGTCGCCACGTTGACTCGAGACGCTGCCGTGAATGAAGCTCACGCGAGCAACGCCGGGTTGGTTCTGCGCGGCCTGATCCGAATCCGGTGACGGAGCCGCTTGGTCGTTCGGGACCGGCGCCGACTCTTGATCCTGGCTTTGATCTTGCGCCAGAGCGATGCCGGACGTGCCCAACATCAGAAGAACAGCTAAGATCGTAAGATACCTTTTCATGACCCACCTCCCAGCCTTCAAGGCCAGGGATCTTTAAATCCAACTGCAATAGTGCAGGGCCAGTGCCAAACGAGTATGCGGAGGTCCAGCGTGTGAATAAGTACCCCATTATCTGTTGTTTACGAGAAGTATGGCAGCGGCGCGCTGCATTATGGGCGCTTCTCCCCGCCGGTGGTTTTGAAGCGAAACTGGTGGTTTTCAACCACCAGTTCAAGGTGGTTGGCGAGCCGCCACGAGCTTATGTTTCGTCAGCCTTCGGGCTCAGGATCGGGGACGCCCATTTTGGAGAGGCGATATCGGAGTGCGTTGCGGGATAGTCCGAGCGCACGTGCGGCCTGGCTCTTGTTGCCGTTGGCGTGGCGGAGAGCCTCGCGGATCGCTTCCTCTTCCCATTGGTCGAGGGTCATCCCCGGGGGAAGCACGTGAGACGAACCGCTCGAGTTCGAGTGAGCGGTGGGAATATCGAGTTGGATATCGCTAACGTCGAGGGCGGGGCCAGAAGACAAAGTCACCCCGCGTTGGATGACATTCTCGACCTCACGCACGTTTCCCGGCCAGTGAAAGTCCACCAGCAGCTTCATCGCCTGCGGCGTGATGGTGTGCGCGGGCTTCTCCATTTCGCGCGCAAACTTCTGAAGGAAGAAATTCACGAGGCCGGGAACGTCTTCCTTGCGGTCGCGAAGAGGTGGGATGTCGATCGCCACGACGTTCAGGCGGTAGTAGAGGTCCTCGCGAAAAGTGCCTTCCTCGAGCGCGGCGCGCAAATCGCGGTTGGTTGCGGCGATCAACCTGACGTCAACCTTGAGCGTCTTGGTGCCGCCGAGGCGCTCGAATTCGCGCTCCTGCAGGACGCGAAGCAGCTTTACCTGGATCGCGGGAGGCACATCGCCGATTTCGTCGAGAAAGAGCGTGCCTTTGTCGGCGAGCTCGAACTTTCCGGGCTTGCTGGTGGTTGCGCCGGAAAAGGCGCCTTTTTCGTAGCCGAAGAGTTCGCTTTCGAGGAGGGTTTCGGGAATTGCGGTGCTGTTGATTTTGACGAACGGGCCCGCGGCTCGCTGCGAGTGCTGGTGAATGGCGCGAGCGACGAGATCCTTTCCCACTCCGCTTTCGCCTCCGATCAGCACAGTGACGTTCGTAGGCGCCACGCGCTCAATCAGCGCCAGCACAGCCTGCATTTTCTTGCTGTCCGCGACGATGTTGTCGTACTTGTATTTCACTCCGAGTGCTTCGCGGAGTGTCCGGTTTTCTTCGCGGAGTTGCTGGGCGCCGAGCTCCTTGCGAATTACGAGCACGAGCTCGGCGAGCGAAAACGGCTTGAGAACATAGTCGCTGGCGCCAGTCTTCATGGCTTCGACGGCGGACTCAACGGTGCCATAGGCAGTCATGATGATGACCGGGACGTCCGCGTTTGTACGCCGGACGGCTTGAAGGAATTCGAGGCCGCTCATGCCGGGCAATTTGAAATCGGTGACGATCAAATCGTAAGACTGCTTGCCTAGCATTTGCAGGCCGGACTCGGCGTCGGGCGCGGTTTGGGCAACGAAGCCTTCGTCGCCAAGCTGGAGTTCGAGAAGACGCCGCATCTTGGCTTCGTCTTCTACGATAAGAATCGAGTGCTTATCGGGAGTCATGCGTGGGAGTTATTTTGCCACAGAGACACGGAGCCGCAGAGGAGGAAAGGGGTTTTGAACCGGCCCAGAAGCCGTCGACCAAGCGAACAGCGACGGCTTCCGGCCGAAGGTAGCTGACGAGGAGGCTAGGCGGTAGTTCCCGCAGCGGCGGGCGGCTGGAACGGATAATCGAAGCTGCCGCCGTAGATCACCGGAACCTTCGCTCCCATCGGGCGCAGATAAGTGGCGAGCTGGCCGCGATGGTGGATGCTGTGATTGTTGAGGAATCCTAGATAGAAGACGGCCGGGAAGTTGAAGATTCCCACAAAGCTGACCGGCGTCATCAATTGCTGCGGGGTTAGGGCCGCAACCTTGGCGGCGGCCCGCTTGAAATTCTTGTCGTACCACTCGACCAGTTCAGCCGTGTTCTTCGGCTTATTCTCAGGCGTGACCATCTTGAAGTTCAGGTCAGCAATCCCATCGAGAAACTGAACGTCGGTGTTGGCGAGGTGCCAAGCCAGCTCCCGCGCGGAACGCGCGTTGGGATCCGGGCGGTAGCCGGACTTGTCGTCGGGGACAGCGGCGATCACTTTCTTGGTGGTTTCGAGTTCACGCAGAACGCCGTCCAGCATGACTGCTCGAAAGCCGAGTGCAAATTCGGGAGTAACACCTGGTTGCTCGGACATATTTCCTCCTTGCGGACACTACATGGTTTCTTGGTTAGGACTGGAACTTAGTTTGGTTTCGGGAACGCAGCAATTGTACACCCATCGAGCCCCCATCCTATCATGCGGTGCATCGTTGCAGCCCAACCTCAGGCGTTAGGATCCAGAGGCAGGAAGACGCGAAAGCGGGCGCCGCTAACGGAATCGGTGTCGAGGCGAATGGAGCCGCGATGATCGTCGATGATTTTTGCCACGATCGCAAGGCCGAGTCCGACACCATCTTTCTTCGACGTGAAAAACGGGTTGAATATTTGATCGCGCAATCCGGCGGGAACGCCGGGGCCGGTGTCTTCGATAAGAACAGAAACGCCGGGTTTGGCGCCCGAGGTATCGGATTGAATGGTTAGACGCAGGATGTCATCGCGACCCGTGGGTTGGGCGCCCATTGCCTGGAACGCATTGGTGATCAGGTTGATGAAAACTTGCTCGCAGAGCTGGGGGTCCGCAAGGACTTCCGGCAAACCCGCGGCGTAGTTTCGTTCTACGATGACCCGCGCATTCGGGAACTGGTTTTGCACCGATTCGAGGGCGTGGTCAACGATTTGGGGTACATGAAGCGCGCTCAATTCCACGTGCTGTGGCCGGGCAAAATCGAGAAAGCGGGCAACGAGCGCGTTCAGGCGATTCACTTCGGATGAGATGAAGCCGGCAAGCTCAGCTGCGAGCGGTTGCGACGTCTGCAGTTTCTGGCTGAGCATTTCAGCGGAGCCTTTTATCACGCCGAGCGGATTGCGAATTTCGTGCGCGAGCCCGGCGGAGAGCTGTCCGAGGGCTGCGAGTCGCTCCGAACGGCGCGCTTCGGCTTCGGCGCGCTGCAGTTGGCGATTCGTATCCTCAAGAGCCGTGAGCAGCTCCCGAGATTTGCCAACCTGACGGCGGTTGTCCACGGCGAATCGGTTGACGAGAATCGCGGCGATATAGAAAAAGAGAATTCGCAGCGCGAGATATGCGGCATTTTCAGGAGTGATCTCATTTTCGGTCTTCAACGTCGGCAAATCCGGAAGAATGAGAGAGCAATAGGCAATCGATGCCAGGGTGGTCCACAGCAAAGTGGCGATCGTGCCGAACTCCATCGCGGCAGTAATTACCGGAATGAAATAAATCGGATAGTAGGCGCTGTTGATCGGGAAAATTTCGCCCGTGTGGATGAGCAATAATGTACACAGCAGAATTTTGAGCAGAACAGAATAGACGCGTCCGCGGCCGGGGAGCCAAGCGATAAGCGTGCGTTCGAGAAGTTGCAGAGCCGCAATGGCGAGAAGGATGAGTTGCTTGTGGATTTCGTCGATCGGCGGGAGAAGAGCAAGCCCGAGAAGGAGAAGGATCCAGAGAAAGTCGATCCACCGCGCGGAAGACTGTTTGCGCTCAAGCATTGCGTTGGCTCGTCTCAGAGAGTCGACACGAATCTAGCACGATCAGATTGCGTTCGTTCGCGAGATGCCAGCAAGTATTGCGCTGACACACAAGGGGTGCGCGTTCACGAGCCATTGGGGGCAAAGCGCCAGAAATCTGATTTGGAGCGATCGTGGGGATGCGTTTAGAATCTGGCCCCAGACAACGGTGGATTTTGCGGAGAAGCGATGGCGTCTCGGGTGGAAAACGAACTGACGGATCCAGGGCGCGTCCCGGAAGAATCCGGCCTAACGCCCGAATCTGCGTCATCAGAGCCGCCGCCGCACTGGAAACTTGCCACGCGAGTTGCCTTTCGCTTCTGCTTTACTTACTTCACGTTGTTTTCCATCAGCAATCAAATCTTTGGCGGACTTTTCCTGATTCCGAAAGTGGATATTCCGGACCCCGGCACGCTTTGGCCGATGCGCCAGATCACGTTCTGGACCGCGGCGCACGTTTTCCGGGTGACACATGAGCTGGTTTATAAAGACAGCGGGAGCGGCGACAAGACATTCGACTGGGTCCAGGCATTCTGCTTGCTGGTCATCGCGCTGATCATCACGGCGGTATGGTCGTTGCTGGATCGCCGGCGCGAAAACTACGCGGCCATGTATAAATGGTTCCGGCTGTTCATCCGCTTTGTTCTCGCGTCGGAAATGTTTCTTTACGGTTTCGACAAAATTATTCCACTTCAGATGCCATTTCCGTACCTCACGCGATTTGTGGAGCCCTACGGGAATTTCGCGCCGATGTCTGTGCTGTGGTGGTCGATCGGCGCATCGCCCGCGTACGAAATCTTCGCGGGCAGCGCCGAGGCGCTGGGCGGCCTTTTGCTGTTGCTGCCTGTGACGGCCACGCTGGGCGCGCTGGTTTGCCTGATGGATATGATTCAGGTTTTCATGCTGAATATGACGTACGACGTGCCCGTGAAACTTTTCTCTTTTCACCTAATCCTGCTGGCGTTGTTTCTTCTGGTACCGGATGCGGCGCGCCTGGTGAATTTCTTTTTTAGAAATCGGCCCGCCGCTCGCGGCCGCCAGTGGAATCTATTTCGCACGCAGCGCGCTAACCGCATCGCGCTCGCCGCGCAGGTAGCGTTCGGCGCGTATCTCGTTGGAGCGAATATCTACCAGGCAGTTCAAGCCTGGCACGAATATGGAGGAGGGCGTCCGAAATCCGCGCTCTACGGAATCTGGAACTTCGACCAAATGGCCATCGATGGAGCGGTTCGGCCTCCGCTGCTGAGCGATTCCGACCGATGGCGCAGGGCCATTTTTGATTTCACGGACGGCACGAGTTTTCAGCGAATGGATGAGACGTTCGCGAACTACAAATCATCGATCGATGAAAAGGCCAAAACCCTGACACTCACGAAACGCGACGATGAGAAGTGGAGGGCGAAATTCACTTTTGATCGGCCCACGGTTGACCGTCTCCTCCTTGATGGGACGATGGACGGGCGCAAGGTTCATGCGGAGCTGAAGCTTATCGACCGAAGCCAATTCATGCTGGTGAGTCGAGGTTTTCACTGGATCAGCGAATACCCGTTTCAACGCTAGGGCATCCTCACGCAATTCCAATTCGTCGCGTAGCCGATTTTCCCGGGAAAAGGCCGGCGGAGATGCCAACGGGGGGAGACGGGAGGCAATCGCGCGGAAAATTGCGACGGTGAGCTTCCGCTCACCGTCGCTCCAGGGAGTAACACCAAAGCCGAAACGACGAACTCTAATGGACGAAGCGATTCGCTCCGAGAACCAGGCCCAGCGTGAGGAGTGCGATTGCGACTTCGCCGACCGCGCCTACGATGAACGGTCGCGCACCTTGCTTCCACATGTCGCGGATGTTGGTGCGCAGCCCCACGCCGGCAAACGTTAGCAGGAACGCCCACCGCGAAAGATTGCCGAGACTGGTTAGCTGATCCTTGCTGAAAACGCTCGCGGTGGCGAGAGCGGAGATCAGAAGGAAGCCCAGAACGAATTTCGGAAATTTCTGCCACAGGAACGCGGCCTTATTGGTGACTTCCTGCCTCTGTTCCTTGCGAGCCCAATAGACGGCATAGCCGAGAACGACGAAGCCAATCATGGCATTGCGCGCGGTTTTCGCGAGCACGGCGATCTTGCCAGCGGCATCGGAATACATCGCGCCAGCCGCCGTTACTTCCGCCGTGTTGTCGATGCCGAGGCCGGCCCACAGACCGTAGCTCAGGTCGCTCAAATGCAGCCAGTGCGCAACGAGCGGAAAGACGAAAAGCGCGATGGCTCCGAGCGTGAGGATGGCGGCGATGGCGAACGAGGAATCCTCTTCGTCCGCGTCGATGGCGCCTTGTGTGGCGATGATGGCGGAGACGCCGCATATCGACGAGCCCACCGCAAGGAGCGTGGTGAGCTTGGGCTTGAGCCCGAAGGCGCGGCCTAGCGCCGTCATGAACAGAAGCGAGAGCGTGATTTCAATCGCGACGAGTACCAGGCTGACACCTCCGAGTTTCAAGACGTCGCCGAGCACGAACCGTGCGCCGAGCAGGACGATGCCTGCTTTGAGCCAGAATTCGTACGTGGCGAGGCCCGGCCGGAACGCTGCGGGAATGCCAACCGTATTCGCGATCACAAGCCCGATCAGGATCGCCCACAAAACGTACTCGATGTTCGGCAGGGTGAGGTGATGGGCGTGGCCGTACAGCGCGATCGAGCGCTCGACGAATTTTCCCGCGTAGCCGACTGCCACGAGCAACAAGAGGCCCGGAATGAGCCGCACGGCACGCTTGAAGAAATCGAGCGGATAGGAGGGGGTCAGTGCGACGGAGCTGGAAGTAGCCATGTTGTGTATCTCCTTTCGAGATTCTTCCCCGTCTTACCAGGGGATGTGCTTGATCACACCGGACCAAACTAGAATCGCCAGCGCGAGAGCGAGCGTGACGGCCCAGGCGTCGAGCGAGAAACGGGAACGTATCTGTGCAGGTTTTGCGTCACTTGCTTTCGTTGTGTCTGACATTCGAAATCTCCTTGGGCGATTAGGTTTGTATTCACCACGAACCGAAGAGCTACGCGAGATCGAGAATAGTTCTACAGGCAGAGTCCTGAAGGGCGATGGAGAGGAGTCGGGTGCCTGAGTTTTCGGCAGCGCGGGCCAGCGAGCGGCCCAGCAGCAGGATCGAAGGCGCTTCCATTTGCGGTGCGCTATCGAGCTCGTCCAGCGTCGTTGGCCATTCACGCTGCTCTGGAGTGGAGGCTTTAGAAACGATCACAGCAGGGAAGTCTGGTGGAAGGCCGGCATCGAGAAACTCCTGCCGTAGACGGCTTAGGCTTCGGCCAGGCATGTAGACGATGAAAGAGGCGTCTTCGCGGGCAAGGCCTCGCCAATCATTTTGCGGCGCATCCTGCACGTTGTGGCCGCTGATGATTATGACGCGCGAGCCTGAGCGGCGGTCCGTGAGCGACGCTCCGAGAGACGCCGCCGCGGCAATTCCCGCGGTGATCCCCGGCACAATTTCGTAGGAGATTCCAGCGGATTCGAGGGCGTCGATCTCTTCCGCAAGCCTGCCGAAAATTGCAGGGTCTCCGCTCTTCAACCGCACAACCTCGAATCCGACACGCGCGGCGCGGATCATCCGCTCGTTGATCTCTGCTTGCGTGATTTTCTTTTCGCCGCAACGCTTTCCGACGTTGCTGATTTGCGCGTGCGACGCTGCAAGGGCGACGATCTCTGCGGAAATAAGATCGTCGTGGAGAACCACGTCGGCGCGACGTAGGAGCCGATGGGCCTTGACCGTCAGAAGTTCCGGATCGCCCGGACCGGCACCGACGAGGTAGACCTTGCCTTGCGAATGGCGCGTCATGGCTGCGTCTCCAGGTCTGTCGCCTTCGAGTGGGCGAGATCGGACTGAGCGAGGCGATGCAGCAGCTTTTTCCGGTCGTCGGACGGAGGATTCACGGCCAGGATTTTGCGGCGCGCTTCGCCGATTTCCTCCACCCAGTCGCCGAGCGATTCGTGCAGGCTCTCCTCGATTTCGAGGCGAATTCGCTGGGCCAGCGCGGGGCTTTCACCCGAAGTGGAAATTGCGATCTGCAAGGGGCCGCGGCGAACGACGGCCGGGAAATAGAAATCGCAGTTCGGCGGATCGTCAACGCTGTTGCAGAGGATGCCGCGATTCTGCGCTTCCCGAAAGACGGCGCGGTTGACACCGGGATCGGAGGTGGCGGCAATCACCAGAAAAGCGCGAGTCAAATCGTTCGCCGCAAACTTGCGCGGAAGCCAGCGAAGTTTTCGCGTAGCGGAGAGGCGTTCGATGATTTTGTCAGCGTGCGGCGCGATCACAGTCACTTGCGCACCTGAATCTAGGAGAGAAGTGACCTTTGAAACAGCCACCGTTCCGGCACCCACGACGACGCACGGGCGCCCGGCAAGTTTTATGAACGCTGGAAAAAGGGCAGGAGGCATGTTCAGTCTCCCACCACTTCCGGAACGGCACCTTGTGCGGCGTCGCGTTCGGCGAACGGCGCTTCGTACCCCGCGAGCTGGGCGCGGAGCTCATGGTCTGAGAAGCGCGAGAAGTATGAGCGAAGATTTTCGTCGTCAAACCGGTTTGAAATGTAGCAGCGCAGGAGTCGCGCTATGGCGTCCGGAACTTCACTCGCGGGGCAGCGATAGCCGACGGGCCGGGCGATGCGCTGATGCTCGCCGACGGCGCCGCCGAGGCAAAAATAGTAGGCATCGACGCTCTCGCCCAGGTGATTAATTTTCTTGCCCTCAAGGCCAATGTCTGAAATCCAGTGCTGGCCGCAGGAATTGGGGCAGCCGGTGACGTGAATCTTGAGCTGCTGATCGAAGGCAGGCACGCGTTCTTCGAGCTCGTCAACCAGCCAGCGCGTGAAGCCCTTTGTTTCCGTGATTGCGAGCTTGCAGAATTCCGTGCCGGTGCAGGCGATGGCTCCGCGCCAGAAAGGCGACGCTGCAACGGGCAGGCCAGCCCGGTCGAGTTCGCGCGCCAGGATGTCCACGTTCGCCCGCGGTACATTGACGATGAGCAGATTCTGCATGTTGGTAGTGCGAAGTTCGCCGGAGCCGAAACGGTCCGCCAGGTCTGCCGCCGCGCGCATTTGTTCCGGCGTGGTACGCCCCCGCAGCACGGAGGCGCCGACGTAGAAGAGGCCGTCTTGCCTCTGCTTGTGGATTCCCACATGGTCGCGATAGACATCGATCGGCGCGGACTCTTCGACGGCGGGGTCGAGCCGGTAGCCCAGACGAGCATTCAATTCTTCGAGGAAGCTGTCCGGCGTCCAGCCGAATTGTGTGAATAGATGCTTCATGCGGGCACGGTTGCGGTTGTCGCGCAGAATGTCCTGGCCGCGGAAGATTTCGGCGATCGTGCGGACCACGGGCAGCGCCTGCTCCCATTGCACGAAGGCGTTGAGGCGAACCGCGAGATGCGGATCGGCCGAGAGACCCCCTCCCACGCGAAGCGAAAAGCCCACCTCGCGCTTTCCATGGCGGAAACGTTCGCTGGCCGTCAGGCCGATATCGTTGATTTCCGGATACGAGCACCAGACTGGGCAACCCGTGATCGAAATCTTGAACTTGCGCGGCAGGTTGTAAAACTCTGAATTGCCCGCCAAAAGGTTGGCGGCGTCGAGAACGAGGGGAGACGCGTCGCAAATTTCGTCGGCGGCAACGCCGGCAATCGGGCAGCCGGTGACGTTGCGCACAACGTCGCCGCAGGCGCCACGCGTGAAGAGGCCGACCCTTTCGAGTTCGTCGATGGCCTCAGGAATCGACTCGATGGTGAGCCAGTGAAGCTGAATATTCTGGCGGACGGTGAAATCGGCGCTGCCGCGCCCGTGACGTTCGGAAATGCGGGCGATTGCGCGCAACTGGTCAGAGCGAAGAATCCCGTTGGGGATGCGAATGCGGAACATGAAGTAATCGGTAGCTTGGCCTTCGCCGCCTCTGCCGCCGACGGCACCAATGCCGTCACCCTGTGTGTAAATGCCCCACCAACGGAAGTAGACGCTGGTCCACTCAGGGAGGACTGAGGAGCGGCCTTTGCGCGCGAACTCGCGAATTTCGTCGAGCGCCTCCCACGGGTTCTTCGCCCGTTTGAGGCGTTCGATGCGCTGCGACTTGGTTTCTTTCGGTTGCTGAACCGCCAGGTGACCGTCCACGTTTTCCCCTGAAAAAACAAAAAGCCCGCTGACCAGTTTTTCGCTGGTGAGCGGGCCGTTAAATCCGACTTGGATGATTGCTAGATTATCGGATCACACCCCCGCGCCAGCCGTGGAGATGACAACAACAAGAGCACGGCATGCAACGATTGGCGCAGGTGCAATGGTCCATGCAGAAAGCTTACCGTCCATCGCTCCGAGAGTCAAGGGCGACGCCTTGTCATGGTTCTTCGGGGGCTGGCCGCTTCTCACGAATGATGCCAACTCACCGAGAGGATGTTGCCATCTGGGTCCTTGAACCACGCTACTTTGTCTCCGCCGGGCGCGGTCCAGATCCCGAGATCTTTATCCTGGACGAAGGGATACTTCTCGGTGGCGACTCCTCGTTCCTTGAGCCAGCCGGCGACCTTTTCGATGTCATCCACTTCCCAGCCGAGGATCGTGCCTTGCAGCGGAGTGAAATTCGGCACTTTGGCGATGCGGATCTTGTGCCCGCCGACGCTCACGACCAATGCGAATTGGTCGAGGCTTACGAATTCAAATCCGAGTTTGCCTTCATAGAAGGCGCGAGCCTTGTCGTAGTCCTTTGTGGGAACAAAGCCAACCATCTTTGCTGAAGCCAGCATTTTCGCCTCCCCCTTGTGTATCGAGGCGATCAGAAATACCACTTGCCCGGCCTAACTTCTCTCGCTATCGTGACAATAAATGTCGGAAAAGTGCCATAGCATCCTCTTCGATCGAAAA
>Ga0073928_10010114_pt1 | contig 11315 bp, 13 predicted proteins | sample PaiPotPPA55metaG_FD_76969 | JGI IMG/M metagenome (GOLD analysis project Ga0073928, IMG submission 76969) | Iron sulfur acid spring bacterial and archeal communities from Banff, Canada, to study Microbial Dark Matter (Phase II) - Paint Pots PPA... ...
CTTCGCGTTGCTCCGGATGTCAGTTCGCAAAATATCGAAGCACGGCCGCACCGGTCGGCGTGTTTTTTCGACCGCGCTACCAACCGTCCGCGGGGTTTATGCAGAACACCAATTTCAGGAAGCAATTTACGAACGCCGCAGATGCTTGCGCACTGGCCCAGAGTATTGTCGATACCGTCCGCGAGCCGGTCATTGTACTCGACAAAGGGTTGCGCGTTATCGCGGCGAGCCGCTCCTTCTATTCGGCATTCAAAGTAAGTCCCGAGGAGACCCAGGGGAGGCTCCTTTACACATTGGGTGATGGCCAATGGGATATTCCAAAACTTCGCGTGCTGCTGGAAAAAATCTTACCAGAACACGGCGTGATGGAGGATTATGAGGTCGAGCATGAGTTCCCGAACCTCGGACACCGCACCATGCGCCTCAACGCCCGCCAAGCGTTCTACGAAGAAGGTGCCGACACCACCATTCTGCTCGGAATTGAGGATGTCACCGAGCGCCACATGTTGGAACGACAAAAAGACGAGCTTTTGAAGCAGAAGGACACGTTGCTCGACGAGATGCAGCACCGCATTTCCAATAGCCTACAAATTATTGCGGGCATTATTCTGATGAAGGCAAATACCGTCAGTTCCGAAGAAACGCGCCGCTTTTTGCGGGACACTCATGATCGAGTCATTTCGCTTGCGACCATTCAACAACAACTCCATGTGTCGGGGACAATAGGGTCTATCGAAATGCTCCCTTATCTCACTAGGCTGGGTGATGCCCTCGCGGTATCAATGATTGGGGACATTCGACCAGTTACGGTGAAAGTTGTGGGCACGGGAGGAAGTTTGAATTCCCGTGAGGCTGAGAGTATTGGCTTGATCACTACCGAACTCGTCATGAATGCTCTCAAGCACGCATTCCCCAGCGAAGAGATGAAAGGCCGAATCAACATCGCGTACGATGTCGACGGCACGAATTGGAAACTCACGGTTGCCGACAATGGAATTGGCAAGCCGGACGGTGTCTTTGCCCAACCAAAGACCGGTCTCGGAACGGGCATCATCAAGGCGCTGGCGCAAGACCTCAACGCCAAAGTTGAAACATTAGCTGGGCCTGAGGGCACGATAGTGTCTGTCACTCACGCCACATTCGCAGCAACGGTAACCCGAGTCGCCTAAGGAGCGATAAGTGTGTCCGCTCTGGGTCAAAAGCTGCCGCGACCGGGCTAAGGCTTGGCGTCCGCTTTACCCCCCAATAACGGACACGGCAGTCAGCCGACGACATGTCCGCTAAGGGCCATAACCAGACATCCCCATCGGCAGACCTCCAGTAGGTCAGTTTCGATTGGGCGGGGGATAACGCGAAAATGCGGAGCGATTGAGCAATTCTATACAGATTGCTGGTTCTGGCAGGCACAGGCTTCGCTGTTAGGAGACACCAACAAAGGTGTCCCCGTCAGGAGGCTGTCATGAGTGATGCCGACCTGTTTTGGCAGTATGCCAAGGAGGCCATGCACGGGTTCTCCAAAGCAACAGGCGAAAATGAGAAGCATACCCTAGGAGACCTTGCTTGCACTTGGGCGCAAGCAGCGTTGATGAGTGAGAGCATTTTGGGGTCGAGCTTTGTTTCGTCACCGCGCGACGTTGGCGGAGCCACACCCCTGACGCGTTGACCGAGCGGGCCGCTTCGGACCCAGTATTTCGTTGGTACTGCGTGGGGAATTGCGTCGCAACGACCCGCTGCTTCGCGGCACCTTTTGCCGTCAAGCAGCAGCCCCCTTTGCCGCGTCCTGTGGGATGGCATGAACGCTTCATCAAATTGGCCCCGCAATCGGCTTCTGCTTGCCCTACCTTCCCGCAATCTCAAACGGCTTATGCCGGAGCTTGAACACATTCCCTGTCAACGCGCGCAGGTCCTCATGGACGCTGATAAAGCGCTCGACCATGTATTCTTCCCCGACAGCGGTGTCGTCTCGGTGGTGGCGGTTTATGCGGACGGCAGTATCATTGAGATGGCAACGGTCGGCAGGGAGGGCTTCACCGATGTGCAAGCCGTCTTCGGTGCTAAACGCTCCTCAGTCCAGCTTCTCGTCCAAATCCCGGGGAGCGCCGCAAGGATGTCGCGCGTGGCTTTTACACGGGCCATGCAGTCAATACCGTCCTTCCGAAGTCTCATGGACGCTTACGTCCAAGCCTTTCTCGAACAGGTCATGGTGTCAGTTGCGTGCAACGGTGCGCACAGCCTCAAGCAGCGGTTAGCGCGTTGGCTGCTCATGATGCGTGACCGCAGTGACGGTGACGCGCTCCCTATCACTCAGGACCTGCTCGCCGAGATGCTGGGTGTCCAAAGGCCAACCATCACAAATGCTGCCCGCGAGTTGGAACGTGCTGGGTTGATTGAACGCGGCAGACGGGAAATCACGATACTTGATAGGCAGGGCCTCACGAAGGCGTCTTGTGAATGTTATCAGTTGGTCCGGACGCGCCTCGCTTTTCACCTTCCCAAAACTTACGAGTGATAGGGTCAGCCTCCGCCCGCATCGGTAATGTACATTACCGACGGCATGCTCTACATTAGCTTACAATCGTGGTTCTCAGGGCGGGTGACGGAGGTAGCCTCGCTAGCGGGATCGCATTCCTGCTGTCGAGGATGAGCGTTGTTGTCAGAAGGCGCGCAGAACCGGCCGTGAGCAAGTCGCCCCGCTGGATGATCTTAGAGACGATCGTAGAGGCCTGCACGATCCTGACCTCACGGTCCGGATTGCGAACCGTTTTCTGGCGTCACATTCACAATCAGCCCAGAGGACACCCTCGCGATAGGGAGGCCCGGCAATGAAACCCAAAGCAAAGCTCCCGTTCGATCCCAAAGAGTTTCTCTCGAGGGTAAACGGCGGACGAGCCATTTCCGATTATCGAAAGGATAAAATTGTGTTCAGGCAGGGCGATCCTGCGGACGCCGTTTTTTACATCCAGAAGGGCAAGATCAAGCTCACTGTCGTTTCCGAGCGGGGCAAGGAAGCAGTCGTAGGAATCCTGGAACCTAGTCACTTTTTCGGCGAAGGATGTCTGAATGGCCATCCGCTTCGTGTCACAACGGCCACGGCAATCGAACAATCCCTGATTACGCGCATCCCCAAAGCAGAAATGATTGCTACCTTGCATGATCAGCCGGAATTTTCTGAATTGTTCATGGCGGATTTGTTAAGTCGGAACAGTAGAATTGAAGAGGACCTCATCGATCAACTATTCAATTCAAGCGAGAAACGGCTAGCGCGCGTCCTCCTGCTTCTGGCGAATTTCGGTAAGGAAGCCACGGTCGAGCCGATCATCGGGAATTTTAGTCAGGAAACCCTCGCGGAGATGATTGGCACGACCCGATCACGCGTGAGCTTTTTCATGAATAAATTTCGCAAATTAGGCTATATCGAATACAATGGAAAAATCGAAATCCGTAACTCCCTGCTGAACGTGGTCTTGTATGACAAGCCAGAGATCAGGAAGCTCGACGGGACGGAAGAGCCGAGATAGCTGACGCTCTTGAGGTCCGCTTTGGGTCAAAAGCGGACACCGCCAGCAAAACTCTTGGCGTCCGTTTTACCCCCAATAACGGACACGGCAGTCGGCCAGCGGCATGTCCGCTGAGGGCCAGAAGCGGACTCGTGCACTGCAGCAAAGCCAGAGAGGTTCGACAGGGGAAAATCTGGGAATGTGCGACAACACGCTGACGATTAGCGGTCGTTACCCATCAACCTGGATTCGTGCGGTTATGTGGCGGTAAGTCAATCTGAGGTCTTGTAGCCTTTATCAGTAAGCGTCGGCTCACCCGAAGTGGTGTCAGTAATAAGGCTGGCCGATTTTAATTCGAGAATGCCCTTCTTAACAGTCTTCGCGCTGCCAACCTTCATATTCAATTGAATCAGTGGAATACCAGCACCGGGCAATCGGTTGAACAACTTGATCTTTTGAAAAACTTCTTGAGCTTCCCAACTAAGCCCGCCGCTATCAGCCATTGCATACTCCCACGCTTCTAGCACTCCCACGATATCACTAATTTTTCCAAAGCCGGTTAGTTACTCCCGCCGCCATCAGTGGAGAGAGGTGCTTTGGCACTGTCCTATTTCCGGGCGTTCTGTCTAAAATTTGACCTCGCAACTGTCCTAATCAGTCTTACATATGCTTCATCACCGACAGCGGCCCCGTGCCAGGCGTCGGTGGCTGAGAGTTCGGTAGCGCTCCCGCCTGCTTCGGTGGAGTCGCGTATGCCGTATTTAACGCCCCCAACTCCCGCCATCGAACGCTCGCCGCCGGCACCCGACAGGGGAGCGACCATAGTGTGCCGCTCCTGCGGCGACACCATGAAGCACTTTCGCACGATCGCAAAACTTGGAGTGCGTCCGAGACGGCTCATCTTCGTCTGCCGTTTCTGCAAGGGGGTCGATACAAAGGAAGCTAAGCGGGTGGCGTAGGGGTGCCTCAGTTGGCACCGGTCAATTAAATGAATCACGCGTGGCTACGAAGCGCTGCATATTTAGAATCGGAGATTTCATGCGTATCCATCTCGGTTGCGAGCTCCGCTTCGAATTTCCGCAACCGACGCCGATGATTTTAACGTTGAACGCGCACTTCTCGCGCGTCTCCGAATTGGAGCGTCCAGATTATCTCGTAACGAACCCTCCGGTTGCCGTTGAAGGCTACCGCGACAGCTTCGGAAATTGGTGCAGTCGCCTCGTTGCGCCCGGCGGGCATTTCAGCCTCGGCACCGACGCCATAATACGCGACTCCGGTATGCCGGACCCGATCGATCTAAATGCGCCGCAGCACCAAGTTCGGGACTTGCCGGCGGAAGTTATACTGTTTTTGCTCGGCAGCCGTTACTGTGAGACCGATCGTCTCGCCGACGAGGCTTGGCGCCTCTTCGGAAACACGCCGCTTGGTTGGCCGCGGGTGCAGGCAGTCTGCGACTTCATACACAATCACATAACATTCGGTTACGAACATTCCCGTGCAACCAGAACGGCATCCGAAACATACGCAGAGCGCACGGGGGTGTGCCGCGACTACGCTCATCTCGCCATCACTTTTTGTCGCTGCTTGAACATCCCGGCACGCTATTGCACCGGTTACCTGACCGATGTGGGCCTTCCGCCGCCCTACCCACCCAATGATTTTGCGGCATGGATCGAAGTTTATCTCGGCGGCCGTTGGCACACATTCGACCCGCGCAACAATGCCCCCCGGATCGGTCGCATCCTTATCGCGCAGGGTCGCGACGCCGCGGACGTGCCTCTAACCCATACCTTCGGCCCCGGAACCTTGTCAGGATTCCGCGTTTGGGCAGACGAAGTGCCGCCAGAATGAATGCTCTGCCTCCCAACGAACCGCCATCACGGTTGATCAGAGACGGGATAAGGGTTCCGGTGCTTCGCCCAGTGTCGACCGATCTTGGCGTCGGCGCATGTTCGCAAGCCGGATTCATCATCCCGATGTCCCTGCAATCTCAGACGCCGGAAGCGGCTGCCATTGTAACCTTCACTGCGACCTTCATGGCCAGATGATCCGCCGCGGTCCCGAACCATGTGCCTTGCAGAGGAATCGCCTCGCACGGGTGATGCGCGACCGCGACGCGGACGAGATTCTGATTTCCGACAACACCACCCGACGGATCGAAGTCGACCCAGCCAGGGCCGGGCACGTAGACTTGCACCCAGGCGTGCGTGTTGCCGCCGGCGACATCGTCGTCGACATCATCGTCGGCCAAATGCACGTATCCAGAGACGAACCGCGCGGCAATTCCGCGCGAGCGAAGCGCCGCTATCATAAGCACGGCAAGGTCACGACAACTGCCGCTCCCGAGATTGAGCGTCCAGACGGGAGCCTGGATTCCCTTCTCGTGCCGCGATACGTGCTTGAAGGTCCGCCTGATGGTCCGCGTCATGTCGACGAGCAGCCCGTGAGTGTCGGCGGATCCGTCTTTGCGGAAGAACGTGGCGCTCCAGCGATCGATCGCGGGATGAGGGGACAGCGGGCCAATGAAACGTTCGAGGCCGAGCCAATCTTCCGCCGCGTAGGCAAACGGATAGGTGCGAGCAAAATCCTTTATATCGGTTGCGCGAAAATTGGCCGGCGCATGGTCGAGACGAATATTGCTAACAAAGCGAAGCTCGCTGGCCCGGTCCGCGAACTGGGCGGTCGCCACGTGATTGCCGAAAACATCCCGCATCCAGGCAAGTTGCTTCGGAGTGGGCGTGATCTCGAGCTCTGACTCAAGTACCTTTTGGTCGTCGTCATCGCGCGGACGCAACATCATCCGGTGCTCGCCGAAGGCGACCGGCCGATTATAGTGATATGTCGTAACATGTCTGACGCTGAGAATCGGCATTGCTGCGCCACGATAACGGATACGCCAGCGACATGCATCGCGGCAGCGTACATCTCCACAACAAGCATTTTTTGGGCCAAATATTGTGTATGTTTTTCCGCAATCGTGAGCGTCGATGAACGAACTGCCTAAAAAATTGCTGGCGGCGGACGAGCTGGCGCCGGTTACGGTTTACAACGCCGACGGGGAATCGCCGTTCGTGCTGGTGGCCGATCACGCCGGCAATAGCATGCCGCGCGCGCTCGGCCGGTTGGATATTGCCGAAGGGGATTGCGAACGGCATATCGCCTGGGACATCGGCATTGCCGGTCTCGGCCGGCTTTTAGCGGATGCGCTCGGCGCGACGCTGATCCAACAAAACTATTCGCGCCTCGTCATCGACTGCAACCGCCCGCTGGACGCGGCGACCTCTATCTCGGACATCAGCGATCGTACCCCGATTCCGGGTAACGTCGGCTTGAGCGAAGCCGCCAGGGCCGCGCGCGCCCGCGAAATCTTCTGGCCCTATCACCAACGGATCGAAGCTGAGCTGGACCTTTGGCGGCAAACCGTCGGTCCGGTTGCCCTGATCGCGCTTCATAGCTTCACGCCTGTCTTCGAAGGCGCAACACGGCCCTGGCATGCCGGCGTGCTCTACAATCGCGATCCTCGTTTTGCACATATCCTCAAGGCGCTGCTGAAACGCGAAGTGGGGCTCGTGATCGGCGACAACGAGCCTTACAGCGTGACCGACACGTCGGATTTCACCATTCCGGTACACGGCGAGCGACGTGGTCTGTATCACGTTGCGATCGAAATCCGCCAGGACTTGATCGCCGAAGACCCTGGCCAGCAAGCGTGGGGGGTGCTGCTCGCGCGCTTACTGCAGCGGGCATATCAGGGCTTGTCGGCAGCCGAGACGCTCAGACCTGCCTGACGACTACAGGGATCGAGGCCAAAACTCCTCGATCAGGCTTCCTTAGCACTGGAGGCCGCAGAGCCTATCGGCCCAAGCCAAATGTCTCTTAAGGGTCATTGGCGGACGTCGCGCCCTTGTTGACACGGCGTCCGCTTCACTCCTCAAAACCAACCCATGTCCGCTTTGTGCCAACAACGGACATTCGCATGGAGCATCAGAAGGGCCGCCTCTGGCGGCCTTCCATGTTCATCCAATCGGTTTCGCTGGGTCGACGCGGCCACCGGCCGTGACGGTCTGCAGCAACATCGGAAACTGTGCTAACCGGCGAGGGTCGTGTCATCAGCTTCAGTGTGGGTGAGACGCGGACTCTGGGACCGTGAACGTCACCGTCTGCCTGCACTCCGTGCACCCAGCGAAAACGTGGTGGTTAGCGTCGACCAACTCGACGAGCATCTTGTGCCGACCGGGCGGCAGACCCGCCACGCTGATTGTACTGTTGTCCCCCGTCGCTTCCACCCAACCCCAGGGAAGGTCGTCCATGTGTATGTGTAGGTGCCCGATCCGTGGAGATACGTTAAGCGCAGTTGCATCGAACACAGGTACGATACGCACGTTCTCCGCATGATATTGGATCCAGACGATGTCGTGGGCCAGTCCTGCGGCAAGCGGCGTGGGGTCCACAATCAGTTTGGGCGGGGCCTCGTTCTCGATGGCGACGTACGGTGAGACTTCGCGGACCTCCCCTGTGCTCTGAGCGAAGGCGTTCGTGGCGAGCACGGTACCTGCCGCGACTGCGGCAACCGTCTTGATAAGCATGATCATTTGCGTCCTCACTTTTTGATCACCAAAGCGAAAACTTTCGGACGGCTCGCCGCGCGGCGGTTCGATTGCCGGGCCCAATTGCAATCAGGGCGTAGGCGCGTAGTGAGTGAAAACGTAGTCGTGATCTTTTGCAGGTACGTGGCAGGGAAAGCACTTTTCATGCAGCGCCTGATCGCCAGGTTTGCCATTCGTAAAGTCGGCGTACCCCCAACCCCCAGACGCGGCGTACTTTTTTGAGTCCTTGACCATGAACTGAACATTCACAGCGGACCCGGCAAAGACCGTTTCTAGGCCGGCGCCGGGAAAGCCAGCAGCAAGGACCTGATTGTCCACGTCTGACGTAGCTTCCGTCCAATGCAAGGCGGCGATGATTGAGCCGTCCGGGAACGGAATTTTGCCGTCACGAAATGCCGCTATCGCGATGTCATTGCCCAATTGGGCGCGTAACTGCTTGGTGCTGTTTCCCGCCAGTTGCTTGACGGAGAACAAGCGCCAGTCGCGGTAAGCGGAGGGAATTTTGATGCCGTAAATTGGAGCGGCGTCTCCTTCCGCCTGTCCCGACGCGGAAGCGACATAGAGAATTCCACCAGCCACTGCGGCAGTCACAGCCGTTAAGCAGGCAATGCGCCTCATAGGGCCCCACTCGCGCGGTCGAAAATACCTGCGGATATTCCCAAGTCGCATCGTGACCCAAGGGCATCTTCCAAATGTTCGACGCCGCATGTCAAGGGATCAGCGATCCGGCCGACCGGGTAGGAGGGTCCGCTATGGGTCAAGAGCTGACCTTTGCGCGCGTCGCAACGATGTCCGCTTTTATCTGATCATCGGACCTTCCCGTTCGGTCGGACCGCGGGCCGACGTTCCATAATCTGTCATTCTGCGAATGGCCTTCTTGAGTTGGTCGGACAGGGTCTCCGCTCAACCTCGTTGGATTTGTTGGTTTTTTGCCCATAGTGAGTGAATGGCCCATAGGCATACCCACAAGTCGCCCCCTACCGCGGACCGATGCGGACTTGGTAGGAAATTCAGATTTCTTCACAAGTCATCCGATATCGAGAGACATCAAAAATCACTCCATCCGGCTCGTACTATATCTGCAGATCAGCTCAAGGAGCTGCGTGCGTGATGACGAACAGTTCAGCGCCTTTTGCCGCCAAAGTCACTGACCCTGGCGAGTGACAGTCGGCGCTGGTGTGCCCTGCCATTCAAGCCGCCAAATTCCCCCTTGCCGCAGGTTTTGCACGAGGTCGGGACGGAATGCCACGAGGCATGTTCCGCCCACTCGTCGGATCGAGGGATAGATGATGCCGTTGCTTGCGGCTTCCGCGCGCAGCTGTCTCGCTAAAGCTTGGCCCGCGGGATACGCAACAGTTGGATCGGCATGAAGAGCTGTGTGATCAGCGAACTCGGGAAAGCGCAGATCGTGAAATATGCCGATAAAATCGGCAAACAATTCCGCATAATCCGTCACGTTTTCGAACCGTTCGATGGCTTCTAATTCGCGAGTGAGATGATAGGACACTTCGCTGACGGCCGTCTCAGGTTCGAGGGCGCAATACCAGGCGCCTCGGGTGTCATCGTTGAACCGGTTGCCGCCAGGCCGTGTGTGCGTAAAGGCTGCGTTGATGAAAGTGTAGCCGGCGCGCCCGAACACAAGTTCTCGCGGATCCAGGTTGGGAAGGCCCGTCTCCTGCGCCCGCAGTCGCCCGTTAGTAGCATTTTCAAGTATAGCGAGATCCTCGAGCGCGCCGTGATTAGCAGCAAGCGGCAATAAAACTGGATCTTTGAGGCGGCCGGTCGAGATCAATCGTACCGTGTCGCGCTGACTTAAGTCGGACGTGTACGGCAACGCCATCTACAGGCCACCGCGTAGCGCATCGATATGTTGTCGAACTTCGAGCATCTTGGGGATGCCGCCCTCGATCATCACATCAAGCGGGCGTCGACCACCGTATAGTGGTCCCTTGTTGGGTAGACGCACCCATTCGTCCGAGAGCGGTTCGGAAAGCAATAGCCGCAGTCCTTTGAAAATACCGACGAGAGCACTGATGCGGGTGAGCGCATCCTGTGACAGCGCTCCTGACCACTCCCGCTTCTTCATCCGAAACCAGGTGCGCTCAGATAAATCCCCAAGCAGCGCACAAACCTCGGCGCTCGTCAGCCGCCAAATCTCGGCTAGCCGAACCACACCGTCGACGGCAGCCGGCGTCAGCCGCTCGCGTGTGCCTGCGTCCGACAGATTTGGGATTGCCGCTGCCTGTCCGGCGTCGGTGGCTGGTCGCGTCTGATGGTCCATAGCGGCCCTCTGCTATTTGGCATCTTATATACTGCCAATTGGCAGCAATTACAAGTCATCAGGTTCTTAGTTCGTATTTTGTTCTTCTCTTGGGTCAAATAACGTGGTAGACACAAACGACACAACGATTTAGTTGTGTTGTATGGAGCCGAAATTTGATGCAAACACCGGCTACCTGCCGGCGGGAGTGCACCCCATGGAATGGGGGCCTTTTGTCATGAGATTCGGTTGGAACACTCGCCGGCGCTTTCTGATCGGTGGCATGCATCGCGCACTTTTGAATCTGCGAGCGGCCGGCTGTGCCACGGCCATAGTGGACGGAAGCTTTGTATCGGTGAAGGAGGAGCCGGGAGATTACGACTTGGCCTTTGACCCCGTCGGCGTAAACGGCGGCCTCGTCGATCCAGTGTTGCGGCGGCACGACGATCAAAGGAAGGCGATGAAAGCGAAGTACTTCGGCGATGTGTTCCCATGGGGCGGGGTCGCCTGTTCGGCGACGCGTCAGATCTATCGTGATTTTTTTCAGCGCGACCGCTCCGGTGTTGCAAAAGGCGTCGTGCTGCTGAACGTGACGTTGGTCCTATGATCACGAACGAACGCCAGCTTCAGATTTCAAAGGCCCAGGCTGCCCGATTCCGGGAAACATTGGCAGCCCTGGAACGGGGTACGTCAGAAGGATCGGATCTCCATCCGCTGATGCGGCAAACGCAGATTGATGCGGTCCGCGGTCAGCTTGAAACCCTGCTCGCCGAGATCCGAGAGTACGAAGAACTGCGAAGCGGAAATACATCCACCATCGAGCTTAGTTCGCTGGCAGAACTTCCGGATGGGCTTATTCGAGCGCGGATCGCTGCCGGGCTCACCCAGAGGGATTTGGCGGAGCGGCTCGGTCTGCGCGAACAACAGATCCAGCGCTACGAAGCGTCGCGC
>Ga0073928_10010115_pt1 | contig 11315 bp, 10 predicted proteins | sample PaiPotPPA55metaG_FD_76969 | JGI IMG/M metagenome (GOLD analysis project Ga0073928, IMG submission 76969) | Iron sulfur acid spring bacterial and archeal communities from Banff, Canada, to study Microbial Dark Matter (Phase II) - Paint Pots PPA... ...
CGTATCCCGGAAACACGGGTAAACCGTCAATCGAGATGACCCCTCGCAGCTGCGCGCTGTGTTCGGCGGCAAGGCGAATCGCCAGATGCCCGCCCAGACTGTGTCCGATGAGTACCGGACGATCGATGTTCTGCTGAGTGATCAGTGTTGCGATGTCAGCGTCCGCCCGATCGAGCAGTGGCGCCGCCGGCGCCGCTCGTCCTCCAAAGCCGCCGAGTGTCAGCGCATAGATCGTGTGCTGCGGCGCAAACTGCGCGATCGTGCCGCTCCAGACTGCGGCGCTGTCCGTGAGCCCTGGGATCAGGACCAAAGCCGGCTCACCCGAGCCGTACTTATCGACGTGAATGCTGCCGACGTCGAAGCTTGCGCTCGGCGTCTGCGAGTTCGCGGGCAGCGCTGCGGAGCAGAGGAACAAACCCAATGCGCCGGCGAGGCCGATGAGAAAAGTTTTCATGCGTGCTCTCTTTCGCGGCAATCGGCGCAGCGCCCGTGCAGGCTCAATAGGACGTCGTCTATTTCAATGCCGTGCCGCCGGGCGAGCTGTGAAACGATCCGTTTTGACGGCACGTACGCGATGTCTTTGACGTCGCCGCAGCTTTCGCAGCGAAAGTGCGCATGGGCTTGACCGGCCGGTTCATAATAGGCACTCTCCGCCCCGGGCAACAGGATCTCGGAGATCAAACCGAGGTCCCGCAGCCTCGTGAGCGCCCGGTAGACCGTCGTGAAGCCAATGCCGAGACGCCGCCGCTTGACGACCTCGAAGACGTCGGAAGTCGCAAGGTGGCGTCCATGCCCGTGATGGCGGACGATGTCGTACACGACCCGGTAATTCTTCGCAATACGCGGCGTTGCAGGTTTGAGCGTTGGTCTGGTGGCACGCATCTTGCGGTATTGTAGCACGGCGTGTTAGCATCGAGAAACTGAAAACCAGATTCACTTTTTAAGAGGCAGAGCATGAGCGACGACAAGCCGATCCTGACCACTCGTCAGGGACATCCAATCCGAGACAATCAGGACCTCAGAACGGTCGGCGAACGCGGACCAGCCACTCTCGAGAACTACCAGTTCTTAGAAAAAATGTCGCACTTCGACCGCGAGCGCATTCCGGAGCGCGTCGTTCATGCGCGCGGAACAGTCGCGCGCGGTTACTTCGAAGCGTACGGTGCGATCGGCGACGAACCCGCCGCGAAATACACGCGCGCCAAGGTGCTCGCTACGAAAGGCAAACGAACCCCGGTGATCGTTCGCTTCTCGACGGTAATTCACAGCAAGGACTCGCCGGAGACGCTGCGCGATCCGCGCGGCTTCGCGACGAAGTTCTACACCGAAGACGGCAATTGGGATCTCGTCGGCAACAACCTTCCGGTCTTCTTCATTCGGGATGCGATCAAGTTTCCGGACTTCATCCACTCGTTCAAGCCGGATCCCGTCACGAATATGCAGACGCCGAATCGGCAATTTGATTTCATTAGCCAGACCCCCGAATCGATTCACATGATCACGTGGCTGTTCTCGCCGCGCGGCATTCCGGCCGACTACCGCCATCAGGAAGGCGCCGGCGTGAATACTTACAAGCTGATCAACGATAAAGGCGAAGGCGTTCTCGTCAAGTTCCACTGGGTGCCCAAGCAAGGGATCAAGTCCTTGACGCAGCCCGAAGCAGAAGCGGTCCAGGCCAAATCGTTCAGCCATGCGACGAAGGACCTCTTCGATGCGATCGAGCGAGGCGAGTATCCCGAGTGGGAGATGCGCATCCAAATCATGTCCGACGGACCGCACGACGAACTCGATTTCGATCCGCTCGACGACACGAAAATCTGGCCGGAAGATCGTTTTCCGAAGCTTCCCGCTGGGCGCATGGTGCTCGACAAGAATCCCGAGAACATGTTCATGGAGAACGAGCAGGCCGCATTTGGGACCGGCGTCCTGGTGGACGGCATCGACTTCTCCGATGACAAGATGCTCGTCGGCCGCACCTTCTCGTATTCAGACACGCAGCGATATCGCGTCGGCCCCAACTACCTCCAGCTGCCGGTAAATGCGCCGCAGGCCAAAGTGGCGACGAATCAGCGCGACGGCCAACTATCGTTCCGCATCGATGGCGGCGCGAACCCGCATGTCAACTACGAGCCCAGCACACTTGCGGGCGCGGCGGTCGAGGCGCCAAAGGATGTGCCGGACTACGAACCGTTCATCGAAGGAAAGCTCGGGCGATTCCCGATCAGCCGCACGCAGGACGATCACAAACAAGCCGGCGAGCGCTATCGCTCGATCGATGACCGCGAAAGAGACGACCTGATCAACAACCTGGTTGGCGCGCTCAAGCAGTGCGACAAGCACATCCAACTTCGGATGGTGTGGCACTTCCTGCACGCCGACGAGGACTACGGCGCGCGAGTCGCGCGTGGGATTGGCGTGAGCATCGAAGAGGCACGCAAGCTCCAGCCGCTCCCTGGAAAGCCTGCGCCGGGTCAGCAGCGTCCTTCGGAGCGTGCCGGTCAAACGACCGCCGGCAATGGAGAAACGAGCGTCGCCACCACGCAGCGGACGCAGCAGCCCGCCTCAACGCAGAAGTAACTCCGAACCGAAAAACAACCGGGAGGCCGCGGCAGCGGCCTCCTTTTTTTCATCACAGTTCTGGAAGGAATTCAGCGGCTGGGGTCCGCTGGCGTAGCGAGTATCTTTCGCATGAAGAGCGTCGCTTGCGGATTGTCGTTGTAACGTTCGCAGCTTTCGTATCCGTGGCGTTTATAGAATCGGATCGCCGCCTGCATGCGGAGGCTGTGTCTAAATACATCCAGTGGAAACCGGCGGAACGTGCAAACGCCTCTAGGGCATCGTGCAGACGCCCCGCAACGCCTGCGCCGCGGTAGGCTTCTCGAACGTACAGGCGTTTGACTTCGCAGGCATGAGCATCGACGTCATCGAGTGGCCGTAACACGATGCAGCCGATCGTCATGCCGTCGATCTCCGCGAGCCACAGCGCGCCGCGGCCTCGAAGATAATCGCTGATAGCTGCCGCATCGTCACGCACGACGACGCCTGCGGCTACGTAGTAGTCTTGCAAGATCGCTCGGGCAGCGTCTTCGTCGGCGGCAGCGGCGCGGCGAATCGAGATGCGCGCGGCAGGCGTCGGTCGTCGCTCTGCGTCACACGCCGAGCGGGTAGGCCTCCTCGCCGTGGAGCTCCATGTCGAGTCCCCGCTCTTCGGCTATTCGCTCGACTTTCGTCACGGTGATTCGGCTGATGAGCCACAACATCCCGAAGGTAAAGATGAAGGCCCAGGCGCTGCACGCGATGGCGGCTGTGAGCTGCTTTCCAAAGAACGCGGTGCCTCCGAAGAAGAGACCGTTCGAGCCGGTCGGATTCCACGCTTGCGACCCGAGAAGTCCGAGCAGCGTGATGCCGAGGAAGCCGCCAACGCCGTGCACGCCCCAGACGTCGAGCGCGTCATCCCAGCCCAGGCGATTCTTCAATGCGACTGCGTAGTAGCAGATCGTTCCGGAGAGGATGCCGATCACGACCGCGGTTGCCGGAGAAACATATCCTGCAGCCGGCGTGACTGTCGCGAGGCCTGCCACGGCGCCGGTTAGCAGACCGACAAACTTCGGCTGCCTGCCGCGGGCCCATTCCACCAAGAGCCAGGTGATGGCAGCAAATGAAGCGGCAAGGTCGGTGTTGAGAAACGCCGCGGCGGTTACGGCGTCCACGCGCAATTCCGAGCCGGCGTTAAAGCCGTACCAGCCAAACCACAGCAGCCCCGTTCCAAGGGCGATCAACGGGACGTTGTGCGGCTTGTTCTCTTGCACGTAGCGGCGTCCGATGAAGAGTACTGATGCCAGCGCTGCAAATCCGGCACTCGCGTGCACGACGATGCCTCCCGCAAAATCCTCGACGCCCCACTTCGCGAGCAAACCGTCGGGACTCCAAATCATGTGCACGAACGGAAAGTAGACGAAGATCAGCCAGCCAGTCAGAAAGAGAAAGTACGCTTTGAAGGTGACGCGATTGGCGAATGCGCCGGTGATTAGCGCCGGCGTGATGATGGCGAACATCATCTGATAGGCGATGTGCACGACGAGTGGTATGCCCGCATCGTTGCCGGTAAACATCGTGTGAAGCGTGACACCCCTGAGAAACGCATAGCGCATCGGATCGCCGACGATGCCGACACCATGCCAGTTTGGCGCAAAGCACAGCGAGTAGCCGAAAGCGAACCACAGCACGGTCGTCCACCCCAGCGACATGAAGCTTTGGATCATGATCGTGAGCACGTTGCGCCGTGCGACGAGCCCACCGTAAAAGAAAGCCAAGCCCGGCGTCATGAGCATGACGAGACTTGCGCAGATCAGCATGAAGGCGGTGTTGCCGATATTGAACGGCACGGCGGCAATGTTCACGAGGGTTGCTCCCACGAAGAGCCCCGAGGTCTTCAGCCGGGCGGTGAGCCGACGGAAATCACCAGGGCTGCCAGTTGGCCGACCGTTCGGTAGGTAAGCAGCCCCTTCTTGCTTATGCACAGGCCAACCAATGCGATTTTCCGGCTTTCTTTTTACCGCATGCACAAAGGCGCGCCGGCGCCGCGGCCTAACCCCGCGCAGTAACCACCGCCGCTAAGGAGAGACGCCATGATGCCGACCGAGCTGCGCGAGACATCAGCCCAACTGCGCGATTTCCTCATGCTCCCGTACGATGAGTTAGAAGAGCTCAATTTGCGTGCGAAGCAGCAGCGCAAAGAACGCGTGACCGCTTCTCAGATGCAAGAACAGCGGCTGACCTATCTGACAGACGAGAAGCGGATCAAAGCCGTGACCGTCCTCTTCAGCGATCTCGAAGGGCGCCTGCACATGCTCGATTACGACAAGAAGTTCTTGCTGCGCAACAGCGACAATCTGACCTTCGACGGCTCGTCGATTCGTGGATTCACGGCGCAGCGCGAAAGCGACTTGCGCCTCGTGCTCGACTGGAGCGCGTTTTATTGGGCGCCCGGCGACGTCTTCGGACCCGGCAAGGTGCTGGTCTTTGCGAACGTGATCGATCGCGACGGCTCGATGTTCGCCGGCGATATCCGCGGTATGCTGAAGAAACTCTCCACCGACTCGTATGAAAAGGCCGGTTACACGCTCAACGCCGCTAATGAGATCGAGGGTTTCTTATTTCAGGGACTCGATGCCGAACGCCGCTATCACGAAACCGGCAAGTTCGACTATGTGAATACCGGGGGGTACTACCACTCGCTGCCGAGCGATCCGCTGCGTACCTTCATCGACACGGTGGCTGAAGTTCAGCGGGCGATGGGATTTGAAAATGAAAAAGATCACCCTGAAGTCGCGCCTTCGCAGTTTGAAATCAATTACGGGTACGGCGAAGTCGTGGCGGCTGCCGACCAGATTCAGCTGTACAAACTGATTTGCCGTCAAGTGGCGACGCGGTTCGGCCTCACGGCGAGCTTCTTGCCCAAGCCGGTCGTCGGCGTCAACGGCAGCGGCATGCATACCAACGTGTCGGTTGCCAAAGATGGCCGTAATATGTTTTGGGATCCAACGGGTGAGGAGAAGTTGAGCTCCTTTGCTTGGGAGTTCGTCGATCGCGTTCTCACGCACGGCAACGACATCTGCCTCATGCTCAATTCAAGCGTCAACGCATACCGGCGGCTCGACCCGCATTTTGAAGCACCCAACCAGTTAATCGCATCGGCGATCGATCGCGGCTCGATGATCCGCATTCCGATCGGCAACGAGCGCAGCGCTCGCATTGAAGTGCGCACGGTAGCGCCCGACGCAAACCCGTACATGGTCATGCTGGCAGTCTTTAAGACCGGCTTAGAAGGATCGATCAGCGACGTTAAAAACCTGCGGCAATCCGATCAGTTCTTGCCCGATAACATCTACGATGCGATGGAGAATTTCCGCAAGGCGCCGTGGACGACGCAGCTACTGGGCGAAGATGTGAAAACGCGCTATGCAGACCTCAAACAGGCAAGTGCGGATCGCTGTCCGCGACTGCTGGGCACGACCGTCAAAGCGCAAGAAGTGCAATATCACCACGAAGTCTACAACCAATATCTTTGGAACCTCTTTTAGAGCATAGGCCGCTCGAGCGGACCATAAACACGTGAAGGTGTACTTTCTCCGGCATGGGGATGCTGGCGATCCGAACGCGTGGCGCGGAAACGATGCGGATCGCCCGCTGACGCCCGAGGGTAGGGAGCGCACCGCACAGGAAGCGGCGACGTTAGCGCGTCTGCAGGTAAAGCTTGACGCAATTGTGACGAGTCCACTGCTGCGCGCACGCCAGACGGCGGAGCCGGTCGCGGGCGCACTTGGAATCCGGACGACATTGAAGGATGACGAGCGCATCGTCGATCTTGACCCGCGCCGGCTCACGAGCATCTTGCGCGACCACACGAAGGCCGATGCGATCATGCTCGTCGGTCACGAACCCACCATGAGTCAGACGATCGCGCAGCTGATCGGGGGAGCGGATCTTGAGCTCAAGAAGGGCGGCCTCGCATGCATCGAGCTCAAGAACGCGGACTCGCCGCACGGGCAACTGCTGTGGCTGATTCCGCCTAAGGTGCTCGCAGGGAAGTAAGCGCCGCTAACGGCGCGCAGCGGCCGTCGCGCGCGCAGACGCGGTCAGCGTCAACGCGATCGGAAAGATCGCTTCAACAACCAAGAACGGATCTGCGCTGGTGCCGCCGTTGGTCAAGAGGACGATGTCGAGGCGATCGTCGGGGAACATCGCGTTCATCGTCGAGTACCCGTCTATCAAGCCGTCGTGCCAGATCCAGCGGTGACCGTTCAGGGCGCTGATGACCCAGCCCTCGGAATACGTGCCGTAAGATTGCGGGAACGGATTAGGCGTAAACATCTGCGTCAGTGAGGCTGCGGTGAAGATTCCCGGCTGCCGCAGCGCTGCGTCCCACTTTTCCAGATCGCCGACCGTCGAGGTAAGTCCACCCGCACCGGCGGCGTACAGCAGGTTCGGCTGGTATACGCGCTGCGGACCGCCTCCGAAGTTGTGGTAGCCCAGCGCAATGTCGGTCACCGGCGGCGGCGGAAGCCCGAAGTGCGTCTGTGCCATGCCGAGCGGGCCAAAGATCCGCTGCTGCCAGAACGAACCTAACGGCTCGCCGCTGATCTTTGCGACGATGAGCCCCAGCAGCAAATAGTTCGAATTGCTGTATTGGTACACAGAGCCCGGAGTGAATTGCAGCGGAAACGTTGCGAGTTGATCGACAATCGCTTGGTAATTCGCGTTGCCGCTCGCTAAGAACGTTTGGTAGGAGCTCGTAAAGTCAGGATAGCTGCCGAAGTTGACGTAGTCGACCAGGCCACTGCGGTGCTGCAGAAGATAGATCAGCGGGATTTGATCGGCGTTCGGAAACGATGGGAAGTATTTCGAGAGCAGATCGTTGACCGACAATTTCCCGTCCTGCTGCAAGAGCAAAATCGCGCCCGCAGTAAACGCCTTGGTGACCGAAGCAAGGTCGTAGATCGTATTTGCATCGGGCGCAAAGGCGCCACGAGTTAAATTGTAGAGCTGGTCGGGCTGCGGCACGCGCCAGAAATCGCTGTCCCCGAACGAATCGGGAAGGCCGCGGTCGCGCAGACCGTAGCCACGGACGTACAACGGCGCGCCATTTCGGTAGATACCCAACTCGACTCCCAAGCCGCCCGGGTAATTTTGCGCGATGATCTGATCGATCGGTGATCCCTTTGGCGGGGGCGCCGGCTGGGGAGCGGGCGGCACTCCGGCAGAGCCGCCGCCTCCGCCGCACGCTGCGAGCCCGATGACGGTAGCCAGTGCAGCGACCCGAAAGCGCATCGATTTCATGCTGATGACAACTCGCTCTACGCGTACGTTGCCGCGTGGTGCGCGCGACCGTTCGTTTGCGGACGGGGGTTAGCCCCAACTGCGAGCGCGGCTGCCGCGAGATCCGCTGGGTCCACCTCTTTTGCGTGAGCTCGCGCGTAGCTGTATTGGAAACGCGCTTCCGGCATACGATGCAGCTCTGCGTACGCACCGGCGAGGAGTGCCGCTGCTTCCGGCCGGTAAAACAGATCGATCGAACCATACTTTTCAAACGCGTCGAGCGCGCCTTTGAAGTTGCCCCTTTGCTCGTACGCCTTACCGAGCGTCGCCAACACATCGGCTCGGTTTGGCGCAAGCTCGAGTGCCTGCCGTGAATAGGCGATGGCGTCCTCAAATCTCCGCTGGCGGTAGGCCACGGTGCCAAGCCATGCTGTCGTTGACACGGAGAGCGGATCCAAATCGGCTGCCGTTTTCAAATGTGCCGCCCCGTCGGATATTTGACCGCGTCGCAGAAGCGCGATGCCGTACCACTCTTGCGCGGGCGCGTACGATGAATCGAGCGCGATCGCGCGTCGCAGCTCGGCTAGGGCTAGGTTTGTGTCTTTACGATCGAGCGCCAGCACGCCAAGCGCTGCGTGCGCCTCGACGGAGCTGGCATCGAACGACAGCGCCTTCCGCGCATACTCTCGCGCGCGCGCATAATACACAGCCGGCCGATGCGTTCCATAGCAATAGTCACCCATCGTCACGTTGGCTTGCGCAAGCGCTGCATAGCCGCGCGCATCGCTAGGGTCGGTATCGATCACGCGGGTGAAATAGATGAGGCTCTTTCGCACACCATCGCGGGTGCGAAGATTCCAATAGTAACGGCCGATCTGGTAAAGTCGCGCGCCTTTCTCGGAGAGACCGGAGCGAGCGGCGTCGCGATGGCCGAAGCCGCTCGCGGCGCCCAGCCCGAGGAATGCTCCGGCGAATATGATCGTGACAAAGGCGATCGCGGCTCGCGAGCGACGTGGGGTTGGCAACAGGGCGAAAGCGCCTGGAACGTCGCGTACTTGTCGTACCGGTGCCACGAGGCGGTAACCGCGTCGCGGCACCGTTTCGATCGGATCCCGATCGCCGACTTGTAAGAAGGCCTTGCGCAACGCGTGGATGTTCTGCGTCAGGTTGGCCTCTTCGACAAAGCCCTCAGGCCAGACGCGCTCCATCAAGGAGCGCTTCGTGAGCACCTCGCCGGGGTGATCGATCAGCGCGAGCAGCGTCTCCACGACTTTCGGGCCAATCGACCCGACCGGCGTGTGCTCGTGCGTAAGGAGCAGCTGTTCAGCGTTGAGGCGGAACGGACCAATCTCGTAGACGCGCATCATGCCCTACCTAATTTGATGAATCTTTAACAACTTTCTGAGGACGCCTGTGCTGGGCGCGCTTACCTTAGTGGCATGAAAAGAAAGCTAAGCGCACTGGGAACATCGGTCGTCCTACTCTTCGCTTCGCCTTCCTATGCGAGCGCGGCGCAGAGCAGCGCCGAGGCGATGTCGTCGCGCCAATACCTGATCGGGACGTGGAACTGCGCTCACACGTACGGAACTTTTTCCGGTACCTACACGACGACGTACGAGCCCGTGCTCGCCAACCGCTGGATCAAACAGGTCTACAATTTCCCGGCTTCGGAGGGCACCCCGGCGATGGAGGGTGATTGGTTCATGACCTACGACGAACCGCGTCAGTCATGGATACGTTTCGGTGCGATGACGACCGGACAATACTTTGCGCTGCGCATGACGGACACCAGTCCGACGACAAGCTTCTGGCAATATCTCCCACTTGTGAGAACGGCGAATCCGCAGCTCCCGAAGACGGACGCGGTCTTCACGAAGAAGTCGGACGCGGAATATACGGTGGACGGCCCGACCTACAAGCTGAACGGCACAGGTCCGACCGTTACCGAGCACCACGACTGCAGGAAAGTTGCTTAGATCTGGAAGAGTTGGGCGAACCGCGCGAGCAACTTTGCATCGCCGTGGACCTTGATCACTTTCTTTCTCAAGGCTTCATCGGGCGTGATTTCACGCGCCATTAGGGCGCGGATCTGGGGCCCCGCTTCGATGATCAAGTCCGCCTTCTCAAGCGGACCTCTGCCAACGCGCACCTCGCCGTTGCGAACCTGCGCGTGAACGACGATGTCGCCCAGACGCAATTCATAACTGACGTTTGTGCGCCCAGCGGCTTCCGGCCGAAAGGTTGAGAGCAGAGCCGCGGCCAGCGAATCTTCGGTTACGATTTCGTCCGCAAGGGGCTCGCCGAGACGTTTTGCGCCCCAGCGCCCCAGGCTAACGACCGGCTCTTCCAATCCCTTACCGGCTTCCGTCAGCTCATAGACGACTGCCGATGAGGGTCGCGGCATCAGGCGGCGGCCGACAATCCCGTCCTCCTCCAATTCTTTGAGGCGCGCGGTGAGGATGTTGCTGGGGATCCCCGGGAGCCCGCGCTGTAAATCGCTAAAGCGCTTGGGCCCGACCAGCAAATCGCGAACGATCAACAAGGCCCAGCGCTCTCCGACAATCTCCAGGGCACGCGAAAAACCGCAGTATTGCCCGTAGGTCCGCACCGGCACGCTTGAAGTATAGCGCCTACTTCTTAATTTGCATAGTACTTGCATTTCACAAGTTAGAGCGGTATACTCGCCGGTATCAATTTCTCGCCGAGAGGAGCTAAATATGGGTAGTCCCGTGGTCCACTTCGAGATTGTTGGCCAAGACGCAAAGCGACTGCGGTCGTTTTACAAGGATGCGTTCGATTGGGAGATCGGTGCGCCGACTGCAGGCGCCGGTGATATCGACTACACGATCGTCCGGCCGATTGGGGATCGCAGGCCCGAGCCACCCGGCATGAGCATAGATGGCGGCATCGGCAAAGCGCCGCCGGGATATTCGGGTCACGTCACGTTCTATGTCGCTGTTGACGACGCCGAGGCCGCGCTACGTAAGATTGAGTCGCTCGGCGGAAAGCGGATGATGGGACCGGAGGCGGTTCCAAACGGACCAACGATCGCCCAATTCGAGGACCCCGAAGGCCACGTCGTCGGCCTCGTTCAGGTCTAAGGTCCGCGAGTCGATGCGCATCGTCGTCACCATTGCAAGACTATTGTTGGGCTTGATGTTTGTGGTCTTTGGTCTGAACGGTTTCTTGCTGTTCTTTCCGCCGCCACCGCACATTCCGGGGAATGCCGGCGCTTTTTCCGCGCGATGATGAACTCGCACTATGTTTATCTCACGGCCGGCGTTCAAGCGCTGGGCGGGGCATTGCTGCTCGCCGATCAGTATGTGCCGCTGGCACTCGTGATGCTTGCGGCCGTCATCGTCAACATCTTGACCTTCCACATCACGATGTGGCCGCAGATGCTCATTCCCTTTCCCATCCTCGTTACGATCCTCTGGTTCATCGTCGCGTGGCCGCTTCGCGAGCATTTCGCACCGCTGTTTGCACGAAAGGTAGAG
>Ga0073928_10010116_pt1 | contig 11314 bp, 10 predicted proteins | sample PaiPotPPA55metaG_FD_76969 | JGI IMG/M metagenome (GOLD analysis project Ga0073928, IMG submission 76969) | Iron sulfur acid spring bacterial and archeal communities from Banff, Canada, to study Microbial Dark Matter (Phase II) - Paint Pots PPA... ...
CGCGGTTTGCTGCGAACCAAACGTGGTGCTTCGCGTCATCAAAGCCGAACATTCCGCGCGTCGTGGATGGCAAGCCTTCCGGCGCACCGTAGGATGTGAAGACACCATTGCGGAGCTGGCTGAGACCCTTCACGGTCCCGACCCAGAGTGCTCCATCGCGATCTTCGAGCAGAGTGTGGACCTCATCGCTTGCGAGGCGCTGCGCCGCTGTCAGCCGGGCAGTTCCAGATGCATTGATACGCACCAACCCGATCCCTGTTTCAGGTCTGCTGCCTGTCCAGATATTCTGGTTCCGGTCCACCACGATAAACGTCGCAATTCCCGGTCCGGGAAGTGACTGCTGGACGAGCCTGCCGTGTTCAAAATGACCAACTCCTTCAGCGCCCGCCGTCCACAGATTTCCCTGGCGATCAAGGCAAAGCGAGTCGAACTCGCTTGTGCTGATGCGGCTCAATTCCGTGATGTGAGAGTGATCTGCGGCCATCCGAAGCTTGAATAGCCCGTGGAACGTGGTCACCCATACGACGCCATCCCTGTCCTCGATCAGGTTTGTCACTTCCTGAAACCTGCCAGCGGTTGGGAACTCGATCTCGCGAAAATGCTGTCCGTCGTAGTGAATCAAATGGCTGAAGGTGGTGACGATCCAGAGGCCGCCGTTCGGATCGGGCCTAATTCGCCAGACGGAGGTTTCCGGAAGTCCATCCCGCGCGGTGAAGGTAACGAATTCGCCGTTGCGAAAACGGGTGAGCCCGCCGGGAGTCCCGATCCAAAGATTATCTTTCCCGTCTTCAGCCAAACCATTGACCGTATCGTTTGGTATCGAATGGGGGGTCGAAGATTTGAAGACCTGGAATTGGACTCCGTCAAAACGCGTCAAACCACCCTTGGTTCCGACCCACATGAACCCGTCATGAGTCTGAAGAAGCGTGGAAATCCAACCCTGCGGCAAACCCTGATCCGTTGTCCAGGTTCTGATTGCGTACTGCGTCACCTTTCGGGCAGGATCGAGGGCGTAACCATATCCGAGCATCACGAACCAGAAGACCAGGATGGCCGCACATGCCTTCGGTATTCTCGATTTGAATCTTGGTTTCATCAAGGGTCTTCTTGAACGGTTGGCAATCAAAACATTCGACCTGGAATGCAGAATATCCAGCCTACGGCAGGTTTGCACAATAGAATCTGCCGTCAGATTAGGGACCGGACCAGACGCGCTCAGAGCGCATTCGCGAGCATCCTTTGCTCGGTCCAGTATCCACCCGAAGCGATATCTGGGCCATCGCCCAAAAGGTCAATATCCGGATCACTCCATTGGCAGATAGCAAAAGGAGTCTTTCCGCGGATGCGGCATCGAAATCAAATCGCTGACACTGTTGAGCAGTAACGACTTTGGCCAGCATCGACGTGAGAGCCCCGGAAACATCGTGCGCATTGGGAATGCGAACTCGACGTGCCCTGGCGTCCAGCGAATGGAATGAAAACTACATGGCACGAATGACACGACGGCATATCCTGAAATCGGGTCTGTTGGCCTCGGCCGGATTCGCTTCGTCCCATCCGTTTCGAAGCGCCGAAGCGGCCGAGCCGCCGGGATTCGATCCAACCACGGATGCATGCGGGTCACATTTCGAATCCTCAACACCATCGCCACGGCAAAAGCTACTGATGGATTTTGGCTGGTGTTTCCATCTTGGGCATGCTGTCGATCCGCGAAAGGACTTTGGGTTTGGAGCTCCTGCGCGAGAAGGAACCTTCGCAAAAGCCAGTTTCGCAGCACCGGCGGCGGAAGATGACTTCGACGACAGCGGCTGGCAACCGATCGATCTACCGCACGACTGGGCGTTGGACTTACCGTTCGTAGAAAGTACTAACCTTTCATCGCATGGCTGCAAACCAATCGGTCGAGAGTTTCCCCAATCGAGCGTCGGTTGGTACCGCAGGAAGTTTTCTCTTCAAGCAGTGGACGAGGCCAAACGGATTCACCTGGGCTTCGACGGCGTCTTCCGCGATGCCATGGTCTTCTTCAACGGGCATTATCTTGGTAGAAGTTTCAGCGGATATCTGCCCTTTGAGTTTGACGTGACAGATTACGCGAACTTCGGAGGTGAGAACCTCGTCACCATTCGTGTGGATGCCACCTTTTCAGAAGGCTGGTTCTACGAAGGAGCGGGAATCTACCGCCACGTGTGGATCACAAAAGTGGAGCCATTTCACATCGCTACTGGCGGCCTTTCAGTGCGGACTGAAGTGCAGGGAAACCGCGCCCAACTCTCTGTCAGCGGCGAAGTCTCGAACCACAGCGGCGCGGAAAGGAATTGCCGGTTGACCGCGGACTTTCTCGATGCTGACGGACTGAAGGTTGCGACCATTCATTCGAGTTTCGCTCCCATTCCCCCGTGGCACACGATCACCTTGGATGCGGCCGGTTCTCTCCAGAATCCAAAGCTCTGGTCGATTGACGATCCCTATCTCTATCGCGTCGTGGCCCGTGTCGAAACGGATTCCAGAGTGCTGGATCGCGTAGTGACGAACATAGGTATTCGGACCATCGAATTCGATCCGGACCGAGGTTTTCTACTTAATGGCAAACCGGTCCGCGTCAAAGGCACATGCAATCATCAGGATCACGCGGGCGTGGGCACCGCGATTCCTGACTCCCTGCATTTGCGCCGCGTCGAGATGCTGAAGGAGCTCGGCTCGAACGCATGCCGGACTGCGCACAACCCAGTTGCCCCAGAGTTCCTCGAAGCGTGCGATCGCCTCGGAATGCTTGTGCTCGCGGAAGTCCGCACCATGGCGTCGACTCCAGAAGGAATTAGCCAGCTTGAGCGCATGGTCCGCCGCGATCGCAACCACCCCAGTATCTTCCTGTGGTCTCTTGCAAACGAGGAGCCCGATCAGGACACCTCGACCGGTGCGCGCATCGTCGCGACCATGAAACAGTGTGTCAGGCGCCTCGATCCGGATCGCTTTGTCACCGCTGCCATGAACGGCGGCTGGGGAAGAGGCATCTCGTCTGTGGTCGATGTGCAGGGGTTCAACTATTCCGGCGAGGGCGTCGGCCCACTTACAGCTCGCAATATTGACGGCTTTCATCGAAGCTTTCCAAAGCAGCCAACCATAGCCACGGAAACCACCAGTCTCTACAGCACCCGCGGAATCTACAAAAACGACCCAAGACTGGGCTATGTGAGTGCGTACGACGAAAACTTCCCGGATTACTCACTGAATTCGGAAGGCTGGTGGACCTTGATCGATCAGCGGCCGTTTGTGTCTGGGGGATTCGTCTGGACGGGCTTCGATTATCGAGGGGAGCCGAGCCCTTATGCGGATGTCTCCATCGGATCGCAATTCGGCATCATGGATACCTGCGGCTTTCCCAAAGACATTTACTACTACTATCGGGCCTGGTGGAGTGGCGCGCCGACCCTGCATCTGTTTCCTCACTGGAATTGGAGCGGAAAGCAGGGACAGGAAATTCGGATATGGTGTTTCTCTAACCTCGAAGAAGTGGAACTACTCCTGAACGGCCGTAGCATAGGGCGGAATGCCATGCAGAAGGATTCGCATCAACAATGGACCGTGGTCTATGCGCCGGGAACAATCGAAGCGCGCGGATACAAGCGAGGGGAGGTTGTCCTTACCGACCGGCGCGAAACTACCTCCGAGCCATCACAATTGGCAATGCGGGCAGATCGAAAGACGATCGCGGCCAATGGAGAAGATGTGGTCGGCATTGCCGTCGAAGTCCAGGACGCAAGCCGGCGAATTGTCCCGACTGCCATGAACGAGATCCATTTCTACCTTGAAGGCCCCGGCAAAATCTTGGGCGTGGGAAACGGCGATCCCAGTTGCCGCGAGAACGACAAGCCCATCACGGCTGAGTATGCCAAGCGCAGCGCATTTAATGGCCTTTGTATGGTATTCGTCAAATCCCTAAAGGAGGCGGGAACCATTACCATTTCTGCGACGGGCGATTCTCTCGAGAGCGCTCAATTCTCACTCGCCAGCCAAACAGCGGAGCGCCGCCCTTCGCTTGCTTGAGTGCAGGACAGCGCCCTACGGAGGAATCTAGATGCCGAAATCGCAAGAGCCCACCAGCCGCCGAAGTTTCCTGAAGGCCATTGGCTCTAGTTCCATTGCCGTTACTCTCGGAGGCGAGGCGTTTTTGGCGGTGGCCGCTCCTGCCGAATCGAGCGCCAGCACTCAAAGTGAAGACTCAGCCCGAGGACAAAAAACAGCCGCACGGCTCATCGATCTGGTCAATCCGCTGCAGGGAACCGATTCCAGTGACCTGTTCTCCCGCGGCAATACGCTGCCGCTGGTGGCGATGCCATTCGGAATGGCGCACTGGACGTTGCAAACCAATAGCTCCGGCCCGTGGTTCTTTCGTTCTGTGGACCAGCGAATTGAAGGGGTTCGCTGCACGCACCAACTCAGCCCATGGCTATCCGATTACGGATATGCCACTTTTCTTCCCTTCGTCGGCGAGCCCTCGCCAGAGCCATCGGCGCGAGCGTCCTCCTATCGCCCACAGGACCTGCACATCGCTCCGCATTCGCTCCGGCTCAGTTCGCTGCGCTATCGATTGACCCTTGAGTTAGCCCCTACCGAAAGATGCGCTAACCTGCGCGTCAAGTTCTCAGATTCAGGCGAAGCCGGGCTGTTCGTAGACATGCCGGGGGATACCGCAGAACTGCGTGCAGATGCGTCGGCCGGCCTCGTTTCCGCTTTGACCCACGAAAACCAGGGCGGCGTGGCGCCGGGATTCGCGACGTACTATCAGGTGAAAGTCGACAGGCCGCTTACCCGCTTCGAAGTGAAGCGAATCGATGGCCGCCGTATAGGTATCTTCCGGTTTTCCGCATCCGTTGGAAAGCCCGTGATTGTGCGGATCGGCACCTCCTTCATATCCTTCGATCAGGCCATGCGCAACCTGCGGCTAGAACTTGCGGAAAAACCATTCAAATCGGTGCGAGATGCAGCCGCAGAGGTGTGGGAAAACCGCTTGGCCTGCGTGCAGATTGAAGGTGGAACCGAATCACAGCGACGCACCTTCTATTCCGCTCTTTATCGAGCTTTCCTCTTTCCGCGCATCTGGCATGAGCCGGATGAATCAGGGAGGCACGTTCATCGGAGCCCTTACAACGGCGCAATCGCTCCCGGCGTGATGTACGCAGACCATGGCTATTGGGACGTGTACCGCGCCTGGTATCCGCTGCTTTCGATTCTCGATCCTGTTCGTCTCGGCGAGATCCTGCAGGCGTGGGTCAATGCATTCAACGAGGGCGGATGGCTGCCGCAATTTCCCTGCCCGGGCTATCGCGCATGCATGACGGGAAGTTTGATCGATTCAGTCTTCGGGGGTGCGGCTGCCAAACGCATTGGCGGCTTCGATTTGCAAACTGCCTATCGCGCATTGAAGAAGCATGCCACGGAGCCCGGAAATCCCGAACTAGGCTACGGAAGTCGCGGTCTACAAGAGTATCTCAAGCTCGGATACATCCCCAATGAAGCCGTGGAGCAGTCGGCGGTGGAGACCCTTGACTCGGCGTATGGCGATTTCTGCATAGCACAGGTCGCGCGCGCAGCCGGTCATCCCGAGGATGCCGCGGAATTCGAGCGACGATCGCAAAACTGGCGGAATGTTTTCGACCCGCAAACAAAGTTCCTGCGTGGGAGAAAGCGGGATGGACAATGGCTCGAGCCGTTCGATCCATCTGCGTGGGGAAGCCCTTACGTGGAGGGCTCAGCTTGGCAGCAACGGTTCAGTGTCCCGCACGACGTTCCGGGATTGATCGAAGCCATGGGAGGGGCAGGGGCCTTCACGAAAGCCTTGGAAGCAATGCTAGTGCAATCTCCGCGATTCGAAGTAGGGGCTTATGGCCGCGAGATTCACGAGATGTCAGAAATGACCGCTGTCGATTTCGGCCAGTATGCTCATAGCAATCAGCCTGTCCATCACGTGCTTTATCTCTTTGCGGCTGCCGGGAAACCCGAGCGTACACAGTACTGGGTTCGCCGGGTGTTGCAGGACCTGTATACGCCGGATCACTTCCCAGGCGACGAGGACACCGGATCGATGTCGGCTACGTACTGAGCGCGCTTGGATTCTATCCGCTCTGTCCGGGAAGGCCTGAATACGTGCTGGGGAGCCCGCTCTTCGACCGGGCAACGCTACATCTGGCCGACGGCAAGCAGACCTTCATTGAAGCTCAACACCAAGGACCACGAAACGTCTACGTCAAACAATTCAGCCTCAACGGGGCGCCTGTTCAAGGAAACGCAGTCACGCACAACGCGATCACAATGGGGTCAACCTTCAGGTTTGCGATGACAGAACGGTTCTAGCTTTTCAATCCATTTCCAAGAGGGAATTTTATGAATGCATGCAGAATCCTCCGTTCCCTAGCGATTATCGCAACGGCGATAGCGGGCACCGTTTTAGGAGAGCAATGGGCTTTCGGGCAAAACGTTTCCGATACAAAGCCAAGTCCGCAGCAGGTCGCCTGGCAGGATCTGGAATTTGGCGTTCTTATTCATTTCGGAACGAACACATTTCTCGACAAAGAAGTCGGTGATGGTGATGCCGATCCCAAGGTTTTCAATCCGAGCGATTTTGATGCGGAGCAGTGGATGAGAGCAATCAAGAGTGCAGGCGCCAAATACGTCGTGCTCGTCGCAAAGCATCATGATGGCTTCTGCCTTTGGCCCTCGGATGAGACAGACTACACGGTTAAGAACAGTCCCTGGAGAAATGGCAAAGGGGATGTCGTACGCGAAGTCGCGACCGCCGCGCGAAAGTATGGCTTGAAATTTGGCGTGTATCTCTCTCCGTATGATCGGCACGACAAGCGCTTCCACGGCGATCCGGCCGCATATGACGAGTACTATCTTTCTCAAGTCAACGAGTTGTCATCGAATTACGGCGATCTCGTTGAGTTTTGGATGGATGGAGCTGGCAGCGGCGGACACCCATACGACTTCGACAGGATCATTCAACAGCTTCGCATCAAGCAGCCCAACACCCTCGTATTTGCCGATACAGAGCTCTACAAGTTTGCCGACATCCGATGGGTAGGTAATGAAGACGGCACAGTCGGTTTTGAGAATTGGAATGTCGTTGATCGGACAGGTTACCTACGGTGGAGGCCGGTAGAGGCCGACACGGCACTTCGCCACGGCCACTGGTTCTGGCACACGGACAGCGATTCCAGCCTGAAGAGCCTAGATGAACTCATGACCGAGTACAACGAAACCATAGGAAGAGGCGCTCAGTTAATGCTCGGGATCGCTCCGAACAACCGTGGTCTGGTGAGCGACGTAGATGTCAGGCGGCTGAGGGAGTTCGGAGAAGCACTTCAGAAGATTTATGGCCACGATCTGATCGTCGAGAAAAATGCGCAAGGCTCTGCGAAGGCCGCACTAGATGGTAATCCGGACACATTCTGGTCGGCGCCCAAGGATTCGCATAGCGCGGTCATCGATGTCACGTTCCCTGCACCTGTCACCTTCGACCGAGCGCTCACCATGGAATGGCTCAACGATGGCCAGCATGTTCAGAAATACTCCATCGAGATTAAGGATCGCGGTGTCTGGAAGAGTGTCGCCGATGGCCAGGCGATTGGAAACAAGAAGATTGATATCTTCTCGCCAGTTACCGCGCAGCAGGTGAGGCTAAATCTGATATCAACATCATCGGAGGCGCACATTCGTGAATTCCAGCTCTTCAATGGAACCGAAGGCCGCTAGGGCTGTAGGTAGAGGAGTTCCGAGTCGGTGCCGAATGACCGCCGGGAACAATTCGGTTCTTCAGCAACAACGTCCAAGTTGTATGCGGTTCTTCATCCTTGATGGACCGCAGGATCTGTCTTGTCTTTGCGACTTCGCAGCAGAACCTCACCGGCGTGGAGTTTATCACTCTCATGCCGAAAGCCGAGTGTGAAGCATGGGAAGAGATCCGCTGGCGTCCGCGCTGGCGCGAGATTGGTCACACCTGAAAGGTAGCCTATGGCCCGCAAATGGCAGGGAGTTTGGAAGAGCATTCGGAAGGAACCGCCTCCCCCGCCGCTGTCGTCCGAAGAACGCCGCGCTAGGGTCGAGCGGCTGGCACGACTGGATCAATTCTGCGGGAATTGACGAGCTCGGACAATGACGATCCCAGTTCTGAGTTGCTCGAACCGGCGGATCGCTACTCCAGCGGAGAGCCTAGCCCAGCGCACTGAAGTCGCAGTGGCAAGTGGTAGGACCTGTTGTCAGTCCTTCTCAACTGCTGTGAACAGTCAGGTCAATGTACTCATCCATCATGGTTACTCACTCAAAACAGGATCGCTCCTGAAGAACGCGGCACGCTGAAGATACGTGGAAGATTTGACCGCGCTTTCCTTTACCCCTACCGAATGCCCTCGGGAACGATCCATCAGGACCTCTTCCACTCGGCTCACCTTCTAGACGAAACAACAAGTACGTCAAGACACGGTGCAAGGAGAATAAGTTGACTAATCCAACCGGGAGTTCCCCCGGCTCTGCCGGGGAGGCAGTAGAAGTTTGACATTTTCGGGAGTCCATCCAGAGACTCCGAGAGGTGAGCCGCCAAGCACACTTCAAGGAGAAACTGGATGGACGAATTCGAGAGGCTAAGCCACTCGAAGTGGGAGTGCAAGTACCACGTAGTATTTATACCGAAGTGCCGCCGCAAGGTGCTGTACGGGAGTCTTCGGAAGCATTTGGGCGAGGTGTTCCGCAAGCTGGCCGAGCAGAAGGAGTGCCGGATCGAAGAAGGCATCTGCTGGGCGACCATGTTCACAGGATGATCTCGATATCACCGAAATACGCCGTGTCGCAGGTAGTTGGGTTTATCAAGGGTAAGAGCGCGATCCATCTGGCGCGCGTGTATGGAGAACGGAAGCAGAACTACGCAGGGCAGAGCTTCGGGCGCGAGGATATTTTGTATCTACAGTAGGCCGAGACGAGGCGACGATTCGGGAGTACATTCGCAATCAAGAAAAGGAAGATGAGCACATCGATCAGATGAACCTCTGGAAATGACCTGCCACCGTCAAGGTGGCTCAACTCAACCGGGGCCGCGTTAGCGACCCCGCCTAAGCCGCTTCGAGCGGCTCACACTTCAAAGCCCCCGGCTCTGCCGGGGGATACTTACTGCAAAAGTACATCCTGCAGGATTGAAAACGGATCAGGAAACGGGGGCGCAGACTGGAGCGCAGTTCGCAAGGCGGTTTGCTTGTCGCGCGAAACGGAGTGACCGTGCGCCCGCTCAACGAGTCGAGCCTAAAACCGAGAACATGCCTGGTTTGCCGTGCAGATGATGAGTCGAAGATTTCCAGCGAATTCGTCCGCGCCTACATGCGCAAAATGCCTGACAAGAAGAAATACCAACAACTACCACTCCCGATTTCGGCCTAATGCAATTACTCGATCGAAGCAGACCCCTTTCGAGGCGCTTGATCGATCACCTGTATTTCCATCTGTCCGGCCCAACCGCAGTTCGAACAGTTCACGATTCCGGTAGTGATTGCTCTCAGGTCTAGCTCCGCGAGGTTGGTGATGTGTCCGCAGCTTGGACAGACGTGAAAGCTCTCCCACGAGTGCCCATCTTGATAGTATGCGGAACCTGTAGCCATGGCTCACCGTTGCGAGGAACTCCGTAATGTCGTGGTTCACTCTCGCATGACAGGCAAAATCAGGAATGTCCAAAAAACATTAGACCAATTGCCAGCAAGAATAGATTGTTCAAAAAGTGCATCACAAAGGTATTGAGAATCGAGCCTGTACGAAGCTTCACGTAACCCGTTGTGATGCCCAGGAGAAACGCATACGGAGCCACAACAAACGATCCGTGTTCCAGGGCAAACAGAGCCGCCATCGCAATCACGGCCAGATCTTCGCGAAGATGTTTGCGCAACCAAGTCAAGAGCAGGCCACGAAACAGTACCTCTTCAAAAAGCGGGACGAGGAGCACACCCCGGGGAATCGCGATGACCCAGGCCGCCACAGGCTGCCCTTGTAGCCGCTTCGCGTCGGTGGCGAATCCCGCAATCTCGCGCAGTAGGCCGAAGAATTCTCCGAATACAGGACTCATCAGGCGATAAAACAGCGCGGCCACCCCGAGCGTCGCAACTAGCAAACCGGCGCTCGCGAGCAACTGTTTGATGTTGGTGAAGCGGAGCCCTACCGGTGCTTACGTGACAGGTCTGAAGAATGCGCACAGTGTCACAGCGAGGGTTGTGTAAACGATAAATACGATAGCCTGACTGCGGCTGCTTGGATCGAGAAAGCGAAGCACTACATAACTCAAAGAGCCGGTCACTGCCGATGCGACGACTGCCGCTCCCAACGCTGCCAAGAACCTCTTCCCGCTGATATTGGGTGAGGCTGCGTACGTATCTATTGCTGACATCTCCGTCACTCCTATCTCTGCGAACCGAACGAAAAGCAGGACACAAACAACAATCAGTGAGCAGTTAGCCGCGATCGCACAAGGGCATAGTCCGACTCCGAGAACGCCGAAGCATTCTTCCAGACGACGAGTCCGTCCGCCCCAAGAAGAAGCAGATACGCACGTCCGTCATCTTTGACCCCAAGGATCGTGCGCCACTTCTGCTCGTCTTGAAGCTGCAGCACGGCTCGATTTTGCATCTCTTGCGGCATGCCGCCCTTGATACCGGATAGAGCTCGTCCTTGAAACATCTTTGGCACCGACTCCGCGAAGATGATCGTGTAATTGGTACGGGGTTTTGAAAGTCTTTCGCGAAGCGGAGGTTCCAAGCCTGACCATCTTTGCCGCTAGCGCGGCCGAATGTGAAAATCACGAGAGCGGTCTTTCCCGATGCTGCTTCCGGTAGAATCAGCGGCTTGCCCGTCACCGTCTGAGCTGAGAAGTACGGGAAGGCGTCTCCGACCCTTAGTTCGGGAGACTGCGCTGTCGCCGCAGACGACATCAGCGAAAATAGCGCTGCGAGGGAAAGGAGCATTTCTCGTGCGCCGCCCGGGTGGCGACGCCGGAGCCACTTGAGCAGGCGTGGTTTGAGCCATAGCCAGAATCCGGTCAACACAACAGCCGGCATTGCAACCCAACGGGTAAAGCGGGCTGCCTGGGGAATGGAGGCGACAAGGCCGTAGATATATCCCATGATCGGGATACTAAGTACGAGATGCAATATCCGAATGAACTGCCGTTCGCTCACCGCTTTCATTGGGTCTCCACGGTCCGCGTCCGAGCGCGGGAAGGTAGCGCGAAGCCGGCTGCGATCATCCAGATGAAGCCCGGAAAACGAGTGAGCGGAATGAGAAAGAG
>Ga0073928_10010119_pt1 | contig 11309 bp, 9 predicted proteins | sample PaiPotPPA55metaG_FD_76969 | JGI IMG/M metagenome (GOLD analysis project Ga0073928, IMG submission 76969) | Iron sulfur acid spring bacterial and archeal communities from Banff, Canada, to study Microbial Dark Matter (Phase II) - Paint Pots PPA... ...
CTGTTCGATCGCCTGCCCGGCTGTATCACGGACATGACGAGACTGCAGCGCTGCGACCTGGTCTGGCGTCGAACTGGAGGCGATCAGGATCGCTCCCTCCTTGAGCCGTTCCCTGGCCCAGGCCAGCGCGCGCTGCGCTTCAGCCCTGCCGCGGTCCACCTGGTCGGGATCGAGATGCAGCACCGGCATCACCTGTTCGGCGCGTGCGATCTGCTGCAGGGTTGCCTGCGAACAGCTGCCGGCCAGGCACGCCGCCGGCCCGCCGAGCGGCGCGTCGGAAACCGCGCTCGACGCGCCCGGTTTTATTCGACCCGAGGCGACCAGCGCCCGGGCGAGACCAAGCCCGAACCCTGAAGCGCCGACCGACAGCCGATGGTCCACTGCGACTTTTCCGATCGTCTCCAGATCGCGTTCGAAAACGGCATCCGCAATGGCGGCGCCGAAGCCCTTGCCGGACAGTTCGGCCAGCCGCGCGCGCACGGCATCGCTCCCGCGCGCGATAGCGGCGAGATCGACGAGGCCGATCCTGGTCTTGCTCTGGCGCGCCAGCACCCGCACCAGATTGGAATCGTGCATCGGATTGAGCGGATGATCCCTAAGCGGGCTTTCATTCAGCGGCACCGAGCCGACGAACAGATTGCCCTGGTAGACCGTGCGGCCGGTCTCGGGAAACGCCGGCGTCACCAGCACGATTGTCTCGCCGGAATCGGCGCGCAATGCGTCCATGACAGGACCGATATTGCCGGCGTCGGTGGAATCGAAGGTCGAGCAGATTTTGAACAGCACATGATCAGCGCCCTGCCCGCGCAGCCATTTGTCCGCGGCGCGCGAGCGCGATACGGCGAGGCTGGGCTCGATCGAGCGGCTTTTCAGCGACACCACCACCGCATCGACCTCAGGCAGCGCGAGTCCCTCGGCGGGAACGCCGATGGTCTGCACGGTGCGCAGACCGCAGCGGGTCAGCGTGTTGGCGAGATCGGACGCGCCGGTGTAATCGTCGGCGATGCAGCCCAGTGCCAGCGTCACGGCTTTACTCCGGCGTAGGGTTTGAACCAGGCAAGGCCGTCAGTGGTCCTGGCCCGCGGGTTATATTCGCAGCCGACAAAGCCGCCATAGCCAAGCCGGTCGAGCTCGGCGAAGACAAACGGGTAATTCAACTCCTCGCCGTCGGGCTCGTGACGCGAGGGAATACTCGCGATCTGGATGTGACCGATGATCGGCATCATCTCGCGCAGCCGCATGGTCACGTCGCCATGGATGATCTGGCAATGGTAGATGTCGAACTGCAGCTTCAGGTTCGGAATCTTCAATTCGTCGATCAGGTCGCGCGCGAACAGGAAGTCGTTGAGAAAATATCCGGGCACGTTGCGCGGATTGATCGGTTCGATCACGACATCGAGGCCGTGGGGGTTAAAAAATTCCGCCGTCCATGCCACGGATTTGTAGAACGCCTCCACCGCCTTCCGGTCGCCTCGGTTGGCCATCCCCGCCATCAGATGCACGCGCTTGACGCCGGTCGCCTGCACGTAAGGCAGCGCGGTGCGCAGGCTCTGCTGCAGGTCGGCAAAACGGTCCGGCAGCGCCGCAAAACCTTTTTCGCCGGCGTCCCAATTGCCGGGCGGCAGGTTGAACAGCGCCTGCGTCAGGCCGTTGGCATGGAGACGCTTGCCGACCTCCTCAGCCGGATGATCATAGGGAAACAAAAACTCGACCGCCGTGAAGCCTGCCTTCGCCGCCGCGTCAAAGCGGTCGAGGAACGGCACCTCGTTGAACATCATGGTCAGATTGGCGGCAAAACGGGGCATCGGCTGTCCTCTTTTTCGTTGATGGCTACTTCGGCTCGCCGGGCAGATGCGTGCCGGTGACGCGGGCATACATCCGCGCCACCGAGGCATCGTCATCCCGGCCCATGCCGGAGGCGGCCGTCATCAGGAACATCTGAAGTGCCGCGGCCGCCACCGGCACCGGAAATTTTGCCGTGCGCGCCATGTCCTGGATGATCCCTAAATCCTTGACGAAAATCTCCACCGCGCTGCGCGGCGCATAATCGCCGTCAAGCACGTGCGGCATCCGGTTTTCGAACATCCAGGAATTACCGGCGGACGCCGTGATCACCTCATACACTTTCCGGATATCCAGCCCCTGCTTGGCGGCAAACGTAATGGCTTCGGAAGCGGCGGCGATATGCACGCCCGCGAGCAGCTGGTTGATCATCTTGAACGCGGCGCCCTGGCCCGCGGCATCGCCGAGTTCATAAAGCTTGGCCGCCATCGCATCGAGCGCCGGACGCGCCCTGGCGAAAGCGGCGGGACTGCCGGAGGCGAGAATGGTCAATTCGCCCTGCGCCGCGCGCTGTGCGCCGCCGGAGATCGGCGCGTCGAGATAATGCCGGCCGGTCGCCTCCAATTGCCTGGCGAGCCGCCGCGCGATGTCAGGGTCCATGGTCGCCGAGGACACGAACACCGCATCCTCAGGCAGCGTTTCGGCAACCCCATCCCTGCCGAACAGAATGGCTTCGGTCTGGGCGGCGTTGACGACCACACTGACGATGATGTCGGCGCCTTTTGCGGCCTCCGCCGGCGTCCTGGCCCCCGCTCCGCCGTCGGCGACGAACCGCGCGACGGCATCGGCCGAAACGTCGCAGCCGGTGACGGCAAAACCCGCGCGCTTGAGCGAGGTCGCCATGCCAAACCCCATCGAGCCCAGCCCGATGACGGCGATGCGAGGTTTTGGCGATGCGGCTTGAGACATGCGGCGTTTCCTTAAGGGTTCCTCTAGAGCCGAAATTCGAGGTACGGCTTTGGCTCTGGGTATCACGGCTTGGCCGCGCTGCCAAAGCGTGAGACAAGGCGGAAGAAGGATACCGCCATGAGCGAAACAAAAATCCGTGAGGAAATCTGTCGCCTTGGCCGCTCTTTGTTCGAGCGCGGGCTGACGCCGGGCTCCTCCGGCAACATCAGCGCCAGACTTGACGACGACGGCTGGCTGGTCACGCCAACCAACGCATCGCTCGGCTTCCTCGACCCGGCGCGACTGTCACGGCTTGACACCGACGGCCGGCTCATCTCGGGCGATGCCCCGACCAAGGAAGTGCCGCTGCATAGCGCACTCTACCAGACCCGAGGGGCGGCCCGCGCGGTGGTGCATCTGCATTCGACGCATTCGGTGGCGCTCTCGATGCTGCCGGAGATCGATCCCCGCGCGGCGCTGCCGCCGATGACGGCGTACTACCTGATGAAATGCGGCCCAACCGCGCTGGTGCCCTATTATCGGCCGGGCGATCCGGCGGTGGCCGACGCGATCAAGGGGTTGGCCGGAAAATACGCCTCCGTGCTGCTCGCCAATCACGGCCCGGTGGTCTCTGGCGACACGCTGGAAGCCGCCGTGTTCGCGATCGAGGAACTGGAAGAGACGGCAAAACTCTATCTGCTCCTGCGCGGGCTGAACCCGCGGTACCTGTCGCCGGCGCAGGTTGCGGATTTGGTGAAGGTGTTTGGGGTGGTGTTGCCGGAGCATGGGCACGACTGAGATACCGTCATTGCGAGCGCAGCGAAGCAATCCATCGCGCAGCAGAAAGAAAAGGTGGATTGCTTCGTTCGCTTCGCTCCTCGCAATGACGAGCGTTACCAGAGCTACAATCCCAGATACGCCTTCCGCACATCCGGATTGCCCTTGATCTCGGCCGAAGTGCCCTGCATCTGCAACCGGCCGGTCTGCAGGATGTAGGCGCGGTCGGCGATGTCGAGACACTCGGCGATGCGCTGCTCGACGATCAGCACGGTCATGCCGGCGTCGCGGATGCGCTTGACCGCGGCAAAGATTTCGTCGACCAGTTTCGGCATGATGCCCTGCGACAGCTCGTCCAGCATCAACAGCCGCGGCCGCGTCATCAACGCGCGCCCGATCGCCAGCATCTGCTGTTCGCCGCCGGAGAGCGTTTCGGCGCGCTGGTCCAGCCGCTCGGACAGCCGCGGAAACAGCTCGAACACCAGCGCCAGCCGTTCCTCGCGATCGGGCTGGCTGCGGTAGAGGTAACTGCCGAGCCGCAGATTGTCGCGCACCGAAAGCCGCGGAAACAGCCGGCGATTTTCCGGCACATAGGCGATGCCGCGCGCGGTGATCATGTGCTGCGCCATGCCGTCGACGCGCGTGCCATCGAAGGTGACGGTGCCCGAACGCGGCCGTTCGGCGCCGGCGATCGATTTCAGCAGCGTCGATTTGCCGGCGCCGTTGGCGCCCGCAACGCAGACGATCTCGCCCTTGGCGACCTCGATCGACACCGAAGAGATCGCGACCAGCCCCTGATAGGCGGTGGTGACTTCATGCACCGACAGCATGGCGATCCCCAAGATAGGCGCTGATGACTTTCGGATCGCGAACGATGTCGGCAGGCTTGCCCTCGACCAGCACCTTGCCGAGATCGAGCACGATGGCGCGGTCGACCAGCGGCATCACGATCTCCATGACGTGCTCGACCATCAATACGGTAACGCCGGTGGCGCGCACTTTTCGCACCAGCTCGACGCCGGTCTGCGCCTCGATCGGCGTCAGCCCCGTGAGCACTTCATCGAGCAGCAGCAACTTCGGTTCGGTGGCCAGCGCACGCGCGACTTCAAGCCTTCGCTTTTCCGACGGGATCAACTGGCTCGCGGGCACATCGGCGCGGCCGGCGAGGCCGCAGAATTCCAGCACCTCGTGGGCCTTGCGGCGCGCCTCGCGCATGTGCGTGGTGCGAATCAGCGCCCCGACGATGACATTATCGACGACCGTCATGGTCTCGAAGCTTTTGACGACCTGGAAGGTGCGTGCGATGCCGCGCTCGCAACGCTGCGCCGCCGGCAGCGCGGTGACATCCTCGCCGTCGAACAGGATGGACCCTTGCGTCGGCGGCAGCACGCCCGCGATCAGATTGAACAGCGTCGACTTGCCGGCGCCGTTGGGGCCGATCAGTCCTACGATCTCGCCGCGTCCGACCGAAATCGAGATGTCGCTGTTGGCGATCAGGCCGCCGAAACGCTGCCAGACGCCCTGAATTTCCAGCAAGGAATGGTTCTTCAGCGGCGCCGTCATCGGGTGGCTTCCTTGCGCCGGCCCGAGAACAACCCGACCAGCCCTTGCGGGCGCGCCAGCGAGATCAGCACGATCAGCGTGCCGTAGACGATCAGGTCGACGCCGCGGCCGGAGCCGCCGATGAAGGAACGCGTGAGTTCGGTGAGCGGGATCAGAATGACGGCGCCGAGCACCGGTCCCCACAAGGTACCGATGCCGCCGAGCACCGCGGGCAGCGCCATCAGAAGCGAAAACTGGAAGCCCATGACGCTTTCGGGATCGATGTAGGAGACGAACTGCGCGTAGAAACTGCCGCCGACCGCGGTGAGGAAGGCCGAGACCGCCGCAGCCCCCATCTTGGAATTGAAAACGACGACGCCGAGGCTTTCGGCGGCGTCGGGATTGTCCTTCACCGCCCGCCACCAGTAGCCCCATTTGGAGTCCTCAAGCCACCACGTCACCAGCCAGGCGACACAGGCGAGCCCCAGCGCGAAATAGAAAAACGGCAGCTTGCTGCGGGTGAACTGGAACTTGATCCAGCTGTCCCCGCGCACGGGAATATCGATGCCGAGCGCGGCACCGGCCCAATCCCAGTTCTGGAACAGCAAGAGCGCGGTCTCGGCAATGACGATGGTGGCGATGACGAAGTAATGGCCGCGCAGGCGGAAGCAGGGATAGCCAAGCGCCATGGCGATTGCAGCCGATATCAGCCCGCCACCGATCATGCCGAACCAGGGCAGTACGCCGAATTTGGTGAACAGAAGTGCGGTGGTGTAGGCGCCGAGCCCGAAATACAGCGCGTGGCCGAGCGAGATTTGCCCGCAATAGCCGCTCAGGATGTTCCAGCTCTGCGACAACGCCGCGTACATCAGCGTCAGAACCATGATGTTCTGGACGTAGACGTCTTTCACGAACAACGGCACCAGCGCTGCGACCGCCGCAAGACAGCCGGCTACCATCAGATCGCGGCGGCGGCGCTGGGCAAAGTTCGTATCCATCAGATCGACCCGAACAGGCCGCGCGGCCGGATGAAGACCACCAGCAGGTAGACCGCGTAGATGCCAACCGATTTCAGCGACGGCGGCAGCACCAACGCCGTGGAAGCTTCCACCAGACCGACGATGATGCCGCCGGCAAAGGCGCCGAACACGCTGCCGAAGCCGCCGAGCGCCACCGTGACATAGGCGATCAGCGCAAACGACGCGCCGACATCCGGATAGATGTAGAAGAACATCGCCATCACCGCGCCGGCCAGGCCCACCAGCGCCGCGCCAAGGCCCCAGCCCAGCGCGAACACCTTGTTCTTGTCGATGCCGACCAGCGCCACCGCACCCGCATCCTCGCGGGTCGCCTCAAGGGCGCGGCCGAAATCGGTACGATTGATGAAGAAATAAAGCGCGACGAACGCGGCGATCGCTATCAGTGCGCCAAACAATTGCGGCACGGGCAGGAAGATTCCCCCGATCGAGATGGTCTTGCCGCCAAGCCATGAATGCGTGACGCTGCGATAATCGGGGGTGAAGAAGAACTGCGCCAGCCCGCGCATCACGATGGCAAGCCCGAAGGTCGAAAAGATCTGCACCATCCCGGCATTGGCTTTCGCCCTGACCGCAAAGCGCACAACCAAAAGGTAAACCACCGCGCCGAATACGAACAGCGCAGCCGCCACCAGCGGCGCTGCCAGCAATGGATCGATGGCAAGGAACGCGAACAAGAAGAACGTCAGGTACATCGCGATCATGAGGAATTCGCCATGGGCGAAGTTCACCACGTCCATCAGGCCGAAGATCAGCGCCAATCCAACGGCGATCAGGCCGTAGAGCAGCCCCATCAACAGGCCGCTGGCGAGACTTTGGATGATGGTTTCGGCTGTCAAGGATGCCGCTCCAGGACCGGGGCGCTATCCTGAAGCCCCGTCATTGCGAGCGAAGCGAAGCAATCCACCGCGCCGCGAGAAGCAAGAATGGATTGCTTGGTCGCGGAGCCTGTCATCGGGCGGCGCTCCGCGCCGACCCGTTGGCTCCTCGCAACGACGATATGCGCCGGACTTTGGATGATGGTTTCGAATGTCACGCCCCCGCCCCCGCGCCGAGCCGCTTACTTCATCGGCCAGACGGCTTCGGCGACGGCGGCTTGCGGCGGGAAGATGGTGACGAATTTGCCCCCGACATATTGCAGCAATACCGGATCGGCATCGTTGTTCTGACCCATGCCGTCGAACTTCACGCGCTTCCACGGCATGATGGTCTGCTCGCCCGGTATGTCGGTCGCAACCAGCGCTTCACGGATCTTGTCGCCGTCGACAGACTTGGCGCGATTGATGGCTTCCGCCATCACGATCAGCGCCATGAACTGCCGCGACGAGAAATCGTTGAAGTCCTTGCCCGACTTTTCCTTGAACATGGCGTTGATGGTGCCGACCATCGGCCGCTTGGCCGCGAGATCGAGCGAGAAGCTGCCGCGCGAGATCGCGCCTTCGAGCTTGTCGCCGACCGCGTCGTAGAGGGCCTTTTCAGAGAAGCCGGCGTCCTGCGCGACGATCGCGTTGGGCTTGTAGCCGAGTTCGGCCATGGTCTTCACCAGCAAGATGCCATCGGTGGTGTAGCTCGAGGGCATCAGCACGTCGGCATTGGCGGCCTTGATCTGCTGAACTTCGGCCGAAAGCGACGGCGAATTGGCGCGGTATTTGATATCGGCAACCACCTTGTAGCCGCGCTCATTGGCCAATTTGAGCTGCGCGTTGCCTGAGTCGGTGCCGAAAATCGTGTCCTCGTGGAACAACGCCAGCTTCTCGATCCTGCTGCCCTTCTTCTTCATGGCATCGAAGAAGTCGAACATCGCGGCCGAGAACATCTCGTCATGGGGGGCGGCGCGGAAATAGAATTTGAGACCGCGGCGATGCAGACTCGGCGACGAATTGTCGGCCGAAATGAACGGAATCTGGTAGCGCTCGCAGATCTGGCTGACGGTCACCGCGACCGCGCTCTGATAGGTGCCGATGACGGCGCACACCTTTTCCTGGGTGATGAGGCGTTCGGCTTCGGCGCGGCCTTTCTGCGGATCGGCCTGGTGATCGGCGAACACCAGGCGGACCTTGGCACCGCCGAGACCGGGCAATCCCTCGCCGCGCGCCAGTGGCAGATCGAAATCGAACTTCCTGTTGATGATTTCGGCGGCAGTCTCAAATGACTTCTGGGCATCGACACCGATCTGCGCGCTGGCCCCGGACAGCGGATAGATCACACCGATCACCACTTCGGATACTTGCGCTTGTGCCACCATCGGCAGCAGCGCCGCGCTCGCGGTAGCTCCAAGCAAAACGTTTCGGCGGGAGACGGTCATTGGAAAATCCTCATGTGTCGGCAGCTATCGATGAAACGGTTGAAGATAACCGAAAAGCCTCAAAGAACGGCAGAAGGTGCCTATTAGAGCACAGCAAGTTGCTTGTTGCGCAAGTCCGTCACCAGCATCAGGCCGGGAGCATGCGTGATCGCAAACGGCAGCTTTGCCGCCGCGATCACCGCCTGCGGCGTCACACCGCAGGCCCAAAACACCGGAATCTCATCCGCTTCTACCGGTACGGCGTCGCCATAGTCGGGCTTTGCGATGTCCGCGATTCCGATCGAATGCGGATGACCGAGATGAACCGGCGCGCCGTGCACCGACGGAAACCGCGAGGTGATCTGCACCGCGCGGATCGCTTGTGCCGGCTTGAACGGCCGCATCGACACCACCATGGGACCGGCGAACGGTCCCGACGGTGCGCAGGCAATATTGGTGCGGTACATCGGCACGCGCACGTTACGCTCGATATGACGGATCGGCAGGTCGTCGGCCATCAGCGCTTCCTCAAATGAAAACGAGCAGCCGAGCACGAATGCGACCAGATCGTCGCGCCAATGCGCCATGATGTCGGTCGGTTCCTCGACCACCTCGCCGTCGCGCCAGACGCGATAACGCGGCAGGTCGGTGCGGATATCGAGGTCGATCCCCAGCGAGGGAATGCGCGGATCGCCGACGTCGGACATGCCGATAATGGGACATGGTTTTGGATTGAGCTGACAGAAGCGGTGGAACGAAGCCGCGAGCTTTTCCGGCAGGACCGCGAGATTGCCCTGGACGAAACCGTTGGCGACGCCGGCGGTGCTCGCCGCCATCCCGGCGCGGCAGGCATGCCGGGCTGCCACGCTCGGCAGCACCTCGGCGCCGGGCGACGGATGAGCCGCGCCGCGATCCAACGGCCATTCGGTTTTTGCCAGGCTGGTCATGTTTGGCTCCGCCTTATTTTAGCTCGACAGTATATGGCGCATATGGCTACCATAATGTCTAATCTTCGTTTTTGATCAAGTTCGATAAATTTAATTTATCTGGTTGGGAGCTTTGCGGGCATGGTTGATTTCAAGGCAATCGAGACCTTCATGTGGGTGGCGACGCTCGGCAGTTTCCGCGGCGCGGCCCAAAAGCTCAATACCACCCAGCCTGCGATCTCGCAGCGGATCGCCCAGCTCGAGCACGAGGTCGGTGTCAGGCTGCTGCAGCGCGACCGGCGCATGGTGCTGCCGACCCCGAGCGGACGGCAAATGATGGTTTATGCCGAGAAGCTGATCGGCCTGCGCTCGGAAATGCTGGCAGCGGTCGGCGATCGCTCGGCGATGCATGGCGTGCTGCGGCTCGGCGTGGCCGAGACCATCGTCCACACCTGGCTGCCGCAATTGATCAAGGGCGTCAACCACGCCTATCCGAATCTGTCGCTCGAAATCGAGGTCGACATCAGCTCGAATCTGCAGACCCGGCTGTTGGCGCAGGAAATCGAACTCGCGTTCCTGCTCGGACCGTTGACGACGCCGACCATTAACAACCGGGTGTTGTGCGACTATCCCGTGGGCTTTCTCGCCAGTCCCTCACTCGGTCTGGATAGGCGAAGACTGACCGTCCACGATTTGGCGAAGTTTCCGATCATCACCTTTCCGAGCAAGACGCAGCCTTACGAGATCGTGCGTTCGCTGTTCAATCGGCCGGATTTGCCGCCGATCCGGCTGCACGCCAGCGCCTCGCTGGCCACCGTCGTCCACATGGCGATCGAAGGCCTCGGTATCGCCGTGATTCCGACCGCGATCGTTGAAAACGAAATGGCCGACGGGCGGCTGCACCTGCTGTCGACGGATCTGCAAATGCCGCTGCTGACCTTCTCGGCGAGCTGGCTTGCCTCCCCCGACACCGTCGCGGTCGAGCGCGTGGCCGAACTCGCCGCCAGGCTGGCGCAGGGCAGTGCTGTTATTGACGCGCCGCTGCAGGCGCGTCATTGAAACTGACCGCTACGCGCGTCTTCCGGCACGGAATGGCTCCATGACCAACATTGCATCCAATCTGCAGATCGATTCTGCTCGGCTTTGGGATACGATTCACGAAACCGCGAAATTCGGCGCTACGCCAAAGGGCGGCGTGCGCCGGCTGACGCTCGGGCCCGAGGACAGGCAGATCCGCGACTGGTTCCGCAATGCCTGCGAAGCCGCGGGCCTTGACGTGCATGTCGACGCGCTCGGCTCGATGTTTGGCTTGCGCAAGGGCCGCGACATGTCGAAGCCACCGGTCGGGCTCGGCTCGCATCTGGATACCCAGCCGACCGGCGGCAAGTTCGACGGCGTGCTCGGCACGCTGGCGGCACTCGAGGTCGTGCGCACCCTCAACGACGCCGGGATCGAAACTGAAATTCCGATCTGCATCGCCAACTGGACCAATGAGGAAGGCTCGCGCTTCGCGCCGGCGATGATGGCTTCGGCGGCCTATGTCGGCGATTTCACCACCGACGATATCCTGTCGCGCAAGGATGCGGACGGCGTCACGGTGGCCGAGGCCCTGGACAGCATCGGCTATCGCGGCGAGAGCCCGGTGGGCCGGCAGAAATTTTCAAGCTTCGTCGAACTGCACATCGAACAGGGCCCGATGCTCGAAGCCGAGGGCAAGACCATCGGCGTGGTCGATTCCGGTCAGGGCGTGTTGTGGTACGACGGCAAGATCACCGGCTTCGAAAGCCATGCCGGCTCGACGCCGATGAGGCTACGCCGCGACGCGCTGGCGACATTGTCGGAGATCGTGCTGGCGATGGAGGCGATCGCGACAAAGCACGGCCCGAACGCGGTCGGCACCATCGGCGAGGCCGTGATCGCAAACCCCTCGCGTAACGTCATTCCCGGCGAGATCACGTTCACCGTCGATTGCCGCAGCGCCGACGCCGCGATCATGGACGCGCTCGACAAGGA
>Ga0073928_10010120_pt1 | contig 11307 bp, 11 predicted proteins | sample PaiPotPPA55metaG_FD_76969 | JGI IMG/M metagenome (GOLD analysis project Ga0073928, IMG submission 76969) | Iron sulfur acid spring bacterial and archeal communities from Banff, Canada, to study Microbial Dark Matter (Phase II) - Paint Pots PPA... ...
CAGCGGAAAGCTCTTCGGGGCGCTGGGCGATCTTCGCGATACGCAGGTGATGAAGGAATGGGTGGAACGGCTGGCGCCGGAAGGTGATGCGGTGCGCGGCCGGATGCTCGAACTGCTAGCGGAGCAGGAACAGCAGGGCCGGGAGGCCGCGGAGCGGGCGCTGAAACATTTCGACCGCAAGGATTGGCGGGGCTGGTCGCGCGAACTGCCCGAGCGGGCGAGGCGCGTGGCGCGCGATTCGGCCGTCTGCCGGCTGCTGGCACTCGAGCGTTTTGAGGATGCGCACGAACTCGACCGGCGCGCCCGGCGCAGCCGCAGCCACGCCGCCTATCACCGCTTGCGCATCGGCCTCAAGCGCTTCCGCTACACGGTGGAGAATTTCCTGCCGCGCCGTCACGCCGAGTGGGGCCCCGATCTGAAGCAGCTCCAGGACCTGCTCGGGGACGCCCACGACCTCGACGTGCTGTGGGCAGCGCTGCGCCGGACGGGCGAGGTCTTTGACGCCGCCGCGCGGGCCCGCTGGCAGGGATGGATCGAGACGACGCGCGAGAGCCGTTTGGCGGAGTACCGCGGAAAAATGACCGGGCCGGAATCGCTCTGGCCCGTCTGGCGTGCGGCGCTGCCGGAAGGACGCAAACTCGAGCGCGCGGCAATGGCCAAGCTGTGCCGGTGGGCGTCGTTCCTCGACCCGGATCCGGCGCACGCGGGACGCGTGGCCGCAATGGCACTTGAGGTTTTCGACGATCTGGGCGGCGACGGATTGCCTGTGTTTCTGCGCGATCCGCGCGCCCGCCGCATCCTCGAGGGGGCCGCGTGGCTGCACGACGTGGGCCGAGCCGAAGGCGACGCCGGCCATCACAAGGCTTCTTACCGCCTCATCCAGGATCTCGCGCCGCCGCCCGGCTGGAGCAATGAAGACATGCGCTGGCTGGCGCTCGTCGCGCGCTACCATCGCGGCGCCGAGCCCAAGCCGAATCACGAAGGCTATGGCGCGCTTTCACCCGACGAGCAGCGCGGAGTCGCCTGGCTGGCCGCCATCCTGCGGTTTGCCGACAGCTTCGACAGCGAGCACGATGGCCGCATCACCCACCTCGAGGCGCGCAGCAGCCCCGAAGCCATCTTTGTCGCCGCCCGCGGCTACACGCACGACCTGCTTTCCGCCGCCACGATCGCGCAGAAAAAACATCTTCTGGAGATTGTCTCCGGACGGCCGGTGATCGTGCGCGCCGAGGATATGCGCCGCACGCCTTCCGCGCTCGCCTCCAAAGCTTCCTGATTTTGCCGGGGTTCAGTCGCCGAGCTTGCGCAGAGCTTTCGGCGGAAACATCCAGAGCAGGCGGGCTTTGGGTGGGGTGAACGATTCCACTTCGAGGCAGGCGACGCCGGCCTTCTTCAGCTCCGTCACGACGGCGCGCGTCCCGAGGGCGTACGCGATCACCTGGTCGAGCTGCGGGGCGTGGCCGAAGCACATCGTTTCTTTCGCCCGTACGCGCGCCAACTCCTTGAAAAGCACCGCCGGATCGCCGCCGGGCTTGAGGGCCTCGCTGTGATGCACCTTGTCGCGGGGAAAGCCCAGGGTCTCGCAGGCGATTTCAGCGGTCTGCGCCGCGCGAACGTAAGGACTGGAGATCATGGCCTCGGGCTGCGCCTCCATCCCACGCAGGCCGAGCATCGCGGCGCGCGTCTTCTTGATGCCCTCGCGCGTCAGGGGGCGCTCCGGCTCCGCCGGGCAGGAAGGATCGGTGCGATCCATGGCGACGCCGTGGCGAATGAGATAAAGGATCATAATCAGGCGACCTTCTCTTTGAGTTGCGCGCGCCGAAACACAGCCTTCAGCCGGAACTCCCGCTCGAACAGTCCCGCCTTGCGCGCCAGGCCGGCCAGGTCGAGATGCGTGCCGCCGCGCACCTGGATGCGGAAGATGGCGTTGCGGCCATCTACATCGACTTCGACCTGCTGCACAGCCCCTTGATGGTCGCTGGCAAGCTTCTCGGCTAGGCGAAGGAAAGATGTAAGCACGCGCACCTGCCGGCGGCGCCGCGTCTCGAGCGCCTCGTAAACCTTGTGGTCGGACTGCGGATCGGACTTGCTGTTGTGGTAGCGAACCAGGCACGCCACCATGTCTCGGCGCCAGCCGCCCAGCCCAGGAATCTCGCCATTGCGCACGAGGTACTCGCCGTGCCGGTGATGAGACTTGCGGCTGACGAAGTGGCCTACGTCGTGCACCACCGCCGCCAGCTCCAGCACCAGGCGCAATTCGGGCGCAAGACGGTGCATGGGACGAAACTGGTCGAAGAGCGAAACGGCCAGCCGCCGCACCTGCTCGGCGTGCTTCATGTCGTATTGCAGGCGCCGCGCAAACCAGCGCGCGCCGTTCAGCAGCACCCGCGCCCGTTCACGCGCTTCCACCGGCTCGGGCGGCGAGTATTGCGCTGCGAGCAGCTCCAACAGCACGCCTTCGCGCACGCCCACGCCGGGTACTACCAGGCTGCGGAGGCTAAGCCAGCCGCCCAGCGTCGTCAGGACGATGGCGGCAATTCCCATCACCTCGGCACGGTCGCGGCGCACGCCGAAGGATTTCATCCGCCCCGGTACGTCGCGCTCCAGGATGTGCCACAGCCTTTCCCGCAACAGGCGCAAGTTGAGCGTGGCCATGCCACCCACGCGCGGCGCGGGCGCGAGCTGCGCGAGGGCTTCGGCGTTGCCGCCGCACGCCACCGCCAGCGCACCCGCAAGCGAAGGGGGAGACGGCATGGCGCTGCGCAGTAGGGAGAGGATGTGATGCCGCAGGCGGGAGAAGGCGTCTTCGCTGATGGCGCCGTCGAGGCCGTATGTCTCCATCAGCCGTACCGCCCCCAGCGGAAAAGCCAGGCCGCGCTCGACCCTGCCGTCGCGCAAGAAATTCAACTCGAGGCTGCCGCCCCCCAAATCGAAGATCAAGCGCGGCGAAAGACCGGGGCCAAGCGCCGCCAGCACCGCCGCCCGTACCAGGCGCGCCTCTTCGGCGCCGCTGATCACTTCCAGCTCGAGCCCGGATTTGCGCCGGATGCGCTCGAGCAAGGTGTGACGGTTGCGCGCTTCGCGGGCGGCGCTGGTGGCCACGGCGCGGTAGACGGCGACGTGATGGCGGTCCATGACGTGGCGGAACTCGCGGAAGGCGCGCGCGGCGCCGGCGATCGTTTCGCCGTCCAACTGATGGCGGGTGAACGCGTTGTGTCCCAGGCGCACCGAGGCGCGCTCGGTGGCCAGCTCGACGAGGGAGTGCGGGGAGGTAGCCCGCGCAATCACAAGACGGAGGGCGTTTGACCCGGCGTCAATCGCAGCGAGATGTACGGGGGCAGCCAAGTCTAACGCCAGAGATGCGCCAGGGCGTGCGAAGGCTCGTAGCGCGTGCCGCGGATGCCGAGGTGCGCGGCGATGCGCTTGCGCAACTCGCGGTTGACCACGGGGACGGCGCCTTCGCCGTCAATCTCGAGGAAGCCGTGGCGCTTCGAGAGATATTCGAACTCCTTCTTGATCAGGGACTGATAGCGGACGAACGACTGGAACAGGTCGTTCGACAGCGACATGTCGCGCCCCGATTCCCAGTAGCTGATGGTGTGCGACTTCTTGAATTCGCGGTCGAACGCGACTTCGGGCCGCACGTTCAGCCAGAAGGTCAGGTCCGGCTTGAGCGCCATCTCGTAGATCCCGTGCAGATAATCGCGGCTGATGCCGCGCACGGCGCTGCGCGCGATGAGAGTAAAGATGTAGCGGTCGGCCAGCACCACCAGTCCCGAGCGGAGCGCCGGAAGGATGCGCCGCTCGAGCTGGTCGAAAAGATCGGTGCTGTACATCAGCGCCAGGGTCATGCGCGTTACCGCGTTTTCGGCGAGCAACGCGTCAATGTCCTCACCCACGAGGAACGAGCGGCGCAGCCCCATGGTCTGCACCGCAAAGCCTTCGGACTCAAGCCACTCCGTCAGTAGCGAAATCTGGGTCGAGCGCCCCGAGCCGTCCGTGCCTTCGAGCACGATCAGCGTGCCCGCGCTCAGATCCTCGGGCCTCACGCCCGGCAGGGGCACGCCATAAAAACGCGAAGCCAGCTCGGTTGCGGCTGGGTGGCCGCCGTTGCGCACCGGGCGGCCATTCGCGCTCGCTGCTTTTTCTCCGCTTTTCCCCGTGCGTTTCATTTTTTCTTCTTTTTTGGCGCGAACCGGTCCAACTCGACGCGCTCGGCCAAAATCTCGCGCATCTTTTTCTGCAACTTGTTTACCGGCAGCGTGCCATCCATCAGCACGAACTTGTCGGAGTCTATCATTTTGTCGTAGTTGTCGAGGATGCGCTCCTGGAAGACGCGGAAGCTCTCCGCCCGGTCCAGGGAAATACCAAGATCCATCCCCGCCTCGTAGTATTTGAGCTTGGGACGGCCGGCGACGATGCGGTTGACCGCCACGTCGAGGGGAGCGCGAAAATAAAAAGTGATGTCGGGAACGGGGGCAAAGCGGTAGAGGTTGCGCAGCCAGTGCGGTGAGCAGCCCCGCGCCACGTCACGGGCAAAGGCAGTATAGATGTAGCGGTCGGCCAGGACGAGATAGCCGCCGTGCAGCAGCGGCAGGATCTGGCGCTCGCAGCGGTCGGCGAAATCGGCTGCGTGGAGCAAGGAAAAAGTGGTGGGCGTCAGGAGCCGCCTTTGCTTTCCGCGCCGGGTCGCCGACTTCACCAGGGGCGAAGAATTCCACTCGGTGAAGTGGATGCGATATCCGCCGATCTCGAGCCAGCGCTTCAGGAGATACAGCTGGGTGCTCTTCCCCGAACCGTCAATCCCCTCGACGACCACCAGCGCGCCGGGATATTCCTGCGGGGGCGACGCGCTCCCCGCGCCTTCGGGACGGTCCGCAATCCCGATGTCGATCTCGCCCTTGGCCGTCATGAAAATTGGACACCCGTTCTGTGCATGGCAGGCCAAAATTATACGGTAGCGGGGGCTGCGCGCGGGTTAAAATCTTGTTACAAGCTGTTTCGCTGAATTCTTGCGCCTGTATTTGGTTCGGCGCAATGGGGCCGGCATTGACGCGCCAGGAATAAGATGCTGGCCTTTTCCATGCGCCGCCAATCGTGCTAGCTTGGATCATGAACTTCCGCGACAAGCTGGTGGTCTCGCCGGGCAAGCCGGCCCGGTTGGCCGATCGCGACCCGGATGACACCCTAGGCTATCAAAAGGATCATAAAACCAAAGCGGCCCTGGAGAAGCAGCTTGAGCGCCTGGACGCGCTTCAGTACCTGCTCTATGCCGAGAAAAAACATGCACTGCTGGTCGTGCTCCAATCCCTCGACGCCGGCGGTAAAGACGGCACCATTCGCCACGTGATGTCCGGCGTGAACCCGCAAGGCTGCGTCGTGACCCCCTTCAAAACCCCCACCGCCGAGGAAGCGAGCCATGATTTTCTATGGCGCGTCCACAAGGCGGTGCCGCCGCGCGGCGACTTCGGCATCTTCAACCGCTCGCATTACGAAGACGTGCTCGTCGTCCGCGTTCACAATCTCGTTCCGAAGGCGGTGTGGTCCAAACGGTACGAGCAGATCAGCGCGTTCGAGAAGAGCCTGGCCGAGAACGGCGTACAAATCGTGAAGCTTTTTCTGCACATCAGCAAACAGGAGCAAAAGAAGCGTTTCCAGGAGCGGCTGGATGACCCCGACAAGCGCTGGAAGATTTCCCCTGCCGATTTCGCGGAGCGCCGATTTTGGAGCGATTATCAGGCGGCTTACGAAGATGCGATTACGCTCTGCAGCACGCCCTGGGCGCCCTGGTACGTCGTCCCCTCAAACAAGAAGTGGTTCCGGAACCTCGCCGTCTCGCGAATTCTGGTGGAAACTCTGGAATGCCTTCGCATGAAGTTCCCTCCGCCTTCCTTCGACGTCTCACACATCAAGATCAAGTAAGCGCCAGAGAAACAGCGGCCGGAACAGGGGACCGAGGGCGATCAGCGCGGGGTGACGATCTCGGAGGAGTCCCAGCCGGACGGCCGGGGCGTCCATTGCCGGGTCCAAACGTCGCTGAGCGTGAGGGTTATCAGGATGGCAAGCCAGAGGAATCCCGCCAGGATCACGATACGCGTCAGCCCGCTCGAATAGCGGACGTGCATGAAAAACAGGATGACCAGGAGCATTTTCGCGACGGCGATGGCCAGCGCCACAACCGTATTCAACGCGCCCAGGTCCACGAAGGCCACCCCGGTCGTCAGGCCGGTCAAGAGCAGCAGGGCCACAAAGATGCCCACGTAGACGCGCACCGGAACCACGTGCGGCGACATCAGTGCCCTCCCCCCAGCGCGTAGCGTCCCCCGATCAGATAGAGCAGCGGAAACAGAAATATCCAGACGATGTCCACGAAATGCCAGTAGAGCCCGCTGACCTCGAGCGGCGTGTAGTATTCCGGCGAAAAGCGCCCTCGCGCTGCGAGGACCGTCAGCACCGTAAGAATGCCGATGCCCACGATCATGTGCAGCGCGTGGAGGCCGGTCATAAAAAAGTAGAAGCAGAAGAAGAGCTGGACGTTCGAGGCATAAGGCCCGTCGTAAGCGAATCCGAAGCCGGGCACCAGGTGCTCGCGGAAATCGTGCGCCCATTCAAAGGTGAACTTGATTCCGAGAAACGCGGCGCCCAGCATCATGGTAAGGATCAGATAGGTCACTTGCGCCTTGCGGTTCCCGGTCTGCGCGGCGCGGATGGCGAGCGCCATCGTCAAGCTGCTGCCGATGAGCACCGCGGTGTTTGCGGCGCCGAAGCGGACATCGAGCAGGCGGCTGCCGGCCTCAAAGCCGGGAAAGTAAAGCGAGCGATAAATCGCGTAACCGGCGAAGAGGCCGCCGAAAAAGAGAATCTCCGTGACCAGAAAGACCCACATGCCGAGGTTGCCGGCCTCGAATTGCTGGGTCATGTCGTCAAAATGATGGCGCAGCCCGGGCGGATGGGCCGTCTGCGCTCCTTGCGCTGCCAGCTCAGTCATGGGCGCCCTCCGTCACAGGGCGGCGCGCCGCAGGGGGCGCGGCGGGACGCGCGTAGGCGTAGGCTTCTTCCGTCACGATCGGCGTCTCCTCAAAGTTTTCTGTGGGCGGCGGCGAGGACGTCTCCCACTCGAGCCCCTTCGCCTTCCAGGGATTCGGCCCGGCCACCGGCCCGTAACGCATGGACCAGACCAGATAGATGAGCGGGATCAGATAGCCGATACCCAGGATGGAGGCCCCGGCGGAAGACATCACGTTGAGAACCTGAAACTCGGACGGATACACCGCATAACGCCGCGGCATCCCCAGATAGCCCAGCATGTACTGCGGGAAAAACGTGAGGTTAAAGCCGACGAAGATCACCAGGGCGGCGAAGCGCGCCCAGCCATCCGGATACATCCGGCCGGTGATTTTAGGCCACCAGTAGTGGATCCCTCCCATGTAGGCCATCACGGCCCCGCCGACCATGATGTAGTGAAAATGAGCGACGATGAAGTAAGTGCCGTTCAGATGCACGTCCACGGCCAGCGATGCGAGGAAAAGCCCCGTCAGGCCTCCCATGGTGAACAGGCCGATGAATCCCAGCGCATAGAGCATCGGCGCCTGGTAGGAGATGGAACCTCGATAGAGCGTCGCCGTCCAGTTGAACACCTTGATGGCGGAAGGAATCGCGACCAGGAAGCTGAGAACCGAAAAAATCAGTCCGGCATAAATGGACTGGCCGGTCACAAACATGTGATGGCCCCAAACCAGGAAGCTGATGATGGAGATGGCGAAACTCGAAAACGCGACAAACGAATATCCGTAAATCCTTTTCCGCGAGAATGCGGCGATCAGCTCGCTGACCACTCCCATCGCCGGCAGAACCATGATGTACACCGCCGGATGAGAATAGAACCAGAAGAGGTGCTGGAAGAGCAGCGGGTCGCCGCCGACGGCGGGATCGAAGATCCCCACGTGCAACAGGCGTTCGAGGGCCAGCAAGAAGATCGTGATCGCCAGCACCGGCGTTCCCAGGATGAAGATGATGCTGGTGGCGTAGATGGACCAGATAAAGAGCGGCAGCCGGAACCAGGTGAGCCCGGGCGCGCGCATCTTATGGATGGTGACGATGAAGTTCAGCCCGGTGAGAATCGAAGAAAAGCCGGTGATGAAAACGCCGACCGCCGCGGCCATCACGTTGGTGTGGGCATAGGTGCTGCTATAGGGCGTGTAAAAGGTCCAGCCGGTGTCCACGCCGCCCGAAACGATGGCATAGAGCGTGAAGCACGCGCCGACCACATAGATGTACCAGCTGAGCAGATTCAGGCGTGGAAAAGCCAGGTCGCGCGCCCCGATCATCATGGGCACGAGAAAATTGCCCAGCACCGCGGGAATCGAGGGGATCAGGAAGAAGAAAACCATCACGATGCCGTGGATGCTGAAGAGCTTGTTGTACGTTTCGGGCTGCACGAGGGCGCCCTGCGGCTCGATCAAATGCAGCCGCATGAGGACAGCGGCCGCCCCCCCGATGAAGAACATGAAGGTGATCGAGGTGAGGTAGAGCAAGGCGATGCGCTTATGGTCCGTCGTGAGCAGCCACGAGCGGATTCCATAGGTTGCGTTCAGATAATGAACGCGGGGCAGCGCGGGAGCTTCAGCAACGGTCGTGCTCATTTTTCTCCTGACTTTTTCTCTTCCGCTCCCAGCGACTTGATGTAAGCGATGAGCTGCAAGAGCTGCTCCTCGTTGATCTGCCCCTGAAACGAAGGCATCGCCGGAGCGTATCCGGGCAGGGGCATCGAATTCGGGTTGACGATCGCGGTGCGGAGATAGGATTCGTCGGCCAGAAGTGTGCGGCCATCGCGCAACGCGACCGTGTGGTTATACAGCCCCACGAGCGAGGGGCAGCGGCCGGTGTTGTTCGCCACGTGGCAGGTGACGCAGCCGAGCTGCGTGAACAGCTTCTCGCCGGAGGCGGCCATGGATTCGCCCTTCACGCCGCCGCTCAGCCATTGGGCATAGTCGCTCGGCGTCATGACGTACACCCAGCCGATCATGGCCGCGTGCTCGGCTCCGCAGTACTGCGCGCAGAACAGATGAAAGGTTCCGAGCTGGGTCGCCTCAAACCAGATGGAAGAATAGCGCCCGGGCAGCACGTCTTTCTTGATGCGGAAAGCCGGAATGTAGAAATCGTGGATCACGTCTTCCGACGTCATCGTCAGCTTCACCGGCACGCCCAGCGGCACGTGGAGCTCATTGATTTCGCGGGGCCCTTCGGGATGCTGGAGGTGCCACATCCACTGCTTGCCGATGACAAAGATTTCCATCGAGGCGTTGGGTGGGCGGGAGTTCTCAAAGTAAAGGCTCGAAGCCCAGAGAAACATCACGGCGCAGAGGGCGGTGGGGATGAGCGTCCAGGTCATTTCGAGCGCCATGGACGTCTTCACATCGGCGGGCTGCTCGTCATCGGAACGGCGGCGGTACTTCACCATGAAATATAAAATGAACGAAAAAATCAGGATGGTGAAAAACAGCGTGAGAGCCGTGAGAAAGAAATAGAGATGATCCACTCCCCGGGCGATGGTCGAAGCTCCCGCCGGATGCAGGGGAAAACCTAGGCACATCACCGCCGGCGTCCCCGGCGGGAAGAGGGATTGGAAAGCCGATCTCATGCGCGCTTCCCCGCCGGCAAAGAGCGGTGCGATTGCCGCGTCAGCAGGAGAATCAACAGCGCGATTCCCAGCACGGTCAGGAGCGCCCCGGCACGCAGAACGTTGGCAATCACGAGGCTATATTTCCCGCTGCTCGGATCGTAGTGGTAGCAGAACAGGAGAACCTGGTCCACGGGCGAGCCGATTTTATTCGCCGAAGCCTCCACGAGGCCGAGCCGCAGGCTGCGCTGTGGAAAGGAAATCCCGTAGAAGTAGCGGGAGACCTTTCCCTGCGGCGTCAAAACCATGATCGCGGCTGCGTGAGCATACTGCTCGGAAACCGAATCGTAGGCGTAGCGGAAGCCGACCGCGTCCGCCAGTTGGTGGATTTCGAGGTCCTTGCCCGTCAGGAAATGCCAGCCGGTGACGGCGCCCGGGCGGCCGTAGAGGCCGGCGTACATCACCTGCTTCGCTTCGGCTGCGACCGGGTAGTCGCGTGGATCGATGCTCACCGTGACGACGTCGAACTGCTTGCCCACTTCGAGATTCAATTCCTTCAGGCTATCGAGAAGCCCGTTTAGAACCTGGCTGCACAGCATCGGGCACTGGTAATAGACGAGCGAAAGAATCACCGGCTTTGTCCCGAAATATTCTCCGAGCCGCACCGTCCTGCCGTGTTCGTCGCGGAATTCCAGATTCAGCGGGACCTGGCTGTCGAGCTTCTGGTCGATGCCGACGTCTTTCAGAAGCTCGGGGCGAATGCCGACCGCCTGCACCTGCGCTTGCGCGGCCGCGCCAAGCGCCAGGAGCGCGGCCATGAGCAGCGCGAGAGTGAGCAACCACCGCGCGCTTCCCCCAGCGATTCCCCGCAGAGTTTGGCCGAAATTGAATTCCAATCTCATCGCCCGTTGTCCGTTCCACTGGGTTTCGTGCTTCCGGCAGTTTCCGCAGCCGGCGCGGCCGGCGTGCCCTGCGGTCGAATGGGCAGCCCACGTTCGAGAAGCAGGTTCATGGCGCGATCGATCGGAATGCGCACAATCCCGTTCGGCCGGTCCACCCAGCCATAGCTATTCAGCATCTGCTGCTGTTCCTCGCGGTAATGGTCGAGCTCGAGGCGCGGCTCGACCTGCAGGCGCGGCGCCGGCGGAAGCGTCCGGGCATTCTCGAACGGCGTGAGGGGCGGCCCGAGCGGCTGGGACTTCGCGAAGTGGAAGAACACCCAGCGCATGGAAATCAGAGTCAGCACAAGGACCAAGAAGAGCACGCCGCCAAAATAGGCCAGCGAGCGCACATCGACGTCGCTGGTTTCGTGGCCTGCGGCAGGATGCGGCGCCTCCGGCTTAGTCTGCATGTTCGGCCGCCTCCTGCAGGCGCGGGTCGTGAAGCGGGACCAGCGGCCTGCCCTTGAGCTCCGAGAGAAAAACAGCGATCCAGATGCCGCCGACGCCGATCGCCGCCGCCAGATCCATCCAGTGAATCCGGGGGCGGTCCGGCGCGAAGGCCGGCACCATCAGCCAGTACATGTCCACCCAGCCCAGGAAGATCAGCGCGCCCGCCACGACGGAGAGCACGCGCAGCCGCCGCTTGACGTTGCGGGAAAGCAGCAACAGGAACGGCACGGCAAAATGAAAGACGATCAGAAACACCGCCAGCCATGCCCAACCGCCGGTGGCGCGGCTGGTGTACCA
>Ga0073928_10010122_pt1 | contig 11307 bp, 9 predicted proteins | sample PaiPotPPA55metaG_FD_76969 | JGI IMG/M metagenome (GOLD analysis project Ga0073928, IMG submission 76969) | Iron sulfur acid spring bacterial and archeal communities from Banff, Canada, to study Microbial Dark Matter (Phase II) - Paint Pots PPA... ...
CTTGAGTGTCGAAAGAAATTCGTTGGGATCGCTGACGTCGCGCTGCCACTCCACCACTTGCCGCAACCACGCCAGCCGCTGTTCGTCCTGCGCCGAGACTGGGCCGTCTTTGTATTTCCAGTGGGCGGCAATGCCTTCTTCCGCCATTTTGTGCATCTCTTCGGTGCGAATCTGAATTTCAAAGGGCGTGCCGTCTTCTGTGATCACCGAAGTGTGCAGCGACTGGTAAAAATTAGGCCGCGGCATGGCGATGAAATCCTTGATGCGTCCCGGCACGGGCCGCCAGAGGTTGTGAATAATCCCCAGGACGGCGTAACAATCCTGTAGCGAACGCGTGACCACCCGCATGGCATACAGGTCATAGACCTGATCGACCGAGATTCGCTGTTTCTGTAGTTTCTTGTGAATGCTATACAGCCGCTTGATTCGACTTTCCACGCGCGCCTGAATGCCAGCCTCTTTCAGCTTGTCGCTGATGGTCTGCTGCATCTTCGCGAGAAAAGCCTCGCCTTCCTTACGGCGGGCGTTGACTGACTTCTCTACTTGCTCGTAACCGCCGGGATCGAGAAAGCGGAAGCCCAGGTCTTCGAGTTCGCCGCGAATCTTTCCCATCCCGAGGCGGTGGGCGATGGGCGCATAAATCTCCAGCGTCTCTTCGGCAATCTTGTACTGGCGATCGGCCGGCAGATGTTCCAGCGTGCGCATGTTGTGCAGCCGGTCCGCCAGTTTGATGAGCACCACGCGGATGTCATCGACCATGGCCAGCATCATTTTGCGCAGGTTCTCGGCCTGCTGCTCCTCGCGGGTAGCGAAATCTATTTTGCTGATCTTGGTTACGCCCTCGACGATGTGAGCAACCTGCTCGCCGAATTCCTTGCGGATGTCGACGATGGTCACCGATGTGTCTTCCACCGAGTCGTGCAGCAGGCCCGCCGCAACGGCGACCGGGTCCATCTTCATTTCCGCCAGGACAAGCGCCACTTCCAGAGGATGGACGAGATAAGGCTCCCCGGAGGCGCGGCTCTGCCCTTCATGATGCTTCAGGGAATAATCGTAGGCCTTCTTGACGATGGTGAGATCGTCCTGCGGACGGTTCTCCTGCATCCGCTTCATCAGATCGCGGAACTTGGTCAGGGTGAGAGCGGTGGTCGCGATCTGTTGGCGCAAGCTCGCCATATACGATTATATCCCGCGAACGACGCCGATTTCCGGTGGAGAGCAAACAGAACGAAATGGACTCAACTCAGATGAGGCGCGACAAGACTAATGAATTCTCTGGCAGTTATGACTTTAGTTTTCTTCCAGAATCTCGGAAAATGCTTCTGATTGCCCGTGATCAAATAGTCCGCGCCGGCAACGTCGGCACATTCCAGAGAAATATTGTCGTCGGGATCGCGTGTGACTTCAATACGCCGTGTCGGAGTCACGAAATGACTGTGGTTCTTTATAAGCTGCAGCAATTGACGCCGCAGGCCCTTGCGAATCTGTAGCTCTGGACGGGCAAGAACTTCGCTATATTCCTCGAAGATGGGCCGCGAAATGTACAATCGCGCCGGTTTGGTAATGGCAAGCAACAATAGAGTGCGCTGCAATCCGGCCGGTTTAATGGCAGCGGAAACCAACACATTTGTGTCGATGACAAGCCGGAGCGGAAGCATTACCGCTTTCGCTTTTGAGACCGCGCCGTCTTGATGAGCCGGTCAATCTGACGCGAAGTCGAGCTACTGGTCCCATTCCGCTCCGCCTCCTCGCCGATGACTCTCAGGATCTCGGGCTCGGGGGCGGCCAGCCTCACGTAATCCCGGATGCTGAGCAGCACCGCTTTGGGAGCACCCCGTTTCTCGATAATCAAAGACCGACGCTCTTCATCGACCCGGCGCAGCAGCTTCCCGAAATTGGCGCGCGCGTGGAGGGCAGAAACCACTAAGGTACGGTTCTTGCCGGTAGTGGGTAAGATAGGCACAAACTGTTCATTTCAACTGCTTAAACTGTACAGTTCGACGAAACGTCAGTCAATGAACTTCTAAAAGCGATGCGACTCGCTTTTCAGACATTTTGAATCCTTCGAATCCGTCGCCGGTTTGGCGGACGCTTCGCCAACTGATACAGTGACCTGCGCGCCATGATCTCTCGAATCCTTGTCAGCGGAGTTTCCGGGCCAATCGGGACAGCACTTCTTCCTTCCCTCAAGACTCGTGGATACAATGTCACGCGCTTGGTGCGGGCTGGAGCTACCGGCGAGGGGCAGCTTGCCTGGGATCCCGCGAAGCCCATCGCTGCCGGAATGGTTTCCGGCTTCGACGCCGTCATCCATCTCGCAGGCGAAAGCATTGTCGGACGCTGGACGAAGACCAAGAAGATAAAGATTCGCGGCAGCCGCGTTGCGGGCACCACCACGTTGGCCGAAGGCTTGGCTGGAGCGCAACACAAACCACAGGTGTTCGTCTGCAGTTCGGCGATCGGCTATTACGGCGACCGCGGCAACGAAGTGCTGAATGAGCAAAGCAAGCCGGGCATCGGATTCCTTGCCGACGTTTGTCGCGATTGGGAGGCGGCGACACAACCGGCCGCCAAAGCGGGCATCCGCACCGTCCAGATGCGCACCGGCATCGTGCTCAGTCCCAGGGGCGGCGCGCTGGGAGCGATGCTGACTCCCTTCAAAATGGGCGTCGGCGGCAGAATTGGTGACGGGCAGCAATGGATGAGTTGGATCGACGTGCAGGATATGGTCGGCGCGATCCATCACATCCTCAACAGCGATTTGCTGCAAGGCCCGGTGAACATGGTCGCGCCCAAACCGGTGAAGAATGCGGAATTCGTCAAGACTCTCGCCAGTGCGCTGTCGCGGCCCGCGATTCTTCCCATGCCCGCCTTCGCGGTGAAGCTGGCTTTCGGCGAAATGGGAGAGACCGTTCTGTTAGCCGGCCAGCGTGTCGAACCGTCGCAGCTGGTAATGAGCGGGTATCCGTACCGCTTCACCGATCTGGGGGCATCGCTGGAAAATAATCTCAAACGGTAGGTTACTTCACATGCGACTGTAATTCTGGCCACAACGATCGCAACAGCCGGCAGGACGCCGGCGCTACATCGGATCGGCCCGCACCGGCAGAGCGCACACCGCCCCCTCGCTGAAATTTTCTCCTTCGATTCCGAAGGCGTGGGAGAACCGCGCCCGGTAATTCTCCCATGCGATCGCGGACGTGAGTTCCACCAATTCCGCTTCGCTGAACCTTTCTCGCAGACGGGCAAACAGCGCGTCGGAGACTTCCACCGGAGTTTGGGTCATGCCGTCGGCATACTCCAGCACCAGCCTCTCCAGTTCAGAAAAATTGAAGCCGCTGCGATAGCGGCTGAGATTAGCAACCTGCTCCGCCGAGACGCCGTTTGCTCTGCCCACGGCAGAGCCGATATCAATTCAAAACGGGCACCCGACCAGCGTCGCTACTCGGAGTTCGACGAGTCCCTTGAGCTTGGGATCGACCAGCTTGCTCCCAGCCTGTGATCGTTCCATCTGCACGTATCCCCGCAAGATTTTGGGATGATGTGCGGTCACCTGGATCGGCATGATGACGCGGTGCAATCTACGGCGGGTCAGAGCATAGACAATTCGCACGAATAACCTGCGAATCGGACCGCCCTGATTAGGAGAAGCGCCGCCAATGCGCGCCATGGGGAACCTCCTTGTGAACACACTTAACTCAGACTCAGTTCAACTTGGGTTCGGGCGGGTTGATCTCGTCCTGCAGTTTTTGCAAAAGCTGGGCACGCTGCTCGGTGTTCAACTCGCGTTGCAACTCCTCCAAAGCCAGGGCCATGACGTGATAGTGGTGCGCGCCCGCGAATTTGGGGTCCGCAGTGATGTTAAGCCACAGTCTATGCATCAGTTCCACGTCCTGAGGACGCATCCGCGGCGTGTGCGGCCCCAGCGCGTATTCGCGGATGGTTCCATCCGGAGCACACACTTCCAGAATCAGTCGCGGACGCGGCTCCGGCAACCGTTCCCAGGCATCGCCGGTAAGCTTCGCTTGTTCGTCGGCGGTGAGTTTGTTGGAAAGCCCGCAGATTACGCGGCTGGAGTCGAGACGCTGCGCCGTCACCATGATGGCTTCGAACACATCCGTTGCGGGCACGACCAGCAGGTGGATCGGCTTTCCTTCCTTCTCCGCGACCGCGACTGCGGCGGTAAACAGTTCCTGCTCGTAATGGTCAAACACCTGGCTGGCTTCAAGGACCGTGTTGCCGCCAAAGGTATGCTCGCGGTGATACAAGCGTGCGCTCATGACCACGACATCCTGCTTGGCCGTATTGGTATGGCTGAGCACGTGGCGCAGGTAGTAGAGATTGCGAGGATCGCGTACCGCAACCAGCACGTTGCCGGGACGCACTCCCATGGCGCCGCTGCCGAGTTCTTGATTGCCATAGACCCGGAACTGATCGAGCTGCTCGGGTTTGCCGTGGCGCTCCTTGGCAACATGGCGCTCGGAGATCGTAAAAATGGTGAAGAACGCTGCGCTAAAAATGACTCCCGCGATGGTGGCTTGATACTTGGTGAACAGGTTGACAATCGCGGTGATGAACAGCACCGCGGAGATGAGAGTCAGTCCCACAGGAATTTCGGTTTTTCCAATGTGCAGATTCCCCGGCACTTTCCATTCCCGGTTCCCCGGCTCTGTGAAGCGCAGCACCAGTACAGCCAGCGACTTCGTGGCGAAGCTCCAGATCACGCCGAAGGCATACAGCGCAGCCAGCACGTACACGTTGCCCAGGCTGAGGACGATGGTAAGCAACTGCATGCCGACGATCAGATTGATAATCCGGTAACTCGTGCCGTAGCGGTCATGCGGCCGCTGAAACCAACTGGTAAGCACTCCGTCTTCGGCCACGCGATTTAGAACGCCATTCGCGCCCACAATGGAAGTGTTCTGCGCACCCGCCAGAATCAGCACCCCAACCAGAACCACGAAGCCGTGAAACAGAAGTTTCAGGCTAGTCGGCCCCACCAGATACATGGCGATGCCGCCGATGAGGTTGGCAAAGTAATCCGGGCGGACCTTGTCCGGAATGATCATGACTGCGAAGAAAGAGACTAGTGAGGTGAAGAGCAGGCTGTAGATGAAAATCACCAGCCCTGTCTTCTCCAGGTTCTTCAGCTTGGGATGTTCAATTTCGCGATTAACCTGCGCCAGCGTCTCCTCGCCGCTCATGGCCAGCACAGAATGGCCGAAACCGACGAACAAGATGATCCACGTAAGGTGGCCGAGCCAGGTTGGCAGCCACCCCAGAGACTCTTTGTTCAGCGGAATTACGCCCGCGTGCAGTGGATTCGGAGGCAACTGAATCGGCGCGCGCAAAACCGTGAGCGTGCACCAGATAATCAGGATCACCACCATGACGGTGGTGATGATCATAATCTGCAACGCCTTCTGGCTGGATTCGTGAATGCCCTGCGTGTTCTTCCACCAGAAGTAGAAGACGATGAAGACCGCCAACCCTGCGGCAAAATGATCGTCGGAGAAATTCAAGGGACGATGCAGATACACCCCAATGTCCTTGATGAACCCCGCCAGGTATTGGCCCGCCGAAACCGCGCTGATCGGACCTGTCAATACATAGTCGAACAGCAGGGCTGAAACGGAGAACTTGGCCAGCGTTCCGCCCATCGCCTCTTTCACGACTCGATAGACACCGCCGCGGACGAACATGCTGCTGGATTCGATATATAGGGCCCGCACCGCATAGCTGAACAGCATGACCGCCAGGATGAACCAAGGCGCGCTTTTGCCAATAACCTTCTCGGCATCGCCGCCCGCATAATAAGCGGAGGAAGCCAGGTCGGACAGGACGATAGCGGAGGCGCGCCAGAAGGAAATGAAGGTCAGCATCACCGTGGTGGCGACGAAGACCTTTACGGCCGGTTTTGTACTGTCAGGGACTGTAGCCATGCTTCTTATGAATGGCAGAAACCGCAATTAAGCCTGAACCCAATGAAGATAGCACAGGAGACAGCTAAAGCGTTTCAGCAGGGTCTCTCCACCGACCTTTGGCGGTGTCGTCTACGGGGTGCCGGGTTTTTTCGGCGCAAAGTAGGTGTGCGTAATGCGATCGTGCCAACAGAGGGCGTCTTCATCGAGAAAAACCCAGAGGTATCCCATCCCCAGGGAAACGGCCGAGAGCCAGGAGGCAAGCACGCGCCAGCGTCGCAAGGATCGATTGGTCGAAGTGCCGTCGAAGCGGCCAAGTTCCAGGCCCGCGATGCGCAGTCCGGGAGTGCTGGCGGCATAGACGATCAGCAAATATTGATATGCCGCCCAGAAGACGCCAGGAATTCCGACGGCGAGGCCGACCATCTGAATCAGCGGTGGACGCACCGCCGCCACCTTCCAGAATATATAGCCAAACAAGGCCGAAGCCACCGCAATGATCACACCATCGACTACCGCGGCCATCACGCGCGAGCCAAACCGCGCACTTTGCAGAGGAATGTCGATGCCCGCCCGCTTTTCGACCGCCTTGCGCTCGACCCCGTCAATAGTGATTCCGCCCAGCGCCGGCGGAGGAGGCTCAACCTCGGGCACATCGAGAATTCGCGGCCGCCCGCCGACCGGCTCCGCCAGTTGATCGGGGGGAGGCACAGGCGGTCCCCAGGCAAATCCCGGAAACTCGATAATCTTTCCGCCCGCATGTCCCCCGCTGGACCGTGCAGGATGACGAACTGCCGGTGCGGCTTCCGCGGCGCTCGCCTGCCGCGATTGCGCTTCAGCCTCGGCGGCAGCCGAGGGTTGCTCCCTCATCCCATCCAGCGCGAGGGCATGGTTCGAGACAGCTTCAAACGTAGAAGGCGACCCAGACCCCACGACCGCGTTTGCGCTCGTAGCCGATTCAAAGGCTTCAAACCTCAGGCTCAGTGACGGATAGCGCGGCGGACGCACTTTGCGGCGCGCGCGATAACGATTCACCCGGGCAGAAAGTTCGTCGCGCCAAGCCCCAACTTCTGCGATCTCATCGCCAGTCGCCCTCGAATCGGCAATGCCCAGGGGCTCCGATTGGCAACGGCAAACTTCTCCACACTCCGGACAATTCATGAAGGCCAGTCTTTCAAATCACACCAGCAACATCACACCAGCAAAATCGCACCAGTTCGTGCGCCACGTACAACCAGGAGTGAACCAACGGGAATCCTAGCCTTTTTGGCCACTTTGCCTCGCGGCCAGCGCCGTGCTAACTTCACGATGCCGCGACCAGAAAGCCGAAAGGCTGGTACGCCTTCGATGGACGATCGTCTTCCGTCGATTTTCTTCCGATGATTCTTCGCTCTAGATTCCTTATCACGGCGCTGTTTCTTTGTCATCAGCTTCTCGCTTTGGCGCTAGTAACCAGCCAGTTGCCGTCAGAAAATTCCCATCAATCAATTACCTCCTCACCACAGACCCCGCATAAAACAGAAACTGGGGAATCGCTATCGAGCTCTCCTTGCGCGAAACAGGCCGCAACCCAGGACTCCGACTCGGCGACTATCTGCGCCGACCAGCAGGAAAAAATCGGCGATGTCTACAAATTGCATGGCAACGCGGAAATTCACTACCGCACCTACGTCCTGCGCGCCGACGAACTTACCTACGACTCCGCTAGCGGCGAGGCCACGGCCGCGGGACACTTCGCGCTCGACGGCGGTCCCAACGACGACCACCTCAGAGCCAGCCACGGAACCTACAATCTGACGGCCGAGACCGGACGCTTCTACGACGTCACCGCCACCACCGGACTCCGCTTTCACGGCAGCCGCGCCGTCCTGACCTCCACCGCCCCATTTGCCTTCTCCGGCAAAATCGTTGAGAAGGCCAGCCCCGATCACTATCTGGTTTATGATGGCACCATTACCACCTGCGAACTTCCCCATCCCAAGTGGCAGTTTGACGCTCACAGAGTGGTCGTGGATGTGGGCGGCAATGCCAGCATCTACCACAGCACATTTGTCTTGCACGGATTCCCGGTCTTCTACTTCCCTTATGCGACTCATCCCGTGGCCCGGGAAGTGAGAAATACGGGCTTCCTGATACCGACCGTGGGCCGATCCTCCACCAAAGGAAATATCGTCGGCGACTCTGTCTACTGGGCCATCAATCCCAGCATGGATGCCATCCTGGGCGCGGAATATTTCTCCCTGCGCGGATGGTCGCAACGCGGAGAATTCCGCGCCCGCCCCAGCGACACCTCCTATGTTGACCTCGATTTTTTCGGGGTGATTGACCGTGGCATTAGCACGCCACCGTTGCGCAAACCGTTACGCGAGGGCGGACAGGAAGCACGCCTCACCGCGGAAGGCAACTTCTATGGCTTCCGCGCCGTCTCCAATATCGACTATCTCAGCTCGTTTCTCTTCCGCCTGGCCTTCAACGACGTTTTCACCCAGGCCGTAAACTCGGAGGTAAAGTCGCAGGTTTTTCTCTCCAAAACTTTCGACGGCGTCTCCTTCGGCGGCATGGTGGAGCGCTATCAGAACTTCTTTCAAACCGTCGATTCCAACGGCACGCTCTCCAATCCGCCTACGTTCGATTCGATCCGTATCCTGCACACTCCCAGCGCCGACGCATCCAGCGTAGACCGCCCCTTATGGCATTCGCCCTTCGTCTGGTCGTTCGACGCCTCTCTGGCCGGCCTTTCGCGCGGCGAACCCGGCTTTCATACTGGAGAAATTCTGGCCCGCTTCGATTTCAGCCCCGAGATTTCCCTGCCCATCCAGTTCCACGGCTGGTCGCTTCGCCCCGCACTCGCACTGCACGATGCCTATTACACGGAGCGCTTCGTCGGCGGAATTGCCCTCCCCAAACCCACCAACCGCCAGGCTGTAGAAACCTCGGTGGAAATACGACCGCCGGTCCTGGAAAAAATATTCGACCAGGAATTTCTGGGCCGGAAGTGGAAGCACGCCATTGAACCAAAGGTCATCTACCGTGCGGTAACCGGTGTACACAACTTCGCCAACATCCTTCATTTCGACGAACGCGACATCCTCAGCAACACCCACGAAGTGGAGTACGGATTCGTGACCCGGCTCTACGCGAAACGTCCATCGTCATCGCAAATTCAGGAGTGCGATACTCCTATGACCGGCCTTGCGGTAGGCGCCGCCGCGCCAGAACAACTCGTCCCCTGGCAGCGCGTCAGCAACCTCGACAATCAGCCCTGCACTCCGGGTCCGCAAGCCAGGGAAGTGGCCACCTGGGAACTGGAACAAAAATATTTCCTCGATCCCACATTCGGCGGAGCCGTTGTGACTGGACAACGCAACGTCTTTACCACCACGGAAGATCTGACAGGCATTGCATTCGTCACTCAGCCGCGTCATCTTTCCCCACTGGTCTCGCGCCTGCGCGCTGCCACCAGCAGCCGCACCGACACCGAGTGGGACCTCGATTACGACTTCCAGCTAGGTCGCGTGAACGAGAGCACTCTGCTGGTCAACTACAATCTGGGATCCTTCACCGTAGGCGGCGGAGACGCGTTTCTAGAAATTCCCCAGCCCAACAAAATTCCGCTAAAGTATCAACAGTTCCGAGTGGCCCTCGGTTATGGCAGCCTGGCCCGCCGTGGATTCAGCGCGGCCACCAGTTTTGGCTTCGATGACGAAACTAAGAAACTGCAGTTCGCCACCGCGCAAACCACCTACAACTGGGACTGCTGCGGAGTGACCTTGGAATATCGCCGATATGCCATTGCCAACGTCCGGAACGAAAATCTCTTCCGCTTCACCTTCAGCCTGGCAAATATCGGCTCCTTCGGAAATCTGAGACGTCAGGAGCGCCTGTATTAATTGAGTAAGTCAAGATGGCAAGGTTTTCTCAGCGTCCTCCGCGCGTACTCCGCGCCTCCTTCGCGTTCTCTGCGCTTAAAAGCTTTTTCTCTCCCTTTCCCGGCTGTTACGATAGAAATATGCAAGCCCCTGAAGCCAACCTGAGCGCAAAGAGTTCTGAACTCAAGGCGGAATTGCTATCGCTCGGCCGAGTGCTAGTCGCCTATTCCGGTGGCGTGGATTCCGCCTATCTCGCCTGGGCCGCTCACCGCGCAATGGGCGCAGACATGCTGGCGATAATCGCCGACTCTCCCAGCCTCGCTCGCACCCAACTGAGCGATGCAATTGCATTCGCCAATGAGCACGGCATTCCGCTCGAAGTCATCTCCACCTCCGAACTCGACCGCCCCGAATATGCTCGCAACGACGGCCAGCGCTGCTTTCAGTGCAAAGACGAACTCTTTGCCGTGTTGGAAAAACTCCGCGCTGCACGCGGATTCGACGCCATCGCTTATGGGGTCAACCTTGACGATCAAGGCGACTTCCGCCCCGGCCAGCAAGCCGCCAAGCAGCATCACGTTGCCGCCCCGCTGCTTAAGGCCGGGCTCACCAAACAGGAAATCCGTGAACTCGCCCGCCAGGCTGGCCTGCGCATCTGGGACAAACCTGCATCCGCCTGCCTCGCCTCGCGCATTGAGTACGGCCGTCCGGTCACGCGCGAAGCCCTCGACGTGGTCGAACGCGGCGAAGACGCCATTCGCGCCCTCGGCTTCCGCCAGTTCCGCGTGCGTCACCATGGCGACATCGTCCGCGTCGAAATCGCCAGCGAGGAATTGGAACGAGCTTTGAGTCCCGCCATGGCAGCCCGGTTCACCGCCATCTTCAAAGCGCTGGGATTCAAGTTCGTGACCCTCGATCTCGAAGGATTCCGCTCCGGATCGATGAACGCCCTCCTACCCGCCGAACAACTCCGCCGCACGGGATAGAAGTGGATCGACCCGCGTAGCGACGTAAGAATGCAACCCACGGCTGAAGCCGCGGGCAGTGAGAAATGAGGAACCGAGCTCGGGAGGAGCGAAAGAAACACCAAGCCACCCTACCGGGACGCCAGGGACTATCACGTACGCTGTGGGACCTTCCCCGCATTTGCTATGAGATAATCAAAGGATAACTAGCGATGCTGAGGCGGTTCCTGTTGATCCCATTTCGACGTTCATTGCTCATCCTGCTTTTGGTTTGCCTGGGTTGTGTTGCTCAATCGGCGTCTCCCGACGTAGTTCGCAAGATCGAACATCAGGTGCGCTCTTTCTACACCATCCCTGCCGACATAAAAGTAACTGTCGGCGCCATCACTGCCAGCAGCGACATGCCGGGATATGACGCGGTCTCGGTGAACATCGATGGCGGCGAAGGCAAGTCGAAAGACTACAAGTTCCTGCTCTCCAAGGACCGCGCCACCATGCTGCGCGTGACCAAATTCGATTTGAACAAAGATCCGTTCGCCGATGTCATGAGCA
>Ga0073928_10010126_pt1 | contig 11305 bp, 7 predicted proteins | sample PaiPotPPA55metaG_FD_76969 | JGI IMG/M metagenome (GOLD analysis project Ga0073928, IMG submission 76969) | Iron sulfur acid spring bacterial and archeal communities from Banff, Canada, to study Microbial Dark Matter (Phase II) - Paint Pots PPA... ...
CGGCGCTTGGATGATGTGCCGCACGGTCGCCGTCGCCGGATCGACGCCCATAACCGCTGGACTGATGATGATCAGGACGAGCGACGACACAAGGCCAGTGATCATGCCGGCCAGCACGCCCGCCTGGTTGAAACGCCGCCAAAAGAGCGTCAAGATGATCGACGGTACGTTTGCACTCGCGGCGACGGCAAACGCGAGACCAACGAGGAAGGCCACGTTGAGCGTCTTCAACGCGACCGCAAGCAAGATCGAGATGATCCCGATCGCGATCGCTGTGATGCGCGCGACCAAGAGCTGTTCGCGCTCGCTCTCGACCCCCTTCTTCACGATATTGAACCACACGTCGTGCGCGAAGGCTCCCGAGGCCGCGATCGTCAAGCCGGCCACGACCGCCAGAATCGTGGCAAACGCAACCGCCGAAATGAACGCGAGAAACAGACTTCCGCCGAGTTGGCCCGCGAGCAGCGGACCCGCGAGGTTGCTGTTGGGAGCCTTGACGATGTAGCCCTTTTCATCCAGTTGCGTCTGCAGCTTCGCGGCCTCTTCGGGCTTCTGGGCCTTGATCTTCGCAATGTACTCCGTCGCCGCAGTGCCGGTCGTGCGCGTTCCGATGTTGGCTTTGCCTACCAACGTGGCTGCACCGTAACCGAGGAAGGTCGTCATCACGTAGAAGGCACCGATCAGGATCATCGCCCAAACGACCGACGTTCTCGCCTGCTGTGCCGACGGCACCGTGTAGAACCTGATGAGAATGTGCGGCAAGCCCGCCGTACCGAAGATCAGCGCGATTCCCAGTGAGATCAGCCCGAGCGCCCCGTACTTTCCATTATACAAGAGACCTGGCTGCGTAAAATCCTTGGTCGCGATGACGTTGCCGGCCGCGTCTTTGATCGTCCCCTTTACGCCCGCGACGGCAGCGAAGAACTCCGTCAGCGAGAAGTGGTAGTGAGCCAGGACGAAAATCGAAAGCAGAATCGCGCCGCCCATCAGAAGAACGGCTTTGATGATCTGCACCCACGTCGTTGCCAGCATACCGCCGAAAACGACGTAGACGAGCATGAGCACGCCAACCACGACGATCGCGGTCTCAAAGTTGAGTTGTGGAATGAGGAGGCTAACCACCGAGCCCGCCCCGACCATCTGCGCGATCATATAGAAGCCGCTGACCGCGAGCGTCGAGATCGCTGCCATCGCCCGGACAGACGAACTGTGTAGACGGACCGTGAGCACGTCGGCCATCGTGTATTTCCCGACGTTGCGCAGCGGCTCCGCGACCAGTAAGAGCACCGTCAGGTATGCCACCAGCCAGCCCACCGAGTACATGAAGCCGTCGTAACCGTTAAACGCGATCAGCCCGGCAATGCCGAGAAACGACGCCGCCGACATGTAGTCACCGGCGACCGCCCATCCGTTCTGAAATCCGCTGAGTCCGCCGCCGGCGGTGTAGAACTCCGATTTCGTGCGCGTGCGCCGGGCGGCCCAGTATGTGATCCCCAGCGTGATCGCGATGAAGATCAGGAAGAGAATGAGCGATGCGCTCACGTTCCCGATCCCCTTTTCAGCTTCGCGACGATGGCCGTTGCCATGCGATCGAACACCTTTGCTCGGCGTACGTACATGTACATTACCGCCCACGCCATGACGAACTGTGAAAGCGCAAAGAGGTATGCGAGATTGATGTCCCCGATGACCTTCGTCTCCATCAATCCGGGGAAGTAGCCAACCAGCACCGGCAACGCAAAATAGTAGACCAGAAAAAATATCGTCGCCGGGAGAATGAAGCGCACTTTCTCGGCGATGAGGGCCCGGAAGCCGGGGTCTTGTTCGATCCGCTCGTAGTCGCTGTGGCTAAGGCCGGTCGGCGACGCGCCGCCCGAGTTCGTCTCCATAGCACCTCCGCAAAGCCCTGTACCGAACCAGGGAGTTTGCGGCCACGTTCCGCCCGTCTGCTCGCCTCCCTCTCCTGCGGCTCGCAGCAAACAGACACGGCGGCCCGGAGGCCGTAGCCTCCGGGCCGAGAGTGAACCTACGGCTTCGAGGGCTTGAGGACTTTGGACGGCGGATAGGTGAGCGGGATGAACTGCGAGCCGGAGGCATTCGGAGGCGGCGAACCGGCGAAGTTCAGGATGCTCAGGATCTGCATGTCTTCCGGACACGCGGGATTGGTCTGGCACGTTGGATCGCTCGGAACCGGTTGATTCGGAATGATGCCCGAGCTGAGCACGTAGAGCGTTTGCGTCCCGTAGTTCTTGAAGCTCAGCCGCGGCTGCGCTCCACCTGCGGGGACGTACGCGACTTCATTCCACGTACCGTACACGGCCGGACCGTTTGGCGTCGTCGAGACCGAGACGAACACTTCAGCGTACGCCCAGTTCGTTGCGCCCTTCGGCTCAGCTTTCGAGTTGATGCTGACGATCGGTTGCGGATTGTTCGGTGACGACGGGTAGCTCCAGTAGCTCGTCAGTTCGAGACCCTTGAGCGACGTCGTGTCATTCGGCGTGGCGAACAGACCGAAATGGTAGTAGTTCGTGTAGCCGGGGATGTTCTGGTAGAGCGTCGGACCGCTATACGTAACGGTCGTCGTATTGGTCGAGGGGTTGTACGTAACGGTCGGGTAGCAGGGATTGCTCGGACCTTGGCTGGGCGGGCAGAACGGATCGTAGGGTCCGTAGAGCGGCTGGTCCAAGCACGGCGGGTTCGATGCTCCGCAAATCTGTTCGACGAGATTGCCGGTGAGCACGATCTCGAAATTGGTCGGCTGCGGGCCCTTGGGAACGCTGTTGAACTGATTGATGATCTCGGTCGGGTGCTTGCGCTTTTGCTTTACGTCGGGAATCGACTGAGTCAGCGACTGGGGAACGCTCGCCCCCGGTGCAACCGAAGACGCGGCGCCGTTGCAACCGACGAGCGTAGCGGCCAAGGCTGCTGCGGCGCCAAGTCCGAGGACGGCGGAGTGTAGTTTGTGCATGTGAGTGCTCCAAGTAACGAGGGTACCGATTGAGCCGCGGCGCCACGGCTCCCGGTGCTCTTAGCATCTCGCTTCTTGGGGTGCGTAACTACCGACAAACCCTACGCTTACCCATACACTTCTACGATGCTAGCTGGGAGGGCGGCTGTCGCACGCCCTGCAGCAGGCGCCGCAGGTGATCCGACGGCGCGATCCCGAGGTCTCGGCCGAGTGCTAGGGAGTAGCGCCGGAACGCTCGGACGGCGTCGGATTCGCGGCGTTGAGCCAGGTGAGCGCGGATGACGATCTCCCAGCCGGCCTCATCGCAGGGGTCCATGTCGAGCATGGCCTCGGCGATCGATATCGCGCGCTCCACGTCGCCGGAGCGTAAATGGTGGGCCGCGAGCCGCTCTGCCAGCTCGGCGGCGAGCTGCCGGCAACGGTCATCTAAGGGCGCGAGCGCCTCGTTCAGATCCGCGAACCGCCCGGCCCGCTGTAGGTTGGCGCAGCCCGCCTCGAGGAGCTCGACTTCAGCGGGCGACAAGACGCGGAAGCCGCGGATGTCGCACGCTAAGCGTTCCAGTTCGGCGATATCGAAGACGACGGTCGAGTCGAGGGCGTATCCGGCACGGCAACACGCGATGACCGGCCGGCCCTCGAAACGCTCCTTGATGCGGTGCACGGTGACTTGCAGGACGTTGCACGCGGCCTTCGGTTCGAGATCGGGCCAGATGCTGGCGGCGAGTTCATCGCGGTGCAACGGGCGTTTTCTCAAAGCGAAGAAGCTTAACAACTCGCGGCACCGCCTGGTGAGCACGTGCTCTGCGGGACCGCTCGATGGATAGGTCAGGAGTTCGATGCGGACGCTTGACATGCACCGAGCGTACCGGCTTGGCCCCTTGGCGAGTATCCGTGCCAGTACTGAAACCGGAGCGCGGAGCTTAAAGGCCTTGCTCCGAAAGGCGGGCCACGAGTTCCGTGCGGGTCTTAATGCCCAGCTTGCGATAGATCGATGCGACGTGTGTCTCGACGGTCCGCTCTCCGATGCCGAGTTCTTCGGCAACGGTGCGGTTCGAGTAGCCGCGCACGATCAGCCTTGCGGTTTCCTCTTCCCTGCGGCTCAGAGCGATCGCGCCGCCCAAAGGCGTCCGGCGTCTGCCGAGCACGTCCTCGAGACGCCGCACCTGGCGCCCGGCGCCGAGTTGTCGATAGATCCGCAGCGCCAAAGCGGTATCGCCGGCCACCTCGAGAGCGGCGGCCGCCTCGACCGGCCATTCCATAGCCTGAAATGCAGCATGCGCCTTCCGCGCGAGCGCCACGGCGTCATCCTGCACTCCGTTGCGCTGCATGGTCCGCGCATCGAACAAGGCAAGATGCGCTGCCGCCGCCTTGTTCTCTCCCTCCGCACCGACCGTAACCAGCAACCCGCGGGCGCGATCGGCGTCGTCCGCCTCACCCACTTCCGCGGCAGCGTCGAACAGCCAGTACGGAGAGAGCGAAGTCACCCAGCCCAGTCCACGGTGAACGACAGCCGCCGCCGCCGGCCGATCGGTTTGTATCAACGCAAGCGCGGCGGCGCCCGTCGTTGCGGAGATGAGTTCGGACGAGCCCGTGCCGAGCGCGCGCTCGATGAGGTCGAGAATCCAAGTATCGCTGCGCGGTTTCGCAACCTCGCACAGCGTTTGCAATCGTAGCGCGACCGCCGCACCCAGAATCGAGGGCGCAGCTCGATCGTAGTCTTGAAGAACGCTCTGTTCCGCGAGCCTTCCCGCCTCCGGGAATGCTCCAAGCTGCAGCTCGCATTGGGCGAGGTTCGCGACGATCATGCCGCGCTCTCCGCGCAGACCGAATCGGTCGGCCGCGGCCAATGCTTGATCGTAGTTGTCCTTGGCCAATCGGGCTTCGCCGACGGTCATCGCGATGACGGCGAGATTGTTGAGCGCGAGGACGCCAAGGTCGGCCTCACCGCTTTCTTGCGCTGTGTCGAGCGCCTGCCGGTACCACGCACGCGCGTCGTCGAAGCGTCCCAGGTCCACGTAGGCGCTTCCGCGGCTGTTCGCGTGACGCCAGCGCTCGCGCGAGGATCGAACGCAGTCGAGCGCGTCCGCTCGATCGAGCACCGCCAGCGCCTCCAAGGGCTCGCCCTGTGCTGCGAGCACCATCGCCAAAGATAACTCCGCCGAGAAATGGCGCCCGGAGATTGGCAGCGAGCGTAATTCTTCGCGCACTGCCTCGATGGCGGCTCTGGCCGCCTTGAGATCGCCGAGCGTAAAGCGCTGGTGCGCCGCCCGAAGTGCAAAGCGCAGCGCCTCGTCGAGGTCCTCGACGCGCCGAAACTCCACTACGGCGCGTTCGCACCACGACAAACAACTCTGGGTATGTCCCGCGGCATTGTGGGCTTGCACGACCTTGTGTAAGAGCGTGCTGCGATTCTCGGAGCCGACGGGCGCGAAGTCCAGCGCGCACTCGTAGAAGCGCGCGGCATCGGCCGGCGCAGCGACTGAGAGGGCGCGGTCTCCCGCCGATTCGTTGGTTGCGATGGCGCGATCCGGGATGCGCGCAGCCCACCAGTGATATGCGCTCTTTTCAATTGGGGCCGTGAACTGCCCATCCTCGAGGGCGTTTGCGATGCGCTCGTGGAGTGTGCGCGCCTCGGTTATGAGCAGGTCGCGATAGAGAATTGCCTGCGTCAATGCGTGCCGGAATCTGAAGCGACCGGAATGCGGGTCCTCCACGACCAGATGGCGCGTTCTCGCCTTACGGATCGCTTCGAGGACGTCGCCGGAGGACGATTGCGTAAGATGCGCAAGCAAAGCGACATCGAAGTCGAGTCCGATAACTGCAGCGTACATCAGTACCTGCTGTTCTTTGGGGCTCAGTGTCCGCAAGCGCTCGTGGACGTGCCCGCGCACCGACAGCGCCGAGACCGCAACCGGCACAGCCCCTTCGAACCCGCTGCCGAGAGCTTCGCGCACCAGTTCTTCTGCGACGAATGGGACGCCCTCGGCGAGCCCGCAGATCGAGCGGATCAGGTCCTCACTCAGTGCGCCGCGCTCCGGCAGGGCATCGTGGATCGCCGCATGGAGGATCTCGTTACTCCATGGCTCGAGCTGCATGACGATCGCGCCCTCGTGGCGCATCCGATCGAGCGCCACGCGGTGTCCATATCGTTCGTCGAGTTCGGCCTTACGAAACGTTCCGATAAGCACCGTCGCCGTATCGTCGAGCCGGTGCGCCAGGTGACGAAACAGGTCGAGGCTCGTTGCGTCGCTCCAATGGAGATCCTCGACCACGACCACGAGCACCCCACGGGTCGCCGCCCGCTTGCGCAAGAAGTTCTCGACGAGATGAAAGCGCTTCGCACGCTCCTCCTCGGAAGAGCTCGCCCGTTTGGGCTCGGCGCGCAAGGCTTCCCCGATGCTTTTGGCATCGACCTCGCCGCGTAGCGCATCCACGAACGGTTCGTAGGGAGCTTGCAAGTACTCTGCGCTGCGCCCTACGAGAAAGCCAAGACGCTCCGCCCGCGTCGCCACCCTCAGCTGAGAAACGAGGCGGGACTTTCCTATGCCCGCCTCACCTTCGATAAGGAAAACGCACCCATGCCCGGTGGCGCGCGTCTTACGCGCTGCCTCGACAAGGCATGCTAGCTCCGTCTGGCGCCCATAGAACGCCCGAAAGAGGCTCACGGCAAACTCGGCGGCGAGCAATATGCCATGGCCTCGTGCTACTTCGGGCGCGCTAGCTCATAGCCTTTCGCGCCACATGTTACGCAAAGATTAACTCGAAACTAAGAGCTGCTAGGATGGACGGCGAGTTCTCTGGGATGGAGGGTTGGCGGCCCGACTTACGATGGGCACGGGCCGCAATGACAATGCGTGCGGCGTCACAACAATCCGCACCGAACCCGGAAGCACTCGCGTGTGCTTGACCGGGCTCGGTGGCCGCGGGCCATCGTCGTCGACGGGGCCCGCCAACCTCAAGCGATCTCCTCCGCCATCGGATACACGCCGCTGGGCAGATTGGGGTAGGTGACGTCGGGCATTGCGTGACCGATGATGACCGTCTGGAAGCCGAGGTTGGCGCTTGCGTCGTCGGAACTGAAGCTCGTCGCTTCGACGAGCGTCGAGCCCTGGTAGATCTCGAGCGATCCGGAGTGCGAACCGGCGAACGAGAGATCGATCGGCAGGGCAAATGCGGCTGAATCGCCGGTCGAGAGCGCAAAGGCCGTGGTCGAGTAGCTGTTGCTCTGACCCGAAAAAGTAAAGGTGAGCGTCAAGTTCGTGGTCGGACCACTGTTGTTGACGAGGACGCCGCTGAATACCAGCGAGGTCCCACCATTCGCACTTTCGATGCGTACGTACCCGTAGCAGAACTGAGACATGCGTGGACCTCCTAAAGTGCCTGGGTGATCGCAGGGTCTCACGGCGGCCTTACAAACGGATTACACGCTCACAGCCGCGACGGCTCGGGCCCGCGCGACGCCTCCAGCCATTCCACGGCGACGCGATGCAGCGATACGGCCTGAAACAAGTGGGCGGTGGCCGCGCCGACTGTCCCTTGGCGCGCGAGCCTTTTGCACCAGCGTATTGACGCCACCGAGAATTGGCCCAACGCTGCGGACGCCGGCATGCACCATCGCCCTGTCGCCGCCCTCACCGGCACCTGGCTGTTAGCCGCTGGCGCGGGTCGCTTCGCGTTTGGTGACGCGGTAGACGTTACGCACGTCGCGCAGCGTGCGGAGCTTCTCCATCACGCGGTGCAGGTGGTCGAGGTCGGTAATCTGCAAGGTCAGGGTGATGAGCGCGGTCTTGTCGCGCTGTTTGGTGCGGGCGGTGACCGACGATGCGTTCGTCTTGAACTCGGAGCAGACGCCCATCACGTCTTGCAAGAGCCCGGCGCGATCGAACGCCTCGACTTCAACCTCGACCGCGTGCGTGAGTTCCTTTGTACCGGCCCACGACGCCTGGAGGATGCGCTCGGGCAGAGCGCTCATGTACGCGACGTTCGGACAGTCGGCGCGATGAACGGACACGCCCTTGCCGATGGTCACATATCCCATGATCGGATCGCCCGGCACCGGGCTGCAGCACTTTGAGAGCCGTACGAGCACATCGTCGACGCCGGCAATGCGAATGCCGCTGACGCTGCGGGCCGGACGCCGTACCGCAGCCGGCCGTTGCACCGCCGCGAGGTCGACGAGGTTCGACGACTTGACCTCATCGCGCAACCGCGAAACGACCGAAACTGCCGAGGCGTCGCCAAACCCGATCGCTGCGAACAACGCTGTCGCCGATGTGTAGTTCATCCGCTTGGCGATCTTCTCGATGAGCTCGCCTCGCGCCAGATCGACCCGCATGTGGTGGCGCGCCAGCTCGTGCTCGACGGCTTCCTGACCGGCGAGAACGTTCTCTTCCTTACGCTCCTTGCGGAACCACTGCTTGATCTTGTGCTTCGCGCTCGAGGTGCGGACGACCGACAGCCAGTCGAGCGAGGGTCGCGAGCTCTTGTTGGTCAGAATCTCGGCGATGTCGCCGTTATGCAATTGATAGTCGAGCGGAACGATCTTGCCGTTTACTTTGGCTCCGACGCAATGGTGCCCGACGTCAGTGTGCACCTGGTAGGCGAAATCGAGCGGCGTTGCAGCGGCGGGCATCGAGAACACGTCGCCCTTCGGCGAAAACACGAAGACCTGGTTGTCGAAGAGGTCGAGCTTGAGGTTCTCCATGAACGCGCGCGAATCGCGCATATCGTTCTGCCACTCGAGCAGCGAACGCAGCCAGGTGAGCTTGTTCTCGAAGGCATCGGGCTTCGTGCCTTCCTTGTAGCGCCAGTGCGCAGCGATCCCGTACTCGCTGGTGCGGTGCATGTCCTTGGTACGAATCTGAATCTCGAGCGGGTCGCCGCCGGGCCCGAGCACCGTCGTATGCAGCGACTGGTACATGTTGGGCTTGGGCATAGCGATGTAGTCTTTGAACCTGCCCGGGAGCGGCTTCCACACCGAGTGCACCACACCGAGCGTCGCGTAGCAATCCTTGACGTTGTCGACGATGATACGAACGGCGGTGAGGTCGTAAATGGTCGCGAAGTCGCGACCCTTCTTCATCTTCGTGTAAATGGAATAGAAGTGCTTCGGTCGACCGTTTACCTCGGCGCTGATGCCGAGCTTGGTGAACTGCTTGCGCAGCTCCGCAACGACCGCCGTGACCGCAGCCTCGCGCTCCTCACGCTTTTTCGCGACCCGCTCGGAGATGTCACGATACGAGTCGGGATCGAGATACCGAAGCGCCAGGTCCTCGAGATCCCACTTGATCTTCCAGATTCCCAGGCGATGCGCGATCGGCGCGTAGATCTCGATCGTCTCGCGCGCGACGGCCTGCTGCTTGTCGGGCGAAAGGCTCGCGAGCGTGCGCATGTTGTGCAGACGGTCGGCCAGCTTGATGATGATGACGCGGATGTCCTTGGCCATCGCCATGAACATCTTGCGCAGGTTCTCGACCTGCGCGTCTTCTTTGGATTGGTAGGGGATGCGGGTCAGTTTGGTGACGCCGTCGACGAGCGACGCGATCTCGGTGCCGAACTGCTCGGCGACCTCGTCGATCGTGACGACCGTATCCTCGACCACGTCGTGCAGGAGCGCCGCCGCGATCGTCGCGCGGTCCATCTCCATATCGGCCAGGATGCGGGCCACGGCCAGGGGATGCTCGATGTACGACTCGCCCGAGGCGCGCCGTTGCCCGGCATGGGCCCCCTGAGCGATCTGATAGACGCGCTGAAGAAAGCCGTCTTCCAGCGACGGATCGTACTGCCGAACCCTCGCAACCAAGTCGCCGATCGTCATGCGTCCTCTTAATTTGGCATAACTCCCCTAGAACACACAATGTTTGCGTCAAAATCGGGGCTTCAACGGAAAGAGAGCAGCGGTTGACTTGTTAGCCAAAGCGACCGTTGCTCGGGTCCGGCTATTGGGCGCTCCGTAATTCCGCAGCGCCGGCGTAGCGGTTGGGGGAGGCGTTTTCTGGCCGGCCTCCGCGGGACCGCTCGACTGACACTTGCCGAACAGACCCGCACGATGACCGACGAGAAGTCACATTTTCAGATGCCGGCTTGACCAGGGTCGAATGCAACGCCGTGCACCGACTGCATGGGGAACCCAATGCGCGTGCAACAGGTATAGACTTTCTTGACCTTACCCTGGGGGAACGACCAGAGAATCCCGGTGCTGGAGTCGATGTCGGCACCGAGTACGTATTTCCCGTCCCTGCTTACGGCGAGGCCGAATATTTGGGCCTTTCCCGTCGCGATCTGAACGCCGGTCGCCACGCCCGCTTCCGTGTACTCCGTGATCGTTTGCGCGACGAAATCGCTGACCAGCAAGTTCCCGGCGTTGTCCGGTTTGATGCCATACACGTCTTGGAAGACGATACCGAGATCCTTGACGGCGGCCTGCTTGACGGCGGGGAATTCTACAACGACGCCGGCGTTAGGTAACGACTGTCTGACCAATACCGACACAAAGACGTTACCGGCCGCGTCGCAGGTCAAAGCTGGGCTCCGGAAGTCTTGAGCGTAGCTGAGATTGCCGGTCGGACTGGTATGGCCGGGGGCGTACACTTGAATGCTGGCGTGATCCGTGTTGCTCAGGTCATATAGATCGGCGACGTAGACCGTACCATCTGGGCAGACCGTCACGTCGACCGGAGGGCCGATCGGGTCGGTGAGCGTCTGGCTCGGCGACAACGAGCCACGCGCGAACACCAAAACATCCGTAATATTAGCGACCCAGAGGTTCCTCTTCTTGTCGACGAAGAGCCCCTCGGGTGAGACCATCCCATTCGTGATCTGACCGACCTGCAAACCGTTCCGCGTAAAGACGTTGACGTCACCGGCGGGGAACGATAGGTAGTCCGAAATGTACACGAGATCTGTTTTCGTGTCGAATCGAGACATGAAGCCGTGCCTCGAACTCGATGCGAACGGTCCTCCGGCACGAATTGTAGAAACGCTCGGCTGTTTGACCGTGGTCGAGGAGCTTGCTCCTGCAGCCGCATTGAGGCTGCCGCCGAAGCAGCCGGCGAGCAACGCGACGAACGTGGTGACGCCTACTGCGTTGCGGGGTGGGCTTGAAATACGCACTTTCCGGTTTCCCTTCAAACATTCGATAAGTCGAGAAGCACGAGGCTCGTCGATCTTTTAGACTATGGCCTCGCCCCGAGGGGCGAATCGTTACGGCTGCTCCGGCGGAGTCACAGCTACGCCAATCGGTTGCCCCCCGACGGTGATGGTGTTCTCCACCGCACCGCCCGCTGGGTACGCATAGTCCCTCGCGAAACCGGACCCGGTCGAGTCCGTGGAGTACAG
>Ga0073928_10010127_pt1 | contig 11303 bp, 13 predicted proteins | sample PaiPotPPA55metaG_FD_76969 | JGI IMG/M metagenome (GOLD analysis project Ga0073928, IMG submission 76969) | Iron sulfur acid spring bacterial and archeal communities from Banff, Canada, to study Microbial Dark Matter (Phase II) - Paint Pots PPA... ...
CATCAGTTTCGCCAGATCGATGCCGGTCGAAAGCCCGATCTCTTCCAGCATGAAGACGAGATCCTCTGTGACGATGTTGCCACGCGCGCCCGGTGCGAACGGACAGCCGCCGAGCCCGGAGACCGCGGCATCGAAGCGGCGAATACCGGCGTCGAGACCGGCCACAGCGTTGGCGACCCCCATGCCGAGCGTATCGTGCAGATGCAGGCGCAGCGTCATCTTCTGCCCGGCCTCGCGCCGCGCCGCCGCAACGATCTGCTTGATCAACGGCGGCGTGCCGTAGCCGACGGTGTCGGCAAGCGCGATCTCGTCGGCGCCGGCTTCCGCGTAAGCAGTCACGATACGGCACACCGCGGCCTCGCTGACGCGCCCTTCCATCGAGCAGCCGAAGGCCGTCGAGATCGCGCCCATCAGGTGCGGGCGGTCATGCTCTGGCTTTGCGTCGATTGCGGCGCGCACCGCGCGAAAACCGTCGATCTGCTGCTCGATCGTGCGGCGAACATTGGCGCGGTTGTGGGTCTCGCTCGCGGAGATGACGAAATTGATCGCATCGACGCCGGCAGCGAGCGCACGTTCGGCGCCCTAGAAGTTTGGCACCAGCGCCCCGATCGTCGTGCCCTTGTGCGTCAGCGCATGCGCCATCACCTGATCGACGTCGGCGAATTGCGGCACCACCGACGGCGGCACGAACGAACCGGCCTCGACTTCGGGCACACCGGCCGCGACGATGGCGTCGATCAGCGCGCTTTTTGCGTCGGTCGGAAGGAACACGTCGAGGTTCTGCAGCCCATCGCGCGGACCGGTTTCGCAGATATGCACGTCGGGCATTTTCGGCACGGGCGGCCTCCTGCTATCGTCTGACGAACATAGCGCGAGCGAGATACATCACCTAGCATGTAGCGGCCGCTGGTTCGGACCACTAGTGCTTGGCGCGGACATGAGAGGTGACCATGGCGACCCTGGCCAACGTGCGAACGCCGATACTTGATATCGCCTATGAGGACGCGGGTCCCCGAGACGCATTGCCGGTGGCCTTGCTGCACGGTTATCCCTACGACATCAGGGCGTTCGATGCGGCCGCTGCGATCATCAACGCCGCCGGCTATCGCACGATCGTCCCTTATCTCCGTGGCTACGGCGGAACGCGCTTCCTGTCGGCGGACACGCCGCGCTCGGGAGAGCAGGCCGCGGTCGGCCAGGATCTGCTCGATCTGCTCGACGCGCTTATGATCAAGCAAGCGGTGCTGGCCGGCTTCGACTGGGGGGCGCGCGCCGCGTGCGTGGTCGCCGCCATATGGCCCGAACGGGTCCGCGCGCTGGTGACGTGTGCCGGCTACCAGATCCAGGATATCGCGGTATCGGCCAATCCATCAAACCCGGTGCAGGAGCGGCGGTTCTGGTACCAGCATTATTTCCAGAACGAGCGCGGTCGCCGCGGCTTGGCCGAGCATCGCCGCGAACTCGGTCGTTTGCTCTGGACACTATGGTCGCCGACCTGGACATTTGACGGCGCGACCTACGAACGCACCGCGGCTTCCTTCGATAATCCGGATTTTGTCGATATTGTCATCCATTCGTACCGACACCGGATGGGGAACGCGGCAGGCGATCCGCGGTATGCCTCGCTCGAGGCCCGCCTCGCCACCCTGCCGCGCATCGCCGTGCCGACAATCGTGCTTCACGGCGCGGCCGACGACGTCAATCCGGTCAGCAATTCAGAAGCGCACGCGCGCTTCTTCACCGGTGCTTACGAGCGGCGGGTGTTGGAGAATGTCGGGCACAATCCACCACAGGAGGCGCCTGAGGCCTTTGCCAGGGCAGTTCTCGACCTGTGTCGCCGGGCGTAGTCGCGTTTCGACGCGCGGCGACTGCCTGCATGGACGCCACCCAGCTGGTCAGCCAAGATCGTTCACGGCGTATGCTGCGCCATCATCTGTCTCAATGGTTGTTTCGATGTCTATTGCTATCATCTGCACCGCGTTGCTCGGCGTGTTGCTGTTCGGGCTCGCGATCAACGTCTCGCTGCTGCGGCTTCGCCACGGACAGCTGATCGGTCATGACTCAAGCCCGACCGATCCGATCCACCGCGCGGTACCGGCGCACGCCAACACCGCGGAATATGCACCCTTCCTTGCCGTGCTGTTCCTATGGTTCGCGACGCGGCCGGCGCATACCTGGATCGTTGCGGCGATCATTGTTGCAACCGCTGCCCGCTTCCTAGCGGCGGCCGGGCTGCTCTGGGGCAAGTCGCTCGATCTATCGAATTCGGTGCGATTTCTCGGTGCGCTGTTCACTTACATCGCCGGCCTCGTCCTCGTGGTCGGACTGATCAGGCCCTGATGCGCGCGGAGACACGACCGAAGACGACACCACGCAGGCGCCAACGAGGATAGCGTCGTGATTCCTGAGGATCGGACGCGATCCTACGACGAGATCCGCGTGAAAATCTCTGCGGCCGGCACCGGCGGAGTGATCTTGAAGGTCTGATCGAGAACCGCGTGCAGTTCCTCCGCGCTGCCGATCGTGCGCGCGTCCGCAAGCACGCCCTCGCGCGCTTCGATCGTGAGCCGACAATTCACCAGCTTGTGCCGTTTGTCGCGGCCGACGCGATCCATGATCAGCGTGGTCGTAAGCGGCACGCGCGGGTGCGTTGAGGTGAACCAGTTGCCGAGCTCGTAATCCGACTGAATTTGCGGCTCAAGAGTGAAGATGTACATGGTTCGCCAGCCGGCGGGCTGCTTTGCGCCAAGCGAAAAACGTTCCGTCGGCCTCAGTCAGCCGGTAGGTGCCCATCGCGGTCCGTTGCTCGACGTCGGCCTGAAGCTTCAGCGGCGCATCAAGCAGACACGAGCCGAAGCCGACGTCGGCGACGTGCGGACCATCCGGCAAACCGACCTTGAGCAGCATGTGGGTCTTCGGTCCGAGCGGACTGTCAGGCGGCGACATCCAGCGCACCCGCCCTGCCAACCCGGTGACGTTGAAGCCGATCGCTTCCAGCGCGGCCTTGAACAAGGCGTTGTGCTCAAAACAATAGCCGCCGCGGCGACTATTGACGAGTTTGGCCTGCAGCGAGGAAAGATCGAGATGAACCGGGCGCCGCAACAGCGGGTCGAGACTCTCGAACGGGATCGCGTTCACGTGGCAGGCATGTAATGCCGACAGCGTCTCAAGATCGGGCGCAACAGTGCCGCCGTACCCGATGCGAGCCAGATAGGCGTCCAGCCGAAATTCATTCAACATGACTTGTTCCAAAAGCCCGGCGTTCGCGGGGGCGGCGCATGCAAGGCGAGCCGCAAGGCCGTCCGTTCACCGTATCTTGGAATTGCCTTTAACGTTGAACACAAACTATGATCAAGCCAATCAAACCGAGAACCCGGGAGCAATGCCCATGGCCGCAGGACTGAACAAGCGCGGCGGGCCGCGTTACAAGAATACGCAGGCCGAGACCGCACCCTACGAAACCATTACGCTCGACAAGCTGACGCCGATCATCGGCGCCGAGATCGGCGGCATCGACCTGGCGCGGCCCTTGAGCAACCAGGCGGCCGACGAGATCCATCGGGCGCTTGCCGAAAACCTCGTGATCTTCTTCCGCGATCAACAGCTTTCGCCGGAGCAGCATCTCGCCTTCGGCCGCCACTTCGGCGACCTGCACATCCACCCGGCCGCGCCGCACGCGCCAGGCCACGAAGAACTGATGATCATCCACGCCGACAAGGATTCGCCGCGCGCCAATGGCGAAGGCTGGCACTCCGACGTGTCGTGCGATTCCGAGCCGCCGATGGGCTCGATCCTCTACATCAAGACCTGCCCGCCGCGCGGTGGCGACACGCTGTTCGCCAACATGTACGCGGCATATGAAGCATTGTCGGACCGCATGAAAGCCTATCTCGAAGGCCTCACTGCGATCCACGACGGCGAAGAGAACTATCGCGGCACCTACGCCAATTTCGGCGTCAAGGACAAGGCGACCTACCCGCGCGCCGAACATCCGGTGATCCGGGTGCATCCGGTCACGGGCCGCAAGGCACTGTTCGTCAATCGCGGCTTCACCCGTCACATCGTCGGCATACCGCGCGACGAGAGCGACGGCATCCTGCGCTACCTCTACGACCACATGGCGAACCCGCTGTTCCAGTGCCGCTTCCGCTGGCGCGAGAACTCGCTGGCGTTCTGGGATAACCGCTGCGCCCAGCATCGCGCGATGTGGGACTACTGGCCGCACACGCGGAGCGGCTTCCGCGTCACGGTCGCGGGCGACAAGCCGGTGGGCCCGAGTCTCTCATAGCGCCTGGCGTCGCTGCAACGGCGCGATCAGTGGCCGCAACCCTTGAGGAACAGCGCCACGCACGCGCGCACCCGCGCCTCGATCGCCTTGCGGTCGAGCGGCGTCTTGTGGCCGAACCAAACCGCGCGCTGCGGCTCGAATGCCATCATCCCAAGCAGCATGCCGGCGGCTTCGTCGGCGTCACCGATCGCGATTCGACCCGGCTTCTCTTGCTGCTCGAGCCACGCCGCGAGCGCGCCGACGGTCCGCCGCATCGCGCTCCGGTAAAACGTCTCGGCTACGCCGGGAAACGTGTCGCTTTCTGACAGGATCATGCGCTGCAGCGCGATCACTTCGGGGTCGAGAATAAGGTCGGCGCAAGTCTGCAGGGCTGCCTCGAGCGCCAGCTCGATCTTCTGATTCTCGCAAGCGCTGAAATTCACGGCCGACACGAAGCGATCGATCCGGTCGGTGATCATTCCCTCGAACAGCGCCGCCTTGTTCTGTATCAGCCGGTAGACGGTCTTGGTCGACACCCCGGCGCGGCGCGCGATGTTCTCGACACTGGTCGCGGCAAAGCCTCGCTCGGCGAACTCGTGTCGCGCCGCCTCGAAGATGATGGCGCGCGTCTCTTCATCGGACCGTACCTGTGGGCGGCCGCGGGGGCGCCGCTCCTCAGCCTCGGCGACCGGCGGCGCGTTGTCCTTGATGTCAGTGGGCTGGGTTCTGGCCATGCTTTTATATGATGTCTGTCATTCCATCGCTTCGTTTGACAAGGGAAACATATGCGCTATTTTGGAAAATATCAAGTTTCCTAATTCACGCCGGCGTGAGAACCGGAATCACTCTTGTTTTCCAAGGTGTTGACCAAACGGAGTCACTATGAGCCATCATACGCAATCATTCGAGGCCGACACCCAGGTACCGGCGGAGGCCGCAAAGCAGTTGCTAGCAAGCCCGGCGGGCGGCAGCGACGTCCCTGCCCCGGCGGTGCGTGCGCGCCCCTCGTTCAAAGACCAGCTGCGCAAGATCCTGCTGGCAGGCGCCGCCGTCGTGGTGCTGACCGGAGGTGCGCACTTTGGCTTCGACTACTGGGCCGTTGGCCGCTTCGCTGTCTCGACCGATGACGCCTATGTGCAGGCCGACAACACCACCATCGCGCCGAAGGTGTCGGGCTATCTGAGTGACGTGCTGGTTGGCGATAACGAACCGGTCAAGGCCGGCCAGGTGCTGGCGCGGATCGATGACCGTGACTTCCGCGTCGCGCTCGAGCAGGCCAAGGCCGACGTTGCCGCCGCACAAGCCACGATCGAAAGCAAACAGGCGCAGCTCGACACGCAGCAGGCGATCATCGACGCCGCCAGGGCGACCGTCGATGTCGACCGCGCGCAGCTCACCTTCGCCGAGCAGGAGAACAAGCGCTATTCCGATCTCGCCTCGACCGGCTACGGCAGCGTGCAGAATGCGCAAGCTGCGCAGTCGCACATCGCAAGCGCCGCGGCCACCCTGCAGCGCGACACCGCGAACCTCGCAACCGCGACCAAGCAGGTCGATCTCCTGAAGGCCAACGTCAGCGAAGCCGTCGCGGCACTGGCGCGGGCCGAGGCGTCGCAAAGCCAGGCCGAACTCAATCTCGGCTACACCACCATCACCTCGCCGATCGACGGCATCGTCGGCAACCGCACGCTGCGCGTTGGGCAGCTGGTACAGGCCGGCACGCAGCTGATGTCGGTTGTGCCAGCCAACGGCGCCTACGTGGTCGCGAATTTCAAGGAGACGCAGCTCACAGCCGTTCGCGAAGGCCAGCCGGTCGACATCAAGGTCGACATGTTCCCCGGCCAGGTCGTGCACGGCCATGACGACAGCATCGCGCCGGCGAGCGGCCAGGAATTCGCGCTGCTGCCGCCCGACAACGCCACCGGCAACTTCACGAAAGTGGTGCAGCGCATCCCGGTGAAGATCGCGCTCGACGGCGGCCAACAGGCAGCCGCCGCGAGCGAGCTGCGACCGGGCATGTCGGTGATCCCGACCATCGCAACGCGGGACCGCCCGCGCTCGGTCGCGGCGAATCGTCTGGGTGGTCAGGTTTGACCGATAAGACCGACCGCCAGCAAACAGGTGACCTCATGTCCAATCGTGCCCTTTCGCTCCCGGCACCACAGCGCTTAGCGCCGCAAGTGCCGGCAAATCCGGATCACGCCAGCCTGATCACCTGGATCGCGGTGCTGGCCGCTGCGGTCGGCGCCTTCATGGCGATCCTCAACATCCAGATCACCAATGCCTCGCTGCTCGACATCGAAGGCGGCATCGGCACCGGTGTCGACAACGGCTCGTGGATCTCGACCTCCTACCTGATCGGCGAGATCGTGGTGATTCCGCTGACCGACTACATGAGTCGGGTGTTTTCGTTCCGTTACTACATGCTGGCCAGCGCGACGCTGTTCGCCGTGTTCTCGGTCGCCTGCGCCTTCACCCACGACCTGCCCTCGATGATCGCGATGCGCGGCCTGCAGGGATTTGCCGGCGGCGTGCTGATCCCGATGGCCTTTACGCTGATCCTGACGAAGCTGCCGAAGCCGCAGCAGCCGATCGGGCTTGCGATCTTCGCGCTGGCGGTGACCTTCGCGCCGGCGATCGGACCGACCATCGGTGGCTACCTGACCGAGAATTACGGCTGGCAGACCATCTTCTACATCAACGTGGTGCCGACCATCGTTATGGTTTTGGCGCTCTACATGACGCTCGAGCAACAGCCGATGCAGCTCAACCTGCTGCGCGAGGGCGACTGGACCGGCATCGCCACCATGGCGATCGGGCTTGCGTCGCTGCAGGCGGTGCTTGAGGAGGGCAACAAGAACGACTGGTTCCAGTCACCCTTCATCGTACGCCTTGCGATCGTCTCGCTGGTCAGTCTCGCGCTGTTCGTCGTTATCGAGCTGACAGTCGAGAAGCCACTGATTCGCCTGCAGCTGCTGAAGCAGCGCAATTTCGGTTTCGGCGTGGTCGCAATCACGCTGGTCGGCTTCGCACTGTTCGGCTCGGTCTACATTCTGCCGGCCTATCTTGGCCAGGTGCAGCGCTACAATGCCGAACAGATCGGCGGCGTGCTGGCATGGACCGGACTACCGCAGCTGATCTTGATTCCGATGGTGCCGAAGCTGATGCAGCGGTTCGGTGCGCGCTACGTCGCGTTCGTCGGTCTGGCCATCTTCGCCGCCAGCTGCTTCATGAACACGTCGATGTCGCTCGACTATGCCGGCGACCAGCTCTTTGTGCCGAACATCGTTCGCGCCATCGGTCAGGCCCTGGTGCTGACGCCGCTCACGTCCCTCACCACCGGCGAGACCGCGCCGCAGGATGCGGCCTCAGCCTCCGGCATCAGCAACATGCTGCGCAATCTCGGTGGCGCGATCGGCACCGCGTCGCTTGCGACCTTCATCACCAAGCGCGAGCAGTTTCACTCCAACATCATCGGCCAGTCGGTGACGCTCGGCCGCGAGGAGGTCCAGAGCCGCCTCGCCCAGATGACCAACTACTTCCTCGCGCACGGCATCACGGACCCGGCGGTGGCGCATCAGCAGGCGGTGATCGCGCTCGGCAACGCGGTCAAGCGACAGGCCCTGGTGATGGGCTTCAGCGATGCCTTCGCAGTGCTCGGTGTCGTGCTGGCGCTGGCCGCGCTTGTGGTCCTGCTGACACGCACGGTGAAGAACGCGTCCGCTGCCGCCGCACACTGAGCGCGCACTTAAGCGCGGCGAATTTAACTCCGCTCATTCCCGCGAAAGCGGGAATCCAGGGGGCGATCAAAAAAAGCCTTGCTTGTTTGGCAAAAACTGGGTTCGCGCTTCCGCGGGACGAGCGGGGACGGAAGTACCGTTTCGATCCAATCTCATCACGCTCTAGTGCCCGTAACACACCTTGAACGGTCCGTGCAGCGGCTGGCTCACCTCGACGCTGACGCGATCGACACGCGCAGACTGCGGACCGCGCCGGCAGAGTTCGACCATCGCATCGACCGTCGCTGCAGGTCCACTGAACAGCGCCTCGACGTCGCCATTCGGCAGGTTGCGCACCCATCCGGACAGGTCGCGGCGGCGGGCCTCCTCGACCGTCCAGGCGCGGAAGCCGACGCCCTGCACGCGGCCGGAGATGCGAACCAGTACCGCGCAGGCCTCGGTGTCGGGCATGGCGTTGCTCCGCTATCGAGGGAGGTCGCGCTGCCATAACTGCGCGACGAGCCGGCAAACCGTGTCAGAACGCCAGCGAGCCTAGCCGGTTCAGTGCTAGGCCGAAATATCCAGATTGGCGCCAACACCTGGCGCGAGGTTCGCCGTCGGCGGCGGCTGCGGGGCCGGCTGCAGCAACTGCAGCACCGCCTTCCCGGAATCGATATTCTGCTTCAGCACCGATGTCGCGATCTGCTGCTGCAGCGCGCCGGCCTGTGAAGCAACAAGCGCACCGATCAAAGCCGACGTATCCATGGGCAACCGTCTCCGGAGATCGAGATTAGCTGGTTACGGTTAACAAATGCCGATGTTTCGGCTCCGAACCGGTCCTCCAGATCTGGTGACACGACCTGTCGCGCCGCTGCGGCCATGATGGCCGCCCATGCTTCGATGCCGCTCGAAGCATTTTCCTGGTCCCGCGCCGCACTTTACCCCCATGTTCAAAAATCCTGTTCGCACGTTCTACGGCTGGCGCGTCACCGCCGGCGCTTTTGTGCTCGCCGTGTTCGGCTGGGGCATCGGCTTCTACGGACCGCCGGTCTGGCTCGGCGCGGTCCACGCCGCCCATGGCTGGTCGATCGCGCTGATCTCGGCGGCGGTGACCACGCACTTCCTGCTCGGCGCCGCGGTCGGCGCCTCAGTCCCGCAGCTCTACCGTCGCTTCGGCGCGGCACGGGTAACGATGGCAGGCTCGCTGGCGATGGCGAGCGGCATCGTGGCGTGGGCGATTGCCATCTCGCCGTGGCAGCTGTTCGCCGCCGCTGCACTCACGGCAATCGGCTGGGGCAGCATGAGCGCGCCGGCGATCAACGCGCTGGTCTCGCCGTGGTTCTTCCGCGCGCGCCCTGCGGCGCTCGGCATGGCCTACAACGGCGGCAGCATCGGCGGCGTGATCTTCTCGCCGCTGTGGGTCGCGGTGATCGGGCTGTTGGGCTTTGCGTTGTCGACGGCAACGATCGGCCTCGTGATGCTGGTGACGGTCTGGACCATTGCCGGCCTGTTGTTTTCGCGCACGCCGCAGCAAATGGGATTGCAGGCTGACGGCGACGCGCCGAACCGCGCACAGCCTCGCACACGGCTGCAAACCGCAGCACTGCCGGGCGCGCGCTTGCTGCGCGATCGCAAATTCCTGACGCTCGCCGCGGGCATGGCGCTCGGCCTGTTCGCGCAGATCGGCCTCGTCGCGCATCTCTTCACGCTGCTGAGCCCGGCGCTCGGCGCACAAAACGCAGGCTTCGCCATGGGCCTCGTCACCGCGCTCGCCATCGTCGGGCGCACCGCGATGGGTTGGCTGATGCCGGCCAACGTCGATCGACGGCTGGTCGCGTGCGCCGGTTACGCGCTGCGGTGCCTGGGTTCGCTTGTGCTGCTGGCGGCCGGCGGCACCAGCGTGCCGCTCATCATGACGGGGATAATGCTGTTCGGCTGTGGCTTCGGCAACGCCACCTCCCTGCCGCCGCTCATTGCGCAAATGGAATTTGCCGAGGAGGACACCCCGCGCGCGGTGTCGCTGATCGTGGCGAGCGCGCAAGCCGCGTACGCGTTCGCACCGGCGATGTTCGGCGTGATCCGGGATTTCGCGCCCGCCATGGGCCTGACCGCGGACGGCGGTGTCGGAGTGTTTGTCGGCGCCGCGGCCTTCCAGACGCTCGCGATCGCTGCGTTTTATGCCGGGCGTGGGGAACGGCGCCGTGGCGTAGCAGCAACGCGCGCCGCCATTGGCTGAAAGTTAGCGCGTCGGCACCGGCTTCGCACCCCGATAGTCGTAGAAGCCGCGGCCGGACTTGCGGCCGAGCCAGCCCGCCTCGACGTATTTGACCAGCAGCGGGCACGGCCGGTACTTCGAATCGGCAAGCCCTTCGTGCAGCACCTGCATAATGGCAAGGCAAATATCGAGCCCGATGAAGTCGGCGAGCTCCAGCGGTCCCATCGGATGATGGGCGCCGAGCTTCATCGCCGCATCGATCGCCTCGACATTGCCGACGCCTTCATAGAGCGTGTAGATCGCCTCGTTGATCATCGGCATCAGCACGCGGTTGACGATGAAGGCCGGAAAGTCCTCGGCGACGGCGACCTGCTTGCCGAGCTTGGTCACGAACTCGCGCGCAGTATCGAAGGTCGCGTCCTCGGTGGCGATGCCGCGGATCACCTCGACCAGCTCCATCCGCGGCGCCGGATTCATGAAGTGAATGCCGATGAATTTTTCCGGCCGGTCGGTCGAGGCGGCGAGCCGCGTAATCGAGATCGACGAGGTATTTGAGCTGATCACGGCACCCGGCTTCAGCGCAGCGCACAGATCGTGAAAGATCTTGCGCTTGACATCTTCCTTTTCCGACGCGCTCTCGATAACCAGATCGCAATCGGCGAGCGCATCGATCTTTTCCGCCGGCTTGATGCGGGCGAGCGTCTGCTCGCGGGCCTGATCGCCGATGGCCTTCTTGGCGACCAGGCGCGACATGTTGCCGTTGATTGTTGCCAGCGCCGACTTGATGCGGTCCGACGACACGTCGTTGAGCAGAACGTCGAAGCCGGCCTGCGCGACGACCTGGGCAATGCCGTTGCCCATCTGACCCGCTCCGATCACGCCAACTTTCTGGATGCTTGTTGCCATCTGTCCATCTCATCGATGGGCGTCGCCTTGCGACCGCCCGTAACCGGCGACGGCGGCTCGCGGCCGCCGGCGCCGCAACACTTTATTTGCCGGCCTTGGCGAGTTCCTCGGTCAGGGCCGGCACCGCCTGGTAGAGGTCGGCCACCAGGCCGTAGTCGGCGACCTGGAAGATCGGCGCCTCCTCGTCCTTGTTGATCGC
>Ga0073928_10010128_pt1 | contig 11303 bp, 11 predicted proteins | sample PaiPotPPA55metaG_FD_76969 | JGI IMG/M metagenome (GOLD analysis project Ga0073928, IMG submission 76969) | Iron sulfur acid spring bacterial and archeal communities from Banff, Canada, to study Microbial Dark Matter (Phase II) - Paint Pots PPA... ...
CGGCCGCCGCCGCGCGGGCCCTTGCGCAGCTCTGCCGGCGCGCCCTTCACCACGCGATCGAATTCGGCCCACGTCGCTGCCACCAGGGCGCACATCCGCTCGAGCTCGGCTCGGGTCATCGGCTCCGATTCAACCTTGGCCTCGGCGGCGGGAGCACCGTAATCCGTGGTCGCATTGCCGCGGAGGCGCTCCACGACCGTCAGGTCCGGTTCCTTGGCGAAGCGTATGCCCGCCGCCAGCGGTACTGCCGCATATCGCTTGGCGTAGCTCGCGAGCGTCTCGATCGCAAGCTGCTCCGTCCTGGCGGTCCGGCACCAGCCGGGCCAGTCGAGCGCGCTCGCGAACACCCGCTTCGTGCCGATTTCGATCGCGACGGGCCTGGCTCCCACAGCGCAAGATTATTGCTGTGACGGAAAGCGGGATGAAGATGCCGAAGCCGAGCGATCAGGCCAAAGCAGCGTTCAGCGGCCTCGTCCCCGGCGACCCCGCGGTGTCATTGCGGCCGATGTTCGGCAACCTCGCCGCCTTCGTGAACGGCAACATGTTCGCCGGCCTGTTCGGGGAGGATCTGTTCGTGCGCCTGCCGGACAAAGAAGCGGCGCAGATCATGCGCGTCGGCGGGCGCCCCTTCGAGGTAATGCCGGGTCGCGCCATGACCGGCTACGTCATCGTCCCCGCCACCTGGCAGAAGAAGCCCGAGCCCGCGCGAACCTGGATCAGCCAGGCGTTGACGCTGACGCGCGCTATGCCTGCCAAGGCCAAGAAGCCGGCCGCGGCGAATAAGCGACCGGCCGCGAAAAGCCGCTAGCGGCGCTTCGGCTTCGGCTTGTCCGAGGTCGGGCCGTTCGGCGTCGCAGCCTCCGCGGCCACTACCGGCTCGGCAGCCGGCACGACGACTTCAGCCGCCGGGGCCTTACCTGCAGGCTTGGCCCCGCCGGTCATCTGCACGTTGCCGTTGAAGGTCGCTCCGTCCTGGATGACGAGGCTGGATACACGCACGTCGCCGGTCAGCGAGCCGCTCCGCGAGACCACAAGCTTTTTGCTGGCGGTCACCACGCCGCTCACCTGGCCGCTGATGCCGATGTCACGACCCGACAGCGAGGCCTTGACCGTCGCGCCTTCGGCCACGTCAACGTTGCCCGTCGCCTCGACCTCGCCTTCGACCGTGCCGCTCACGTGCAGGTCGCCCTCGATGTACAGCTGGCCGACCAGCCGGTCGCGTGGCCCGAGCGTGACCGAGCTCACGCCCCCCGGAGTGTCGGGTTCCGCCGGCCTAGCTGCCCGAAGACTGCTCAAAGCTTCCCATCCGGACGTGGCCGTTGAGGCTGGCGCCGTCCTCGATCTGAAGCCTCTTGACGGTCACATCACCACTCAGGCGCGCGGACTTGCCGAGCGTGAGCTTGTCGCGCGCGGTCAGCGAGCCTTCGACCTCGCCGCGCACCGTCACGTTGGCGCCCTCGATGGACGCCTTCACCGACGCGCCCGAGGCCACTTCGACGTTGCCCGCGATATGAAGCTCGCCCTCGGCTCGGCCCTGAACGCTGATGCTGCCGCCGTATGTGAGCTTGCCCTCGAGGCTGTCGCCCGGTCCGAGTGTGAACCTGGCGGCTCCATCGCGCTTCGACTCCGCGCTTTCTTCCGTGTACTCGTGTGGAGCGGCTTCAGCGACCGCTTGCTGAGTGTCCATAACAAAACCCCCGATGAGAAATAGCCCGAGTTTGGCGTGAGTAGGGTGACAGGATACTTCAGCCCGCGCCCCCTTCTGAGACGCAATGCGCGATCTGTTGCCAGGCAACTTGCCGTTGCCCACACCGGCGTTGAGTTCGGTCTAACTTCGGTCTAAGTTGCGATCCACGATCCCCGCTTCGTAAGCGAGGATCACAGCCTGGACGCGATCGCGCAGCTCGAGCTTGTCGAGCATGTGTGCGACATGGGTCTTGACCGTCGTTTCGGCCACGTGGAGGCGGAAGGCGATCTCTGCATTGGTTTGGCCGCGCGCGACCTCCTTGAGCACTGCCAGCTCGCGCTCCGTCAGCGCCTCGAGCCGCTTGGCGCTCCGCGCGGCCGGCTCGGGTCGCCGCGCGAACTCCTCGATCAGGCGGCGTGTCACCGACGGCGCGAGCAGCGCGTCGCCCGAGGCCACGACCCTGATCGCCCGGATGAGGTCCTCGGGCGGCGCGGCCTTGAGCAGAAAGGCGGAGGCGCCGGCTGCGAGCGCATCGAACACGTACTCGTCCAGCTCGTACGTGGTCAGGATGACTACGCGCGTCTGACCGGCAATCTGGCGAGTGGCCGCAATGCCGTCGAGGCGCGGCATCCGAATGTCCATGAGGATCACATCGGGCTTCTCGCGACGCACCAGGTCGATCGCATCCTGGCCATCGGCAGCCTCGCCGGCGAACTTCATGTCGGGTTGCGACTGGACGATCATCCGAAAGCCCGCGCGGACCATCGCCTGGTCGTCGGCCAGCGCGACTCGAATCGTCATGCCAGTGGAAGCCTCGCTCGCACTGTGAAACCACCAAGCGATGACGACCCGGCGCCGAGCTCGCCGTTGAAGAGCTCGACACGCTCGCGCATGCCGATCAATCCGTGTCCGGTCGATGTGCCCGCGGGCTCGGCTGAGCCCGCGCCGTTGTCGCTGACGCTGATCACCAGCGCGTCGGCCTGGTAGTCCAGGATCACCTCCAGCCTGCTCGCCTGCGCGTGCTTGAGCACGTTCGTGATCGCCTCCTGAACGATGCGGTAGGCGGACAGCTCCAGCGCCGCCGGCAGCTCGCGCTTGACGCCGGTGATCTTCAGCGTTGCCTCGAGTCCGGCGTCGCGCGCCGTCTTCAGCAAGCCGTCGAGGTGATCGAGGCCCGGCTGCGGAGCGAGCGGCGCGTCGGACTGCTTGCGCAGGACTCCGAGCAGCCGATTCAGCTCGGAGAGCGTGTCTCGCGCGGTGGTCTCGATCGATCGCAGCGCCTCCTCGCTCGAAGTCCCCGACACCCGCGCGGCACCGGCCTGGATCGCCATCACGCTGACGTTGTGGGCGACCACGTCGTGCAGCTCGCGCGCGATGCGGAGGCGTTCCTCCTCCGCCGCCTGGTCGCGATCTCTCTGATGTCGTGCGATGAGATCGGCGAAGAAGCGGCGTCGCGACCGCAAGTTATCCCCGATCACCCACGCGACCAGCGAGAGCGCGCCCGCCGGAATCAGGTTTCTCGAGACTGGAAACTCTCCGAGGAGAAGAAAGGCAACAGCCAGGACAATGAGCGCGATAGCGGCAACCGCTACCGCCAATCGCACCTGGGGACGACCGTATACGGATACCGCGTAGACCGCAAAGACCAGGGCCGGGCCTGACGGCTCGTTCGAGAAACCGAAAGCCCACTTTGCGAACTCGGCACAGGCGACCAGCCCGAGTACGAAAAGGGGATAGCGGCGGCGCCACCAGAGCGGCAACACCTCCACGACCAGTAACGCGGCCAAAACCGCGGAGAACGAGCCATGGATGGAGCCGCCCACCACGCCCGCCCCTCCGATGACCAGGTTGAACGCGACCACCGCCCCATCGACGAGGCGCGGCCGGCCGGTGATCCAGGACCACGGCCGGCCGCGGGGACTGAAAGCTGGTGAGGCCGCTATGTGACGTCCCTCTGCCGGATCAGGGCGCCCGCCACGATGAACAGGCCGGCGATGTACGCCGCGAGGACGAGCACCGCTTGCTCAGCACCGATTGAGGGGGCGACCGCGCGCCCAGCGAAGTTTTGCGTCAGCGCTGTGGCGTTCTGTCCGATGAACAGATCGCCGATCCACTTGTATGCGCCGCTGTTGAGCCCGTCGATGAACCGCACCGCGAGGATCTCGACGGCCAGAAGGTAGACCAGGCCCAGGCCGAGCGCGGCCGCCGACTGCTTGATGAGAACTCCGAGCGCGAGACCGACAGAACCAAACGCCGCGAGGAGTAGCCACATGGTGCCCAGGCCCTTAACGATGTCGATCGTCGCCGGCCACACGATGCCGTGATTCTGGGTGGCCGCGATCACGACGCTGTACCCGGCCCCCACAGCGAACATCACCAAGGTCAGGATGCCCATCCAGGCCATGAACACCACCACGCGTCCGGACCAGGTCGTGAGCCTGCCTGGCCCCTGGGTCAGGACGGTCTTCAAAGTGCCCCACGAGTAGTCGGAGCCAGAAAGGATTGCGCCGAGCACGATCGCCATCGCGGCCCCCAGCGGAAAACCGGCGCCCATCGCGTTGTTGACGAAATTGCTCGGGTAGAGCGACAGGATCGACACCGCGCTCTCGGCGCTGCCGGGGTGAGTCGCCTGGTACCAGCTGACGCTGTAAAAGAGAACGGTGATGGCCGCCACGAGCCCGGAACCGACGAGGAACGCCGGCCGGAAACGATTCTTACGCCATTCAGATTTGATGGTTGCGATCATGATCCTTGCTTGTCTCCTGTGAGCTGGAAGAACACTTCCTCCAGCGATTTTTCGAATGGCCGGAGCTCGCTGACAGCGATTCCGGAGCCCATCAGCTGCCGGTTGATCTCGAGGCTCCCGCTGGGGTCGGTCCTCACGTGGAAGGAGCCGTCCTCGCGGCTCACCGCGGCCGGGCCGAACATCCGCGTGAGCATCTCGCCGGCTCGGTCCGCCGGCTCCGCCTTGACGACCACGCCCTTCTCACCGATCAGCTCCCGAACGGTGGACTGCTTCACGAGCTTTCCGTTGCTGATCACGCCGACGCGGTCGCAGATCTGCTCCACCTCACCGAGGAGGTGGCTCGACAACAGGACGGTCCGGTCGCCCTGGCCGATCTCCCGGATGAGCTTCCGCATCTCGGCCATCCCCTGGGGGTCGAGGCCGTTGGTGGGCTCGTCGAGGATGAGGAGCTCGGGGTCCTTGAGCACGGCCGCGGCCACACCGAGGCGCATCTTCATCCCTGTGGAGTAGGTACCGAACTTGCGCCCGGCCCTCGACGTCATCTCGACCATGTCGAGCACCTCGTCGACGCGCCTGTGGCTCACGCTCGCCAGGTCGGCGACTACCTTCAGGTTCTCGCGACCTGAGAGGTAGGGGTAGAAGCCGGGCCCCTCGATCAGTGAACCGATCCGAGTCAGGCCTTTCGGATCGCCAGGCTGCCGGCCGGCGACGCTTGCCGTTCCCGAGGTCGGCCTGATGAGGCCGACGAGCATGCGCAAGGTCGTGGTCTTCCCCGCCCCGTTGGGGCCGAGGAAGCCGTAGACCTCGCCACGGCGCACGCTCATGTCCACGGAGTCGACGGCGAGGACTCCGCTTCCATATCGCTTGGTGAGACCGTGGGTCTCGACGATCGCTGTGGTGTTTTCCATAGCCAACAAGCTAGGTTTCGCCGAACTCCGCGTCGTCAGCACCAGGAGCGATTTTTGCCCTCGTCCTCGAGGATGAGGGCTAGGCGGTTGTCACTGGACCGGACGCCCCCTTAAGGATCAGATCGAACACAGGTCGCGCCTCTGAGGTGAGCCCGCGCAGCGTGGAGAAGACGTGGACCCGGCCGAGGCGCTCGACCTCGAGGTCCAGTGCGAGGCGCGCTCCGCCGACGGGAATCGATGCGCGATACGAGCCCTTGTTCCAGCGACCGATCTCGAAAGGGCTCGACATCAGCGGTTTGCTGTAGATCCTCATATCCTCCGGCGTGACCACGAGGTACAGGGGCGTCGAGGGAAAGGGATCGGTCGTGTGAATCGTCAGCAGGTTGCCGAGCCGGCCGAGCAGAGTCCGCACAACGGCCTGGGTCGCGAAACCCTTCGGGTACACGACCGTCGCGCCCTGGATGCCGACAAAGATCATCGAGCGGAGCTCTTTGATGGCCTGCCTGTCCCCGATCGGCTGTGGTTGCAGTTGATCCATGCGGCTACAGCCTATTCGCCGGTTCGCTCTAGGATCGGGTCGATGCACCATCACGACGTCGACCGATTCGGCGAGTGGGCGCCAACCTACGAGCGGCACTGGATGCAGCGCCGCATCCTGGGCCCGGTCCAGGAAACCGTCCTGGAGTTTGCCACCCAACAGGTTCCCAAACCGACCGCGATCCTCGACATCGGGTGCGGGACGGGCCGCCTCCTGAGGGAGGCCGCATCACGCTTTCCGGGCGCCAGACTCGACGGGGTGGACGCCGCCGAGGGAATGGTCAAGCAGGCTGCGGCAATTCTGCCGCCGGGCCTCGAGATCCGCTTTCAGCAGGCCATGGCCGAGTCGCTTCCCTTCGCCGACGGCAGCTTCGACCTGATCTTCAGCACCATGACCTTCCATCACTGGGCCGATCAGCAGAAGAGCATCGGCGAGGTGAAACGTGTCCTGGCGCCCGGCGGGCGTTGGCTGCTCGCCGACATCGTCGCCAGAGGGCTGATGGTGGTCGTGCTTCGCGTGTTGCGCGTCGGTCGAGTCCAGAAGCGCGCGGGCCTCGAGAGGATGCTCGCCGCCGGAGGCCTGGGCGTGGTGGCCGAGAAGCGAGCGCCTGGAATGGCGGGCAACATCCCGGTCCTGGCGATCGGAGCTCGAACCTCAGCTCAGCGCTGAAGACGTAACCCCGCTCCGTAATCCACTGAGACGCCGTTCAATCGTGGCTCGGGGGAATTGCACATGCTTCACAGGCGCTTGTTTCGTCATGCCCTTTTGAGGCCGGCGATCGCGGTGGTGACGCTCGCCGCGATGGCCGGGCTCGCCACACCGGCGCAGGCCGGAATCGCGCGCGGCTCCTATCACCAGACCAACCTGGTTTCGGATCTCCCAGGCCTGGCGCCCCTGCAGGATCCGCAACTCGTCAACCCGTGGGGTCTCTCGTCGAGTCCGACGAGCCCGATCTGGGTCTCGGACAACAACGCCGGAGTCACAACGCTCTACACCGGCGCCGGGAAGAAGGTGAACCCACCGCCTTTCGGTGAACCCGCGGTGGAAATTCCGGCGCCCGGCGGCGGACCGGGCGGCACGCCCACCGGGACGGTGTTCAATCCGACCTCCGACTTCGTGATCACGAGCGCGGATGGGACCAAGAGCGGCAAGAGCCTCTTCCTGTTCGCCACCGAAGATGGAACGGTTCTCGGCTGGAACCCGGGCGTGGGAGGGGCCAGCGCCACCATCGCGGTCGACCGCTCAACCGCGAGCGACAGCGCCGGTGATGTCGGCGCTGTCTACAAGGGGCTGACCAACGGATCGGTCGGATCCACCTACTACCTGTACGCGTCCAACTTCCGCTTCGGGACTGTCGACGTCTTCGACGGACAGTTCCACCTGCAGAGCTGGGCGGGCGCGTTCACGGATCCCTCAATCCCGATCGGCTACGCGCCATTCGGGATCCAGAACATCGGCGGACTGATCTACGTGACATACGCGCTGCAGAACGCGGAGAAGCACGACGACGTCAAGGGCCCCGGCCATGGCTTCGTCGACGTGTACTCGACCAGCGGAACGCTGCTGCAGCGGCTCGCGTCTGGCGGCGCACTCAACTCGCCGTGGGGGCTGGCTTCCGCGCCGGCCGGCTTCGGCAACTTCCACGGGGAGATCCTCGTGGGCAACTTCGGCGACGGCAGGATCACCGGCTTCACGCCCGCCGGGATTTTCCGCGGGCAGTTGAAGAGTGAGGCCAGCGCACCGATCCAGATCGACGGCCTCTGGGGCTTGCGCTTCGGCACCGGCGTCGATGTGAGCTCGCTTTTCTTCGCGGCAGGGCTCGACGGCGAGACCCACGGCCTGTTCGGCAAGATCAACAACATCGAGGGCTAGCAAGCAATCCGTGGGGGCGGCCTAGCGCCGCCCCCACAACTTCATTACGCACGTTTGGTGCCAACGGAGCCTTTCTCGTGCCTGCGATCGGCGCGTTTGGCGCCAAGCGTGCGCCAAAGTCATGGAACGGGCGAGGGAGCGGGCGATGGGAATCGAACCCACGTGACCAGCTTGGAAGGCTGGCGCACTACCATTGTGCTACGCCCGCTTGACGCGTCGGATGGCGGCCACATGGCCTACAGGCAAGGCTGGCAACTAGAGTACCTAGACTTCAATTCCTAGCTGGCCCGGTCGTCTAGTGGACTAGGACGCAGCCCTTTCAAGGCTGATATCGCGGGTTCGAATCCCGCCCGGGCTACTCCCCGGCCCGGTGTGAGAATCGCGATGGTGGGCGGCGAGGGTTTCGAACCCCCGACCTCCAGCATGTCAAGCTGGCGCTCTTCCAACTGAGCTAGCCGCCCGCGGCGAGCACCGAGTGGACAGATATTCTAAGTCGATGCCCTCGTACCTCGGCCGGAGCACGCGCCGCGTCGAAGACAGGCGACTCATCACCGGGCAGGGCCGCTACGCCGCCGACATCCATCCCGAGGGGCAGCTCCACATCTCGTTCTGCCGCTCCCCGCTGCCGCACGCGCGTATCCGCGCGGTCGATCGCTCGGCCGCCGTTTTGATGCCCGGCGTGGTCGCGGTTTGGACCGCGGAGGACCTTCCCGAGGTCACCTCTGGGCTCACCGACTTTGGACCCACGGGAATCGAGCAGCGCGGCCGCCCGATCCTGAATCGCGACGAGGTCAACTACGTGGGCGAGGCGTACGCGATGGTGGTCGCGGAGAGCGAATACCAGGCTAGGGACGCCGCCGAGGCGGTCTATCCCGAGCTCGATCCCCTGCCCGGCGTTGCCGGCGCGCTCAACGCGATCGCCGGTGGAGCACCGCTCGTGCACGCCGATATGAAGAGCAACGTCGCGCAGTCATCGCCGACCAACTTCGGCGATATCAAGGCCGCGTTCGGGGCCGACTCCGTGGTCGCCTCTATCACGCTCACCACAGACCGCATCGCCGGAGCGGCCATGGAACCGCGATCGACAACAGCCGCCCCTGACCCGGAATCGGGCGGCCTGAAGGTCTGGACCTCGACGCAGAACATCTTCGGTGTCAGGAGCGCCGTCACCTCCGCCACCGGCCTGACGGACGAGCGCGTGCGTGTTCTTGCCGAGGATGTCGGAGGCGGCTTCGGCGCCAAGGGCAGCGTTTTTGCCGAAGAGGTTCTGACCGCGCTCGCGGCCTGGCGGTTGAAGCGGCCTGTGACCTGGACAGCGACGAGGAGCGAGGACGGAGCCACCACCGCGCAAGGTCACGGATCGATGATGGAGCTCGAGCTCGCCGCGGACAAAGACGGGAAGCTGCGCGGCCTGCGCGGCCGGCTGGTCCACGACATCGGGGCCTACGCCGGCTCGGGCGCCGGACAGCCCGGGATCATCATCGGCCACATGATCTCGGCGTACGTGCTGCCGGCCATGCACGTCGAGGGCGTGCTGGTCTACACGAACACTGTTCCGACCGGCTTCATCCGTGGTGGCGGGCGGCCGCTCGGCAACTACGGCATGGAGCGCGCGATGGACCAGCTCGCGCGGAAGCTGAACCTCGAGCCCGCGGAGCTTCGCCGGCGCAACCTGATCCAGGCCTCCCAGATCCCCTACACGACCGGTCTGCCCGCGGGGCGAAGCGGCTACGTGTACGACAGCGGCGACTATCCGAAGCTGATGCAGCTCGCGCTGGAGAAGCTGGGCGAACGCCCGCAGGTGGAGGGCCGACTCGTCGGCGCCGGCGTCGCCTGCTGCGTCGAGTCCACAGGATTTGGCCGCGGCGAGCCGGCCAAGATTCGGATAGATAAGGACGGGATCGCGCGCGTGTTCGTAGGCTCCTCACCCCAGGGGCAGGGACACGAGACGATGGCGGCGGTCATCACCGCCGACCGGCTGGGATGGCCGATTGACAAGATCCATGTCACGGCCGGCGACACGAGCCATGTGCCGTTCGCCCTGCTCACCGCTGGCAGCCGCAGCGCCGTTCAGGTCGGCAACGCGACCTCGCTTGCGGCCACCGCGATGCGCCGGCTGGTCCTGGCCAGAGCCGCCGACGTGCTCGAGGCCGACGCCCACGACCTGCTGCTCGAGGACGGCGTCATCTCGGTCCGCGGCGCCCCCTCGCGAAACCGGCCGGTGGCCGACGTGATCCCGGAGAGCGGCCTCGAGGTACTGGAGACCTTCGACCCAGAGCGGCCGCTGACCTTCTCGAGCGGATGCCACGCGGCGATGGTCGCGGTCGACCCCGACACCGGCGAGGTCGAGATCCTGCGCTACGTGATCGCCCACGACACGGGTAAGGCGATCAACCAGCTCACGCTGGAAGGCCAGCTGATGGGCGGCTACGCGCATGGGCTGGGCTACGCGCTCTACGAGTCGGCGACGTACGACACGGACGGATCGTTTCGCACCGCGAGCTTTCTCGACTACACCATCGTCAGCGCCGGCGAGGTAACCGAGATCCCAGAGCTGGTCCACATCGAGACCCAGACCGATTCCAACCTCGAGGGTTTCAAAGGCGCCGGCGAAAGCGGCACCATCCCGGTGCCCGCCGCCATCTCCGGCGCCATCGAGGATGCCGTGCGCCAGCTGCGGCCCGATGCCGTGGTCGACCGGCTGCCTATGTCGCCCGACCGCGTCGCGGAACTGCTGAGACCGCGCAGCTGACCGAAAGCAGCCCCAGTCCCAAACCAAGCCCCGTCGACTGGCGGCGCAACCTGGCGGCGCTGTGGTTTGCCGAGTTCATGGCGATCTTCGGGTTCAGCTTTGCGTTTCCGTTCCTGTCGATCTTCATCTCGCAGGACCTCGGCGTGCACTCCGGGCGCGACCTCGACCTGTGGACCGCGGCGTCTGCGAGCGCCTCCGGGCTGGCGATGGCGATCGCCAGCCCGTTCTGGGGCGTTCTGGGGGACCGCTACGGGCGCAAGCCGATGCTCATCAGATCGATGCTCGGGGGCGGGCTCACCGTCGGCCTGATCTTCCTGGCCCAGACGCCGGTCCAGCTCGTGATCCTGCGCCTCGCTCAGGGCGCGACCAGCGGCACCGTGGCCGCGGCGACCGCGCTGGTGGCGGCCGAGACGCCGCGACACCGGGTGGCCTGGGCCCTCGGCGTGGTGACGTCGGCGGTGGCGCTCGGGGGCGCGATTGGGCCTGTCGTTGGCGGCCTGGCCGCCTCCATCTTTGGCCTGCGCCTGGTCTTTCTCCTTGGCGGCATCCTGCTGCTCGTCTCGACGCTCCCAGTCTTTCTGGTGGTGAAGGAGAGCGAGCGCCGGGTGCGTGAGGGCCCGCGCGTCAGCACGCTGGCCACCGTCCGCCAGCGTCCTGGCACCGTGCGGGCCCTGGCGGTCCTGGTCGGCGCCCAGGGGCTAGTCTCGGCTGTGAACAGCGCCAGCCAGGTTCTGGTCGTCTTGAAGCTGATCGAGACGGCCGCCGGCGGGGCCGCCGCGGCGGCCGGCTTCGCCTTTGGC
>Ga0073928_10010130_pt1 | contig 11302 bp, 13 predicted proteins | sample PaiPotPPA55metaG_FD_76969 | JGI IMG/M metagenome (GOLD analysis project Ga0073928, IMG submission 76969) | Iron sulfur acid spring bacterial and archeal communities from Banff, Canada, to study Microbial Dark Matter (Phase II) - Paint Pots PPA... ...
GTTAGACCCCGCCCATCCGGCCACGACTTCTGCGACAATCATCGAACAGGTGATTCGCGGCGTGATCGGGTTCCAAGGTTTGTTGATGAGTGATGACGTGTCCATGAATGCGCTGTCGGGATCGATCGCCGAGCGGACCAGGGCCGTCTTTTCCGCCGGCTGCGACGTGGTTCTTCACTGCAACGGCAAGCTCGACGAGATGCGTGACGTCGCCGCCGAGACGCCGGAATTGTCTGGGAAAGCGCTGGATCGTGCCAGGCGGGCGCTGGCGTCGCGCCGGGCAGCGCAACCGTTCGATCAGCAGGCGGCGCGGGCGGAACTGGATGCGATGATGAGCAGGGCGGGGACAACAGGCGCATGACCGCGGAAATTCTATCGTTTGAAACCGGACGGCCTGCCGAACTTGCCGACGACGAGCCTTCGCTGGTTGTCGACGTCGAGGGCTATGAGGGCCCGCTCGACCTCTTGCTCGCGCTGGCGCGCCAGCAGAAGGTCGATCTCGCCAAGATTTCCATCCTGGCGCTGGCGAATCAGTACCTGGTGTTCATCGATGCCGCCCGGAAGATCCGGCTCGAACTTGCCGCCGATTATCTGGTGATGGCGGCATGGCTGGCGTTTCTGAAATCGCGGCTGCTGCTGCCCGAACCCGTCACCGCGGATGGACCAAGCGCCGAAGAAATGGCGACTGCGCTCGCCAACCGCTTGCGCCGGCTGGAGGCGATTCGCGAAGCTTCCAACCGCCTGATGAACCGCCCGCAATTGCAGCGCGATATCTTTCCACGCGGCAATCCCGAATCCATCGCCGAAATCCGGCATCCCAAATATACCGCAACACTGTTCGACCTGCTCACCGCCTATGCCGCCCAACGCCAGCAGCGGGTGCTGGCGACGGTGCATCTGGCCAGGCGCACGGTGTGGTCGCTCGCCGAGGCGAGGGCGTCGCTGGAGCGCCTTGTCGGAATGGCCGAGGACTGGAGCCGCCTCGACGAATACCTCATCAACTACGTCGTCGATCCCTCGCAAAAGGCCACGGTCTTTGCGTCCAGTTTTGCCGCAGCGCTGGAACTGGTCCGGGAAGGCGAGGTCGAACTGCATCAGAAAGAGGCGTTCGCGCCGCTGTATTTTCGAAAGCGTCCGCCGCAACCAGTATCCGACGCGATGACCGCGCCGGATCTGCCGGCCGAGTAAGTGGAAGAAGGAGACCTTGCCATGGCAAGCCTGGCGGAAAAACGCAAAGCCGATGCCGAGGAGCGCTCCGTCGATCCGGAAGCGCGGCCGGAAGAATTGCGGCTGCTGGAAGCGCTGTTGTTTGCTTCCGCCGAGCCACTCGATCAAGCGACGCTGGCAAAGCGGATGCCCGATGGCGTCGACATCAAGCTCGCCCTGGCGCAACTGCAGGCGGATTACGCCTCGCGCGGCGTCAATCTCGTCCGCATTGCCAATAAGTGGACCTTCCGCACCGCGGGCGATCTTTCCTGGCTGATGACGCGGGAAAGCACGGAGACGCGGCGGCTGTCGCGCGCGGCGATCGAGATGCTCGCGATCATTGCCTATCATCAGCCGGTCACCCGCGCGGAGATCGAGGATATCCGCGGCGTGATTACCTCCAAGGGGACGCTGGATGTGCTGCTGGAAACCGGATGGATCCGTCCGCGCGGCCGTCGCAAGACGCCCGGCCGGCCGCTGACCTTCGGAACCACGGAGGCCTTCCTGTCGCAGTTCAGTCTCGAAGCGCTTGGCGATCTGCCCGGCCTTGAGGAACTGAAGGGCACTGGCCTGCTGGATTCGCGGCTGCCTTCCGGCTTCAGCGTTCCGGCGCCATCGGATGACCCGGCCTTGCGCGATGACGAGGATCCGCTTGAGATCGGCGATCTGGAACTGGCTCTGGCACCTGCGGTCGAGCCGGAAAGCGGCGAGGGAAGCTGATCCCGGCTCTATGGCGACTATTCCGCGAGCGGCTGGCTGGCGCCATTAACGGTAGCGGCGTAACACCGATTTGACGCGGCTTAAGTCCTTGTTTTTGACACCTCCCGAGCCTACTTTCCGGACAGGTTAAACGAGGGTTTTGAGCCTCGCATGTTTGGAGGGTTGCAGGATGGGTTCGCTTAGCATTTGGCACTGGATCGTGGTGATCGCAGTCGTCCTGCTGCTGTTTGGTCGCGGCAAGATTTCCGACCTGATGGGTGACGTCGCGCAGGGCATCAAGGCCTTCAAGAAGGGCATGCAGGACGATGAAAAGACTGCGGAAAAGACCGAGCCCGTAAAGACGATCGATCATAACGCTACGCCTTCGGCGGCGGCGCGGTCGGATGTCGGCAGCAAGGCTGTCTGAACCAGCGCACGTTTCGGCAAACCTCCGGCGGCGCGTTGATCCTGCGACAGACGTGCGGCAAGACCGGTTGGGGAAAGACGCGGGCGGCCCGGATATTGCTCCCGGATATTGCTCATGCATATTGGGCGGAAATTGCCTCGCGTAAGCGGAATCTTTTATGTTCGACATCGGCTGGAGTGAATTTGTCGTCATCGCGGTTGTCGCGCTGATCGCCATCGGCCCGAAGGAATTGCCGGGCGTGCTGCGCATGGTCGGGCAATGGATGGGCAAGGCGCGCAAGATGGCCGCCGAATTCCAGGGTCAGTTCCAGGAAGCGATGCGCGAGGCCGAAATGGCCGACCTCAAGAAGAGTTTCGATGAGGTCAAGGAGGCCGCGACCGGCTTTACCAGCGGCAATGTCATGACCTCGCTGCAGAAGGACGTCAGCGCCGCGCTCAATATCGACGATGTCGACAAGCCCGCGGCGAGTGTGGATGCGCCGGCGACGTCGAACGTCGACGCGCCTGCGACATCGAACGTCGATGCCCCGGCGACGTCGAATCTCGACGCCCCGGCGGCGTCGAGCCCGGAAGACCTTGCCGACACACGGGTAACGACGTCCGAGCCGCTGGCGCTCACGCCGGAAAGCCAGCCCGCAACCCAGCACGCGCCGCCGGTGGCCGCCGAGGCGGAACTCCCACGGGACGCCAAAGCGTCATGAGCGCCGAGGATATCGAGGCCAGCAAAGCACCGCTGATGGATCATCTGATCGAGCTGCGCTCGCGGCTGATCAAGGCGCTGCTCGCGTTCGGCATCGCCTTCATCTTCTGCTTCTTCTTTGCCAAGCAAATCTACAACGTGCTGGTGTGGCCATTCGTCTGGATCGCGGGGCCTGAGAATTCGAGGTTCATCTACACCGCGCTGCTGGAATACTTCCTGACCCAGTTGAAGCTGGCGCTGTTCGGGGCCGGTTTCATCTCGTTTCCGATCGTGGCCGCGCAAATCTACAAATTCGTGGCGCCCGGCCTCTACAAGCATGAGCGCGGCGCGTTTCTGCCCTATTTGATCGCGACCCCGTTCTTCTTCGTGCTGGGATCGATGCTGGTGTATTTCGTGGTGCTGCCGATGCTGGTGCGGTTCTCGCTCGGCATGCAGCAGATGGGCGGCCCGGAGACCGCGCAAATCCAGTTGCTGCCCAAGGTCGGCGAATACCTGTCGCTGATGATGTCGCTGATTTTCGCGTTCGGCATCGCGTTCCAGCTGCCGGTGATCCTGACCCTGCTGGGGCGGATCGGCATCATCACCTCGAAACAGCTGCGCGAGAAGCGCCGCTATTTCATCGTGGTCGCCTTCATCATCGCCGCGGTGCTGACGCCGCCCGACGTGCTCAGCCAGGCCTCGCTCGCGCTGCCCTTGCTGGCGCTCTATGAAGGTTCGATCATCGCCGTGCGCGTCGTGGAAAAGCGCGCCGCGGCCAAGGCCACCGCCACCACCCCGCCTCCGGCGAGCCCGCCGCCCGATCCGACGCCGGCGGAGTAGGGTTATTCGTCATGCCCGGGCAGTAGCGCGAAGCGCGTCTTCGCGCTAGATGTCCCGGCCATGACGGGAAAATCAGCTCATGCACGACATCAAATGGATCCGCGAAAATCCTGAAGCTTTTGACGCCGGATTGAAACGGCGGGGACTCGAGCCGTTGTCGAAGTCGCTGCTGGCGATCGACGAGAGGCGCCGCGCGGCGATCATGGCGTCGGAGCAGGCGCAGGCACGGCGCAATTCCGCATCAAAAGAGATCGGCGACGCCAAGAAGGCCAAGGACGACGCGCGCGCCGCTGCCCTGATGGCCGAGGTCGCCGAGCTCAAGACCACGATGCCGCAGCTGGAAGCCGCGACCAAGGCGGCGGACGAAGAACTTGCAAAAGAATTGGCCGCGATTCCGAACTTGCCGCTCGACGACGTTCCCGATGGCGTGGATGAGCACGGCAACGTGCAGCGGCACATATTCGGTGCCAAGCGTAACTATGTCTTCGCGCCGAAGCCGCATGACGATCTCGGCGGCGCGCTCGGCTTCATGGATTTCGAGGCGGCGGCGAAGCTAAGCGGCGCGCGCTTTGTGGTGCTGAAGAAAGGCCTGGCACGGCTAGAGCGTGCGATCGGGCAGTTCATGCTCGATTTGCACACCAACGAGCACGGCTATACCGAGGTGAACCCGCCATTGGTGGTTCGGGAGAAGGTGATGTTCGGCACGGGTCAGTTGCCGAAATTCGAAAGGGACCAATACGACGTTCCTCAAGCCCCCTTTGAAGACATTATGGAGAACATCAAATTTAAGGCTGTAGGTAAATTTCCGAACGTGCAGGCAGCCTACAAAAAGCTCACTGGAAAGGAGATGACGACGGAGGAAGCGCTTGGCAGCTTTATCGATGGTCTCAAGGATGGAATGCCTGAATATAGAAGACTTTACGAAGCCGAGACCGGTCAGTCTTCGCGCCTCTGGCTCATCCCCACCGCCGAAGTCCCGCTGACAAATCTCGTCCGCGAATCCATCGTCGATGAAAAAGAATTGCCGATGCGCCTGACGGCGCTGACGCCGTGCTTTCGCGCGGAAGCGGGCGCGGCAGGGCGCGACACCCGCGGCATGATCCGCCAGCATCAGTTTACAAAGGTCGAGCTGGTCTCGATCACGACGCCGGAGGCGAGCCGCGACGAGCACGAACGCATGCTGGCCTGCGCCGAGGAAGTGCTGCGGCGGCTCGATCTGCATTACCGGGTGATGACGCTGTGCGCCGGCGACATGGGTTTTGCTTCGCAAAAGACCTACGACATCGAGGTCTGGATGCCCGGGCAAGGTGAGGGCGGGGCTTTTAGGGAAATCTCAAGCTGCTCGGTGTGCGGCGAGTTCCAGGCCCGTCGCATGGACGCCCGCTATCGCGGTCCCGACGGCAAGCCGCGCTTCGTGCACACCCTCAACGGCTCGGGCACCGCCGTCGGACGCGCGCTGATCGCGGTCATGGAGACCTACCAGCAGGAAGACGGCTCGATCGCCGTGCCCGAGGTCCTGCAGCCCTATATGGGCGGGGTGAAGGTCATCGCCCGCGAAGGCTGATTTTGCGGCAAATTGTCCAGCCCGGGCTGGCGTTGGATGTTGCGAAGGTGCCGCGTCCCGGTATCTTCGTTTCCACCGTGGCAAGAGCCCTCTTTTTCGGAAACGATGACTCACATGGCGCTGCATCGCGACATCTACTGGGTGGGCCGACAATGGGCCGTCACCGGCTACGGCATCCAGGCATGCGATCAGAAGCAGAAGGGCCGGTTCGATATCGAGGCCTCCAGGCTTTGGCAAGATGGCGTGCAGGAGAGCGTTCGCGCGCTGAAGTGGCTCAATTCAGAGGATTTCGACAAGGCGGTTTCCGTCGCCCGCAAATATTACCCGGAGCCGCCCCGCAAGGCCCCACCGCCCAAGAAGCCCGCTTCGCGGGGGAAGGACAACGCTCCTCCGCCGAAACCGCCGCGCAAGGCCGCGCAACCTGACAAGCCTGTTTCACAGACGAAGGACAACGTTCCTGCTGCGGAACCGCCGAAGCCTGTGGTTCAAACATTTGAGATGCGCGGTAACGGCCTGCGTGCGAAATTCCTCGGCGTCTGGCGCATCCGCGCTCGCGTCAGCGGTCGCTGAGAAGACAGTGTCCGGCATTTGATTCGCAGTGGCGGGGAAGGCGATCGGAGCTATTCACCCTCTAGGATAAAGTTTTTCAAGATGAGCAAATTTGACCACGGCGAGAGACGCCGGAAGCGTCATTCTGAAGCGTCACGGCCTTGGGGATTCGGTGACGGCGTGTTCGGTAACGCTCTCAACACCAACCAGGATGCGTCATGCCCGAATATCAGCCGGTATCCTCCGCAAATATTGCCGCCATCGAGCGGCCGCGCTGCCCGGACTGCCAGCAAAGTCGCATGCTGCTGTCAAAGCTCGAGGCGGGACCGTCCGGCTTCGACTACCCTACATTCGAGTGCCAGAAGTGCGGTCGCGTTGAAACAACGGCGGTGTCGAGCGACCCCATGCGCTCGGATGTGCGCGGTTGGCTTTGCCGGTGAGCTCAAACCGCCGGTTTGAGCGTCGAAAACGGGACGTCGGCTTGCGGGATTTCGGGCCGGGACGCCGGATCGTCTCTACCCATAATTGAGTCGCATACCGGACATAATCGGAATAGGATGGTGCCGTAACCGCACGGCCTGCGGGTCTTGCCGGTGACCGAGAGTGTTGTGCTCCAGCCTGGAAACGGACCAACACATGCCCAACATCGAGTCCCTTCAGATCAAGAAGGCGTTTGATCCCCAGGTTTTTCTGGGCGAGGCCGGCGTGGGCAAAAGCATCGAGAGATACGCCAGGAACCAGAAGATATTCAGCCAGGGCGACATCGCCGACGCGGTGCTTTTCATCCAGAAGGGCAAGGTCAAGATCACTGTCCTGTCCGAGCACGGCAAGGAAGCCGTCGTCGGGATTTTCGCCGAAGGACAGTTCTTCGGCGAAGGGTGTCTGGAGGGGGCGAAACTGCGCGCCGCCACAAGCCATGCCATGGAAGACTGCCTGATCACGTCGATCACCAAGAGCGCCATGCTCGCGACCCTTGGCGCGGAGCCGAAATTCGCCCAATTTTTCATTTCCTATCTGTTGTCGCGGAACAGCCGGATCGAAGACGACCTGATCGACCAGTTGTTCAATTCCAGCGAACGGCGCCTTGCGCGCTTGCTCCTGCTGCTCGCGAATTTCGGCAAGGAGGGCGACGCGCCGCCGGTCCCGGTGACCCTCAGCCAGGAAACCCTTGCGGAAATGATCGGCACCACGCGTTCCCGGGTCAGTTTTTTCATGAACAATTTTCGAAAAAAGGGATTCATCGACTACAATGGCAAGATCGAGGTTCACCGCTCGCTGCTTGACGCGGTGTTGCGCGAGAAGCCCCATATCGAAGAAGACACCTAGCGGCTCCGGCCGAGGTTCGGCACGTCAATCCGGCGCTGCCGGCGGCGGTGCCGGCGCCATTGGCGAACGGCGCAAAAGACACCTCCAGCCATTGTCCTCACGCAAGACAAGCAGCGGGCATGACGGGTTTGCCTCATGGGCGATAGCCGGATAAGACGGCGCTTCGACCGCCGTGGAATCGATCGAAGAGGGCCTGTCTGCTAGATGCGAATTCTCTGCACCAATGACGACGGCATCCATGCCCCCGGACTGAAAATTGTCGAGGAGATTGCGCGTGCGTTGTCCGACGATGTCTGGGTCGTGGCGCCGGAGCTCGATCAATCCGGCGTCTCGCATTCGCTGTCGCTGAACGACCCGCTTCGCTTGCGTGAAGTCGGGCCGCGTCATTTCGCGGTTCGGGGCACGCCGACCGATTGCGTCATCATGGGCGCGCGCCATATCCTCGGTGAAAAGCTGCCCGACCTCGTGCTATCAGGCGTCAACAAGGGTCGCAACGTCGCCGAGGACGTCGTCTATTCCGGCACGATCGCGGGGGCGCTGGAAGGCACGATCCTGGGCTTGCCGTCATTCGCGCTGTCGCAGGAATTCAGCATGGAGTCGCGCGAAAAGCCGCTGTGGGACACCGCGCTGAAATTCGGTCCGCCGATCCTGCGCAAGGTGATCGCCGCCGGCGTGCCCAAGAACACCGTGATCAACGTGAACTTTCCGGCCTGCGCGCCCGACGAAGTCGCCGGCGTGCGGGTGACGCGGCAGGGCAAGCGCAATCTCGGGTTTCTGAAAGTCGACGAGCGACGCGATGGCCGCGGCAATCCGTATTTCTGGATCGGGTTCGAGCGGCTGGCACAGATCGACGTGCCGGCCGAGGGTACGGATCTCTGGGCGCTGGCGGCGCGCTATGTCTCGGTGACGCCGCTGCGGCTCGACCGCACCGATGAGGCATTTTCCGAAGCGCTGACGGCGACGTTGAAATGACGCGCAGCGTCATACCCGCGAAAGCGGGTATCCAGTACGCTGCGGCTTCACGATTCGATCTCTAACTGCTCTGGAATACTGGATCACCCGCTTTCGCGGGTGACGACGGGTGGGCCGCCTAAATCGTCGTGCTCTTCAGCGTATTGTCGATCACCCGCGCCAGGGTTTCGATCTGGAACGGTTTCTGCAGCGCCGGGCGGTCGCGGTATTCCTCAGGGAGGCCCGATGAGCCGTAGCCGGTTGCGAAGATGAAAGGACGGTTGCGTGCCTTGATCAGGTCGGCGACCGGCGAAATCACCTTGCCATTGACGTTGACGTCGAGAATGGCCAAGTCGAATTCGGTCGATTGCGCAAGCCTGATGGCTTCGTTGATTTCACCGGCCTCGGCAGCGACGCTGTAGCCCAGCTCTGCCAGCATGTCGGCAACCATCATTCGGATCATGACCTCGTCCTCGACGAGGAACACCGAACCGCCCGCCGGCCGCGTCGCAATCATGAATTGAGTCCTTGCCCCATCCCAGAACCAAAGGTTCGCAAATAACGACAACCGGCGCAATGTCGACATGCGTAACCGCGCCCCCAGCGAGCCGTTTTGGCCCCGGATTCGCGAGCAAGCTAGATCGCCCGGTCCGCTAACGCCGCTAGTCTATACCGGTTCCCCCGCGGGAACACGGATTTGAACTGAAATATTTCGTTAGGCCGGCAAGGCTTATGGCATCAACTAAGGCTTATGGCATCAACTTGCCTGACTTGGCAGGCCGCCTGGCCGGCAAGCGACTTCATGGGACCGAAATGTCCACCACTCAAAATCCGCCCAAAAAGATGATGTTTCAGCTCAGCCTGCGGCGGCGCGGGATCAGCGATCAGGCCGTGCTGCGCGCCATGGAAGAGATTCCGCGCGAAATGTTCGTCGAGGCGGCGGATCGAGCCCATGCCTACCGCGACAGCGCACTCGGCATCGATTGCGGGCAGACCATCAGCCAGCCCTTCGTGGTGGCTTACATGACGGAACAGCTGCAGCTGCAGAAGCATCACCGGGTGCTCGAGATCGGCACCGGCTCGGGATACCAGGCCGCTATCCTGTCCCGGCTTTGCGGCCAGGTCCTGACGATCGAGCGTTACCGGACACTGGCCGGCCGCGCCCGGGAGCGGCTTGTGAAGCTCGGTTGCGACAATGTCGAGGTGATGCTGGGGGACGGCTTTGACGTCCCGGCCGGCGCCGGCAATTTCGACCGCATCATGGTGACCGCGGCGATGGAGCAGATCCCCGATGCGCTGGCGCAGCGGCTCGACCCCGGCGGCGTCCTGATCGCGCCGGTCGGCCCGCATCAGGGGACCCAGACCCTGATCCGGCTGGTCAGGACCGACGCCGGTTTCGAGCGCAAGGAACTCGTGGACGTGCGCTTCGTGCCGGCGCTGCCCGGTATTGCCCGCGAGCTGTAAAAACCCGGATCGGCTGTCCCGCCAGCCTCTTATTCGTAACCTTAAGCGGTTGTTTACTCAGGGCGTGTTTACTCAAAACAGTAATTTGTTGTGTACGAGTGAGTAACCATGTCCGGTGTCGTCGAGTTGCTTTACTCGCGTCGCGTACCGCAAGTCGCGGCGCTGGCGCTGATGTCGATCGGTTTTGCCGGCTGCAGCGGCGACATGTCGACGCGTTTCTCCGAAAATCCCTTTGCCTCCCAATCTGAGGCCACGGGCACGGTGCCGCCCGCGCCAATCGAGCGCCGCGAGCTTCCGCAATATTCCCGTCCGCAATACCGATCGCAGGCCCTGCCGCCGCCGATCTCCGCCCCGCAGTCCTATCCGACCGCCACTGCCGGGGTGTCCGGAGGAGGGCGCGGACTGGCCTCTTATACTCCACCCGCGCATCCGATCGAGACCACAGGCAGCGTCCCACATTCGGTCGCGGCGGCTCGTGCGCCGGCTCAAGGCACCACCATCATCGTCGGCACCAGCGACACGCTCGATTTGTTGGCGCGCCGCTACAACGTTTCGCCCGCCGCGATCCTGCAGGCCAACGGATACAAGGGGCCGCGCACCCTTTCTCCGGGTCAGCAGCTGATCATTCCGCATCCGACCGCGGCTGCCGCAGCGCCTGCATTGACGGTTCCTGCGAGCAAGCCGGTGGCCGCCGCGAGCGCGCCGCCTTCGGTTCATGTCGTCAATCACGGCGATACGTTGCTCAGTATTGCGCGTCGCAATCATGTCTCGGTCGCTGAACTCGCCAGAGCCAACGGCATCGCACCGACCGCAAAACTCCCGCTTGGCATGAAGCTCACGGTGCCCGGCGCAAAGACCGCCAAGCTGGCTCCGGCTGCCCAGCCGGCAGGTGCTGCTGGCGTACAGCCCGTCGCGGCCTCGGTGCCGCCCACGACCAAACTGGCCGCCGTGACGTCCGATCCCCAGCAGAAGGCGCGATTGGCGCAGGCGACGACGGTCGAAGACACCGCGGTAGAAACGCCGGTCAAGGCCGCCGAGGCGACGGGGGCGTTGCCGACCTTCCGCTGGCCGGTCCGTGGCAAGGTCATCACGAGCTACGGCGCCAAGACCAATGGCAAGTCCAATGACGGCATCAATCTGGCGGTGCCCGAGGGCACACCGGTGAAGGCCGCCGAAGACGGCGTCGTCGCCTATTCCGGAAACGAGCTCAAGGGCTATGGCAATCTGGTGCTGATTCGGCACACCAACGGTTACGTCACCGCCTATGCCCATGCGAGCGAACTGCTGGTGAAGCGTGGCGACACCATCAAGCGCGGTCAGATCATTGCCAAATCCGGTCAGTCCGGGGAGGTGGGGTCGCCACAACTCCACTTCGAGATCCGCAAGGGATCATCCCCGGTCGACCCGCTTCAATTCCTCAACGGGGCGTAAGCGTCTTGGGTCCTGAACGCGGTGCAGCGTCCTTACGCTGCACCGCAGAGTCGGGACCATCGCAACTTTGATTTCAGTTTGGACCCCGGCTCAGCAGCGCACCGTCCGGACGATGCTTCGCATCGCAGAGAGCGCGCTACGCTGCGTCCGTGGAACGCAGAGCCCTA
>Ga0073928_10010132_pt1 | contig 11300 bp, 16 predicted proteins | sample PaiPotPPA55metaG_FD_76969 | JGI IMG/M metagenome (GOLD analysis project Ga0073928, IMG submission 76969) | Iron sulfur acid spring bacterial and archeal communities from Banff, Canada, to study Microbial Dark Matter (Phase II) - Paint Pots PPA... ...
GCGGTAACTGACATGAATACTGCCGAGGAGCGTCTCCGCAAATTATCCGCGGAGTCCTCGGACGATTTTGTCATCTTTCGAGGAATCGATCTCCGCGTGGTCGCTACCTACTGCGACAAGCAATATAGACGCCTGTAACCGCAACCCTTAATTCAGCGAGCATTCCCGCGACCGGTTTCTGCGGCTGCCGTGCCCGGCGCGCGTCCACGGCAGGCCAAGCTTTTCCTCACCCATCCACAAATTTGCACAGCCTTGCCCGCCGATTTCGATTGACGTCCGTAAGCGGCAGGATTATCGTCCCCGCAGATTGAACCGAAAAGCTTGAAAACTTTGCGGCTCAGTTTTGAAAGCGTAGCAACCTAACGGCCGCTACGCCGCCAGATTGATCCAAGAAGCAAAGAGTTTTGCGGGTTCAGTTTAAAAGGGCGCAACCACCTTCACCGGTGTTTGCGCCCTTAAAAATTTTGCCATAAGTGCGGCACGGCCAACTGATCAACCAGAAGAGCACTCAGGTTTTTAGCGAGCAGCCCGGCCCTTCAAATCCTCTGCATGAATCGCCAGTTCACACTGTTCCATTTGTGATTTCTGCGTTCTTATCAACGTGCGCAGCCGCTTTTGGTCGATGTTGGTCCGGCCTGTCGAGTACTTCAAGTAATCGAGGTTAGCCTGCGCGAAACGGAGTTGCTGCATCCAAAATGTCGCCGTCTTTTTCGATATCATCGTCTTCTTCAATATCGATGTCGTCCTTAATATCGGTGTCGTCCTTACTATCGTGGTCTTCTTCATTTTCGTTCATGAGCTAACCAGAGTCCGTTGACCCCGCACCTTGGCCCGCTCATTTCCCTCTTGTTCCTTCTGATTGCACTCCGCAATTTCGTCATCGATGTTCTTGATTTCCGAAGCAAGGTGATAATCCTGCGGGCGCTTTGTATACTCTGCGAAAAGCGAGTCTCTCTTCTTTTTTAAAACTTGGCGCTTTTCCTTCAAAGGGCTGGCGGTTGCTGTTATGTTGTGTCCCATGCTCTCAGTGTGCGCCCTATTCTCCCCGGTGGATACAGCAAACGAACACCCCCGTGTCGTCCATCACCGGCCACTTACACTGAAAGACGTTTACATTATTTACATCGATGGAAGCGCTTGAACCTAACGGTGGCCTTACTCCCTATCGGAAGTCCAGCCCGCAGTCGCAATAACCCGATCTCTCTTGATTTCCACGGCCTCAATAGCGGAAAGCCTACGGTCCACGTGTGGATCGGCACGCAACGCACCGGAATGCAGCACACAGCGCTTCCCCGTAGCAGCACCACATCGAGGGCAGGGAACCGCCGACAGTTGTTTCGAAGTCATGTCGATCATTCTCATTAAGAATCTTTCATCCTCTTAAGCATGAGGATGCGATAAACCCAGCCTCGAAACTGTGCGGAATAGAACAGTGCGCGGATTTATTTGCGAATCGAAGAGGGGGTACGGGTGCCGGAACTTGAGCAAAGGGAGGCGGAGGTGGCACCCGTTAGGTTCAGCGAGGGTCGGCCCTCGCCACACCATACGGGAAGGAAAGGTAGCAGTGCGAGGGGACGAAAACTGTCCAAAAAGGGACAAGATTGCAAGACGTCTTTCTAGTTAGTGCCAGTAGAATTCAGCGTTTAGATTGTGGGTTGGGATGCTCGGCGCACACATGCGACGCAAACTTCTTGTCGCGCTCCCGTTCGTAGTTCAGTTTTATTTCAGCGAGCGTGTTGCCGGCGGGTATCTCGGAAGGATTGAATTCCCAAGCGCATTCGGAACAAGCCCAGCCCACGAACCGCTTCCTTTGCACCCACACCATTTCGGGGTGCGTTGCGAAGGACTTGCGGCTTGGGATGGCCACCATACGTCACCCTTCGTGACATTTGCTTTATAGCACTGAAGCCATATCGAAACAATAGTACGAGTCGTTGGCACGGGGACCGCGCAGTGTGTTCCTTTCACCGATGGACCTCGCTCGCGTCGTTACGAAACATCAGGCGTGATAAGAACTCTCTAACCTACACGGTATGCGCCACCCCTTATCCGGCAAACCCGTGAGCTGTCCATTTCGTGACAGGTTTCGCCTAGTCCGTATGTGTAACCTTCATCCTTAGGTCGGTGTGACGTTGCTCACGCGAATCTGTGACGCGGGCCCGCGCTTTACCCTCTGTGAGCGTCGAGGCGCGCGGAAATCCCGAATCAAAGCGCAAAACTTAAGGGGAATCGGATGCGAAATTCACAGGTCGTCTTTTCCGCCGGCACTAAGTTGGCGTTTAGGACGTTTGCACCAATCCTCGTCATTGCATCTCTACTGATTATCTTCAAGCCCGACGCGCGTGCCGTACCGAGCTACTCACGCCAGACGGGCCTTCCTGCGCTTCCTGCCATTTCACACCCTCGGAGCTGAATGCGTTTGGACGAAAATTCAAACTGGACGGCTATGTGTTTACAACCAAACCCGAAGTAACGGACGAGAAAAAAGGTCACAATGCCGCGCTGCAACTGCTCGAGGTTTTTCCACTTTCTGTGCTGTTCGATGCTTCGTTCACATCCACGAAAGCTCCTCAGCCCGGGAAACAGAATGGCAACTTTTTATTTCCCCAGGCCGCCTCCTTATTTTTAGCCGGCGCGTGGTCCAGCCATGTCGGCAGCTTTGTCCAGGTGACCTACGACAGTCAGGCAAACCACTTTAGCTGGGACAACACAGATATCCGCTACGCGAATAATCACGAATTGTTCGGCAAGGCGCTCTCTTACGGAGTCACCCTGAATAACAATCCGACGGTTGAAGATTTGTGGAACAGCACGCCTGCGTGGGGTTTCCCGTTCACGTCGAGCAATGTTGCGCCGCGGCCGGGAGCTGGGGCGTTGATTAATGGACGTTTGGCGCAGGATGTAGCTGGAGTAGGCGGCTACACCATGTGGAACGAGCACTTATATATCGCGGCAACGCTGTATCGCTCGGAGCACATCGGCGCGCCCCAACCCTTTGACGGCGTAGGGTTTCCCATCAATATCCGAGGCATTGCGCCGTACTGGCGAGTGGCTTGGCAAACTGTGAGCAAAAATAATTCTTTGGAGGTAGGAGCGTACGGCATTCACGTGAAAAGCACTCCGAACGCGGTGGTCGGGCTCAACGACAGCTACACGGATTGGGCGGCGGATTTTCAGTATGACCGCACCATTCCGCAGTGGAAAAACGACGTCCTTTCCTTCCGAGGCACATACATACGAGAAAATTCGTCCCTCGCCGCTACCTTTGCGGCCGGTGGAGCAGCATTCCCGCGTCACCACCTGAACACGGTGCAGGGAAACGCCGAATATCATTTCGGGACCAGGCTTTCCGCTGCGGTTGGGCTCTTCCACATCGATGGAACGCCTGACCCGCTTCTTTTTCCGCAGGCTCCGGTTTCCGGCAGCGCCAATGGAGATCCGCGGAGCAGCGGATACATTCTGAATCTCTCCTGGTGGGCCGTGCAGAATATCGATCTGGCCGCCCAATATACCGGCTACGAGCGGTTCAATGGTCTGCAGACGAACTACGACGGCGCCGGTCGGAATGCGTCTGGCAACAACAGCATTTACCTGCTGGCGAGATTCGTATTTTGAGGAAGACTGGAGAACTCATGAAACCGACACTTTCGCACCTACTATGGATGGGAGCGGTACTCTGCATGGCGACACTGACCTTGCCTGCGTGTCTCCGAGCGCAAAACGATGCGGAGAAGATTTACAAAACGAATTGCGTCTTGTGTCATGCGGTCGATGGCAGCGGGAATTCTCCTTCGGGCAAATCACTCGGCGCCCAAGATCTGCGTTCCGAGGTGGTGCAGAAAAAAACGGATGCGGAGCTTTCGGAAGTCATCACCCAGGGCAAAGGGAAAATGCCCGCTTTTGGCAAGAAGCTCAAGCCCGAAGACATCAGCAAACTCGTTGCTTATATAAGGGCGCTGCCGAAGGGCAAGTAGCAAAATTTGCAGACGCAGGGTGCGTTGCAATAAGAGCCGCGCGACTCACCGGGAATCGCATTGGAGAATTCAATGTGTGGATGTGCGAGCGATCCAGAAAGCGCAACTCAGAAGTCCGCCGCACCGCGGTCATTTCCTGACAACCGGCGTTCGTTTCTGGGCGCATTGCTCGGAGTCGGATCGGTTTTTGTAGGCGGGCTGCTTTCCGTACCCCTCATTCGCTTCGCGCTTTTCCCGCTGCTACGCCGGACCACGGAACTAAAGCGTTCACCCGTGGGAGCGATGAGCGAGTTTTCTGCGTTGACGGAACCTGCGATGCGCAACGTTCAGATCGAGTTCGTCGACGGCTGGCGCAAAACAATATCCGAGAAAGCCGTATATGTAACGACAGATAAGGGCGGCCAGCTTCGCGTGTTGACATCGGTCTGCCCGCACCTGGGTTGCACCATACCGTGGAACAAAGAGAAAAGTCAGTTCATCTGCCCCTGCCACGGCGCCACATTCACCAAAGAGGGATCTCGCGTTAGCGGGCCATCGCTGCGAGGAATGGACACGCTCGAGAGCTCCGTCCAGGACGGTCAGCTCCTGGTGCGTTTCCAATATTTCCGCCAACTCGTATCCGACAAAGAAGTGATTGGATGAGTATGGTTCCTCCAATAATGCAGACGGCGCGAACAAACGAAAGTAACGCTCTTGCTCCGCGCCAGCCGGGAGTGTGGGGATGGCTGAACCGTCGCACCGGGATTGATGCCATGCTCCGAACCGCGCTCTACGAGCCCATTCCCGGCGGCGCGCGTTTCGCCTACGTCTTCGGCTCAGGACTGTTGTTCATTTTCATTTCGCAGGTGATTACTGGCGTTTTTCTGGCGCTGTATTACGTTCCTTCCGCCGATCACGCGCACACGACCGTCGCGTACATCACGAAAAGTGTTACCGCTGGTTCTTTTCTGCGCAGCCTGCATGCCTACGGTGCCAGCGCCATGATTGTCGTGTTGCTCCTCCATCTGTCCCAAACATACATATATGGTGCCTACAAGGGCCGGCGCGAGCTGCTCTGGCTTACCGGTTGTTTGCTCTTCGCCCTCATTTTGGGCATGGCCTTCACGGGTTATCTGCTGCCCTGGGATCAGCGATCGTATTTTGCGACCGCTGTCGGAACAAACGCTGCCAGCGAGATTCCCTGGATCGGTGAGAGCTTGAAACGCATGATGCGCGGTGGCACCGAGATGGGGACTCTGACCATCTCACGGTTTTTTGTCGCTCACATCTTTCTCATTCCCGCCTGTATTTTCGCGCTTGTCGCGTCTCACATACTCCTTTTTCGCAAGGCCGGAGCAGCCGGACCATCCACGGAAGATCCCCACGAACCTAAACAGAAAGTGGAGCTCTTTTATCCCCGCCAAGTGTTGATGGATCTTTCGCTCACCGCGCTGCTCATCATCGGTCTGGGCTTGCTGTGCTTCTTTGTGCCAATGCAGCTGGGCCCGCCGGCCAATCCCGCGGATGCGCAGTACATTCCCCGGCCAGAGTGGTATTACCTCCCTATCTTTCAATGGTTGAAATACTGGCATGGTGCGGCTTCGATCCTCGGCATCCTGGTGATTCCGACTGTTCTTGTTCTGGCCGTCGTCGCTCTGCCTTTCTTCGACCGTAGCTTGGAGCGCCGCCCCTGGAAGCGTCCCGTCGCCATGGGCGCATACGCATTCGTGCTGTTCGCTCTGGTAGGCCTCGGTCTCCGCAGCCAATACGTCGACACGCACGACGCCGGAGTTGCCCAACAATTGGCCAAGCAGAAATCGGAAGAAGAGGAATTCATGCGCAAGCCATTTGAGCCAGAGCTTTCTTCGGCTTCATTGGCCGCTGCGAACGTCGCGCTAGCAGACCCGCTGGCCGCGAAAGGAAAGACAATCTTCGAGGCCCAGTCCTGCAACGCATGTCATGGGGATGGTGGTGTGGGCACAGCCGCAGCCCCCGCTCTCGTCGGAATCGCCGCCAAGATTCCGCCAGAGCAGCTCGCTCAATTTTTCCAGCATCCCACGCCCAAAATGACCGCCGGAGGCATGCCCCCGGTCGATCTTCCACCCGATGATTTGAAAGCGCTGATTGCCTACGTGGAGAGTCTCAAATAGCTCTGCCAGAGCGCCAGAGGTGCGCCACACCGTCAACTCATTTCCCAAACCCGCGCCATGCATTATCGTGGTAATCCCGAACCCGCTCGCGCCCTTCACCTGAAACTTTGTCGCGACCGGTGTGAGCCTGCCCGCCTCTGGCGGGGGATCTGCTTTCGTTTTTTGGGGGTCGGACCTTTAGGTCCGACATAAAGCGCCACCCACACACCGTCATTCCGAACGCAGCGACCCGGTTTTTTCTCTCGCCCGTTGTCTGGGCGCCGGATCGCGGAGAGAGGAATCTGCTTTTGCTTTTCGCTGTTACGTAGCGGCGGGCTTCAGCCCGGCTAGCGAGCAAAGCAAGCGCTCTTCGGTTTAGGGGTGGACTTCCGTCACGGAAGTTTGGCGGCAATCTTTTGTGCCGCCGCCTTCAGGATGTCCGGCGAAGGGCTCTGCTCGCTAACCGCGATCAGCCGAAAGTGCGAAAGGTTCTTGTGCACCCATATTGTCCCTTCGAAGTCGTTTCGGTCCGGCATCACCTGGAGGTACGCTTCGGCCCCAATGCCACTGACAACGGTGAGATTTTTTCTGCCGGGTTCGAAATGGTGCAGAATTTTCTCATCTCCCCAGGCGGAAGTCTCGTCGCCCGCGGATTTGTATCTAGAAACATTGAGCGCGACATGGCGCCGCCAGCCAGCGGAATTTTCCTTTGCGGATTCGTAGGAGCACCCACCCACATTGGTGATCGGACGAACCGCAACGCCGAGAACCTGGGCTGCGTCGGCTGAACTAAAGGTGGTGCAAGCGTCGAAGTCTACAGGCTGTGGATCGCCTTGCCCTGCCGTCGGCGCTCCCAATAACTTTGGCTTGTGCGCGGCGGCCCTAACAGGAGTCGTAACAGAAGTCGCTGCCGCTGCGAAGACTAAGAGGCAAGCGCAGAGCAGCGGCGCAATAATCCGGTGTTGACTGTCCCGAGAGTGAGCGTGCCTGCCGAACCTGGCATTCTGGAAAGACATGATTCCATCCTTTGGGGTTAGTTTTGCGATCAAGCAGCGGGGCAGAGGCGCTGCAGCCATTGCATCGTACTTGCAGTGCCCCAGAACGAAAAGCAAAATTGCAGATGCGTTGCGGCCGAAGCTGTTTTTGTTTTTCTCTTCTTCCCTCCGCCGTCATCCGCGCTTTTTGCGTCCCGAATGCCATTACGGGACCGAACCCCCTCGCGCTTTTGCGAGCGGTGTGAGGGATCTGCTTTTTGCTGTCACGTAGCGGCCATCTTCAGATGGGCGCACTTGGCGAAGCCAGGGGCCGGACGCCGGTCACGTCTTCGGTTCGCGTTTCTTACGCCACTAATTCATGTCATCGGCATGCCCCAAGAGGCTCAGTCCGACACCGCATGCAAACAACACGAGTGTCGCCACCACGAACACCATCGGGCCCGGAGATCGCGTTATCGGCGCTAACAACCAGGCCAGGCCCGCCACGCCGGCGATACCTTTTAGCGCCCTCCGTATCGCTCTTTTCGCCTCTGAATTACCACCCCCCATCGGGTCCGCCACAAGGTCATACCCGCAGTCGCAGCGCTCCGCCGTGTCAGGATTCACGACTCCGCATTTCGGACACTCTCTCATTAACGTTCAATGAATTTCGTAGCCGAATTTTTGTGTAACGTCTATCTCAACAGGTTCGCCCATAACTAGGAAAGGGCGGTAAACGTACTTTCTCAACGACTCCTCAAGCCCCTTCTTCATCTCAGCTGTACCCTCAAGGAATTGTATTGCCCTGACGCGCCCATCTTTCCCGATCACATACTTCATGGTCGCAGCGCCGCCGGGGGGCCGAATGGATGTCGGAAACTGAGGTAGCGGATTGTGCACCAAATAATCTAAATTAAGCACACGGTTATCCAGGGTAATCAATTTGGTATCTAAGGCTACTGCGCCCGGAGGCGGCGTAAAATCGACGGCTCTAACTTCCGCTATCGGCTCAAGCTTTTCCAGATGAAGGTTCAGATGTTTGTTTCCCCCCTGCATCACCCGAATATCCCTAGCAACATATCGGCCTTGGAACCGTACGATTTTGTCATACCCAATTTGGTCCCACGTGGTACCGATTGCCATTCCGCCCTTGCTATATCGAAGCATGAGGGAATCGGGTTCAAAGCAGAATCCTGCCAGACCGTTATCAGAAATAATCAGGTTGCCTCCGCCGGTTCCGCGCAGGAGAACGCAGGGCAGTTGCACCTTGCCGAAATCGCGAGTTCTCTTTTCTGTCTTCGCGTACTCCAGATTCATCTCCCGGAACATCGGCCGTACGAACTCGTCTCGCACCCTCGTCTGTAATTCTCCTGGCCACTTTTGATTGCCTGTGCGGAAAAGTCCTCTTTCGGAAGCAATGTCTGTCTGCGTGAAATCGGGGCTGGTATAGCTGAGCCGGTATTGCCTGGGACCCACCCAGAATTCCTCGTATGTGCCGCTGTCGACGTTGTCTCCGTCCTCATCAAATTCGTCATAAGTCACCAGGATGTGCCATGGCTTCAACCCAGGAGCGTCCAACCCGTTCACCCGTGCTGCGGCCAAAAGAAGTTCCTTAGCATCTCGAGGCACGACCTCCGTCGATTTCGGCTCGGACGTTCCGGAGGACCCCGTAGATGCTTCTCCCGTCTGGGTAGATGGCTTAGCCGGCAGCGATTGCGCCTCTAAAGCCTCGCCCGCCAACTCGAAAGCTGCGATCACAGCGAAAGTGAGCGCGAGTCGCCGGCACTTCGCAAATTCCATGGTTTCGTTCTCCCGGTCAAAGTTATGAGCGGCAGGTAAATAACGAGCAGTCATCCTATACCGCATTTAGTTTGTTCAGTATTGTATTCAGGCTCACAAAGCCATAAGGGCACAATCTCAGCCTCCCTACAAAAGTTGTAGGGGCGTGCTTTAGCGCATCCCAGCGAGCGAAGCGAGGGGACCACAAGTCCCGGATGGGAAGGCGAACAATCGCAGGTTGGGCTGTCAAGCGCGACTCGCGCAACGACGAAGGACGACGTCCCGGGTTCGCAACAATCAAAGCATCGAGTCCCCGAGGGATGATTGATCCGTTAGGGGGTCGGACCTTCAGTTGGTAGCCATCAGCAAGAGGAAGTACCGGAACAAGGGGGTAAAATTTCCGCTCATGCAGCTGTCCATAGCGGCGACGTAGTCACCGCCCGGCCGAGCTATGTTATGGAACGGAGTGAATTCAAAGCCGTACCGCACAAAAAAGTAGTTACCCAAAAGGCGGGAGACCCTTCCGTTGCCATTCAGGAACGGGTGAATCTGAACGAATCTTCCCACGCCCCACGACGCCAACTGCATGCTCGCACTCACTCTATTTGCAAACGATGGCTGAGAGGAGAAATAGATATCGGTCTGCTGAATGAAGGAATGCAGCGCCGATGAATAAGCCTCCATCTCGCTTTCAACGATTTGGTGCGGTGAACCAGGATGGGCGCCCACTTGAACAGCTCGCCCGAGACAGGGGCGTGAGACATCGTCACAGCGGAAGTTACCAGCGTAGTAGCTGAGCGGAACGACCCCTTTGAACATTTGCAGGTGCCACTCGCGAAGAGTGCCATGGTGAAGGATAAAGGATGGGGCCCTTTTCAGGATGAAGCGAGACACCCCGTTCATCCCGAGTGCGAGGCTCGTGAGTTGACTGTCCGATTCAGGCTGAGACCAATCGGGACAACTGGTGGGCATGCGCGCTTACGAAGTTTTACTTCCTCACAATCTTCGCTACGGCATGTGAAGAAAGCCGCGGTCCTTCCAAAGTGACGTCTTCCTGAAGATTCGAGGAAATAAACGCTGCGATCTTGTCAGGTGTGGGGCCGCCTGCAAGGCGTTTTTCTACTATTTCAGCTAGAATCGAATTTTCGATCTGTGGGGTCCACTCGGAGTCGAATCGATTACTGAAAACCCCTTCCAGGGGAGCTTTCAGGTCGGGAACGCTTTTGATCACCGCAGCTTCCCAGCTAGGAAGCCGGACAGACCCCTGATTCACGACCAGCGTCGAAAATGAAATCGTAAACATCACGCTAGCCACGCCGACGACCGCCTTGAATGATTGGAACCCCGCAGTCCGTGTCTGCATTCGCTTCGACGGACGTAACTCCTCGACAACCACATCATTCAGCGCATCGGGCTCGCTTAGATTCCACACTCTCATTTCTTGTCTCCGTATTTCGGAAGGAGCTTCTCGGCGAAGGGTTGGGACTCAGTTAACAACAACATCAACAAGCTCGGACTCAATAGTATCCTGACCAGCGCCTCGATGTCTATCTTCTCTCCCTTCTTCGGCTTATAGAATAAGTCCTTGGGCGAGAGATAGAAGAAATCCATCATCGATTCACCCTCCGTCATGATGATAGATACGTTGTTCGCCTGGAAGGTTTGCACTTTAGGTGCTTCCAGGAGTTCGGTCGACTCAAGGGATTTTAAGCCATGGTCCTTGAGGTATTGCTCCAGTTGAGGTTGCATGGGACGGGTGTGCGTCCAAAACTGCTTCACAAACATCACCGGATTAAAGTACACCTCTACCTTGCTGCGCAGGCGGTCGCTGCGAGGCTTGTCGAGCTTTCCAAACGTGAACATCACCTGAGAAGCGTCTTCATCAACAGAAAGGTAATCAGCGAAGTAGAAATGGCTGGGTACGGGTGCCTTCGCATAATCTAAGCCGATTTCAATTCCAGTGGCAGCACCAGGTGCAGCGATGGGCCGATACCTCACCGCCCCGCTTGTGACCCACTCATCAGCTCTCGCCAATTGCTGCTTTGCCACGCTCGTTATCGCCTCTATCTAACTGTAGCCGCTTGACCGCGATGGCACAAGATTGTCACACAGTTCCGTTTTCGAAGATGGTACTTTTTTGCCCGCTAGGACAGTGACCTCCGGATGTGGCGAACTCAACGCGAACGGAGCCGCTGTCGCGAAAATGGGGCGGGTCGCCGACAGGGGGTAATGATCTGGGTGCCGCAGCGTTCGGTTTTAAGGCTGCGGGTTTTGAGTTTTCCAGCCGATGGCGGGCCGGGTCAATGCGCTAGTTTGTTGCTGAATTCCCAAAACGGAACCAAAAGGTAGCGTAAATTCTTTTGTGTAAATTTGGGTTTTGAAGCAGAGAAAAGGGCGTACTTTCCTTTGGAGCGCGAACTCACAGAGGAGGTACACCCTGATGCGAGAACTAGAAGTCCTCGGCA
>Ga0073928_10010133_pt1 | contig 11299 bp, 5 predicted proteins | sample PaiPotPPA55metaG_FD_76969 | JGI IMG/M metagenome (GOLD analysis project Ga0073928, IMG submission 76969) | Iron sulfur acid spring bacterial and archeal communities from Banff, Canada, to study Microbial Dark Matter (Phase II) - Paint Pots PPA... ...
CGTGCTGCCCCGAAAGCTTTCGGGGGTCTTGCAGACACAGCCGCGCTCCGTTGCATTGTCGTTGGTAGCAGTGTCAAGATGCGCCCATTGACGTCAACCAGGTGGGTCAAAACCAGCAAAAGGAGCGCAAACCGGTCACTTTTTTTCCTGAAACAGCAGCCTGGCAAACTGCGCGAGATTGCGGCGCCAGACGCGGTAGCTGTGCTGGCCGGGGGGCTCCACCCAGGTGTGGGTGATTCCTTTGGCGGTGAGCCAGTCGTTCAGCTTCTGGTTCGTGGCCAGCAATCCGTCCTGTTCGCCGCAGCTTATCCAGAGCAGGCGTAATAGGCGATTTGCCTTTTCGTCGAGAGCGGGAAATTCGCTCGCGAGATTGGTGCCCAGTCCGCCCGAGCTGAAAGCCCCGATCCAGCCGAAACGATCCAGGTTGTTCAATCCGACGAGCAGCGATTCGGAACCACCCATCGAGAGACCGGCAATGGCGCGGGTAGCCGAATCGGCCGAGATACGATAAGCTTTTTCCGCCTGCGGCATCACCTCGGTGAGCAGAGCCTCGCGAAACTTGCTCAGACTCTTTTGCCGCAGTTCGCGGCCGGCCGCTCCGCCCAAGCCGCTTCGGAGGACTTCCATTGTGCCATAACCCAGCGGCATCACGACGATCATTGGTTTGGCTTCCCGGCGGGCAATCAGGTTGTCGAGAATCACGTTTGCCAGGCCCGCCGAGGTCCAGGCAGTCGTATCGTCGCTGAATCCGTGAAGCAGGTCGAGCACCGGGTAGCGCTTGCGGGCGGTCGCATCATAACCGGGCGGCGTGTATACGATGAAATCGCGGTCGTCACCGGCCACGGTCGATTTGTAAAAGTGCCGGTGCAATTCCCCGCGCGGCACGTCGTTGATTTCCCAGGGCAGCGATGCCGGGCCGGGCACGCGGACCTGGCTGTCGCTGTTGAGCAGGTTGTATTTTAGAAACGGATTGTTGAGGTCGATTGTCCGCAGGCCGTCCACGTTGAACGAGTAAGTATATATGTCCGGCTCGAGGGCCTCGGTCGTGAGGGACCAGACGCCCTGGTCGTCCTTTTCCATCGCCGTGGCTTTGACACCTTCGCAGTGTAACTGCACTTCCTTTGCGTTCGGGGCCTTGAGCCGGAAAGTCACGCGCCCGTCGGACTGAACCTCGGGCGAGACAATGCGTTGGGAGAACGCCGGGAAGGCGAGCAACGCCGCAGCAATCATCAGGAGAGTTCGGGCGCGCATATTTTCCAAACTGGCAGCAGCCGGCGTGAGGAGGCGGACGAAAGCCAATTCGCGCCCGAAACCCGCCTCCTTACGTCGGCGGCTACAAGTGCGGGGGCATTTTTCGAACACGCATTTAGGCGCAGCAAGTCTGCGCTCTCGAATCGGCGCGGTTACTTGCTACTCACTTGCCCGGTGAGGCCGGCTTTCTGCAAGGCATTGACGACGTCCTGATCGTTGAAGTCACCGGTCACGGTGAACGACTTCGCGCCCTTGGTTGCGGTGTTGCCCTTCACGCCGGGAACCGGTTCGAGCGCCGCGTTCAATGCCTTCACGCACTTCGGGCAGCAAAGATGCATTCCTTCCACTTCGAGCGACTGGACCCTTTGTCCTTTGGCGCCGGTTTCCGCGTTCACTTTGATTCCCGCGTCGCTGCTCTTGCCGAAGTAACCCGCGGCGACGATGGCATCAACGGCCTTTTGCACGGTGGCTGTGTCCGGCCCAGTCAGCTTGACCGTGCGGGCTTCGCGATCGGCATCCACAGTCACCCCTTCGACCTTTGCCGCGGCAGCCTGCACGCCTTTGACACAGCTTTGGCAGCACAGGTGAACATCGCTGAGGGTGGTGGACACTTCGGCGGCCCGGGCCGAAAGTGCCAGAGCAATCGTCAAACAAATGGAGGCAAGGATATTTTTCATAGTTTAATCTTAGATACTGATTTGTTGAATTCGTTCAATTCGGCTCATCCGGTTCAGAGCCTCTTCGGGCAGTCATCTGCTACCGATTTTCGTCTCTCGTCAATGCTCCGGCACGCGGCAAAACCGCGCCGGATAATCACTGGCGGAATCCTCCGATAGAACCGATTCGTTAGTCAAGGTCAATGCGTATGATTATTGCCGCTGGCAGGCGCATCTCGACACCGCCACCGGAGCGCGGGTGTGTGCGGAGCACCACCCGCAGAAAGCTGCATTGCTGCGGCTGGTCTTGCAGACACAGCCGCGCTCCGTTGGATTGTCGTTGGTGTTAGTGTCGAGATGAGCCCCCTGCGGGCTGCGGGTGGTCAAAAATGTCGGCAAACGAATCGCCTGCGGTTATCTTCCCGAAAAACTTTGGCCATGAACTTGAAGCATGATGTGCGCGCCGTCGCGCGCCAATTTCGCATCCTCGGTGAATTTGTGAGCGCCGAGCCGTACGGCAGCGGCCATATCAACGACACTTACTGCGTGGTTTTCGATCAAGGCGGCGTGCGGGTGCGTTATATATTTCAACGCATCAATCACGGAGTGTTCAAGAATCCCGTCGCGCTCATGGAAAACGTCCAGCGGGTGACCGAACATCTCGGCAGGAAGTCCGCCGACGAGCCGGGCCAAAGCCGCCGCGCGATGACTTTGGTTTCGGCGTCCGATGGAAAGCCGTGTTATTGCGGCCCGACGGGCGATCACTGGCGCGTTTATATTTTCATCGAGAAAGCGCGGACCTTCGACGCCGTCGAATCGACGCGACAGGCGTTTCAAGCCGCAAAGGCGTTTGGACATTTCCAGAAGCTTCTCGCCGACCTGCCTGCTCCGCGGCTGCACGATACGATTCCCGACTTTCATCACACCCCCAAACGCTTTGCCGCGCTGGGGAGAGCGATCGAAACCGACGGGTTCAATCGCGCGAAATTGGCGAAGCCAGAAATAGATTTTGCATTCAATCACAAGGCCATTACCAGCGTCCTGCTCGATGCCGGATTGCCGGAACGCGTGACGCACAACGACACGAAATTCAACAATGTGATGCTCGATGATGCGACCGGGGAAGGCATGTGCGTCATCGACCTCGACACCGTGATGCCTGGGTTGGCGCCCTACGATTTCGGCGACATGGTGCGGACGACGACGAGCCCGGCGAAGGAAGACGAGCGCGATCTGTCGAAGTGCGCGATGCAATTTCCAATGTTCGAGGCGCTGGTGCACGGTTATCTCACATCGGCTTCCGAGTTTCTGAGGAAGCCCGAGAAGCAGCTCCTTGCGTTTTCCGGCAAGCTCATCACATTCGAAATAGGAATTCGCTTTCTCACAGATTTTCTGGCGGGCGATGTTTATTACAAGGTTCATCGCGAAACACACAATCTCGATCGCTGCCGCACGCAGTTCAAACTGGTAGAGTCCATGGAACATCAGGAAGCGGCCATGAATAAACTGGTGGAGGCTGTTTGGTGAACGAGGACGCCGCAAACCCTTGTAATCATTGGTGCCGGTGGTGGGACTCGAACCCACACGGCTTTTTAAGGCCCCAGGATTTTAAGTCCTGTGCGTCTGCCATTTCGCCACACCGGCAACCCTCAAAACATCAAGGAATATTGCTGTCCGAAAGATTCCTGTTGACGCTGTGCCACTATTTGTGCCGCGGTCACGGTATGAAACGACCCGGAACGAGCAGCAGTACGACAAGCACGGCTGGCAATAGCGCAACCAAACAGGTCAATGGCACAAGGCGTCAACATCAGGCTTCCAACTTCTCAAAGGTTCTGGACGGACGCAAGTCACCGATACGGGGACTTTGGAAGCGCGGCGAACCAATCTACGCACGGCAAAACGTCGAGAGGCGCAAAGAAGTAACTCATAGTTTTTATCTATTCGCCGCGGCGGCGGGGTTGCCCTAAACTGCTGCGCGAGTATGACCGCTGGCCTTCCCAGAGTGGCTTTGCTGATCGAGAGCTCGCGGACTTACGGACGCGGCATCTTGCGCGGCATTGCCCGCTATGCGCACGTAAATGGGCCGTGGTCGATCTATTCCCAGGAGCGCGAGTTGCACAGCGGCATCCCGGACTGGTTGAAGAACTGGGACGGCGACGGCATCATTGCCCGCATCGAGGATCGGCGCATGGCCAGCGCGCTGCTGCGGCTGGGCCATCCCATCGTCGATGTCCTGGGCAACAACCGTTTCGACGCCATCCCCGGGTTCGACACGGACGCGCACGCCGTCGCACAACTGGCCGCCGAATTTTTTGTGCGCACCGGTTTCCGCAACCTCGCCTATTGCGGCTATCGCGGCATTCCGTTTTCGGATCGGCGCGAGGCGGCTTTTTGCGAGTTCCTGGTCAGGCAGGGCCGCAAAGTGTGTGTGTTCTCTTCGCGCGTTTCGCGTCATTCTGCGGCGCACATCCAGGCCGTCGAGCAGTCGGGCCTGGGGGCGGAGAAAGCCATTGCCCAGTGGTTGCGCGAGCAACCGCGCCCGCTGGGTCTCTTCGCCTGCAACGACGTACGCGCCCAACAAGTCCTCAACGCCTGCCGCGAACACGGCCTCAAGGCCCCGGAAGAGGTTGCCGTCATTGGAGTGGACAATGACGACGTCCTCTGCAATTTGTGCGTGCCCTCGCTCAGCAGCATCGAGCCGGACACCGAACGCCTGGGTTACGAAGCCGCGGCATTACTCGACCGGTTGATGAAACGGCGGCCGGTCAAATCAGCTCTGAAGCAAATTCCTCCCGTGGGATTGGTCGAGCGTGGTTCGACCGACGTGCTGCCCATCGAAGACGCCATAGCGGTGCAGGCGCTCCGGTTCATTCGCGACCGCCTCGCCGAAGGCATCGCGGTGAAGGACGTGCTCAAGCACGTGGGCCGATCACGCACCGACCTGGAGCAGCGGTTCCGCCGGTGGTTGCGGACGAGCATCTGCCAGGAGATCCTGCGGCAACGCATGGATCGCGCTTGCAGTCTGCTCCAGCAAACCGATCTGGACCTCGAAGCCGTGGCGGCGCGCTCGGGCCTGGTCAGCGCCGCACAACTCTGCCGGCTCTTCCGCCGCCGGTTCCAATGCACCCCCACGGCGTACCGGACCCGGTGTTAAAAGTGAGAAGAACATTGTCAAACAAGACAATTGACCGTCGGGCCGGCCCGCGCAAGCATTCTGGCGTGAAGATGGATGTTTGTGCCGGAGCCTTGGATGCCCCGGCTTTTTCGACTGGCCCCGGGCCACAGGCCCCGGATGACAAGTCGTCCGTGCGCGCATGGATCGACGAAATCAAACTGCCCACCTATCTCCCGGCGCCACCCGACAAGCACCCGATGTTCCTCGAAAAGCGCGTCTATCAGGGCAGCAGCGGGCGCGTCTATCCGCTCCCTTTCACCGATCGCATAGCCGAAAAACCGGTTGAGCACCCGTGGCGGGCCGTGTGGATCGAAAACGAATTTCTCCAGGTGCTGGTTCTGCCGGAAATCGGCGGCCGAATCCACAGGATTCGGGACAAAACCAATGGCTACGATCTCATTTACTATCAGCCGGTCATCAAGCCCGCTCTAGTCGGCCTGGCGGGGCCATGGGTGAGCGGTGGCATCGAGTTCAATTGGCCGCAGCACCACCGGCCGGCGACCTTTCTGCCGGTCGATTTCCGCATCGAAGCGCACGCGGACGGTTCGAAGACGATTTGGTGCGGCGACCACGACCCGATGGCCCGGATGAAAGGCATGCATGGCGTCTGCCTGCATCCCGGCCGCGCATTGGTGGAACTCAAAGTCCGCGCCTACAATCGCACGCCCTTCGTGCAGACGTTTTTGTGGTGGGCCAACGTGGCCACTCGTGTCCACGAGGGTTACCAAAGCTTTTTCCCGGCCGACGTTTACTGTGTCGCCGACCACGCCCGCCGCTCGATGAGCGCGTATCCTCTGGCCGGCGGCACATATTACGGAGTGAATTATGCCAGGCGCCAAAACAAGGGTGTGCCGCGGGACGAAGTGCCGCCGCTATTCGTGCCGCCCCATTGCGCCGGTGCCGGCGAGAACGCGCCTCGGCCCGCCGGACTGCCCGCTTACGCGTCGAACGATCTTTCCTTCTACGCCAACATCCCAGTCCCCTGCAGCTACATGTGTATGGGCAGCAAGGGGGATTTTTTCGGCGGCTACGACTATTTCGCAGAAGCGGGTCTCGTCCACGTCGCCAGTCATCATATCGCGCCGGGGAAAAAGCAATGGACCTGGGGCAACCATCCATTCGGCTACGCTTGGGACCGCAACCTTACCGAGAAGGATTCTCGCGGCCAATACGCCCCTTACATCGAAATCATGGCCGGGGTCTATACCGACAACCAGCCCGACTTCAGTTTCCTCCAGCCGGGCGAGAGCAGGACCTGGAGCCAGTTCTGGTATCCCACCCAGAGAATCGGCCCGGCGCAGCAGGCCAATCTCGACGCGGCCGTTTCCCTCCAACCCTGCGCCAGCCGGACGACTTCCGCCAGAATTCGCGCCGGCGTTGCCGTGACCAAAAGATTCAAGAGCGCGCAGATCATCGTTTTCGATCACGGCAAAACCCTTTTGTCGCGCGACTGTTCACTCGAGCCGGGGCGGCCGTTCGTCGAAGAGTTCCCATTGCCCTCCGGCGTGAAGGAAACCGGCCTCACCCTGCGCGTCACCGACACCGACGGTCGGGAAATCATTTCTTACGAACTTCGGCCTCGCGTCAAAGGCCGCGTCCCGGCGCCCGCCACCGAACCGCCGTCACCGAAAGACATTCCCAGCGCCGACGAACTCTTCGTCACTGGCCTCCATTTGGAGCAATACCGGCACGCAACACGCTGCCCCACCCTTTATTGGCGCGAAGCGTTGCGGCGGGACCCGCTCGACGCGCGCTGCAACAACGCCCTGGGTTCGTGGCATCTTCGGCGCGGAGAGTTTGCGGAGGCGGAAACCGGTTTCCGCCGGGCCATTCAGCGGCTCACCCGCCGAAACGCCAATCCGTTCGACGGCGAGCCTTACTACAATCTGGGCCTGTGCCTGCGGTATCAACTGGACGAACAGAGCGAAGGGGCTCGCAAATATTGGAAAGACACCAAAGCTCCACTCCCCGCCTACCTCTCCATAGACCCCGGCCAATTGTTCGATTCGGCCTACGCCGCTTTCTACAAGGCCACCTGGAACGCAGCCTGGCAATCCGCCGCTTTTCATGCGCTGGCGGAAATGGACTGTCGTCGCTCAGAATGGGAAAAAGCTCTGGACCACCTTGACCGTTCGCTGCGCGGCAACACCGACAACACGCGTGCGCGCAATTTGAAGGCCATCGTCCTGCGAAAATTGGGCCGCGTGGAGCACGCCGCCGCCCTCGTGCGCGACACGCTGGACCTTGACCCGCTGGATTGGTGGGCGCGGCACCTTTCCGGCGAACCGATTCAGTGCGATTTGCAAGTGTGCCTCGATCTGGCGCACGACTGCGCCCGCGCCGGCTTTTACGCGGAAGCGATTGCGCTGATGGAACGGGCCGTGGCCAGCCCGCGTGATTTGCCGGACCAAAGTTGGGGAGCCTCGCCGCTCGTCTATTATACGCTCGCGTGGCTGCACGAAAAATCGAACGACCCAAGATCTTCGCGGGCTAGTCTCAAACGCGCCGCGCTCGATTCGCCCGACTATTGTTTCCCGGCGCGGCTCGAAGAAATTGCGATTCTCCAGGCTGCCCTCGGCGCGAATCCGCGCGATTCCCGCGCCCCCTATTATCTGGGTAATCTCCTTTACGACCGGCGCCGCCACGCCGAGGCCATCCGGCTCTGGGAGCGCAGCGCCAAACTCGATCCGGGCTTTTCCCTGGTCTGGCGCAACCTCGGCATCGGCTACTTCAATATCTCCAGGAATGCCGCCCGGGCGCGGGCGGCATACGAACGGGCTTTCCGGACCGATCCAACTTCGGCCCGCGTCTTATACGAGCGTGATCAGCTTTGGAAAAGGCTGGGCGATAAACCGGAGAAGCGGCTTCGCGAACTGGACAAGCATCTGGACCTGGCCGGCCAGCGCGATGACCTGTCCGTCGAGTTGTGCGCGTTGTACAATCAGACCGGCCAGTCTGCCAAGGCGCTCCAAATCGTCGGCGCGCGCAATTTTCAGCCCTGGGAGGGCGGCGAGGGTGGACCGCTCGGCCAACACGTGCGCTCCCACCTTGCTCTGGGGCGCGACGCCTTGGCCCGCGGCGAGAACGCCAGGGCGCGAGTGCATTTTGCCGCGGCGCTCGAGGCCCCGCCCAATCTGGGCGAAGCCAGGCACTTGCTCGCCAACCAGAGCGACATTCATTATTGGCTGGGCCTGGCCCTGCACGAGCTGGGGGACGCTCCGGGTGCCCGCAAACACTGGCAAACCGCGACGGCTTTCAAGGGTGATTTTCAGGAAATGAGCGTCCGAACGTTCAGCGAACTGACTTATTACTCGGCGCTTGCCTGCCAACGGCTTGGCCGCCATGCGAAAGCCAGGAAACAGTTGCGCGAGTTGCTCGCTTACGCCCGCAAACTCGAAAAGGCCGAATCGAAAATCGATTATTTCGCTACTTCCCTGCCGACGATGCTGCTTTTCGACGACGACCTGGGGATCCGGCAGCGGACCACGGCGCACTTCCTCCGGGCGCAAGTTTGCCTGGGCCTCGGCGACCGGCCCCGCGCCCTAGCCTTGCTGGCGACCATCCTCCGGCGCGACCCGAACCATTCTCGCGCCGCCGACGCGCTCAAAGAAGCGCAGATGAGCTCCGGCGGAAAACCGGCCGCTCGTTCGCTTCCGACAAAATAAGCTCGCTGCCCTTTTTCGCGGCAAATCGCAGCGCAACCCTTTGTCAAACATGACAAGGGCGTTGTTAAATCCGCCAATTGCGCTTACCGAACGACGGGTTAGGATCCTCCAAATGCTTCGCGCACAAGGGCTCGTTGCCGTGCTATGCCTCGGCCTGCCGGCAGGGGCCTCATGGGCCCTGGACATCACCCTGGATCCCAACCAATCGGGACGCGCGTTCGAAGGCATCGGCGCGGTTAGCGCGGGCGCCTCTTCGCGGCTGCTCATCGATTATCCGGAGCCGCAGCGCAGCCAGATTCTCGACTACCTGTTCGCGCCGAACTACGGCGCCGCTTTGCAACATCTCAAGGTCGAGATCGGCGGCGGGGTCAATTCGACCGACGGCAGCGAGCCGACGCACATGCGCTCGTCAGCCGATCAAAATTATACGCGCGGCTACGAGTGGTGGTTGATGCAACAGGCCAAAGCGCGGAATCCCAATATCCTCCTGGATTGTCTGGCCTGGGGCGCGCCGGCCTGGATCGGTGGCGGCAATTATTATTCCCCAGACATGTGCAATTACATCGCCAGTTTCATCAAAGGTGCGCAAACGAATAACGGCCTGAGCTTCGACTTCACGGGCACGCACAACGAATCGACTATCAATAGCGGTTGGATCAAGCAGCTACGCTCCACTCTGGATGGGAATGCCTTGTCGAGCGTGCAACTGGTTGCGGCGGACGAATGGGGCGGCACCTGGAATATCGTTACCAACGCAAGTTACGGCTTGCTGTTTGACCCCGCGCTTTCGAACACCGTCGCCCGCGTGGGGGCGCACTATCCCGGTTCGAGCAGCCCGGCGGGAGCGCAAGCCTGCGGCAAGCCGCTTTGGGCCAGCGAAGACGGCATCGGAGGCAGTTCCTGGGCGGCTGCGCGAAAATTGGGCAAACTCTTCAACCGCAACTACGTCTCGGGCAAAATGACCAAGACCGAAATCTGGAGTCCCGTCACCAGCTATTATGACATTCTCGCGGCGGCTAATTCCGGCCTGATGCGCGCCAACACTCCCTGGTCGGGCAATTATCAGGTGGCCCCTGCCATTTGGGCCGCCGCACACACCGCGCAATTTGCCTTTCCGGGGTGGAAATACCTCGAAGGCGGCGCCTCGGCGCTTCTGCCGGCCGGCGGGAGCATCGTGACCTTGGAATCAACCAACAATTCGGACTATAGCGTGATCGTCGAAACCTTCGACGCCACGGCCGCACAGACGATCACTTTTCATTTGACCAACGGATTGTCCTCGGCGGCGCTGTCCATCTGGCAAACGACGCAGACGAACCAGTTCCTGAAAATTGGCCGGATCACTCCGGTCAACGCCCTATACACCTATTCGTTCCAACCCGAGTCCCTTTACACGCTGACCACCACGACCGGCCAGAGCAAAGGCAACGCGCAGCCGCCCCCGGCAACCCCGTTTCCGTTGCCGTTCAAGGACGACTTCGAGCGCTACTCTGCGGGCGCGACGCCGAAGTATTTTTCCGATCAGGCGGGCACGTTCGAAACCTGCGTGCGCGCCGACGGCGCGGGCCAGGCGCTGCGCCAGGTGGTCGTCCAACGCGGCCTGGAATGGACCGCCGAGTGGTATCCTTACACACTCGTCGGCGATGCGAACTGGTCGGATTATGACGTCAGCGCGGATGTGTTGATCGAAACTAACGGCGGATTCGCATTCGTCATGGGGCGTGTGGTGAGCGTGCCTGGATTCTCCGACCCCCTGCCGCGCGGTTATTGGCTCGCGCTCAACAGCGCGACCGCACAATGGGAGCTTCACAGTTCCTCGAACCTGCTCTTTTCGGGCGTGGCGAGTGTCGCGACGAACACCTGGCACAACCTGCGGCTGGGCCAGCGTGGCGTTTCGCTCAGTTGCTATGTGGACGGCGTTCTGGTGACGAACATCATCGATTACACCTATCCCAGCGGCCTGGCTGGGATGGGTTGCGGCTGGCATGCGGCGCAATTCGACAACTTCACGGTGCGCCAACTGCATCGTGCCGGCCTGAACTTTGCCCTCGCCGCGACGGCCAGCGCGTCGAGTGTCTGGCAAAACGACCCCACCTACGCCGCCGGCATGGCCAATGACAACGATTTCACCACTCGCTGGAACGCGGCTAATGGCACTTCCAACGGCGAATGGCTGGAACTGGACTGGCCGGCTCCCATCAATTTCAACCACACCGTGGTTTCGCAATTTGGGAATCGCGTCACTGCCGCCCAAATCCAGCACTGGAACGGCAGCGGGTGGACTGTCGATGCCACCAGCGGCCCGTTTGGAGCGAGCCTGACCAGCGTCTTTCCGACGATCAATTCCAGCAAGGCGCGCTTTTGGGTGTTGACGGCCACCAACGTCCCTTCGATCTGGGAGTTTCAAGTCTTCGACGATCCACCCGTTGGCGCGCCTATCCGCATCAATGAGTGGATGAGCGCCAATACGCGTACGCTCGCGGACCCGGTGGGGGGCGGATTCCTGCCTTGGTTCGAGCTTTACAATGCCGGACCGACCAACGTGAATC
>Ga0073928_10010134_pt1 | contig 11299 bp, 13 predicted proteins | sample PaiPotPPA55metaG_FD_76969 | JGI IMG/M metagenome (GOLD analysis project Ga0073928, IMG submission 76969) | Iron sulfur acid spring bacterial and archeal communities from Banff, Canada, to study Microbial Dark Matter (Phase II) - Paint Pots PPA... ...
GCTGCTCCAAACTCACGCTCTAGAAAGAAGGAGGACTTGTGCTTGGGGGCGACACCTAACAAATCTACTTCACTTTCCATATGGAGAAGTCTATGCGTTCCATTCTCTTGCGGTTTACGCTGCTTGGCATAGCGGGTTTGCTCGCTGCCTGTAGCGGAAACTCAAGTTCCTTGCCCAGCGCAAGCGGGCCGGCCGTCAGCGGGCCTACCAAGCTGACAGCCCCTAAGACGTTTAACCTTCCGGCCAGCTTCCATCTGCAGAAGATGACTTCCGCAGAGGTCGCTGCTGCTGAGAAAGCGCTGGGAGTTCACAACAGGCCGACCGGCCAATCGAGCTCATCCGGTATTCCCGGCGGGTTCGGCTTCACGACACTGACCTCGTTCAGCGGCATCCAGGAAACGATGACGGCGTACAACAAGGCCCAGTTCACGCTGAACATCCCCACCGATCCGACGTTCGGCACCAATACGGCGCCATCCACGGATCTTTTCGCACCGATCGCGGCCCCGGCCGGCGGCGGTTGCACCTTGCCATACGTTCGCTACTCGAGCTATGCCACTACGCCAACGTCTGCACAGACGCACAACAACACCATTGGCTGGCTCGATGAGTGCGCGCGACCAAGGACCGGTTACTATAACACGGTCGAGAACTGGAGCCTCATCCCGTTCGTCATCGTAAAACCGGGAACCACGGCGGGACCGCCGCCAACGATCAGCTTCTCGGAAGCGAATTTCGGAGGCACGTGGTATCTCCAGATCTATTGTTACGCGGGCTGCGGAACGCCGGGATATTACTACTTCTTGCTCGGCGGGACACCACTTCCGGGCATGGTGGAAACAGGAACCACCGACATCGATGCTGGCGCAGGCTTCACGGGTTGGGTCGAAACCTCACTCGCCCCGGGCGCCTGTCAAACGTTGCCGGCAGCGGGACTTGGCGCGTTTAACATCGCGACGTATCCGCCTGGCAGCAGCACCTCCGTGCCGCTCAGTCCAGCGAATAGCGCCGTTACCGCGGTGGACACGAGGCACCAGACCTGCTTCACCAACGATGGCAGCCTGCTCGGCTCAGTCTACACCGTCAACAATGGTGGCAGCACGCCGTTCTACAATGCACTCGGCGGCCAGTTCCTCGTTACCTCGACACCGTAAGCTAGTAAGACCAAACCGCGATAACAGATCGCAAAGAGAGCTCGCTTAGGCGGGCTCTCTTTTTTCTTATTTGAGGGCTTGCCGCAGCATGGGCATCAGGACATCCGCCAAGCGGCGATTTCCGATGATGCTCGCGTGAGCGTTATCGATGAAGAGGTCGCTCGAAAGCAGCTGGTCGAAATCGCCCACGACAATTCCGTATCCGCTCCCGAGCATCTGCAGCCGGTGCAGATTTTCGCCGTAGGCGGGCGCAGAGATGTATTCGCCAACGACCGCATGATTCACGGGCGGCAAGAAAGCAACCGTGGGAATGTGCTCGGCTTTCAGGAGCGCAAAAAGGTGCGTACAGTACGCGTAGGAGATATTGTCGAGCGAAAGCGGCGTCAAATCGTAGAGACCAAAATACTTTGGATGCTTTTCGGTCGCGGTGTCTCGACGCAGCCGCGCCTCTCCCTTATTCCAGAGAGCTGTCGCAAAATCGGAATCGCGAAAGAACAACTGATGAATGTCGGCGCGATAACCGTAGAGCGCCCAATGCTGCTGCATAAAAGCGTCAAACTTCTGCTCGGCCGTCGGTTGAGTGAGGTCCGCGGGAAGTGTGATCCGGTCGCGATCAAACGATTCGAGCAGCGGCCGCGCGTCGCGCTCCAGCGGGCGGTTGAGTTTTGCATAACTCGGAGCGAACGGGTTAAATGCGAGCGTGTTTACATCGAGCAACACGACTCGGGGCCGAATGCCGTTGCGCAACAGATAGCGCAGCAGAAAGTCGTAGTCCGCCGGCGTCGCGGACTCGTACGCCAAGTTGAGAAACGCCGCTTGTGGAAACCGTCGCCGCAGGCGATCTACGGCGCTTTCTGGAGCCGAAACGCCATAGCCCCAGAGCACCGAATCTCCCAGGACCACGACGAGGGGACGGCGCTCGTTCCGAAAGCGATCGACGTATCGCTCGAAATAGAGCGAAGAGAAGTGCTCGGGGAGCCGCAAAGCGGATGGACGGTATAAAGCCAAAAGCGCTTCGGTCAATCCGAGGAGTAAGATCGCGATGAGGATCGTGACCCAGATGCGTGGCTGCCGCTCGGCTGGATCACGTTGATTCATGGGCGCCACGTGGGGTACAGCGCGCTAGGCAGCAATGCCTTTTGCGGAGGCACGCTGCTTGGCAGAGCGAGCGGCTATATGCTTGCGAATCGACCGCTATCGCCCGCGGCTATCATATGCGGCCCCTCAACATCGCGCAGCCAATAACGATGCAAAGCCGCGTCCAAATCCAACGGCGTCGGCCGACACCCCGGTCACAACGGCCGAGCACCCCGGCCTCACGACCTTAGCGCGCGCCCAAATGAACACGGGACTACCTCCAGGTTAGCTGCGCGACAAAAGCTTAATGTTGCGCAATAAGCCTGAAAAATGCATCAATCCGACGGTCCAAGGCGGGCCCCTCACGGACTCACCGGTTCAGCCGAACAGCATCGCCGAGATTCGAATTCCCCTCGAGAAACTTGACGCGGCGGACCTCGTCGGCATGCGGTCCTGTGTAGCGCAAAATGTACAAGCCGTTGCGAACGTCAACGACATAGATAAGGCCGTCCTTGATGATCGGATAGCTCCAAAACGCGACCTTGCTCCGGCCTCGCGTGAGAGCGGGATCTTCCATAGAGACCCGGGCAAGCGGCGGAGGCGAGAAGTATCCCGCGCTTACCGGGTGCGACGCGTTGCTGATGTCGCTCACCTGTAGGCCCGCCGAGTGCCAAGCAACGATCGCCAAATCGCGTAGCACAGTCGGATTGTGCGACGAGTAGCTCGTAAACTGCTCAGTCCTTGGATCGTCTTGCGCGCTTCCGCAGAACGATTGCGCATCCTCAGCCGTCTTGAACTCGCCGACGATCGCCGGATGGGACTCGTCCGATACGTCGATCAGTCGCTCCCAACCCCACGGACAACCGTCCTTTGGATCGGTGAACGTGCCGTAGACTTCATCGGTGGTGAGCACGAGCGGCCTGCCCGGCACTTTCACGGCCGAATGGCCATTCGCACACGCCTTCTGACAATTGTTCGGGACGGCCGTCGAGTCGGTCGGGGTCTGTCCCCATATCGGCCTGTTCGCCGGCTGCGTAAGCAAGTCGTCATGGAGTGATCGAATTTGATTAGGCGTGATACCCGCTGCCACTGACTGCGTGTTCAAGATAAGAAACTGGCCGGCTTCCATAGCCAGGTACGCACGTTTGCCGTCGGGTGAAACGCCCATCGAGTGGACGTACAAGTTGCAGTCGTATGGGCCGCAAGTGCCGCGCGAGCTAGTGACGAGCGGATAGTCGGCACGGTTTGTCCCTGGGAAGAGATCGTTCCAATTTCCCTCGGCAACTTCAGCAACCGCTGCGCCTTGGTTCACGTGGCTGATGTCGGCGACGATCAAGTTTGGTATCGAAGGGTCCGGAGAAGCCGTCGGCGTCGACATGTAGAGGAGAGCGCGGTCGCGGTTGTTCGGATCCACCCAGAGAAACATCTCGTGCGGCTTCACGTGACGCGCCGCTCGTGATGTCGGCACGTATCGCGACAAGTACTTTGGCCGCAGCGGGTTCGTCAAATCGAAGAATGAGATATCGAATGGAAATTGCGCATCCGTGCCCCCTTGACAGGCGTGTATGTCGCGGCTGCAGCGAAAGTTCATGACGAGCAGCAATTTCTTGTCGGGCCACACGCGCAGCTCGCGCGTCGTGATGCCGACGTTACCGGCGTAGGGCCTTTCAATCTCGCCGACGACCTTAGGGCGCTTGGGATTCGCAACGTCGACAATTAAGATTCCGGCATGCGGATGTGGGCAACCGGTCGTTGATGGAATCCCCGTGACGCCAACACACACCGTTGAACTATCCGTCCGGTTGCCGATGTAAACGAAATGGTCGTAGATTGCAAGGGCCGCGTTCATGCCGCGGTTGAAGAGCGGATTTGCGCCGACGACTTGGACGTTGTGTCTTGCCGGCTGCGCGGAAGTCCCGCTTGGCGCAACGAGTAGCGCGGAGAAGGCAATGAACAGAAGTACGCGCGATCTTTGACGCCAGCGCATCGGCATCAGCGTTCAGCGCACGCTGCTGTTCCTCCGCCCTCCACAGGCTCGGTCTCCGCCAGCGCGAAGTTCACAAGGCATGAGCAAGCTTCCGATCCTTTGCGGAGCGGCATCTTGACGTGTCCGCTGACGCGTTCTACCAGCCTCGACAAACAGCGGACCTGGGTGGACGTCAGCGGCACGGTCCCGGGGTCACTAGCTTGGGCCGTCGGAGCGATGATTTCCGACATGGCCGACATCAAACGTTGGATACCACTGTACTCCACCGGCAGAGTCAGCAAACCGGCGACCTATCGCGCGCTCACAACTTGCATACCCACGGCGACGGAACTTTGTCCTATGGCCTCGGTCTCGGCCGCAGCGCCGGTTGGTATGTAAAGGCCTCTGAAGGTGTAGCGTAGCCGCAAAACTTTACGCGCGGGGCGAACCGCCGGATCGTCACTCTCTTCCCGACGGCGCGCGGAAGTTGATTACCGCGCTCGCGTTTGCTGTTCCGCTCGGAGTTTACGTCGCAAGTCTAACGCCGGGAGTCGGCTTTTGGGACACGGCGGAGATGCAGACGGTGCCGTACATCCTCGGCGTTGCACATCCACCGGGCTTTCCCGCGTTCGTTATCTTGGGTTACGTGTTCTCTCACGTATTTGTGATCGGAAACGTCGCCTGGCGATTATCCCTGTTAAGCGCAATTGCCGTCGCCGGCGCAACCTGGTTCGCGTATCGCGCCATGAGAGATCTTGAAGTCCACCCCGCACTCGCGTGCCTCTCGTCCTGGACTTTTGCCTTTGGAGCCGCGGTTTGGACGCGCGGGACGCGTGCCGAGATCCACGCGGTTGCTATCTTTTTCATCTCGGCCGCGATCTGGAGCGCGTTGCGCACGCGTGCTACAGGTAAAGAATTCTTTTTATACGTTTGCGCTGCCAGTGTTGGCCTCGCGGGAGCGACCCATCCGGTTGCGATGTGGATCCTTCCAGGCATTCTGCTTCTGATGGCGACTGCTCGAAAATGGCGATGGCAAACCGCGGCCTTGGCATTCCTTACCGCCGCGACACCGCTGCTCTTGTATTTCTATATGCCGTTGCGCAGTTTGGTGCTTTCGGCGCGGCACGTCGATCCCACGCTTGCGCTTGGCCTGCCCGCGGGCCAGCCTTTCTGGGATTACGGGCATACGGCAAACCTCCATAACTTCATATTACAGATTACCGGAGCGCAGTTTCCGGAAAAAACTCACGCACTCGGCGCTTTTCTCAACGTTACGTCCTACTTTGACTTCGCGGACGCTTTTGGTTCGAAAGCTCTCGCCGAATTCGGAATCATTACGCTCGCGATTGCCGCTATCGGTTTCATTCGCCTGGCGTTTCGGGATCGTATCAACGCGCTGGCGCTGGCGCTGATCACAATTTGCGGCGTTCCTTTTGCGCTCAGCTATGCGATCGAAATTGACTACGATCGATACTTCTTCACCGCATACTGGGCAATCGCGGTGCTAACCGGTGTCGGCGCTCAAGCGCTTGTGCCACGAAGCATCCCACGAACACTCGGCCGGGGGGCGCTTGCGATCGTGTCGATCGTTCTTTTCGGCGCCGTTGTATGGTCACTTTATCTAAACCGCGACATCTTTAGCCAACATCAAGATTCATCCGGCGAAAGATTCGTCGACCGTATTGTACGCGAGACGCCGCGCAACAGCATCATCGCGGCGCCTTGGATTTTCGCCACGCCGCTCGCCTATGCGGCCTATGTTGAGCATCGCCTGGGCCGACGCACCGTCGCCGACGGCTCGACGCACCCGAGGCAAATTGCAAACCTGCTGCCGATTTGGGCCCAGACGCGGCCTGTTTTCGTCATCCACTTTGAAACGGATCCTCATTTCCTGCCCTGTGCAAGATTGCGCTTGATCGACGGATCGGAAACGCCTTTGGTTTATCGCCTTGTTTTTGATCCGAAGGCAGCGCAAGCCGCCCGCTCAGCGGACATTCGCTCAGAGCGTCGTGCCGTTCTGTCTTCGACCAACGGCATTTATCCGGACGGCTGGACTGCCCGCCGAGCGAGTTTTCAAGTCACGGTGCCTCCGACAGCGCACAGGATCATGTTAGACATTGTCGTCCCACCTCGTGCCTATAAGCCCGGAAGGGAGGGGGTCGGTTTGACGCTTGACGATCAACCGCGCGAATCGCGCCACGACCTTCCCACAGGTCCGCAAACGTTGAGCTTCCCGGTGCCGGCGTCGATTCGAGGAAGGACAATACCAGCAGAGATCAGCGTCGACGCCAGCTTCGTTCCCGCAAGACTCGGCATAAACGCCGACCGTCGACAACTGGGTGTTGTGATGCGTGGAACGTCGTTCTTAGTTGCTCAAAGTGTCGCGCCACGCCACGCGCAACAGCCGTGCCCACGAAACGCCAAGGCAACAAGCCGCTAGCGTATCCGGAATCGGAAATTAATGGTTCAAGTTGGCCCTGCGGAAGGCCGCCGGCCCCCAAATTGCGCGAACGCGAGAATCGTTGCCGCAAGGGTGAATACACGAGGTCTCATTGGATCGAAGTAGGGATGCACTCGCTGAATATGCTCTTACAACACGTGGGACGCAACTGGATGCGCAAGTGAGGGTCGGGTACACTTCGCACTTGCGATCTGGCCCCGCGGTCGTAGCACGTATGGTGCGAGAGGTCGGCGTGGAAGACGAGCCTTTGCGCGCTGACGGAAAGGACGTGACATGGCAGATTCAAGCATCCTGATGCCCGGCGCCGACGAGAGCTTGACGCCTTTTTTGCGTACATCGACTCACCCGCCGCCGGCGCGCTGCAGCAACAGCCCGAAAATCAGTGGACTCTTCATCCGCTTCTCGATGGGTGCGCAGGGGAGGCCACTTATCCGCAGCCACCGCCGCCTGGCGTGATCGTTTAACGTACTTACCGGCGTCACGGCAGCGCCAACACACCTCGAAACCGTAAAGGCACGTTGCGAAGATTTGCGCGCGTGTTCAGAATATGACGCGTGGCGTTCGATCGCAGCTCTCGCCGATGTGTGATGCGGCCTAAGCCTTCGTGCAGACCGACTCTCCCGGCGTCGGGTTGCCATTAGGGTCGAGATACTCGTACTTGGCGGTCATCGTGTAACCCGACATGGAAAACGTAATGTTTGGGTTGAGGCGCTCTGGAAGGGCCGTAGGCCACACGGTTTTCCACGTTGCGTTGAAGGGGTCGCGCGATGTTGTTGTCTGGATGAACGTCTCGCCATCATTAGCAATCGTATTTGCCACATACAGTTTCTGACTGGGATTCCAGCGTTCAAACGTTATCCCCGGGTTGCTGCCGGTCTCGCTAAACACAACCCAATTTCCTCGCTGCGCCACGGTCATCACATCAGGAACCCGACTCGCCGGTGTATACTTGCAATTCCATGTTCCAACCGCGGCAAGGAGCTTGGCGAACTGTTCGTCGTCCGCGGCTGTATAGACAGGCGACGCGGTAGGTTGAGCGATGGCAGTCAATGGAATCATCAGTGTGAGCAAAACTGCGAGAGGGATAGCCGCCACGATGACCTTCGGCTTCAAGGGGAACGCAAAACATAGACGGTGATCGAATGCTGCGGTGCCTCGCTATCGGATATGCGGATGCCCTCGGTATCCGGGAGCGAGCACGGGCGTGTTCCGCCTGGCAGTAGCGGAGCGTCCTGTTGCGTGAAGGCCAACTGCGCGTTGTTTGGCCCCGGCGCCACGAGACATGGCTCCGTAGTCGATGCCGTGTACGATATGACCGCGGCAGCAAAATAGCCCGCATAATTGGCCTCTGCGACGTTGATCGAGAAGCCTCCCGAGACAGGAGTCGGTGATGAGATATTGTGAGAGAGCGGCGTTCGTGGCCCGTTGAGCGTTGCCGTGATCTTCCCAGACGCTCTTGGCCCCGTACTGAGAAGGCCACCCTCGTTTGCGCCGTTGCATGCGGCAAGCGCAAGGCACAACATCGCGGTGATAAATCGATTGGCCACAGGTGATTCACTCCTTCGGAAGTTGTACGCCTTGCGGGCACCGTAGGGCCCGTTTGCGCCAACGTATGCAGTTAGCTCATTCGTCTAAATCGGCCGTTTCCTGGTAGCGCCGCGAGCGACGCCGCTCAGGAGGACGGTTGTGCTCGTAATCCGATCAAAGACCCGTCGGGCTTTTTGAGAATCGCGATCGACATTCCGCCACCGGCTTCGCTGACGTCTTGCACGAGTTGCGCGCGCGAGGAAAGCTAGCAACCCCCTGTATCCCGCTTTGCGGAAGACGCGAGACCACACGAACACCGTAGCTGCCGATCAGCACTGCGTAAAGCAGCAAGGGCAGCACTTCGTTAAACTGAGTCATTCATAACCTGCTTAGCTCAGCAATGAACCCGGACCGGCCATGCGGCAGCCCGAGGTGCTTGCTCGACTTTTGGCTGCGCGTTAGACTGTCCCGCGGAGGACCTTAAATGACTCAAGCGGATGCGGCGGCTCTCGCCGGACTGTCCAATGTGATGACCGCAAACAACCGGACGGGCGTGCAGTTCAAGACGGCCGTTACGTCGGACAACGGTAGCAACTACCAGATTGAGCTGTGGAATTCGTACGACGAGTACACGGAAAAACTGTCAACGGCGCAGGCGTGGGCGGATTTTTTTCGCACAAAGTTTGCGCTCAGTCCGATTTTTTGCTTTCATCGGAGCGAATATCGGAATCCCAAAGACGACGCCAGCAGGCCGTTTATTTGTCCTCATTGTGAACGGCTGAGTTACGAAATAGACGTGCATGAGACACTGACCACGAAGGACTCCGTCACGTCGGCTGTCAGAAAGGCAGAGGACTAGGGTGAACGCGCCTTGGACATTCGCCGCTCGATCTTGAGTGAGGAATCGTCTTTAGGCGGCCCTAATCTCGGGCCAACGCCCCCCTCGGTTACGCCGGGTGGGGATTGTTCTTGACGGTTTGTTTCCTACGGCAACCGAATGGCGACCGTCGGTCAGCCGAAGCATCCAAAACGCCCGTAGGATTAGCCCTATCGTGGTAGCGCCAACGGGAATCGAATCTGTCCGTGTCCATTTTCTTGCGTATTTTCGCGTGTTGAAACGTATCGTGATGTGTCGTTCCGTCGAGGCGCCACGGGCGTCCGCTGTCTCATTTCGTGCGTCTGCGTATCGGATCGTCCGCCCCGCTTGCGTCCCGTTGCGTTAGCATTTCGTTAGCATCGCTGCGCTCGAGTAGATTTACAAGTCCGGCAGCGCACGCTGCACCCACGCGTTCAGGAGCGACTCTCGTGCGGTTTACACGCCGACGACGAGAGCTCCGTCGCCTCGCGCCTCACGTCAGACAGGTTCGCCGCGACTGCGGCTCAGCGTTGGCTCGCAACGCCCATGCCCATGAGGCCGGTCGGCCCCTGACCACCGCCCCTAAAACGACAGTGCCGGCGGTCGGACACGAATTTTTTTCTAATTTTTTATAGTCGACATGCGTGAGCCTTTTGGTATTCCGAATCATCTGCGCCGTCGATCGCAAGATTAGTGGGCGAGCCCCACGCGCCCACAGCGAAACGAAGGTTCCGCATTCTCACTTTTTTAAAATTTTTCAGACGAAGTCGATTCTAAGGGTTCCAAGTTGATTCATATCCGGATGGGCCTTGTAATCATCGAAAGCGCGATACAAAATTGACATGGAGCTGCCAGCGGGGAACGGCGTCAACTCGGTAATCTGCATGAACGACGTTCGCATGCCTGGATGAAGGTAGTCGACGGAGTGCTCGGCATAGCAGTAGCGAACGCCGTCAATGATTTGCTCGGGACCACCAGGCGTTCGAAAATCGCTTAGTCGTATGTACACATAAACCTTCAGTCTGTTGCTCGTTCTATCTCCTGAGTTTCTGATCCATAATACGGGCAACGTGGTTCGGTGTTCCAAAGCCGCGCGCTCTGCGTTGTAAGTGCAAACGGCGGTCATATTCTCCCAAACGAGCTCTATATGGGACTTTTTTGCAGACTCGGTCGCCTGCGCTCGAGCTAACGCCACAGCGATCTTACTGTTCTCGAGGTCTTGCGCAACGAGCCTGAACTCGGCTTGAGCGATCTTTATCTGTCGCTGTACCGCCCAAAGCGTGATTAAAGCGACAGCAATTGCGATGGACGCAAGGACGTCTGTCGCGGTGAGTATCCGCTTCCAAATGCCGATAAGATCAAAACCCAGGACGAACGCCGCGAGCGCTGCTGGGCCGAGGGTATATGACGCCGCCAGCAATCCTTTGGACCGAGGCGACGACTCGTTCACCTCTCTTGAAAAATTTTGATCAGCGCAGCCAGTACCCGATTACGGCTGCAAGTGCTCCGAAACCCCAGCATTTCAAATCAGAATCACGCCGAAAGAGAATGACGTATAGAGCTGCGAGCAAAATGATCACGCTGAGGCCTATCCTGGTCCACGCGCGCGCATGACGCACGGCCGGGTCGATTTCGTCGCCGGAATTCAACTCTTAAGGTCTTGTATCGTTTCCCGTATGCGGGTCCCGAAGAACGCGTACTGCGCGGACTCCTGTTGAATCGTTGTCTGCTGGTTCACGGGGGGTTGCGTTGGTTCGGCGATTGACCCGTTATTCGTAACCTGAACTGGCGCCGATTCAATCATCACTGTGTTGCCTGGCATGCATACCTCCTTTCCCTTTATTGCGGTGGGTTTACAGCGGCCGGCTGACCCGGCGCCTCACGTAATGTGATGGTGAAGCTCGCAAGTTCACGGTTTCCCGTTGTCAAGCGAACCATGTACCGTCCAAACTGCGTCAAGTTGAGGCCAGCCCAACCTGAAATGACTCGCGCTAAGTATCGATCAGACGTGAACGCAATATCTTGCAGCTGTTGGTCCACAAGCGCGGTTCCGTCCGGCGCCCTCACCGAAAGCTGGATTCGTGAGGATATGCCCGGCATGTTCGCTTCGAAACCGAAAACCAGGTAGATCTGCGGGATGGTTGCGGGCAGCCTCGGGGCCGTTAGCTGATCAATTAGATTACTGAAGGAGACGCGCTGGAAAGGGTCCTGCGTCATGTTCTCGCACGCAAACGCCATCTGGATATGGGGCAGCGTCA
>Ga0073928_10010136_pt1 | contig 11299 bp, 11 predicted proteins | sample PaiPotPPA55metaG_FD_76969 | JGI IMG/M metagenome (GOLD analysis project Ga0073928, IMG submission 76969) | Iron sulfur acid spring bacterial and archeal communities from Banff, Canada, to study Microbial Dark Matter (Phase II) - Paint Pots PPA... ...
GGTAACCGGCGGCCCAGCAGTTTCTCGACCTTGTCGAGCTCCGGATCATAAAGCGAGCAGAGCAGCTCGCGGGCACGCGGATCGAGCGGTGGTTTGGGGGCATGCTTAAGAAAAATCCGCTCGAAAATAAATGCGCCGAGCCAGTGCGGCATTAGCGCCTGACCCAGCATCCGCGACAGTTTGGCGCCAGCCACGCGCCGCAGATACTGATTACGCGGCGCGGCATAAGCATTGTATTTTCGCGATGTATCGACATGCGCGAGAGGATCGGGGTCGAGTTCCAGGAACTCTGCAATCTCGCGCAGCACGGCCTTGGCGTCGCGGCGAAAGTCGTCAAACATTAAAACCTTCACCCGTTGCGGCTTGAAGGTTTCAAGATAACGCTGCACCTGCTCCGCGTATAGGCCAAGCTCATAATACAGATATGAAACTCCCCAACCTTTTTCGGGACGGTTCATGTCTACGAGCAAAGCCTCATAAAATGGCTTGTTTTGAGCCCCCTCCCGATAATCCATCAGGTAATGAGAATAGGCCCGCTCAACCGGATCGCGCAGAATAACCGCGATCTTCGCCTGTGGGGCTTCTGCACGAATCCGCTGCGGCACCTCCGGGTGCCATAGATAAGATGGGCTGGCGTCGCCGATGACACTATGGCCGGAGGCGTGAGCGTACAGGCGCAGGTAAGCGCTGCGTTTAGTGACCGCTTCGATCAGAAATTGCTGCTCGGGTGCGGGGCGTACCCGAGTGAAGAAATGCGGCTCCTTGACAACCGGGAAAAACACCTCAGGATGCTCCGACAAATAACTATAAATCGAGGTGGTGCCAGCCTTGGCCGCCCCGACCAGGAAGAAGTTGGGCCAGATTTCATGCATAAGCTAAAGCCGTCTGGTATTGAAGTGTTAGGCATCAGCCGAACCGCTAAGTAGAAGCGGCGCGATAGTATCAGTCTCTATTCTCCTATATCTCGGAATCCGGATGAAGCGGCGTCAGGATTGACGGTTAAATACCGGCTCCCCGGTGGGCTTTTTGCGATGCAGATATGGCGCTCGCTCAGCCTGTGGTTTCGGTCGCGCCACGCGGTCGAACAGGTGTTGCTGCAAAACGTGCTCATTTGGGGGATTGCGCTCGCCCTTGTCATCTACCTCGCCCGCGGTTTTACGGTTAATCAACTGGTGCAGACGCTGAAGCATTGCGACCTGGTGCTGTTCATCGCGGCAAACCTCGGTTCGTTCGTTATTCGATGGCTCGCCGATACTTACCTGTTTGCCAGACTGTTCAGCTTTTTCCATGGACGGACTACCTACCGAGAAGTATTGCCGGCCTCTACAGCGCAGTACTTCCTACAGGCTGTCAACGTACTGGTGGCGGACGCTGCGATGGTGATCTTTCTTCATCAGCGTAAGGGTGTCGAATGGATCACCGCCGGCTGGACTATGGCTTTCCAGGGATTCGTCGATGCCATCCTGATGGCGGCGCTGACTGTTATCCTCGCGTTGTTGATCCCGTGGTCGCCGATCCGCGTCGCGCTGCCATATGCTGCCGTCGCGCTTGCCTTCTTCCTATGCGCTGCCACGTGGTGGATGCGTGGCCGCCCTACCAGCCGGCCAAGTCGATGGTTGCGGGCCTGTCGGGGGATGCGCGCGTTCCGGTTAGCTCGGTCGTATCACTACGCTGTGCTCGGGTCGATCCGAATGGCGATTTATGTGCCGAACGTATTTGCCTTTTATCTGTATCTCCTTGCGTTTCGATTGAACGTGCCGTTCGCCGCAGTGCTGGCCTTGTCGCCTGCCCTGATGTTCGCTCAAAGTGCGCCGGTGGTGCCTTCAGGTCTGGGCCCCTTGCAGGCCATTATGGTCGATGGATTTGCCAGATTCGCTCCCAGGGGCGAGCTCCTGGCGGCGGCTTTGGGAGTGAGCATTGTGCAGTTGTTGTGCAGGATACCGATGGGAGTGGGCACCGCCGGCACCTTCGCCCGCAAGGTGTTGACCGCCGAACGAGCCGGGGAAGGTTCAGCGGCGGCGGCAGGCGACTCAAACCACGACACGAACTAGCCCGAATCATCGCGGTGCTCAGTCGATCACACGGTGCCAGCATGCCAGAATCTGGACCATGGTCAGGGCAGAGGCTGCTTTGAGCAGGAGCGAGCGAACAAGTCCGCCGCAGGCGAGTCCACGCCGCAGCCAGGGAGTCTGCGAATGCAGCGTTCGGGACAGGTGCGCATGACACTCGCAAGAGCCCCTTCGGCTCGAAACGAGCAAACAAGTCGGCGAGGTGCGCATAAAATGCGGGCAAAACTTCGAGTGGGGGTGCTCTTCGGCGGACGTTCAGGCGAGCATGAAATCTCTCTCAGGTCGGCTTTAACCGTGATGTCGTCGATGGACCCGGCACGTTACGAAATAGTACCGATCGGAATTGCTCGCGATGGCCGCTGGCAGCTGCGCGCTAATGCGATCTCGTTGCTGAAACAGTCCGCTCCCAAACTCCGTGCTCTCGGCCATGGCGGAATTCCCATAAGCCTAACACCCTATCCGCCTGGCCGCCTGGTGGAGGCGATGTCAACTGTCAGCCGCGCCCGTCCAGTAAAGTCCGGTAACGGCAAGGGAACGCTCGCTCCGCTTGACCTGATCTTTCCTGTACTACACGGCACTTACGGCGAAGACGGCACCGTGCAGGGATTACTTGAGCTGGCGGGGATGCCCTTCGTTGGCGCAGGCGTTCTCGGCTCAGCCATCGGAATGGACAAAGACGTCCAAAAAAGATTATTGCGGGACGCCGGTATTCCTGTCGTCCGTTACTTTTCGCTCACGCAGGCCGAGGCCGCCGACGATCGCGGGCGCGCCCCACGCCTTGCGGATGAACTCGGCTATCCGGTCTTTGTCAAACCTAACGCACTTGGCTCGTCGGTCGGTATCAGCCGGGTGGATTCGCCCGCATCGTTGAAAGCCGCGCTTAAGAATGCCTTTCAGTACGATCGCAGGATACTGCTGGAGGCTGCATGCGAGGGGCGTGAGTTCGAATGCGCGGTGCTCGGCAATGACCATCCCGAGGCGTCAATGGTTGGTGAGGTTAGGGTCCACGCGCGCCACCGCTTTTATAGCTATGAATCCAAATACGTTGATCCCCGCGGGGCGGAGGTCAAAATTCCTGCCGACGTGCCGCAGCCGGTGAGCGATCGGATCCGGGAGCTTTCGACCTCGGCCTTTATGGCGCTTGATCTGCGAGGCATGGCGCGCGTGGATTTTCTCGCACGCGCCGATTTGAGCGAATGCTTCGTCAACGAAGTCAATACGATTCCTGGCTTTACGGCTATCAGCATGTACCCAAAGCTTTGGGAAGCGACTGACCTCCCGTTGCCCAGGCTAATTGACCGGCTAATCGAATTGGCCCTGGAAGAACATCGCCAACGCGCCCGGCTCAAATTTACGTATCAGCCGAAGCTCTGATGCCAGGCCTTGGTTCGTCATCCTAAAGCGAAGCGCACCAACCCGGAGCTGAGTGAAGCCAGTGCGCCGAAGTCCCGAGCAGAGCCGAACAGAAACGATTCTGTCCTGTGCGTAGGATGACCTAAGGAATTCCGTATGGCCGAATTGCTAATCGCGACCACCAATCCCGCCAAGCTCGCCGAATATCGCGTGTTGCTTCGTGAGTTCAATCTGCGGCTGGTGTCATTACACGATGTCGGCATCGATCGGGAAGCGTCTGAGGGTGCGGCCACCTTTAGCGACAATGCACGAATTAAAGCGGCCTTCTACTTCGCCCACTCAGGCCTGCCGACCCTGGCGGACGACGGCGGTCTGGAAGTTGATGCGCTAGGCGGCGCACCCGGCGTGCAATCTCATCGATGGCTCGGCGCCCAGGCCGGCGATCGCATTTTGGCCGAAGAGGTCATACGCCGGATGGCGGGGGTTGAACCGGCCAACCGCACAGCACGCCTGCGCGCGGCTGGCGCGCTGATCTATACCGACGGCGATGCCGTCTATGAACGAGTGGCCGAAGCGGCGCTCGAAGGGGTTATCGCTGAACGCTGTTACCCGGAGATCCGTCCAGGGTTTCCCTATCGTTCGGTGCTCTACCTGCCTGACCGCGGCTGTTACTTGGCCGAAGTCGGCCAACGGGACGCTGACATTAATCTGAGCCAGCGCCGCATCATCGTTGCCCAACTCGCCAATGACCTGCGCCAGCTTGCCAGCGACTGAGCCTGCGGCTGAGGCTTCGGAAGGCCCAATTTATCCAGCATCGCCGGCAAACGAGGTTTTCACTGCCACTAGGCACAACGCAGCGGACCGCTGTACAATTGCGCGCTATGGCAAACACCTGGCGTAGATGTTTATAGGCCGCTAGACGATGGGACCGACGCCACTGCAAATGATACTGGGGTTGAGTTTTCTCTCGCCTCGGGAGCGAGTTACTTGCGAGTTGTTCCTTGCGTTTAGTGTTGGGGTCGTAGCACTCGCTTTGCGTGGTCAGAAACGTGCTGTGCGCGCGTTTTCACTAGCGCTGTTTGCGGCGGGATTGTTGTTCGATGCCGCTGTGCAGCCTCAGTTTGCGTTCTGGAAGCAATGGAGCCGTTGGGCGTCTGCCATCGGATTGTTGTTGGTCTGGTGGGGCGCCATCAAGATGCTGCTCGACGGGATCGATGCTGCCGCTCATCGCCGTCGTGCCCATTTCTCCACGATAGGCAAAGACCTGGTGATGCTCTTGCTCTTCACGTTCGTGGCAATGATTGTGATGATGGAGGACTTGAATGTTGACCCGACCCGGCTGCTGGCAAGTTCGGCGGTTATTGGCGTCGTTCTGGGTTTTGCGCTCCAGGAATCGCTAGGCAACGTCTTCAGCGGCTTGACTTTGCAGGTCGGCAAGGTTTTCGTTCCCGGGGATTGGGTGCGGACCAGCAACTTCGTCGGCCGTGTGCAGGGGATTAACTGGCGCTCGACGGCCGTGGTTACGCGTGCGAATGAACGGCTCGAAATTCCAAACTCGTTGATCGCGAAGGACGTCGTGGTGAATTGCTCCAACGGCATCGTTGCCGATGAGTTCGCAATCGGGCTCAGTTATGACGCCCCGCCCAACTACGTCCGCGAAGTGATCGCCGAAACGCTGCGTGGAGTGCCTGGCGTATTGCAGAGTCCCTCGCCGGATATTTACACCTGGGATTACGCCGACTATTCGATTCGCTACCGCGTTAGATACTGGATGATCGACTATGCCGAGACCGAGCGCGTTCACGATGCGGTCAGCACTGCGCTTTGGTACGCATTGCGGCGCAAATCGATCGAGATTCCCTATCCGATAAGGACTCTGCGCAATGGCCGCGAACCAGGAATCACCGCCGGCGCCCAGGAGTTCGAGCAGGAGATTATAACGGAATTGCGTCAGGTCGATTTCCTGCGCGAGCTGCGCAGTGAGGAGTTGCAGCTCTTGTTGCCGGGTGTAACTTTGTTGAAATTCGGCACCGGCGAGACCATCGTGCGGGAAGGTGATGCGGGCGATTCACTGTATATCATCCGCTCTGGTGAGGTCGAAGTGGTAGCCGCCGCTAACGGCGCGCACGAGGTCCATATTCGCAATCTGACGCGGCCTGCGTTCTTTGGTGAAATGGCGCTCATGACCGGTGAGCGACGCAACGCCACGGTCCGGGCATGCACCGACGCGGAGTTGCTCGAACTCAGCCGCGAAGGCTTCGTTGAACTGTTCAAATCGCATCCGGAAACGGCCGCCGAGATGGGTGAAATAATTGCATTACGAATGAGCGAACGTCGCGAATCGCTGGCCGCGGCGAGTCTGCGCGATAATTCGCACAGCCACGCAGGATGGCTGCTCGCCAAAATCTCGGCGGTGTTCAATCTCTCGAGTGTCCATAACAGAAGCTAAGCCAGAATCTGCGGCTCTCTTGCCGGGCAGGTGTGGGAAAGCGGGTGTCCTCGGTCTTTAGCCCGAGCGCCTCATTCCCAGTACCTCCGCCAAGCAGTACCGCTACCGCCGTCCGAACGGCCAGCAGCGCTGTTGTTAGCGCGAGAGCCTTGAGCAACGAGCGCCGCCGACCTCAACCGCGCTGTCGGCCACATCGTGACTCCGGTTCTGCTCGACTCAACCTAGTCGGCAGCGACCGGCTGTTGCTCGGTTAGGTTTGTGAGGCTATTTCCTTTACCTGCTTCCCGACCGTTCGCTTGTGCTCAGAGAACGTGCACGACATTACCCCAATAATCTTCCCACCGATCTGCCGGATTCTCCTGCCAGAGATTGCCAACGTGCCATCGTTGATATACTTGAGCGCCTTTGGGACCGCGAATCCGGCCAGGGAGCGGCGGGGTAGAGGTAGCGCCGCTAACATCTGCGAACGAGTACGCGAGAAGTTCTCCTTCTCCTCGGTACCACAAGGCTGAGGACGTATTTCATCTATTACTTTCACGAGATGTACCAGCAATAGGGCAGAGCCCATTCCGCCAAGCTTTGAGGTAGTCACTGGCTACAGCGGTCGACGTCCGCGTTGGGCGGGGTTTTAACTGTGGTAATATTCACGCGCGCCACTCCCTGGTGAGTGATGTCGATTTTATGCGCGGCGCGGAGCGAAAGGTCCAGGCTGCGCCCGGGCACGAAGGGACCGCAATCGTTGATGCGCACTCTTACCGAGCGCCGGTTCTTTGGATTTTCGACCTTCACGACCGAACCCAGCGGTACGGTAATGGATGCCGCAGTAAGTCGATGCGGGTCGAAACGTTCACCACTGGTTGTCGCTCTACCGGCAAATCTGCGTCCATACCAGGATGCGATGACTTCATGGATGGCAGGCTTCGGCGGTGGGGGAGGGGCATAGATGGCGGGCATTGGTAATGCCGTGATAGGTGGTGATGCCACCGGTGTCGGGGTCACCGCGCATCTGCCGATTGTTAGTGGCAAACTCAGAATAACCGCCTGATAGCAACGCATCCGTCCACCTCCACCCGTCCGCTGCCCCGCCTGCTGCCAGAGGTTCCGGCGTATGTCTATGTCATTGCCTGCCTGCTCGCTGCCATCAGCGTGCACAATTGATTATCGGCGAGTAGATGGGCACGACACTGATCGACGTGCGCCTATGGGGCAGCAACGCAGATGCCAGCGAGAAGCAACAGTATTCGCTCAAGCTGAGGCTTGGTGTTTAGTGTTAATGGACGATCAATCGACCACCGCGCACCGCGCAAGGCTGTAACGGTTATGCGGGTGACCTTAAAACCAGGCGGTAATTTAGGGATCGAGCGCAAAGAGCACAGGAATCGTTCTGTAATGTTTGCATTCGCGGCCCAGTCAAGTCGGGGGCCCGGCCTAGCCCAATACTAATCCTTTACTAAGGAATTGACGCCAAGAGCACCAGCGAAGAGACGCATCAGTGTGAGATCGAACTTGAGCTCTCCAAGCACGATTTCCACGAAGACCTGCGGCAGATTGGACAAAAACTCCACGAGACCCGCGTTCGGTTTAGCCCGATACATGTCATCGGGGAACAGTCACTCTTGATCTCGGCACTCGGCCTGCTGGGTCGGGTTTGTCCTGGGCTATTGGAATCTCCCGCTCGGAGATATAGGCAAGCCACTGGCGCGCATCATGCTGACTAGGGTGGCGAAACAAGTAGCAGCGCGCGCAATCGGGGAATGAAAGGTATGGCCGTAGGATCGGAGATCTACCTAAGGGCGGGCTGTTTTACTTAGTAGCGTACAACTGCCGAGTATTGAGAGAGATAGGTTAATCATGCAATCCGGTGCAAAGTCATTACGATTGGCGAGCTGCCTCAATCGTAAGTTCATCGCTCCACTCTTAATCTCTTATTGAAGAAGGGCCAATCGCCGCGGTTTTAATATTTATTAGCTCATCTTCCAGTTTTCCGGCGGGCAAGGTTAGGCCACGATTTACTGAGACGAGAGTGTCAAAAGACAAAAGGCCCTTCATCATGGGAACCGTCCTGATTGTCGAAGATCATTGCGCGTCACGGGAGGCTTTAAGAGAGCTGGTGGAAAAAGACGGGCGCGCTGTAGTCACTGCCGGTGACGGACAGGAAGCACTCAACCGTGTCAGGAGCATTCCACCTCCGTCCATAATTCTGCTCGATCTCGCGATGCCGGGAATGAATGGATGGGAATTTCTACAAAACAAAACCGCAGATCCTACCATTGCCGGCATCCCAACCATCGTTTTGTCTGGTTCGCCGAGCGAGTTACCCGCGGGGGCGAGGGACCTGCTGGCCAAACCTGTGGATATTGAAAGGCTACTGGCCCTCATCGATCAGTATTGCTGATCTGCGTGGTGAAGAATCGAGCTAATTGGGTTCACCCACAAGGGCTCAGGGCTCCGGGACGCTGAACTCTCTTATCTCAATCATCGCATAACATGCGATCGACGGATCGCGCGTTTCGAGGCGGCTCTTTTCATAAAGCACGAGCTCGGTCGAACTTCTCTTACGGCTCGTGCAGATTCCTCAGTTTGCTTATTATCGCACCTCAAACGGCGGAGGCGACGCTCCGATGGGCTATGCTGCCACCGGCGGGAAGAGCGACAAGTAGCTCGGCGCCTTACGACCGCGAAGACTTATCCGAGCGCCCATTAATGAAGTAATTACAAAAATCGAGTAGCCTCCTACGGAACCATCACCACTTGTCCCGAAGGCTGCTTTGTAAAATCGCGCTGCACCTGGAAGGATACCGTGTAATATTGCGTCAGCTCTCCGGAGCTATTGTGTAAAACTCATGAACAGGCTCTGATACCCCCGGAGATCATGAATGGTGCGGACGCTCCAAAGGACTTCGCAAGCACCCACCCGGACGTGAAGCTGTAGGCTAGCATCAAGTTACTGTGCCCTTGGCTGACAGCCAGTTATGCTTGTCGTTGCGATGGCCCTGCTGGCGGCCGTCGTGTTTTCGCGCACCGAGGGCCAACGACGAGGGACCACAACTCAGGCTGTCGTTAGGGCCTTGGCGCCGACTGTCCGGCGCTGTGGCAAACACCGCCCAGGGATAACGCATCTTCGAGCATGATCGTTCGTCAATATGCCACCCTTGTGACTTTCTCTTTGCTCCGCTTAAGATCTGTGAGCTGTGTAGATGCTGAACGTCAGTCGCCAAGTCGATGGAACTATTCGCCGGACATAACGACACGGCGGACAATTATGCGACATCCATGCATCCGTGACGCACGAGGGTCGCGCGTAACTGCGCTGGTATTGCAGGCACACAATATGCGGCACTGAGTTGCCGAATTGTCTATCCTGGCTGAGGGGTCAGCGTCGGACCGCATCTGTCCGTTGATTAAAACACAGAGCTGTTCGAGTTCGCGTTACCTGGTGTGTTGGGATAAGAGATGGTGCGATACGGCGGGCAGATGCGCGATGAAGGGTAAAAGAGCAGTCCGAAACTGTATGACTAGAGCGATTCGCCAGAACAGTTGAACGATTCGGGGGCCAATCGCTCGACCGGTTGTAAATGTGAGAGGTTCCCATTATGAAATGCCTGCTGTTGGCTGCACTAATTACGTCCGTGTCGTTTGTGCTGGCGCCTGCTGCTAACCTGTATGCCGGAGTTGTGATGACCGAAACCTCAATTACGAGTGGTCCGACTGGCGAGACTTCTTCGCTAGACCGAACGGTCTATGTCCAGGGCAATAAACAAAAGGTCGAGAGATCGGGTGTAACTACGATTACCGACCTAGATAACAGCATTATCTACATCATTGATAACAAGGATAGAGCATATACTGAGGTACCTTTGCACGCGCTCGGCTCTTCGGAGCAGGCTGACGCGCGAGGCGAAATAATCGAGCCGTTCGAAAACATCGAGCCGGGTGACGCGCGAGCCGAAACAGTTCAGCTCAATAAAACTGGTGAAACGCGGGTCATCGCAGATCATCCGTGCAATGAATATCGCACGAGTGAAGGGAACAAACTGGAGCGGGTAACCATCAGCGCGTGCGTATCGACCAGCGCTCCCGGTGCTAAAGAAGTCTCGGATTTCCAGCGGAAAATGGCTGTACGGCTCAGTGGCCGCGAATCCGAGCGCCTCAGTGGCAATGACTCGGCGATGCTGATGCTGGAAAAACAATCGGTTCTAAGCTTTCGCGTCCCCGACCTGTCGCGGCATCAGGCTTACCGCACCGGTTCTCTGCTGGCCAAGACTCGGGTTAATCAAATCCAAGTGAAGACGCTGTCCGCTGCGACATTCAAGCCTCCCAAAGGCTTCAGCAAGATGCAGAACCGACCGGGCTCTAAGGTTCCCGCCAGTTTCTCTCAATGTACTTGAGCCTACCATACAGGCAATCTGACCGAAATGTGCCCCGCGATTCCGGAGCCTCCCGGCTCTAACTTCCGGGGCGAGTCCACGAGGAAATGGCGACAAGGATTAGACGACGTAGGGCCACCGGCCGACAGCAGCGTGAAATGCAGCACGTTGATCTTGCTTTCCCGCCATGCAGTGCAGGAAGGCACGTAAGCCGCCAGCAGCAAACGCTTCATTCCACGGTTCGGGCGCGGGAGGCCAAACAAAACCGCTCCTTTCGAAGAAACAACTAGGCGCGATGGGCGGGTCGGAGAAGTCGCTAGGGTCGACCCTCTATCGTGCTGAAGAAAACGGTCAATTCCCTGGCTTTAAAATCGGGAGTCATTGGCGCTTCAACGGTGAGACAATCGATCAGTGGCGGATGCAGAAGAGCGCGACTCAGGTCGAGGAATTACCCCCCCGAAGCGACGCGGGCAACATCCGCTGAGCAATTCGGAGGGCCATTGCAGCTCAGGATCTCGCCACTGGATCTCGCCGCTGACCTTTTGCCTCCGGCCTCAGGTTCGCGCAATTTGGAATCACGCAGGAATCGACGTTCGTCCAGTCCCCGTATTCCAGGAGAAGCTACCGTCTATCGACGAAAAGGCGCTCTTGGTCGAGGACTGGAGCTGAGTGGCCTCTTGCTGGCGGTATCCTATAAAGCCGCTTGCGGCCGATTCCTCGTTTCAGCGTTATCCGCGACCTTCTCAGTATAGATCAAGGCCCGGTGAATGATTCTGCCGGAAGGGTCGATTCCGGCATTGGGTTTCTCGGAAATCACGTGCTCGACATTCAAGACTCGGAGGAGCTTCCAACCCGAAGCGTCCCGATCCCACGCCGATACGTTTAGAAGGTCGCCGATGCGAAGCGGAAGGAAGGGAGCCGCCGAGGTAAAGATTTTTAGACACTCCTGATCCTCACAACTGCCTGGACGATGAATTTCCAACCGGTATTCCAATTTCGTGTCCTCCTCGAGAGTCTGATCAGGCAATCCTGACCGCAAGATACCTGCCAGCTGCATCTGA
>Ga0073928_10010137_pt1 | contig 11298 bp, 8 predicted proteins | sample PaiPotPPA55metaG_FD_76969 | JGI IMG/M metagenome (GOLD analysis project Ga0073928, IMG submission 76969) | Iron sulfur acid spring bacterial and archeal communities from Banff, Canada, to study Microbial Dark Matter (Phase II) - Paint Pots PPA... ...
ATCTACCAGGGCCACAAAGCGGCCAAGACCGCAGCCGAAGGCGTCGCCATGGCCGTGAAGGCGGGCACCGATCTGGATTGCGGCCCGGAATATGAGAATGTGGTGCCCGCCGTGCACCAGGGCTTGCTTGCCGAAAAAGAAGTGGACACGGCGCTGCGCAGGCTGCTCACGGCCCGCTTCAAACTGGGGATGTTCGATCCGCCGGAGGTAGTGCGGTGGGCCCAGATCCCCTATAGCGTGAACGACAGCCCGGAGCACCAGGCGCTGGCGATCGAGGTGGCGCGCAAATCGATCGTGTTGCTGAAAAACGAGGGCAGCCTGCTGCCGCTCGACCGCAAGATGAAGACCATCGCGGTAATCGGGCCCGATGCGGACTCCGTGGAAGTGCTGCTGGGCAACTACAACGGCGAGCCATCCCATCCGGTGACGCCGCTCGCAGGAATCCGGCAGAAGGTTTCACCCGGCACAAAGGTGCTCTATGCCCGCGGCACGGACCTGGCGGACGGCATGCCGGTGCTCGAAACCGTGCCCGCATCGGCGCTTTACACTTCCGATCTCGCGGATCGCGAAAAGGGCCTGCGGGCGGAGTATTTCAATACGGCCGGCTTCAATGGCCGGGCTTACTTCGCGCAGGCATTTGTCTCGCAGGCCATGCGCAAGGCCGCGGCGATTCCCACAAATCCGCAACCGCTTTTCACCCGCATCGATGCGCAGATCGATTTCAACTGGTGGGACGGCGCACCGCGCGCGGACATGGACGATGACAACTTCGGCGTGCGTTGGACCGGCTTTCTGGCGCCGCCAGTCAGCGGGAAATACCAATTGGGCGCCACGGGTCTGAACGCGTTCGAAGTGTACCTGAACGGTAAATTGCTGGCGCACCGCGACAACGTGCATGAGCGCGGATATGAATACGAAACCGTGGCGCTGGAGGCCGGCAAGCTGTATCCCATTCGCGTGGATTACCACGAAGTGCACGGCGATGCCGACATCCGGCTGGTATGGGCGCCGCCGCACGCGAACGGCGAAGACGAAGCCCTGCGCATGGCCCGGCAGGCGGATGTGGTGCTGATGTTTCTGGGGCTTTCGCCGCGCCTGGAAGGCGAAGAGATGAAGGTGCAGGTGGAAGGCTTCCGCGGCGGCGATCGGGTGCGCCTGGCCATCCCGCGCGTCCAGGAAGCGCTGCTGCAGCACGTCTCGGCGCTGGGCAAACCCGTCGTGCTGGTGCTGCTGAATGGCAGCGCGGTGGCGGTGAACTGGGCCCGCGATCACGTGCCGGCCATCGTGGAACTCTGGTATCCCGGCCAGGCTGGCGGAACCGCCCTGGCCGACGTGCTGTTCGGCGATTATAACCCCGGGGGACGGCTTCCGGTAACATTCTATAAGTCGGAAGATCAGTTGCCGCCGTTCGACGATTACAGCATGAAAGGCCGGACCTACAAATACTTTGAGGGCGAGCCGCTCTTCCCGTTTGGCTACGGCCTGAGTTATACAACCTTTTCATATGCGAACCTGCAGGCTCCGCCTGAAGCGCGCGCCGGCAGCCCCGTCAAGGTCTCCGTGCAGGTGGAGAACTCGGGCAAACGCACCGGCGAAGAAGTCGTGCAGTTATACATCAAGTACCCTGGGGTCGTGCGCGAGCTTCAGGGCTTCCAGCGCGTGCCCCTGAAAGCCGGCGAGCGCAAGACCGTTGAATTCGCACTTACGCGTTCCACGCCGGCCGATCTCGAGATCATGGTGGGCGGCTTGAGAAAGAGTTGCAGAATCACCCAATAGAACGCGCGCCCTACCAGCCCACGGGCTTACCCTTGTTCTGTTCATCCAGCCACTTTTGCAGCGGCGCAAAATAATCGCGGATGGCCGTCGCGTCCATCTGCGACTGGCCGGTGAGCGTCGCCAGAGCTTCCTGCCACGGGCGGCTCAGCCCCATCTCTAACATCGCATTTAAGCGGCGGCCGGCCTCCTTGTTGTCGTAGATCGAACAGCGATGCAGCGGCTCGTGGCAGCCTGCGATCTGCGCCAGCGCGCGGTGAAACTGAAACTGCAAAATGTCCGCCAGGAAGTAGCGCATGTAGGGCGTGTTGGAGGCCACGTGATACTTCGCGGCGGGATCGAAATCCGCTTCGCTGCGATCCTCCGGCGCTGCCACGCCCTGATACTTACGCCGCAACTCCCACCACGCCTGGTTGTATTTTTCCGGCGGAATCTCGCCCGAAAACACTTTCCAGCGCCACTGATCGATCATCAGGCCGAAGGGCAGAAATGCCACCTTCTCCAGCGCCTTGCGCAGCAGCAGTCCGATATCTTTCGATGCATCCGGCGCCTTGTTCAGCAGCCCGATCTTGACCAGATAGTCCGGCGTCACCGAAAGCGCGATGGTATCGCCTACCGCCTCGTGAAAACCGTCGTTGGCGCTGTCCCGAAACAGGAACGGCTGCTTATCATAGGCGCGCTGATAGAAGTTGTGACCTAGCTCGTGGTGGATGGTCAGAAAGTCTTCCACCGTGATATCGATGCACATTTTCAGGCGGACATCCTCGACGAAATCGATATCCCAGGCGCTGGCGTGGCAAACCACCTCGCGGTCGCGCGGCTTGACGAATTGGGAGCGCTCCCAGAAGGTCTGCGGCAGAGGGGCGAAGCCCAGTGAGGTGAAGAAGTGCTCGCCATAACGCACCATCTGCTTGTAATCCGTCTGGCGGCTCTTCAGAATTTCGGTGAGATCGAAGCCCGGATCGGCATCCCGCGGCGCAGCCAGCGGATAGATGTTATCCCATGTCTGGGCCCACATGTTACCCAGCAGATGCGCGGGAATAGGACCATCGGCGGACACCACATCGGCGCCATATTGTTCGCGCAGCTTCGTGCGGATATAGGCGTGCAGCGAGAGATACAGCGGCCGCACCTGTTCCCAAAGCCGATCCAGCTCTTTGGCGAAATCGTCCGGCGGCATATCGTATTTGGCGCGCCACATGGCGCCGTCGTCGGCGAAGCCCAATTCCCGCGCACCCTTGTTGGCCAGCGCCACGTAACGCACGTAATCCGGCCGGATAGGCCGCGCGATGGCGTGCCACCCGCGCCAGGCATCCAACAGTTCGGCGGGATTGCGGCTGCTGGCCATCAGGCGCGAGAGGTCTTCCAGGTCGAGACAAGCGCTCTTGCCGGGCGGACAGTATTTGCCCTTGCCATAAGTTCCCTCCATGGAAGCCGCGATGCGGGTGAGTTCATCGCTCTCCTTACGGTCGGCAGGCGTGGCCAACGTCAGCGAGAGCTTGATCAGCTTCATCTTGCGCGCCAGGTCCGGCGGCAGCTTGAGCACATCGAAGCGCACGGATTTCTTCGCCAGATCGACGGTGGCGTTGATGAGCCGTTCATCTACCTTGGCTGCCAGGATTTCGGTATCGTCGGTGATGTAAGTGGATTTGACCCAGTCGGCACGGCTGCCCTCTACGGACAAAGTCAGCAGCCGGGCCTCGGCATCTTCGATGAACCGCTGGGCTTCACGGACTGTGGGCGGCCCGGCGGCGAACACAGTGGTGGCAGCGAAAAGAATGGATAGGCGCCTCATATGCCGTCGACCATTGTAAACTGACAGCATGTCTCTAAATACGGTTCTTTCCTTGACGGCGATCCTCGCCGCTTCCTTTGCCATTCCACCCGCGGGCGCACAGGATGGGCGCGTCTTCGAGTTGCGCACCTATACGTGCGTCGAAGGCAAGCTGCCCGATCTGCTGGCGCGTTTCCGCGACCACACCATGGGCATCTTCGAAAAGCATGGGATGAAGAACATCGCCTATTGGGTGCCACAGGACTCGCCCGCCTCACAGAACACGCTCATCTACATCATTGCCCACCCCAGCCGTGAGGCCGCCAAGAAGAATTGGGACGAATTTCGCAACGATCCGGAGTGGCAGAAAGTACAGAAGGAATCGGAGGCCAACGGTAAGATCGTGAGTAAGGTGGAGTCCGTGTTCATGGCGCCTACGGATTTTTCGCCGATGAAGTAAGTGCATTTTGACCGGTCCCGGCTGATGCTCCGGCACCACGGCCGCGCTATGTTATTTTCAAAAATAGCTCATGGAAATTTACATCCTGCGTCATGGAATCGCGGAGGAAGGCAAGGCCGGTGGTTCCGATGCCGACCGTGCATTGACAGATACCGGCCGCGAAAAGCTTCGTGCCGTCCTCGAGCGGGCGCAATCAGCGGGCGTGAAGCCATCGTTGATTCTAACCAGTCCGTATAAGCGCGCAACACAGACCGCCCACATGGCCGGGCAGGTGCTTGGCTGCAATAAGATCGTGGAAAGCGAAAGCCTGGTTCCCGGGTCTACTCCCAAAGCAGTTTGGGAGGCGATTAGCGCCCGCCGCCGCGAGGGTGCGCTGCTGCTGGCGGGACACGAACCGCTGCTGAGCATGACCGTGGCATTTCTGCTGGGTACGCCGGCGCTGCAGGTCGATCTCAAGAAGGCCGCGATGGTGCGCATCGATCAGGATGGCTTTGGCGGCTCCCCGAGCGGGATACTCAAGTGGATGGTGACGCCGCGATTGGTATAATCTCGACTCAGTAAGTAGTTTGCCATTATGAAAATTCAAAAGTCCACCACCCGCTATGAGCAGTGGCTCGCAAAGGAACTGACCATCATTCCGGAGGATCTGAAGCACAAACACGAGCAAATGTCGGCAGAAACCTTCTCGTTTCTGCGCGCGACCTACTATCGCTGGGCGCAGATCTGGCCGGAGGTCTGCGGTGATCTGGCTTCCGCCCCGGAGGTGCTCGCCGTGGGGGACCTGCACGTAGAGAATTTCGGGACGTGGCGCGATTCCGAAGGCCGCCTCATCTGGGGCATCAACGACTTCGACGAGACCGCGCGGTTGCCGTACACCCACGATCTGACGCGCCTGGCGACTAGCGCACATATGGCCATTGGGGCAAACCACCTGTGCATCGACCTGAAGGATGCCACACGCGCCCTCCTCGAAGGCTATGAGGCGTCGATGGCTAGCGGGGGTCGTCCGTTCGTGCTGGCCGAGCACCACAAGCTGCTGCGCGACATGGCGATCCACAGGCTCAAAGAGGTCTGCGGCTTCTGGGAGAAACTCGAGAACTGCAAACCGGTGAGGGGCAAAGTTCCGCCAGGGGCGGTAAAGGGCATATCGCGCATGCTGCCGGAACCCAAGCTGGCACGAAAATACGTGCACCGCGTGGCGGGCTTGGGAAGCCTGGGGCGGCAACGGTTCGTGGCCCTGGCTCAGTGGCACAACAGCAGCATCGCGCGCGAGGCCAAGGCCATGGCGCCATCAGCATGCTGGTGGGCCGCCGGCTGCAAGGGGTCCTCGCGTATCCTTTACCAGCAAATCCTGAATACATCTGTGCGTTGCTGCGATCCTTATGTGAAGCTGAAGGGCAAATGGATCGTGCGCCGCCTGGCGCCGGACTGTTCGCGCATCGAAATTTCGGATCTGCCCAAGGAGCGCGACGAAAGGCTTCTGCTGCGCGCCATGGGTTACGAAACAGCAAATGTACATCTGGGCAGCAGGAAAGCCCGCTCCGTCCTGGCAGATCTGAAGAAGCGCCCCGAAGGATGGCTGGTGAAGGCGGCGGAGGAGATGGTCAATGCGGTGACTCGGGACTGGCATGACTGGCGCACCACTCATCCAACGCCGGAAGTTCGCGCCAAATTGGCCGCAGTGAAAGTAGCTGCCGGGTGATCCCGCGGATGAAATCTTATGCGGAAGAAAGCCCTCGCCCCGGTCCTGCTGGCGGCGTGGTGCGGTTGCGCTGACGCCCAGGTTACCTGGCTCGATCAGGAAGCTCATCGTCCTTTTCAGCGCCTGCCTGGAACTGACGGCAAGACGCCTACAGGGTATACGCCGCAACAGATGCGGCATGCCTATGGCATCGACCAGATCGCCAATCGGGGCGCCGGCCAGGTGATAGGCATCGTGGACGGGTTCGATTACCCGTCGCTCGAATCCGACCTTGAGGTTTTCTCGAGCACGTTCGGACTGCCGGCCTGCACCAAGGCCAGTGGATGCCTGACAGTAATTTATGCGACCGGCACGAAACCGCCGCCGAATGCCGGATGGACCGACGAAATGGCGCTCGATGTGCAATGGGCCCATGCCATCGCTCCTGAGGCGCATATCGTCCTGGTGGAGGCTCCCAACGGCTCCACGCGCGCCTTGCTGGAGGCAGTGCCGGTGGCCGTCCAGCACGGCGCCACGGTGATCAACATGAGCTGGGGCACGAATCATGAGCAACTCAACGAGCAGGAGCTAGACCCCCTCTACTTCAATGATGCGTCGGTTACTTACATCAACGCCTCGGGCGACTTCGGCATCAATCTGTTCGGCTATCCGGGGGCTTCGCCGCTGGTGGTGGGCGCCGGCGGCACCACGCTGACGCTGGATACCAAGGGGAACATCCTGACCGAAATCGCGTGGAACGGCAGCGGCGGCGGCGAGAGTATCTACTTCGCCGAAGCTGACTATCAGATCGGCGCGCAAAACTCGGGCAGACGGGGCGTTCCGGACGTAGCATACAATGCGAATCCGGTCACCGGTGTGCCGGTGTATGACAGCCTGGTCGGCAACTGGTTGCAGGCTGGCGGAACCAGTGCGGCATCTCCGCAGTGGTGCGCGATTGTGGCTATTGCGAACAGCATCCGCGCTGGTCTGGGAAAAGGAACCATCGGCAGAAAGTTTCTGGAGGTAGCCTATGCGAATCCTCTGGCGTTTCACGACATCACCCGGGGATCGAATGGTAATTGCGGCACGGAGTGTAATGCCGGCCCCGGATATGACTTTGTCACCGGGCTGGGCAGCCCCATGGCCGCCAAAGTAGTGGATGCGTTGGTGGCTGCGCAGTAACGGAAATGGCGGAAGAGTGGCACCAGGGAGAGTTCACCATCAGCACAGACCCCGCGCGGCTGGACATCGCCAGGATTCACGAATACCTGAGCGGCAGCTCCTACTGGGCCACCGGGCGGCCGCTCGAAGTAGTGCGCCGTTCGATTGAGAACTCACTTTCCTTCGGAGTGTACAAGGACACCGCGCAAGTCGGCTTCGCCAGGCTGGTGACGGACTATGCCACCTTCGCCTGGTTAGCGGATGTATTTGTGCTGCCGGATTTTCAAAATCAGGGGATTGGCAAGTGGCTGATCGGCGTGGTCGCCGCGCACCCGCGTGTGCAAGGGTTGCGGCGTTGGGTACTCGCCACCAGGGACGCGCATAGACTCTACCAGCAATACGGCTTCACGCCGCTAAGTGCCCCGGAGTTTTTCATGGAGCGCTTCGTGGACCGGCCGCAGTATTAACGAACCTCCAGGTAGCCAAACTTCAGCGGAACCGCGTCGCCGTTCGTGAGGGCGACTTCGATTACCGGCTTACCAACGGCCTCGGCGGGCAGGCGGATACTCAACTCGCTCAGTTCCCCGCCCCGCTGGACCGTCTCCGCCGCGGCATCCGTCCCATCCAAGCGCACACCCAGATGGAAGTCAGTCGTGCGAAATACTCCGATATACAGGCGCTCCGCCGAGCCGCGCGGCCCGCCGATCTGTACTGAGGCGTCGCGGCGCAGCATACGGTAGCCGTTGCAACATTCATCCCAGCCCGGGCCGAGGTAGCCGGCAAAAGCGGAATCTCCCAGATTGATGAAGCGCGGCCACTCCGGTTTCCAGGAAGCTTCAGCCATGGCGCGATAACGCATAGTGATATTGCGCAGGGCCGGGCCGTTGACTTGATAGACCACCGCGTGTCCGTTCTGGAGGGCCCGCAACGCCAGGGGCCGCGGCAGAACATACTTAGTTGCAGGATATGGCGGGTCCGGCGCCAGGTATACGTGGGGGATCTCCATCGCGCGGAAGGGCAAGTCTACAATGCCGGACCAGAACAGGTCGGCGTCGACACCATCGAGCAGAATCATCTTACCGGGTTGTGCCTGGTGTACCTGGGCAACTTCCATTACTAAATCTTCAACCCGCACGCCGCGATCGTGATGCCAGTGCGCGATGGTCCAGGCGGCGGGGAGTGAAGTGACCAGATAGACAGCTACGAAGGTCAACCCTGAGCGCCATTCCTGCGCGATTGCCGACGCGCCGATAATGGCCAAGCCGATTACCGGGACCGTCAGATAGTAGTCCATCTTGTGATCGCTTAAAGGCAGATACGGACAAAGTACGATGACGAACCAGGCTAGTCCGAATAGAGGAAGCCATTGACGCGCGCGCGCGGCCCAGATGAGCAGCGCCAGTACCGCGCAGGTGAGCAGTGCCACTTCCCACTTCGAGGTACCTAATGCCCACGTCCAATAGCTCCAGAGAGTGGACAGCATCCGGCTGTTCAAATGCGGCGCATACACGCCGTCATGGGCCGGCGGCGCGAAGTGAAAATGCGCCGCGACGGCCAGGGCGGAGACCACAAACATCGGCAGGGTTTCCTTCAGGCGCGCTCTAGCAAACATCAGCGCGTAACAGGCGGCAATGGCCGGATACATCACGTTAGTCTCGAGCGCTCCCAGGCCGAGCACAAAGGCCACCCAGTGAGCCACCTGGTTACCCCGCAGAAAGAAATAGAAGGCCAGCAGAAAGAAGAAGGCACTCAGCAGTTGGTTGTAGATGGAAGTCCAGCACATGGCCACTGCCAGGCCGGGACTGGCGATCCATAGAACCTGCGCCGCAAAGGCGGCTGCGCGGGATGCAGTCAACCGCTCAACAATGCTCCCCAGCAAGAGCAGGCTGGCCATTTGCGTAAGGAAGGCGCAGATCCGAAACGGCAGCGCGTCCACGCCAAAGAGCGACGACAGCACCAGGAAATAGGCGTTCTCACCGAGAGGGCGGATGTTGCCGTGCGCCTTGGGGGCGAACAGTGCGGACCCCAGGTCGCGCCATGAGTGCACGTCGTGGCGCAGGTTGAGCCAGCCGAAATCGTCCTGATAAAACCAGTTGGTCAGCCCCGGCCAGTAGAGCGCGAGCAAGAGCAGCAGGGGTAAGACGCGCCGGAGCATTTACCGATGCTAGCGCAAGGTGCGCACCGGCGAAAAAATCAACCACAGAGTCGAGAGCAGGAACCCTATGGCGCCCACGAACATTGCGGGCCGCAGCCCGATCAATTCCGCCAAAGCGCCTCCCAGCAGTGCCCCAACCGGGAGTACTCCGCGGAACATGAGATGCATCGCGGAGTTCACCCGCCCCAGGACGTGGGCCGGCGCGATGGATTGGCGGATAGTCAATTCGTTGATGCTATAGATCGACCAGGCCATGTCACCCAATTGCGCGACGGCCAGAAGGGCGGCGCACACAGGAACCGGTCCACGGGCCAGCGGCGGCAGCAGACCGGCTATGCCAGTAATCAGTGCGGCGCCAATCAGACTCTGGCCGGAGCCCCATTGATGGGCCAGCCGCGTCGCGGCCAGCGCGCCAAACACGCTGCTGACACCGCCTACGGAGATCACCAGGCTGAGCAGCATAGCGTTCAGTTTGAGTTCGCGGATAGCGAAGAGAAAGTACAGGCTGCTGCCAAACCCTAAGAAGACGGAGGATGTGGCGGAGCGCAGTAATAACGCGCGCAGAACCGGTGTGTGCCAGGAAACCCGCAGGCCCTCCATGATTTCGCGCCCGATATGCGGCGCCGCGCCGGGTTGGGGCCGCGTTTCCGGTTTGCGGATGAGCCCCACCGAGACTGCCGAGCATACGAAGGAGACAGCGTCGAACAGGATAGCAAGGGGGGCGGTGATGGCCTGCACCAGCACGCCGGTGAGAGCCGGCCCCACCACTCCGGCGATCGACTCGGATAGAGCCAACTTACTATTGCCTTCCAGAATATTCTCGGCGCTGACAAGAGACGGTAAGTAGGCTTGATAACTTACATCGAAAAACACTGTCAGGATAGCGCTGGGGGCCGCCACCACGTAAAGATGGCTCATGGTGACCCGGTTTACCAGCACGGCCAGGGGAATGGTGGCCAGCACGGCGGCACGGCCCAGGTCGGCCCAGATCAGAATCGGACGCCGGCGCAGGCGGTCCGCCCAGGCTCCCGCAAAGAGCCCAAACAACAGGATGGCGGCGGCGCTCGCCCCACTCAGGATACCCATTTCGAGCGGCGAAGCCTTCAGCAGCAGGACGGCCGTCAGCGGCAACCCGACCATGGTAATCCATGATCCGACTTGAGAAACCGACTGTCCGGCCCAGAGTTTGAGGAAGTCGGAGTTTCGCCAGAGGCCTTGCAGCATTGCCTGGGCGTGCTATGCCCGGGCTGGGTCTGTCCCATCCGTGGCGACGCCCAGTTGGCTGAAAGCAGCGGTGGCAAGTTCCATGGGGAACTGGCCGTCGCGCGCCAGGCGGGAGAGCGCAGCCGCGGCAATCGACTCCGCGTTGATTTCGAAATGGCGGCGGAGATACTCACGGTTTTCGCTACGACCGAAGCCATCCGTGCCTAGCGTCTCCATGCGGCCGGGCAGCCACGGCGCGACCTGGTCGGCCACCACCTTCATGTAATCCGTGGCGGCGACGATGGGGCCCACGGCTCCGGTCAATGCTTCCTGGATGTAAGGGCGGCGCGCGGGCTGGCCGGGATGCAGGCGGTTCCAGCGCTCTGTGCGCAGGGCGTCGCGGCGCAGTTCGTTGTAACTGGTGACGCTCCACACGTCGGCGGGGACGTTGTATTTCTCCGCCAGAATCCCCTGCGCGCGGAGGGCTTCGTTCAAGATGGGGCCGCTGCCGAAAAGCTGCACTTTGGCCGGGCCGTTCGGGGCAGTTTTGTACCTGTAGATGCCCTTCAGAATACCGTCCACCACGCCTTCCGGCATGGGCGGCATGGGGTAGTTCTCGTTATAGAGCGTCAGGTAATAGAACAGGTCTTCCTGTTCCTGGTACATGCGGCGGATGCCGTCCTGCACTATCACCGCGATCTCATAAGCATAAGCCGGGTCGTACGCCGCGCAGGTCGGCACGGTGCTGGCGAGCACGATGCTGTGGCCATCCTGGTGCTGTAAGCCTTCACCGGCAAGCGTGGTGCGTCCGGCGGTGCCGCCCATCAGGAAGCCTTTGCCGCGCGCATCGGCGAAGGCCCAGATGAGATCGCCCACGCGTTGGAAACCGAACATGGAATAGTACACGAAAAACGGAATCATCTCCACGGAGTAGTTCGTGTAAGCCGTGCCGGCCGAGGTGAATGATGCCATCGAGCCGGCTTCGGTGATACCCTCTTCGAGGATTTGCCCGTCTTTCGATTCCTTGTAATACAGGAACATCTCCGCATCGTGCGGTTTGTAGAGCTGACCCTTGCTGGCATATATGCCGA